>JADGMW010000011.1_pt1 | contig 324590 bp, 308 predicted proteins | sample 8641801 | NCBI WGS metagenome assembly JADGMW01 (sample SAMN16272018, study PRJNA661076) | feces metagenome | isolation source: fecal sample from diarrhoea affected cattle A | host: Bos taurus | place: South Africa: Lokaleng Village, Mahikeng | collected 2019-09 | reverse complement strand
AGATCGACGAAGTGTTCATCGGTTCGTGCATGACCAACATCGGTCACTTCCGCGCCGCCGGCAAGCTGCTGGAAAAGGTCAAGGGCGGCATTCCGACCCGTCTGTGGCTGGCTCCGCCAACCAAGATGGATGCTCACCAGTTGACCGAAGAAGGCTACTACGGCATCTACGGCAAGGCTGGCGCGCGCATGGAAATGCCGGGCTGCTCGCTGTGCATGGGTAACCAGGCTCGTGTCCAGACCGGTTCGACCGTGGTGTCCACCTCGACCCGTAACTTCCCGAACCGCCTGGGTGATGCGACTAACGTGTACCTGGCGTCTGCCGAGCTGGCTGCGGTCTCCTCGATCATCGGCAAGCTGCCGACTGTCGAAGAGTACATGGCCTACGCCAAGGACATCGACAGCATGGCTGCCGATGTCTACCGCTACCTGAGCTTCGACCAGATCGCCGAGTTCCGCGAAGCCGCTGCTAGCGCCCAGATCCCGGTCGTTCAAGCCTAAGCGTCATCGGTAAACGAAAAGCCCCGCCTTGTGCGGGGCTTTTTCGTTTTCGGCACGTCTGGTCATTTTGTCGGGAGCATCTGGCGCCTTCGCTTGTCATTACCTTGTACGCCGATTTGGCGGATCAACGACAAGAGAGGTAGATCATGAAGCACTGGATCATAGCCGCATGCTGCGTGCTGGGCCTTGCCGGCTGCGCCAGCGACTACATCATTGCCACCAACGATGGACAAATGCTCGACAGCCGCGACAAGCCCAGGCTGGACGATGACACCGGCCTGCTCGAATACAAGGATGAGGAAGGGCGCACCAAGCAGATTCCGCAGTCGCATGTCCGGCAGATCATCCAGCGCTGACGCTATCTGTCCGCCTTACATTCATGAGACCTGCCTGCCGCTGTTGTTCGGCCTGCAACAGGCCATTGGCGGGCAGAGCTTTCCATCCCTTGGCATAGCCCTTGCCTGACTTCATTCATGACTTGTTACGCTCAACGAACTTTCCTGCTGGCAACCGCTTCATCGAAGGCGGACGCCCGAGTGAGTCGGTCTGAGCGCATCGACACGCACCAGGATGAAGCCATGATGAACAATTCCCGTTGCCCGCTGCCCCCAAAAGAGGCGGCAGCCCACCCACTGCGCATCCTGCTGATCAATGACACCGCAAAAAAAATCGGTCGCCTGAAAAGCGCCCTGCTGAAGGCGGGCTTCGCGGTTATCGACGAGCCGGGGTCGAGTCTCAATCTGCCTGAGCGTGTGGCGGCAGTACGCCCCGATGTGGTGTTGATCGACAGCGAATCCCCGGGGCGCGACGTGCTGGAGCACATCGTCCAGGTCACTCGCGAGCAGCCCCGGCCGATTGTCATGTTCACCGACGAGCACGATCCGGACGTAATGCGCCGCGCCATCCGCTCCGGGGTCAGTGCCTATATCGTCGAAGGTATCCAGGCCGAGCGCCTGCAACCCATTCTTGATGTGGCCATGGTCCGGTTTGAGAGCGAACAGGCATTGCGGGCCGAATTACAGGCTCGCGAGGCGCAACTGGCAGAACGCAAGCGTATCGAGTTGGCCAAAGGCCTGCTGATGAAGATGAAGCAGTGCAATGAAGAAGAGGCCTATACCCTGATGCGTCGCCAGGCCATGGGACGGCAGCAGAAGCTGATCCAGGTGGCCGAACAGGTCATCGCCATGAGCGAACTGCTGGGTTCCGAGGGCTAACCCTGGAGCTTCGATCCCCTCACCCTGCCGCGGGCATCCAGAACCAAACAGCCTGCTCAGGAGTCTGCCACTGAAGGGAAAACCACTTTTCCCGGAGGCGCGCATGTCCTCTTATCGCCTGTTTCTGTCCAGTCTGCTTGTTCTGAGCCTCAGTGCCTGCAGCGAACACGCTCTGCTACCTGTCGAAGCAGGCTACGGACCCAATCCTGCGCTGCCCAAACCCAACAAGACACTGATTCCAACCGTCAACGTGGCCACCGCCGTGGGCTGGCCGGAGAATGGCCGGCCTTCACCCGCTGCTGGCCTTGTCGTACACGCTTTCGCGAGGGGTTTGGATCATCCCCGCTGGCTGTATGTCCTGCCCAATGGCGATGTCCTGGTGGCGGAGACCAACGCGCCGCCCAAGCCCGGGAAAAAGAAAAGCATCAAGTCCTGGTTCACCGACAAGGCAATGGAACGAGCCGGCGCCGGCGTCCCCAGTGCCAACCGGATCAGTCTGCTGCGCGACCGCGATCGGGATGGCGTAGCCGATGTGCAGACGCCTTTTCTGGAGAATCTCAACTCGCCCTTCGGCATGGCGCTGGTCGGCGATCAGCTGTACGTGGCCAACACGGACGCGGTGGTACGCTTTCCCTATCGTGCAGGCCAGACCCGCATAAATGTGCAGGGCGAGAAAGTGATGGACCTGCCAGGCGGACCGATCAACCATCACTGGACCAAGAATCTGATCGCCAGCCCGGACGGTCGCAAGCTCTATGTCACCAGCGGCTCCAACAGCAATGTGGGCGAAAACGGCCTGGAAAACGAAGCAGGTCGGGCGGCAATCTGGGAGCACGACCTTGCCACGGGGCAGTCTCGTATTTTTGCGTCGGGCCTGCGCAACCCCAACGGCCTTGATTGGGAGCCGCGCACGGGCGCGCTGTGGACGGCCGTGAACGAGCGCGATGAGATCGGCAGTGATCTGGTGCCTGACTACGTCACCTCGGTGCAGGACGGCGGTTTTTATGGTTGGCCTTACAGTTACTACGGCCAGAACGTTGATAAGCGCGTCAAACCTGCGCGCCCGGATCTGGTGGCCAAAGCGCTGGTACCGGATTACGCCCTCGGCGCCCACACCGCCTCGCTGGGTATCAGCTTCGCCGAAGGTAGCGCCCTGCCCCGCTTCAGCGAAGGACTGTTTGTGGCCCAGCACGGTTCGTGGAACCGCAAACCCCACAGCGGCTACAAAGTGATCTTCATTCCCTTCGCCAAGGGCAAGCCCAACGGCCAGCCCATCGATGTACTGACCGGCTTCCTCAACGAGAAACAAGAAGCCATGGGGCGGCCGGTGGATGTACTCCTCGACAGCCAAGGCGCGTTGCTGGTCACCGATGATGTTGGCAATACAGTGTGGCGGGTCAGCTTAGAGACCCGCACACCCTCCAGCCCCTGAGTGCATATAGGTTAAACAACGACGGAGGCGGAGCTTGCAGCCAGTCGCCTCTTCGGCGTATGTTCTGCGCCTGGCCAGCGCACTGGCCAACGTCGCTCGGACGGTTCCGGGCGCTTACGTACTCCGAGGACAGCATGTCTGACAAGGCACCGCGCCGCTTTGCGCGCATCGATCGTCTCCCCCCTTATGTATTCAACATCACCGCCGAATTGAAAATGGCCGCCCGCCGCCGTGGCGAGGACATCATCGACTTCAGCATGGGTAACCCGGACGGCGCTACGCCACCGCACATCGTGGAAAAAATGGTCCAGGTCGCCCAGCGCGAGGACACCCACGGTTACTCCACTTCACGCGGTATTCCACGCCTGCGCCGCGCCATCTCGCACTGGTACGGGGATCGCTACGATGTCGAGATCGACCCGGAAAGCGAAGCCATTGTCACCATCGGCTCCAAGGAAGGCCTGGCGCACCTGATGCTGGCAACTCTGGACCAGGGCGACACCGTGCTGGTACCCAACCCCAGTTATCCGATCCATATCTACGGCGCGGTGATTGCTGGCGCCCAGGTGCGCTCGGTGCCGCTGATCCCGGGCGTGGATTTCTTCGCCGAATTGGAGCGGGCGATCCGCGAGTCGATTCCCAAGCCGAAGATGATCATCATCGGCTTTCCCTCCAACCCCACGGCCCAGTGCGTGGAATTGGATTTCTTCGAACGCGTGGTGGCGCTGGCCAAGCAGTACGACATTCTTGTGGTGCACGACCTGGCCTACGCCGACATCGTCTACGACGGCTGGAAGGCCCCGTCGATCATGCAGGTGCCCGGCGCCAAGGATGTCGCCGTGGAGTTCTTCACCCTGTCCAAGAGCTACAACATGGCCGGCTGGCGCATCGGCTTCATGGTCGGCAACCCCGAGCTGGTCAGCGCTCTGGCGCGCATCAAGAGCTACCACGACTACGGCACCTTCACCCCCCTGCAAGTCGCCGCCATCGCCGCGCTGGAAGGCGACCAGCAATGCGTGCGCGACATCGCCGAGCAGTACAAGCAGCGCCGCGATGTGATCGTCAAAGGCCTGCACGAAGCCGGCTGGATGGTCGAGAACCCCAAGGCCTCGATGTATATCTGGGCCAAGATTCCTGAACCTTATGCTCACCTGGGCTCGCTGGAGTTCGCCAAGAAGCTGCTGGCTGAAGCCAAGGTGTCGGTCTCGCCGGGGATCGGCTTTGGCGACTATGGTGACGACCATGTGCGCTTCGCCTTGATTGAGAATCAGGATCGCATCCGCCAGGCAGTGCGTGGCATCAAGGCGATGTTCCGCGCTGATGGCCTGGTTACCCCTCCCGCCAAGGCCCGCAAAGCCGAGGCCTGATTCGCATCTGCCTGAACTGTGGGGCCGGCCCCACAAGTTAGCTAAGCCACCGCAGCCGAGAGCGGCCTCGAACTTGTGAGTCGCTCGCCGGCATGCGCTGCTCTGGCGCAAGGCGCCTTCTGCGCCGCACAACCACAAGGCATTTACCTGCCCCCACTCACAAAGAAAATCTCAACCCTTTGTTTTAAAAGCTTTTTATAAGAAAAGAAAAATTGGCAAGCCCTTTGCTTTATGGAACATAACTTCGCATAGCACGCCAACGGCGGCGGGCTGCGCTTCACGAACAACGGCGTTCGTCAGACCGACCTCTTTGGAGGAACCGTCTGGCACGCCGTTTTTTATTGCCCGGAGTAAAGGAGCCACACCCATGAGCGAGCGAAATTCGGATATTCCGCTGGACAGCAACCGTCGCCACTTTCTCAAACAGTCCATTGCGATTGCCGGCGTCACCGGCCTTAGCCTCGCCGCCCCCGGTTTTTTGCGCAGCAGTGCCTGGGCCGCCGGCTCGGATGCGCCAGAGAAGACCGACCTGAAGATCGGCTTTATCCCGCTCACTGACTGCGCTTCGGTGGTGGTGGCCGCCACCCAGGGTTTCGGCAGTAAATACGGGCTGAATATCATCCCGAGCAAGGAAGCGTCTTGGGCCGGGGTGCGCGACAAGCTCAACACCGGCGAACTGGATGCCGCCCACGTGCTGTACGGGATGATGTACGGCGCCCAGTTGGGCGTGGCTGGCCCGCAAAGAGACATGGCCGTGCTCATGGGTCTGAATCAGAACGGCCAGGCCATCACCCTTTCTAAGCAGCTGCGCGACGCCGGCGTGACCACTGGCGAGCAATTGGCCGCCCATGTCAGCCAGTCGCCCACGCCACTGACCTTCGCCCAGACCTTTCCCACCGGCACGCATGCCATGTGGCTGTATTACTGGCTCGCCGCCCACGGCATCAACCCGCTGAGCGATGTGAAAACCATCACCGTGCCGCCGCCGCAGATGGTGGCCAACATGCGCGTCGGCAACATGGACGGCTTCTGTGTTGGCGAGCCCTGGGGCGCGCGAGCCATCTTCGACAAGGTCGGTTTTACCGCAGCCACCAGCCAGCAGATCTGGCCGGATCACCCGGAAAAAGTGCTCGGCACCACGCGCTCTTTTATCGAGCAATACCCCAATACCGCCCGCGCACTGGTCATGTCCTTGCTGGAAGCCAGCCAGTTCATTGATGCCAGCGTGGAGAACCGCAAAAGCACGGCCAGGCTGATCGCTGGCAAGGCCTATGTGAACGCGCCGGTGGACGTGATCGAGCAGCGCTTCCTCGGCAATTACGAGGACGGCCTGGGCAAGAGCTGGCAGGACCCGCACGCCATGGTTTTCTGCCGTGAAGGCAGCGTCAACTTCCCCTATCACTCCGACGGCATGTGGTTTCTTACCCAGTTCCGCCGCTGGGGTCTGATCAAGGAGGAGCCGGACTACGCCGCCGTGGCCGCAGGCATTAACCAGACCGCGCTGTACCGCGAGGCGGCTAGCGCGCTCAACCTGCCTGTACCGGATAGCGTGATGCGCAGCAGCACGCTGATCGACGGCAAGCGCTGGGATGGCAGCAACCCGGCGGCCTACGTCCAGTCGTTTGCCGTCAAAGCCTGACATTTAGGAGAGTCACCATGAATGCTTCCGTGACGCCCCCCCTGCAAACGCCCAGCGCGCAGTTGCCGACCAGAACGCTGGCCGCTCTACTGCGCCCGCTGTTCAAGGCCTGCGTGCCGCCGCTCCTGGGGATTGCGCTGTTTCTATTCGTCTGGTCGCTGATTGCAGCGAAAAGCACAGGACTACCAGGACCGCTGAGCACCGGGCAGGCGGCGCTGCTGTTGTTTGCCGACCCCTTCTACGACAACGGCCCCAACGACATGGGTATCGGCTGGAACATTCTCAACTCGCTGGGTCGGGTCGGGGTCGGTTTCGGCTTGGCGGCGCTGGTCGGCATTCCGCTGGGCTTCGCCATCGGCCGCTTCGCCTTCCTGGCCAGCATGCTGTCACCCATCATCAGCCTGCTGCGCCCGGTCTCGCCGCTGGTCTGGCTGCCCATTGGCCTGCTGGTCTTCGAGGCGGCCGGGCCGGCGTCCATCTGGGTGATCTTCATCAGCGCGATCTGGCCGATCATCCTCAACACCGCCGCCGGCGTGGCCAGCGTGCCGCAGGATTACCTGAACGTGGCGCGAGTGCTCAAGCTCTCCGAGTTCAAGGTGCTAACCCGCATCCTTTTCCCCGCGGTGCTGCCGCACCTGATGACCGGCATTCGCCTGGCCATCGGCGTCGCCTGGCTGGTGATCGTCGCGGCTGAAATGCTCACCGGCGGCATCGGTCTGGGCTTCTGGGTGTGGGACGAATGGAACAACCTCAACGTTGAACACATTCTGATCGCCATCATCATCGTTGGCCTGGTCGGCCTGTTGCTGGAACAAAGCCTGGTCTGGGTGGCCAAGCGTTTCGACTACGCCAGCTGAGCATTCAAGCGCGTCTGGCGATCCGCTGCGGCGGGTCGTCAGCGATGAAGCGCGAATCACCCTAGATTTCTTATGGAGAATTCTGATGGATAAATTCGTTGAGCTGACCCAGGTCAGCAAACACTTCGATACCAAGAAAGGCCGATTCCAGGCCTTGGCCGATGTCAATCTGAGCATTGCCAAGGGCGAGTTCGTCTCGCTGATTGGCCACTCCGGCTGTGGCAAGTCCACCGTCCTCAACCTGATTGCCGGCCTGCTGGACACCAGCGAAGGCGGCCTGATCTGCAATGGCCGGGAAATCGACGGGCCGGGGCCAGAGCGGGCAGTGGTATTCCAGAACCACAGCCTGCTGCCGTGGATGACCTGCTTTGCCAATGTCTACCTGGCAGTGGAAAAGGTGTTCGACCGGGAAAGCAAAGCCCAGCGCACGGCACGCACCGAAGCGGCGTTGCACATGGTCGGCCTGGATCATGCCCTGCACAAATACCCCAACGAGATCTCCGGCGGCATGAAACAGCGCGTCGGCATCGCCCGCGCACTAGCCATGGAGCCCAAGGTGCTGCTTATGGATGAGCCGTTCGGCGCGTTGGACGCCCTGACCCGCGCCCACCTGCAGGATGAGCTGCTGCGCATCGTTACCGCCACCCGCAGCACGGTGGTGATGGTGACCCATGACGTTGACGAGGCAGTGCTGCTCTCCGACCGTATCGTGATGATGAGCAACGGCCCGGCCGCCACAATCGGTGACATCGTCAGGGTCGAACTGGCGCGACCGCGAAACCGTCTGGCACTGGCCAACGATACCCAGTACCACCGCTACCGCAGCGCGGTGCTGGAATTCCTCTATCAGCGCCAGCAGCGACCGGCAGCGTGATCTCCATGTGTTCAGGGCCTGTGCAATACAGGCCTGTTTCTTATTAAAGAAACGTTCTCTCCCGCCGATTATCCCTCCACGCAGACAAGAAACGATGCACCTGTGTCAAGCAAACCGTGCGAGTTTCTGCCCTGCCACCTCAGCGCAATCAGCATTCGGTCACAAGCGTCGCTTTTGACCCCCATTGAATGCCCGAAAGCGCTCTTGCCAACTTGCGGGGAGCATGGCTCCCGAGACACAGGAATTTCCATGCATCGCCCAATTCCCTATCGCCTGCGTGCCGATACCCTGTTCTGGATGCTGAGCTGGTTAGCGCTGGCAGTGCACCTGACTACTTTTTTTGAAGCTTCGACCACGCCTGGCTTGATGTTTTATCAGTTCGTGCTGATTGGCACCTACGCATTGATGTTCCTCTTCCCCTCGTGGTTGCTGAGTCGCCTGAGCCGCTGGTTGCCCCGCGGTGGGCAATTCACAGTGCAGATCGTGATGACGACGTTGGTGCAGCTGTTGGTTTATACCGATGGCCTGCTATGGACCCTGTACGGCTTCCATTTAAATGGCTTCGTCTGGAACATCATTACCACGCCAGGCGGTATTGCCGCGCTGGGCTCTTCGGAGTCCAGCTATTTCGGCTTCGCCATGATTGGCTTCGGCTTTCTCCTCAGCCAGACAGTATTGCGCCTGCTGGCCAGCGCCGTGCTCCGTTTCGCTCCCCGCCTGCGCCTGCCGCGCATGGCCTGGGTGTTGTCGCTGTTCTTCATCATGACCTTGGGTGATCGATTCAGTTATGCCGTGAGCCAGTTCTATGGCTACACCCCGTTGCTGGAAACGGCGCAACGCGTACCTTTCTATCAGCCGCTGACCATGAGCCGATTCCTGGATGAAACGCTGGGGTTGGACCGTCCGCAAAGCCTGAAAATCGAAAACGCCACCCTTAAGGGCCAGCTGGCCTATCCGCAGGCACCTCTGCACATCCAGCCGCCGGAAAAACCGCTGAACCTGGTCTGGCTGGTGTCCGAGTCCTGGCGTGCCGACACCCTCAATCCCCATGTCATGCCCCAAACGACGGCCTTCTCCGAACACGCGCTGCGCTATCAGAACCACTTTTCCGGCGGCAACGGCACACGCATGGGGCTGTTCAGTCAGTTCTACGGTCTACCGGCCAACCTCTGGTTCCCGGTGCTCAACGCGCGAATCGGTAGCCCAGTGATCGACGTGCTGCAGCAGCAGGACTATCAGATCCGTCTGTTCACCAGCGCCAAGTTCACCTATCCGGAATTCGACAAGACCCTGTTCGTCCGCGTCCCACCGGAGCAGATGCAAGCGTTCGACAGCGCCCCCACCTGGCAGCGCGATCGCAAGAACGTGGGCGACCTGCTGGACTTCATCGACCAGCGCGACCCGAACAAACCGTTCATGACGTTCATGTTCTTCGAGTCGCCCCACGCCAATTACAATTTCCCGCCCGAGTCGGTGATCGAACCGGATTACCTGCCAGATTTCAGCTACGCCAGTATGGATCTTGAGCGTGATATCGAAGGCATTCGCAAGCGCTACCTGAACGCAGTGCATCACTTGGACGGCCAGATCGCCCGGGTACTCGACCACCTGAAGGCCAAGGACCTGATGAACGACACGCTGATCGTGATCACCGGCGATCATGGCGAGGAGTTTATGGAGCACGGCCGCTGGGGCCACAATTCCACCTTCTCCGATGAGCAGATCCGCGTACCGATGGTGCTCTGGGTGCCCGGTCGTGAAGCCCAGCAAGAAAGCCTGCGCACCAGCCATGTCGACCTGTTGCCAACTCTGTTGCCGTTGCTCGGCGTGCAGAATCCGGGACGCGATTACAGCATCGGCCACAGCCTGTTCGAACCCAAGGCCAACCGTACGCTGATCGCCGGCGACTGGGATCGTTTGGCCTTTATTGATGAACACCACAAGGTCGTAGTGCCCTTCGCCAATGGCAACTTCACCGCGATGCAGGCCAGCCAGGCCAATGACAATGCTCTGCCTAATCCGATGCAGGTCGTGCAACAGCTCTTGCCAGTGATTCGCACGGAGCTGCAAGGCTTCCGCCGTTTCATGGCGCACTAAGCCTGAGGCCGGTACACCTTCGTGTACCGGCCTGCTTTCCCTGACCCGAACACCGCCTCGCGTACACCGCCCAGCGAACGCGCACCCATGCGGGCAACCCGCACTATTGCGGTGCAGCTCCAGCGGACCCAGCGCTCCTGAAAAGCTCCTGCGTCGGCCGTTTGACCAGTTGGCACAACCCCTGCTTTATCCGCACTGAACAGACATCGCGCTCGGCCCTCAACGACGACAGCCAGCGCTTCCCGAATGAATCGGGGAACAGGACAAAGGCGTCCTCGCCGGATAACCGGCGGGACGCCTTTTTTGTTTTTCGGCTTCGGCCTCCGTGACGGAGAAGCAGGATGAAAAAACTCAAGCTGGTGTTGGTGGGCAACGGCATGGCCGGAGTGCGCACACTGGAGGAGTTGCTCAAGCTCACTCCAGATCTTTACGACATCACCGTGTTCGGCGCCGAGCCGCACCCCAATTACAACCGCATCCTCCTGTCGCCGGTCTTGGCAGGCGAACAGACCTTCGAGGAAATTGTCCTCAACGACCTCGACTGGTATGCACAGCACAGCATCCGCCTGCTGCTTGGCCGCACGGCGGTGAAGATCGACCGTCACCGGCGCGCAGTGATTGCCGACGACGGCAGCGAGGTTGAATACGATCGCCTGCTGCTCGCCACCGGCTCCACCCCGCTTATCCTGCCGGTGCCGGGACACCGACTGAACGGCGTGATCGGCTACCGCGACATTGCCGACACCCGCACAATGCTGGACACCGCCAAGAGCTACCGTCACGCCGTGATCATCGGCGGCGGCCTGCTCGGCCTGGAAGCCGCCAACGGTCTCAAGCAACGGGGCATGGACGTCACCGTGGTGCACCTGGGCGACTGGCTGCTGGAGCGTCAGCTCGACCGTACTGCCGGCAAGTTGCTGCAGAGCGCACTGGAATCACGCGGCATCCGCTTTCGTCTAAGCGCCGTCACCGACGAGTTGCTCGACAACGGTGACGGCCGCGTCTGCGCTGTCCGCTTCAAGGACGGCGAGGTGGTTCCTGCCGACCTGGTGGTCATGGCCGCCGGCATTCGCCCGAATGCCGCTCTGGCAGAAAGCGCTGGCCTGCCCTGCAACCGCGGCATCCTGGTCAACGACACGATGCAGACTTACGACCCGCGCATCTACGCAGTCGGCGAGTGCGCCAACCATCGCGGCACCACCTATGGCCTGGTGGCGCCGCTATTCGAGCAGGCCAAGGTCTGCGCCAACCATCTGGCTCAGTTCGGCATTGGTCTATACAAGGGCTCGGTCACCTCCACCAAGCTCAAGGTCACCGGCATCGATCTGTTCTCGGCTGGAGACTTCATGGGTGCTGAAGGCACCGAAACCATCATCCTCTCCGACCCTCTCGGCGGCGTATACAAAAAACTGGTGATCAAGGACGGCATACTGGTTGGCGCCTGCCTGTATGGCGACACCGCTGACGGCGGCTGGTATTTCCGCCAGGTGCGCGAACGGAGCGATATCAGCCAGATACGCGATTACTTGATGTTCGGCCAAAGCTGCTTCGGCGACGGGGCCCATCGGGACCCGCACAGTCCCGCTAGCCCGCCTCAGGTCATGCACCCAAACACCGCGGCCGACTGCGCATGAACCCGCCGCCAATCCTGGAATCGGTGCCTACCCAGCCCACTATCACCGCTTCGACCTGTTGCTACTGTGGTGTCGGCTGCGGCGTGCTTATCGAACACGACGGCGAGCGCATCCTCGGCGTACAAGGCGACCCCGACCATCCGGCCAATTTCGGCCGGCTTTGCAGCAAGGGCGCGTCCCTGCACCTGACCGGCGATGTCGACGCCCGCGCCCTGTACCCTGAGCTGCGCCTGGGTAAAACCCTGGCCCGCAGCCGCACCGACTGGGACACCGCACTGGACCACGCCGCCACGGTGTTCGCGGACACTATCACCGCGCACGGCCCGGACAGCGTGGCCTTCTACATTTCCGGCCAGTTGCTGACCGAGGACTACTACGCCTTCAACAAACTGGCCCGCGCCCTGGTGCACACCAACAACATCGACAGCAATTCGCGGCTGTGCATGTCCAGCGCAGTGGTGGGCTACAAGCGCAGCCTGGGCGCCGATGCCCCGCCCTGCTCCTACGAGGACATCGAACAAAGCGACTGCCTGCTGATTGTCGGCAGCAACATGGCCTACGCCCACCCGGTGTTGTTCCGCCGTCTGGAAGCCGCCAAAGCGGCACGCCCACAGATGCGCATCATCGTGGTCGACCCTCGGCGCACCGACACGTGCGAACTGGCCGACCTGCACCTGGCCATCCTGCCCGGTACCGATGTCGCATTGTTCCACGGCCTGCTGCACCTGTTGCTGTGGGAAGGCTGGATCGACCGAGCCTATATCGATGCGCACACCCAGGGCTTCGATGAGCTCAAGCAACTGGTGCGTGACTATTCGCCGGCCAGCGTCGCCGGGCTATGCGGCATCAGCCTCGAGGAACTGCAACACTGCGCCCGCCTGATTAGCAGTGCACCCACCTTCCTGAGCCTGTGGTGCATGGGCCTGAACCAATCCACCGCCGGCAGCGCCAAAAACAGCGCGCTGATCAACCTGCACCTGGCCACCGGGCAAATTGGCAAACCTGGCGCCGGCCCCTTTTCCCTGACCGGCCAGCCGAACGCCATGGGCGGCCGTGAAACCGGCAGCCTGAGCAACCTGCTGCCCGGCCATCGCGAAGCAGGCAACCCTGAACACCGTGCCGAAGTCGCGGCCTATTGGGGCGTGGAGCAATTGCCGGTAACCAGCGGTCTTTCCGCCGTGGAGCTGTTCGACGCGGTACATGACGGACGCATTAAGGCGCTGTGGATCGCCTGCACCAACCCGGCGCAGTCGCTGCCGGACCAGCAAAAAATTCATGAGGCGCTGAGTCGTTGTCCCTGCGTGGTGGTGCAGGACGCCTTCGCCACGACAGAAACCTGCAGCTTCGCCGATTTGCTACTCCCCGCCGCCAGTTGGGGTGAAAAAGACGGCACCGTGACCAACTCGGAACGGCGCATCAGCCGGGTACGCCGCGCCGTCACGCCACCCGGCGAGGCGCGCACGGACTGGTCCATCATCTGCGATTTCGCCCGCCGTCTGGAGCAGCGCCTACGGCCTGGCCGGCCGAGCCTGTTCGACTTTACTAGCCCCGAAGCGCTGTTCGAGGAGTACAAGGGCCTCACTGCTGGCCGTGATCTGGATTATTCCGGCCTCAGCCACGCCGTGCTGGAACAACTGGGCCCGCAGCAATGGCCGTTTCCGCCTGGCGCCCGCCAGGGCACGCCGCGCCTGTACCTCGACGGGCGCTTTTCTACCGCAGATGGCCGCGCGCGCTTTATCGCCGAGCCTTACCGGGCCGCGAAAGAACTACGCGACGCCCGTTATCCGCTGCTCCTCAACACCGGTCGCCTGCGGGATCAGTGGCACGGCATGAGCCGTACCGGCACCGCCGCGCGGCTGTTTGGCCATGCGCCAGACGCGGTGCTCGGCCTGCATCCTGATGATTTGCGCCAACGCCAGCTGCGGCACGGCGATCTGGTGCGGCTGCGCAGCCGGCGCGGCAGCCTGATCCTGCCGGTTCACGCCGACGAAGCGCTGCTCCCCGGCCAGGCCTGGCTGCCCATGCATTGGGGCAACCGCTTTCTCAAAGGCCTGGGTATTAACGTGCTGACCCAGCCCGCCTTCGACCCGCTGTCCAAGCAGCCGGAGCTTAAAATCAGTGCCGTTGACGTAGAAAAAGTGGAGCTGCCTTGGCAGTTGTTTGTCCTGATCGAAGGCGATGTGCAGCGCCATTTCAACGAGTTACGCCCGTTATTTGAAAACTTCGCCTACGCCAACCTGAGCCTGGCGGGGCGCGATCGCCCGGCATTGCGGATCAAGGCCGCCCACTCACGGGCGCCTGATGCCGAGTGGCTGGCACGCATCGACAGGTTGCTCGGCCTGCACGAAGGAGCGGTCCTGGCCTACGACGACCCGCACCGCACAGTGGGCAAGCGCCTGCGCATTGAGGACGATCGCATCGTCGCCCTGCGCCTGGCCGGCGAAACCCTGGCCCGTGACTGGCTGCAAAGCCTATGGGAAGAAGGCCGGTTTGACACCGAACTGCGCCGCTGGCTGCTGGCCCCGCTTTCTGCGCAACCCGGCGGCGACACCAAACCCAGCAAAACCCTGTGCAACTGCCTGAACGTCAGCGAAAACAGTGTCTGCGCCGGCATAGCCAGGGGGCTCGATCTCAGCGGTCTGAAACACGAACTCAAATGCGGTACCAGTTGTGGCTCTTGCGTGCCTGAGATCCGGCGATTGCTGGCAAGCCGATCGATGGCTGTTTGAACATATTCGTTATGGAAGGAAAAACCATGAATGCAAAAGTCTGGCTGGTCGGTGCGGGTCCCGGTGATCCGGAGTTACTCACACTCAAGGCAGTGAAGGCGTTGCAGCACGCCGACATCGTGATGATTGATGATCTGGTCAACCCGGCGGTACTGGAGCACTGCCCCAATGCCCGTGTGATCCCGGTGGGCAAGCGCGGCGGCTGTCGCTCTACACCCCAGGCGTTCATTCACCGGCTCATGCTGCGCTACGCCCGGCAGGACAAGTGTGTAGTGCGCCTGAAGGGCGGCGACCCGTGCATTTTTGGTCGCGGCAGCGAAGAAGCCGACTGGTTGAGCGCTCGCGGCATCCCGGTTGAAATCGTCAACGGCATTACCGCCGGGCTGTCCGGCCCCACTGCCTGTGGCATACCCTTGACCCTGCGCGGCATCGCCCGTGGCGTAACTCTGGTGACCGCTCACACCCAGGATGACAGCACGCAGGACTGGGCCGCGCTGGCCAAGGGCGGCACTACCCTGGTGGTGTACATGGGCGTGGCCAAACTGACAGAAGTGCGTGACAGCCTGCTGGCCGGTGGTATGCGCAGCAACATGCCGGTGGCCCTGATCGAAAATGCTTCCCTGCCGCAGCAACGCCATTGCCGCAGCACATTAGCCGCCATGCAACAAGCGGCTACGGACTTTCAATTGAAAAGTCCGGCGATCCTGGTAATTGGCGAAGTAGCGGCGCTTCCCGCCACGTTGCAACTGTCGCAGTCCGCCTAAACGAAAAAACCGGCCGAAGCCGGTTTTTCCTAACTGGGGAGGAAGCTTATTGAGCCTCAGCTTCCACATGCGCTTCCACACGACGGTTGATCGCGCGTCCTTCCTCGGTTGCGTTGTCCGCTACCGGTCGGGTTTCACCGTAGCCGATCGAGTCGACACGGTTGCCGCCAACACCGTAATCATCAACCAATACCTTGCGCACAGAGTTGGCGCGCCGCTCGGACAGGTCGAGGTTATAGGCATCGGTGCCCACGGAGTCAGTATGGCCTTCGACCGTGGTCCGGGTATCGGGGTACTGGCTCATGAAGTCCGCGAGGTTCTGAATATCGGCGTAACTGTCGGGCCGTACGACGTCCTTATCGAAGTCGAACTTGACGTCCAGCTCGACACTTACCACGTCAGGTACTGGCTCTTCCTGAGGCATCGGCTCCGGCATCGGCTCCGGTGCGGCCGCTACCTCACGCTGGGTTCCGCCGAAGTTCAGACCAACACCGACACCGGCCATCCACTCGCTGTCGCCACGGTCGATGTTATGCATGCCATCGACACCAGCGCGGGCGAAGAACATCTCGGTGAAATAATATTTCACCCCTGCGCCGACATTGGCAAAGGTGCTGCTGTCGCGGCCACTGCGGTCAGCCTGGCCAATGCTCTGGTGCGCCACTCCGGCGGACAGGTACGGGCGCAGCCCTACACCTGGCTCACCGAAGTGATAGACGGCATCGAGAGCCGCCAAGCTACCTTTGATGTTTTTGTGCCCGCCATCGGCGGCGACGGGATCGTCTGAGGAGAGATCGTGATATTCGCCATAGGACAAGCCCAGAGAAACATCATCGGTGAGAAAGGTGCTGATACCTGCGCCGTAGAGCTCACCTGAGCTTTCAATATCACGTCGGCTATCCGGGTAATATTGTTTACCGAAGGCTTCCACCTCAACAGCACCTTGACCTTGGGCCAGCGTCTGCAAAGAAGTCGCGGCAAGCAGGGAGCCAATGGCAACACCTAAGGTGTTCTTGAGCTTCATCCTTATATCCCCATCTGATGTGGTATGTGCGCTCCTGATAATGAACTTGTGATTTAAAAGTTCGAGGAGCCTGAACCATAGAGGGGGATTGCCGCTACAAAGTTTCCAGCGCGCCGGAAAATTTTTCCCGCATTCGGTCCAAGGCGCGCTTGTAGCGCATCTTGGTGGCACTCAAGCCCATGTGCATGATGTCGGCAATTTCCTGAAACTCCAGCTCTGCGACAAACCGCAACACGAGTATTTCACGATCGATCGGATTGACGTGCACCAGCCAGCGATCCAATCCCCCTGTATCTTGAAGCGTGGCGGTTTTTTCTTCCGCGGCTTCTTCCTGAGGATCCAGACTCAGAGCATCGAGCAGCCTGCGCTTGCGACGTTCCTTGCGATACTGGGTGATGCATTCGTTGTAGGTGATGCTGTATAGCCAAGTTTTGAACTTCGACTTGCCTTCGAAGTTCTTCAAGCCATACAAAACCTTGAGCATGACTTCCTGACAAACATCATCGGCATCCCGGTCATTACCCAGATAACGGGCACAGACATTGAACAGGGTGCGCTGATAACGACGCATCAACTCCTCGTAGGCCCGAGTAACGTGAAACAACTCCGAATGGGCGCGCGCGACCAACTCCTCATCGGATAGATCGCGGGGATTGTAGCGCTGGCTGGGGGGATGGGCTTTATTCAAAACTAGTCTATCGGAGGTCGGGTCGAATCCGCATCAGCCCTTAGGGTCGGGCAAATCGGTGCATACAGTAGCAGGATTGCAGCCTTAGCGGCTGCTGACCCGATGTTCTAGCATCATTCGATTGGCAATCGACACCAATTCGCCCTCATCGGTGAGCAAAACGGTTTTCACCGTACCAATTTCTTCGATTTGGCCTTTGATTTCCGCGACCACGACATCCTGCCCGACCTCATACAGTTCCCGTACGTAGATCCCGGCAATGATCTGCCCGGCGATGTCCCGACTGCCCAGCCCCAACGCCAGCGCCACCGCCAGTCCAACCGTGATCAGCACGATGGCAATGATGTTGTTGAGCAGATCGGTCTTGACCTCAAGTTGGCCAATAGCCACTGAGATGCTGATGATGATCACCATGGCCTGGGCCACACGGCCAAGGGTATTGGCATATTCCAAGCCGACACCTTCGGCGGCGCCACGCACCAGACTGCTCGCCAGTTGGGCGAGCAGCACACCGGCGAGCAAAACCAGAGCCGCGCCGAACACCTTGGGCAAATACAGAGCGAACACGTCGAGGGTCGCGGATACCCGCTGCAGCCCCAGCGACTCGGCCGCCGAGACCAGGAACACCAATAACACGAACCAGTAAACGATCTTGCCAATCAGGGTGGACACCGGAACCCGGATGCCCACGCGAGACATCATCTTGTTCATGCCGGTACCGGCCATCAACCGGTCGAGGCCGATCTTGGCCAGCAGCTTCGACAACAGCGTATCAAGCAGCTTGGCTACCACGAAACCAAGCAGCACCACGACCAGCGCGCCGAACATCCGAGGAATGAACGCCGCTACCGAGCCCCACATGGTACTCATGGCGTTGACGAGGCTTTGGGTCCAGGGATCGAATTCCATTATTCAGTCAGCCTTTTTTTCAGCAAAACGAGCGGATGCAGAGAGTTTTCGTGAGGTCGGCTTGAGGTGCCCCGAACCGTTGTTCAGGGCAATCATCAGCGCCTCGAACCAGTTACCCACCAGCGAGAAAAGATCACCGGCTCCAACCTGGCGATTGGCGGTCTTCAGAACACGTCCCAGCGCAGCCCCGTCATCATGGGAGGCCGGCACCGATTTGAGCATGTCGCGCAGGGATTCTTCAAAGGGATCTTGCATGGGAACCTCGGGTTGCCTGTCGGCTAGACGTGGCGAGAAATGGGCAAGTCACATCACAACCAGCGCAAACGGCGGAACCACCACCACTCAACGGCCAGCACTAGCGCCATTAACAGGCACACCAGCAGAAACCCATAAGGGCTTTCGATGCCCGGCATGCCGCCGACATTGACGCCCAGCAATCCAGCCAAAAAACTCAGCGGCAGAAACAAACCGGTAATGATGGCCAGGCGGTAGAGGGTTCGTCCCACATGCTCGCTGCGCCGTTGCTGTTCAGCTTCCAGCAGCAAGGCCACTCGCTCGCGGATCGATTCAAGCTCTTCCAGATACCGGATCAAGCGGTTGTTAAGCTCATTCCAGTAAACGGTATCGTCCGCCACGAACCAGGACAGACGACTGCGCGACAGCGTAGCGAACAGATCACGCTGCGGGGTCAGAAAACGGCGCAACGCAGCCGCCCGGCGACGAATCTGCAGGAGTGAACCATGTTCAGGCAAATGACGCTCATCGGCTTCGGCACGCTCTTCCAGTTCATCGAGCTGCTCAGCCAGCTGAGTCAGTGGCGCCTCAAGCTTCTCGGTCATGCTCTCAGCCAGGTACAACAAGGCTTCGGAAGGCGTTTTCGGTCCTTCGCTGCGTGCCCAGGCGGCAATCATCTCATCGGTTGCATGTAGGGGGCGCAGACGCAGTGAAACAAGCCGTCGGCTATCGGCGAAGAAGCGCGCCGACACCATGTCCTCCGGCTCGGCGCCGGGATTGAAATTGACGCCGCGCAGAAACAGCAGCAGTTGCTCGTCGTCCAGCGTCAGCACACGCGGGCGGGTTGCGTCTTCGAGCAGCAGATCGCAACTGAAGACAGAGAGCCCGCTGGCCGTGCGCAACCACCGTTGCGCCTGGACATGACCGCGATCCCAATGCAACCAGAGGCTCTCCCCCTCTTCCAGGCAAAGCCCTTCAAGGTCCTCGGGTGCCAGTCCTCGCGCACCGCCTCGGCCATCCATCACGAAGGCATGCAGCAGGCCACTCTCAACCACGTTGGTCATCTGCATCAGCGCAACAGATGTATCAACCCGGCATGCTCAACGGCTGCGGGGAAACAATGATGCCGTTGTTGTCGGCATACACGTAATGTCCGGGGTGGAAAGTCACACCGGCAAACGCCACCACCACATTGAGGTCACCGATGCCGCGCTTGTCGGTTTTCATTGGATGGCTGGCCAGCGCCTGCACGCCCAAGTCCGTTTGCGCCAACATGTCCACATCACGCACGCAACCGTACACCACGATGCCTTCCCAGCCGTTTTTGGCGGCCTTCTCGGCCAGCATGTCGCCGAGCAGCGCACGGCGCAGCGAACCACCGCCATCGACCACCAGCACTTTACCTTCGCCCGGCTGATCGACCTGCTCCTTGACCAGCGAATTGTCCTCGTGGCACTTGATGGTGACGATCTGGCCACCAAAGGAATCACGCCCGCCGAAGTTGGCAAACATCGGTTCGACGGCCTGCACCAGGTCCGGATAGGCATCGCACAGATCAGGGGTGACGTATTGCATGAGGTAGCTCCTTGGATTGTTCTCGGTGAACGAAACAGCCGTCAGGCGAGACATCTTATCTGCAGTAACGCCTTTAGCACAGGGCTTTGCCCGTAACCGGAGGTGTCGCCTGCGGCGCCGCCAGTCGCTGCTCCTGCAGCCAGTCGAGCATCAAGGGCCAGACTTCACGCTGCGCCGATTTGCTGACCAGCATCTCAATATGTCCGAAGGGATTACTGAATCCGCTCTTAGGTCCCAGACACAGGAACTCCCGCTGCGACGAGCCAAACTGCTTGAGCAGCTTTTGGCAGGCTTTGGGTGAATCCTGCCGATCCCCTTCTGCCGCCACCGCCAGAACCGGAATCTGCACGTCAGCCAACCCAGCCCACCAGTTGCTTTGCGCGTTCCCAAAACGCCCGAACAATCCGTGCCAGCGCAGGGTTTCCCTGACTACAGCAACGGGCTCATCTTCCGGCCCGCGCTTCAGACGATGCCCCGACAGGTACTTGAAGCAACTGAGCAACCCATGCGCAGCCAGTTCCAGCGGCGGAAATTTCAGCGGCCAATAGATCTGACTTACCTGACTGCCAAACAGCGCAATCGATGCAGCTTCGCGGTCGGTCAGGTAGTGACCGCCAAACGCAGCCGCCAGCACCACGCCCCCCAGCGAATGCCCCATCCAGTGAGGCGCCTGGCCAGATTGTTCCTGGATGAAGGCCGCGATGGCCGGCAGGTCGTAACGGGCATAGTCCGCTACCCGGTTACGTCGATAGTCACGATTGCGCGGCGACAGGCCATGCCCGCGCATTTCAGGTATCCACACATCGAACCCGGCACGCGCCAGAAAGGCGCCAAAACCGATTCCTCGCGGCGAAAACCAGAATCGTCGATTGGAGAAGCTGCCGTGCAACAGGACGACCGGAATGCCCCGCTTGCCCGGCTCTTGTGCCCGGCCCAGTCGGGTGACGGCCAGTTCGACCGTCTCGTCGGGGCTGTTGCGGGGTTTCAGCAGGTAAACATCTTCGCTCAGATCGCCGCAAAGGTCGGCGCTGAGCAGTACAACAGGAAAAAGCCGACTGCTACTTTGCATTTTTTGATTTTCTTGAACATAAAAAAAGGCGGGTAGAAACACCCGCCTTGCCAGTATGGTCGATAGACTCAGACTTGACCTTCCGCCAGGAAGAACCAGGTATCGAGAACCGAGTCAGGATTCAGCGACACGCTTTCGATGCCTTGTTCCATCAGCCATTTGGCCAGATCCGGATGATCCGAGGGGCCCTGGCCGCAAATGCCGATGTACTTGCCGGCCTTGTTGCAAGCCTGGATGGCGCTGGACAGCAGCTTCTTGACCGCCGGATTACGCTCGTCAAACAGGTGGGCAATGATGCCCGAATCACGGTCCAGGCCAAGGGCCAGCTGGGTCATGTCATTGGAGCCGATGGAGAAGCCGTCGAAGAATTCCAGGAACTCGTCAGCCAACAGGGCGTTGGAAGGCAACTCGCACATCATGATCACGCGCAGGCCGTTCTCGCCGCGCTTGAGGCCATACTGGGCAAGCAGATCCACCACCTGGGAGGCTTCGCCCAGGGTGCGCACGAACGGCACCATCAGCTCGACGTTGGTTAGGCCCATGACGTCGCGCACCTTTTTCATGGCGCGGCATTCCAGCTCGAAGCAGTCGCGGAAGGACTCGCTGATGTAGCGCGAGGCACCACGGAATCCGAGCATCGGGTTTTCTTCTTCCGGCTCGTAAAGCTTGCCGCCGATCAGGTTGGCGTATTCGTTGGACTTGAAGTCTGACAGGCGCACGATGACTTTCTTCGGCCAGAACGCAGCAGCCAGGGTGCTGACGCCCTCGACCAGCTTCTCGACGTAGAAATTCACCGGATCGTCATAACCCGCGATGCGCTTCTGCACGCTGTCTTTGATTTCCGGCGGCAGGCTGGCGTAGTTCAGCAGCGCCTTTGGGTGCACGCCGATCATGCGGTTGATGATGAACTCCAATCGCGCCAGGCCAACACCGGCGTTGGGCAATTGGGCGAAGTCGAAGGCGCGGTCCGGGTTGCCGACGTTCATCATGATCTTGAACGGCAGTTCGGGCATCGCGTCGACGGAGTTCTTGCGAATATCGAAACCCAGCTCACCTTCAAAAATGAACCCGGTATCGCCTTCAGCGCAGGATACGGTCACACCCTGGCCATCTTTCAGCACCTGGGTGGCATTGCCGCAGCCGACCACAGCCGGAATACCCAGCTCACGCGCGATGATTGCCGCGTGGCAGGTGCGCCCGCCACGGTTGGTAACGATCGCGCTGGCGCGCTTCATGACCGGCTCCCAGTCCGGATCGGTCATGTCGGAGACCAGCACGTCGCCAGGCTGAACCTTGTCCATCTCGGACACGTCGTTGATGATCCGGACCGGACCGGCGCCGATGCGCTGGCCGATGGCACGACCTTCAACCAGTACGGTGCCCTTTTCTTTCAGCAGGTAACGTTCCATGACGTTACCGCTGGTGCGACTCTTCACGGTTTCCGGACGCGCCTGCACGATGTACAGCTGGCCGTCGTCACCGTCCTTGGCCCACTCGATGTCCATCGGACGGCCATAGTGTTTCTCGATGATCAGCGCCTGTTTGGCGAGGCTGGTCACTTCTTCGTCGGTCAGGGCAAAACGGGCACGGTCGGCACGATCGACCTCGACGGTTTTCACCGATTTGCCGGCCTTGGCTTCGTCGCCATAGACCATCTTGATCGCCTTGCTGCCCAGGTTGCGACGCAGGATGGCCGGACGGCCCGCCTCCAGGGTCTGCTTGTGAACATAGAATTCATCGGGGTTGACCGCGCCCTGCACGACGGTTTCGCCCAGGCCGTAGGCACCGGTAATGAACACGACATCGCGGAAACCGGATTCGGTGTCCAAGGTAAACATGACGCCCGCGGTAGCGGTTTCCGAACGGACCATGCGCTGTACGCCAGCTGACAGGGCGACCAGCTTGTGATCGAAGCCCTGATGCACACGGTAGGCAATGGCACGGTCGTTGAACAAGGACGCGAAGACTTCCTTGGCGGCGCGAATCACGTTCTCCACACCACGAATGTTGAGGAAGGTTTCCTGCTGGCCGGCGAACGAGGCATCCGGCAGGTCTTCAGCGGTGGCTGAGGAGCGCACGGCAACGGCCATGTTCGGGTTGCCCTGGGACATTTCGGCGAAGGCGGTGCGGATATCGGCATTCAGTTGCTCGGGAAACTCAGCTTCCATCACCCACTGACGAATCTGCGCACCGGCCTTGGCCAGGGCATTCACGTCATCGACGTCAAGCGAATCGAGCAGCGCGTGGATTTGGTCGTTCAGACCGCTCTGCTCCAGAAAGTCGCGATACGCCTGGGCGGTGGTCGCAAAACCACCGGGTACGGAAACGCCGGCACCTGCGAGGTTGCTGATCATCTCGCCCAGGGAGGCGTTCTTGCCCCCTACGCGCTCGACGTCGTGATTGCCGAGCTTATCGAGGGAAACTACGTACTCAACCAAGGTATTCTCTCCACGCTGTATGGGATAGGCTCATGCGGATCTGCTCCGCTCGATTGGCCTGCCCCGGGGAAATAAGTGACAATGCCCACCGACCCGGCGTGGACATAGCCCGGGTATGATAGCCAAGAATCGCTCCTACCTTAAGGCCTTCGGCGCAAATGAAACGAACTGCTTTCTTCATCTCGGATGGAACCGGCATCACCGCCGAAACGCTTGGGCAAAGCCTGCTTGCACAATTTGAAAACATCACGTTTCAGAAGCTGACCCGGCCTTATATCGACAGTGCCGAAAAAGCGCGGGCCATGGTACAGCAAATCAATACCGCGGCAGAAAAAGACGGCATGCGCCCGATCATCTTCGACACCATCGTGAACCAGAGCATCCGCGACATCCTGGCGCAGTCAGACGGTTTCATGATCGACATCTTTTCCTGCTTCCTGTCGCCGCTGGAGCAGGAACTCAACGCCAGCTCCTCTTACTCGGTGGGCAAGTCGCACTCCATCTCGCACAGCGCCAACTATATGGAGCGCATCGAGGCGGTGAACTTTGCCCTCGACAATGACGACGGTGCGCGCACGCATTACTACGACAAGGCCGATCTGATTCTGGTTGGCGTATCGCGTTGCGGCAAGACGCCGACCTGCCTTTATATGGCTATGCAATACGGCATCCGCGCCGCCAACTACCCGCTGACCGAAGAAGACATGGAGCGCCTGCAATTGCCGGCGGCCCTCAAGCAATACAAGAGCAAGCTGTTCGGCCTGACCATCGATCCGGACCGGCTCACCGCCATCCGCAACGAGCGCAAGCCCAACAGCCGGTACGCCAGCTTCGCCCAGTGCGAATTCGAGGTGCGCGAGGTGGAGAATCTGTTCCGCCGCGAGAACATCCCCCACATCAATTCCACGCATTTCTCGGTGGAAGAGATCTCCGCCAAGATTCTGGTCGAGATCGGTGTGGAGCGGCGACTCAAGTAAAGCCGCGCCTCTTGGACAGGGCGTGACGTCGCGCCCTGCCGTCTTGCTCAGATCACAAACAACTCCATGAAGCGGTTAACCGGCATCGCCTCCAGCCGAGCCTGATCCGAGCACAACTCGACGATCTGCGCACATCGCTGAGGGGCGAAGCGCGTAGCCAGGCTCGCCTTGAACTTCTCCGCCAGTAAAGGGATGCCCTCGGTACGGCGCCGCCGGTGGCCGAGGGGGTACTCCACTTCAAGGTTCTCGGTGCACGAGCCATCCTGAAAGAACACCTGCACGGCATTGGCAATGGAGCGCTTGTCAGGGTCCAGATAGTCACGGCTGTAACGCGGCTGCTCGACCACGCCCATCTTTTCGCGCAGCTCATCGATGATCGGGTGAGCAGCATGGAACCCATCCTCGTAATGCTCGGCGGTCAGGTGGCCGAAGATCAGCGGCACGGCAGTCATGTACTGCAGGCAATGGTCACGGTCGGCGGGGTTGGCCAGCGGGCCGACTTTGGAAATGATGCGAATTGCTGATTCCTGGGTGGTGATAACGATCCGGTCGATCGCATGTAGCCGTCCCCGCACCTGCGGATGCAGTATCACCGCCGCCTCGCATGCGGTCTGTGCATGGAACTCGGCGGGAAAGCTGATCTTGAACAGCACGTTTTCCATGACGTAACTTCCGTAGCCACGTGAAAAACGGAACTCGCGCTCGTTCTGTGTTTTGGTCTGCAAATCAACATTTGTGTGACTGAACGACACGTCATAAAAGCCCCACTGCCGCGTGGTCAGCACACCGGGTATGCCCATTTCGCCGCGCCGGGCGATATCGGCCAAACGCACGCCACGGCTGGACGCATCGCCCGCCGCCCAGGATTTTCGCGAACCGGCGTTGGGTGCGTGGCGATAGGTACGCAACGCCTGGCCATCCACAAAGGCATGGGACAGTGCAGACAATACCTGCTCGCGGCTCGCTCCCATCAGCTTGGCACACACTGCGGTGGAGGCCACCTTGACCAGCAGCACGTGATCGAGGCCGACACGATTGAATGCGTTATCCAGGGCCAGCACGCCCTGGATCTCATGGGCCATGATCATCGACTCAAGCACGACACGCAGCGGCAACGGTGCATCGCCTCGGGAAACCGCGAGCTGCGAGAGATGATCGGCTACGGCGAGAATCGCGCCCAGGTTGTCGGAGGGATGCCCCCACTCCGCCGCCAGCCAGGTGTCGTTGTAATCCAGCCAGCGGACCAGGCAGCCAATGTCCCAGGCGGCCTTGACCGGATCCAGGCAGAAACGTGTGCCTGGTACGCGCGCGCCCTGCGGCACTACCGTGCCTTCGACGAGGGGGCCCAGATGCTTGGTGCATTCGGGAAAGCGCAGCGCCAGCAACGCACAACCCAGGCTGTCCATCAGACAATGACGCGCAGTACTCAGCGCCTCTTGCGACTCGACCCGGTAGCCCAGGACATAGTCGGCGATATCCTGCAGAACCTGGTCGTACTCGGGGCGATCGTTCAGATCAACGTTGGCGCTCATGACACTGACCCTCGGTAATGAGGATCAGTGTAGGAGACCCGCTCTGGCAGGCCGGCTAAAAGGCGTCGCCGGGCACGCGCACCCAGCCATCCATCAGCACCCGGGCGCTGCGACTCATGATGGCCTTGGTAACCGTCCACTGCCCCTTCACCTGACGGGCTTCGGCCCCCACCCGAAGGGTGCCTGATGGGTGACCGAAGCGCACCGCGCTGCGCTCGCCACCGCCCGCAGCGAGGTTGACCAGGGTGCCGGGAATAGCTGCAGCAGTACCGATTGCCACCGCAGCCGTGCCCATCATCGCATGGTGCAGCTTGCCCATCGACATTGCGCGTACCAGCAGATCCACGTCGTCAGCGTTCACGGCCTTGCCACTGGAAGAAACGTAATCGGCCGGCGGCGCCACGAAGGCCACCTTCGGCGTGTGCTGCCGCTGGGCCGCCTCGGACAGGTCCTTGATCAACCCCATGCGCACTGCACCTTGGGCACGAATGCTTTCGAACAGCTCCAACGCCTTGGCATCGCCATTGATCGCTTCCTGCAATTCGGTGCCGGTGTAGCCGAGCTCCTGTGCATTGACGAAGATCGTAGGAATACCGGCATTGATCATTGTCGCCTTGAGCGTACCGATACCCGGCACCTCCAATTCATCCACCAGATTGCCGGTGGGGAACATCGCACCGCCCTCACCTTCGCCCTCATCGGCTGGATCGAGAAACTCCAGCTGCACTTCGGCGGCGGGGAATGTCACCCCATCCAGCTCGAAGCCGCCGGTCTCCTGTACATCCCATTGAGTGATAGGTACATGGGCGATGATGGTCTTGCCGATATTCGCCTGCCAGATCCGCACGGTTGCCACACCGTGCTCGGGAATCCTGCTGGCCTCCACCAGACCGCCACTGATGGCAAACGAGCCGACCGCTGCCGACAGGTTGCCGCAATTGCCGCTCCAGTCCACGAAGGGTTTGTCGATCGATACCTGGCCGAACAGATAGTCGACGTCGTGATCGGGCCGGGTGCTCTTGGACAGGATGACTGTCTTGCTGGTGCTGGAAGTCGCTCCGCCCATGCCATCAATCTGTTTGCCGTACGGGTCGGGACTGCCGATCACCCGCAGCAACAGCGCATCGCGCGCAGCCCCTGGCACCTGAGCGGCTTCGGGCAAATCCTGCAGGCGAAAGAACACGCCCTTGCTGGTACCGCCGCGCATGTAGGTGGCGGGAATCTTGATTTGGGGTAGGTGTGCCATGAATGCTGTCCTGAATAATGGCCAGAGGCTGCACGACCGCAGCCGCTGGCCCAGAGCGATTTAACGGGCCTCGTCCGACTCCAGGAAGTCTTGGGCGAAACGCTGCAATACGCCGCCGGCGTCGTAGATCGACACCTCTTCATCACTGTCCAGGCGACATGTCACCGGCACGTCCAGGCGTTCGCCGTTGCGCCGAGTGATGATCAGCGTCAGGGTTGCTCGTGGAGTGCGTTCGCCGATCACATCGAAGGTTTCGCTACCATCGATGCCCAGCGTCTTGCGGTCGGTGCCCGGCTTGAACTCCAGCGGCAACACACCCATACCCACCAGGTTGGTGCGGTGAATGCGCTCGAAGCCTTCGGCCACGATGGCCTCTACACCGGCCAGGCGCACGCCCTTGGCCGCCCAGTCGCGAGACGATCCTTGTCCGTAATCGGCGCCGGCGATAATGATCAACGGCTGCTTGCGATTCATGTAGGTTTCGATGGCTTCCCACATGCGCATCACCTGCCCTTCGGGCTCGACACGGGTCAGTGAACCCTTTTTCACCTGCCCATCAACCACGGCCATTTCGTTGACCAGCTGCGGGTTGGCGAAGGTGGCGCGCTGCGCCGTCAAGTGGTCGCCGCGGTGCGTTGCGTAGGAGTTGAAGTCCTCTTCCGGCAGGCCCATCTTCGCCAGGTATTCACCCGCAGCGCTGTCGGGCAGGATGGCGTTGGAGGGCGACAGGTGGTCGGTGGTGATGTTGTCCGGCAGCACTGCCAGCGGGCGCATCCCCTTGAGTGTGCGCTCCCCAGCCAGGGCGCCTTCCCAGTAGGGCGGACGGCGAATATAGGTGGACATCGGGCGCCAGTCGTACAGCGGGCTCTTGGCCTCTTCCACCGTACCCAAATCGAACATCGGAATGTAGACCTGCTTGAACTGCTCCGGTTTGACGCTGGCAGCAACGATGGCGTCGATTTCCTCGTCGCTCGGCCACAGGTCCTTCAAGGTCACGGGGTTGCCTTGGGCGTCATGGCCCAGCACATCCTGCTCGATGTCGAAGCGCACGGTGCCGGCAAGGGCATAGGCCACCACCAGCGGTGGCGAGGCGAGAAACGCCTGCTTGGCATAGGGATGGATACGGCCATCGAAGTTGCGGTTGCCGGACAGCACGGCCGTGGCATACAGGTCGCGGTCGATGATTTCCTGCTGAATCACCGGGTCCAGCGCACCGGACATGCCGTTGCAGGTGGTGCAGGCGTAGCCGACGATGCCGAAACCGAGCTTTTCCAGTTCGGGCAGCAGGCCGGCCTCTTCCAGATACAGCTTGGCGACCTTGGAACCCGGAGCGAAGGACGTCTTGACCCAGGGCTTGCGCAGCAGACCCAGTTCGTTGGCCTTCTTCGCCACCAGGCCGGCAGCGACCACGTTGCGCGGGTTGGAGGTGTTGGTGCAACTGGTGATGGCGGCAATGATCACTGCGCCATCGGGCATCAGGCCTTGGGCTTCCTCGGCGCGGGCCGCAGCCAGCTGGGTGTCGCTGGCGATACCGCGCTCCTGCAGCGCACTGGTCGGCAGGCGACGGTGCGGGTTGCTCGGGCCGGCCATGTTGCGCACGACACTGGACAGGTCGAACGACAGCACGCGCTCATACTGGGCGGTTTTCAGGGCATCAGCCCAAAGGCCAGTGGTGCGGGCGTAATTCTCGACCAGCGCCACCTGCTCCGGCTCGCGACCGGTTAGCTTGAGGTACTCGAGGGTCTGCTGGTCGATGTAGAACATCGCCGCGGTGGCGCCGTATTCCGGGCACATGTTGGAGATGGTGGCGCGGTCGCCGATCGACAGGCTGTCGGCGCCTTCGCCGAAGAATTCCACCCAGGCACCGACCACGCGCTCCTGGCGCAGAAACTCGGTCAGCGCCAGCACGATGTCGGTGGCGGTAATGCCCGGCTGACGCTTGCCGGTCAGTTTCACGCCGACGATGTCGGGCAGACGCATCATCGAGGCGCGGCCGAGCATGACGGTTTCGGCTTCCAGGCCGCCAACACCGATGGCGATTACGCCCAAGGCATCCACATGGGGCGTATGCGAGTCGGTACCGACGCAGGTGTCCGGGAAGGCCACACCGTCGCGCGCCTGGATCACCGGGCTCATCTTCTCCAGGTTGATCTGGTGCATGATCCCGTTACCGGCTGGGATCACGTCGACATTCTTGAATGCAGTCTTGGTCCACTCGATAAAGTGGAAACGGTCTTCGTTGCGACGCTCTTCCACGGCGCGATTCTTCTCGAACGCGTCCGGGTCGAAGCCGGCATGTTCCACCGCCAGTGAGTGGTCGACAATCAGTTGGGTCGGCACCACCGGGTTGACCTTGGAAGGGTCGCCCCCTTGCTCGGCAATCGCATCGCGCAGGCCTGCCAGATCCACCAGCGCGGTCTGGCCAAGGATGTCATGGCACACCACGCGAGCCGGGTACCAAGGAAAGTCCAGGTCCTGCCGGCGCTCGATGATCTGCCTCAGTGAGTCGCTCAGCATGGCCGGATCGCAGCGGCGTACGAGCTGCTCAGCCAGAACTCGCGAGGTATAGGGAAGCGTGTCGTAGGCGCCCGGCTGGATGGCTTCGACCGCGGCCCGGGTATCGAAATAGTCCAGCTGGGTGCCTGGCAGGGATTTACGGAATTCGGTGTTCATGCCTTGGACTCATGGTGATGTTTCATAAAGCGGATGAGCGGACCGGTGCCGGCCCGCTCCTGGCAAATCAGCGCTGGTCGATCGGCACGACCTTGCGCAACTCCACGCCGACGTACTCGGCACTGGGTCGAATGATGCGGTTGTTGGCACGCTGCTCGAAGACGTGACTGCACCAACCGGCCATGCGCGAGCAGACAAAGATCGGCGTGAACAGCGGCGTCGGAATGCCCATGAAGTGATAAGCCGAGGCGTGGTAGAAGTCCGCGTTGGGGAAGAGCTTCTTCTGTTCCCACATGGTTTCATCGATGGCCACCGAGACCGGGTAAAGCACGGTGTCGCCCACGGTGTCGGCAAGTTTTTTCGCCCATTGCTTGATCACTTCGTTACGCGGGTCGCTGTCCTTGTATATCGCATGGCCGAAACCCATGATCTTTTCCTTGCGCTCAATCAGCGCCAGGGTGCCGGCACGAGCGTCTTCCGGCGTCTGGTAGCTGGCGATCATTTCCATCGCCGCTTCGTTTGCACCGCCGTGCAGCGGGCCACGCAGCGTGCCGATGGCGCCGGTGACGCAGGAATAGATGTCGGACAGGGTCGAAGCACACACCCGCGCCGCAAACGTGGAGGCGTTGAACTCATGCTCGGCGTACAGAATCAAGGAGACGTTCATCACCTTGACCTCCAGCTCGCTCGGCTTGCGCCCATGTAGCAGGGCCAGGAAATGTCCCCCGAGACTTTCTTCATCACTGGTGCACTTGATGCGCACGCCGCCGTGGCTGAAGCGGTACCAGTAGGCCATGACCGAAGGGCCCATGGCCAACAGCCGGTCTGCCTTGTCCTGCTGCTGGGAAAAATCGGTTTCCGGTTCCAGCATGCCCAGCACCGAGCAGGCGGTACGGATCACATCCATGGGGTGCGCATTGGCCGGAGCGCGCTCCAGGACTTCCTTCAGCACATCGGGCAGGTCGCGCCACTGGTGCAGCCGCTCGCGATAGGCGGCCAGCTGGGCAGCATTCGGCAACTCGCCATGGAATAACAGGTAGGCCACTTCCTCAAAACAGGCATGCTCGGCCAGATCACGCACGTCATAACCGCGATAGGTCAGTCCGGCGCCCTCCTTGCCAACCGTGGACAGGGCGGTTTGCCCGGCGATTTGCCCGCGCAGTCCTGCGCCGGTGAGTACTTTTGCGTCAGCCATTGCTTTCTCCTTCTTGGATTTGTTCTGGATAGTGCACAATTGCCTTGCCGGCTCCTTGTCAGGCGCCTTGTTCGTTTCAGCCCTTCTTCTGCGCAAACAACGCATCGAGACTTTGCTCGAAGGCGTGATAATTAATGCGTTCGTACAGCTCCATGCGCGTCTGCATGGTATCGATCACGTTCTTCTGCGATCCATCGCGACGGATCGCGGTGTAAACGTTCTCGGCCGCCTTGTTCATGGCCCGGAACGCAGAGAGTGGATACAACACCAGAGATACAGCGGCACTGGCCAGCTCTTCGGTGGTGTACAACGGTGTGGCACCAAATTCTGTGATATTGGCCAGAATCGGCGCCTTTACACGCTCGGCGAACGTGCGGTACATGGCCAATTCGGTAATGGCCTCGGGAAACACCATGTCGGCACCGGCTTCCACGCAGGCGGCTGCGCGGTCCAGTGCGGCGTTCAGGCCTTCCACCGCCAGCGCATCGGTACGCGCCATGATCACGAAGCTGTCGTCCGTGCGGGCATCGACCGCCGCCTTGATGCGATCGACCATTTCCTGTTGGGAAACGATTTCCTTGTTGGGACGATGGCCGCACCGCTTGGCGCCTACCTGGTCCTCAATATGAATCGCGGCAGCGCCGAACTTGATCATCGACTTGACCGTGCGCGCCACGTTGAAGGCCGAGGCGCCAAAGCCGGTGTCGACATCCACTAGCAGAGGCAAGTCGCAGACATCAGTGATACGGCGTACATCGGTCAGGACATCATCCAGACCGGTGATGCCCAGATCCGGCACCCCTAGAGAACCGGCGGCCACCCCGCCCCCCGACAGATAGATCGCTTTGAAACCCGCGCGCTTGGCCAGCAGTGCATGGTTGGCATTGATGGCACCGACCACCTGCAGGGGATGCTCGGCAGCCACCGCGTCACGAAAACGCTGGCCCGGAGTACTTTGGCTCATGACTCACCTCTTTGCTGATTGTCCTGAAAGTATTGCTCGGCATTGCGCCGCGACGCTGCTATGTGCCGACGCATCAATAATTCGGCCAGTTCGCCGTCTCGCTCTGCGATAGCATCGAGAATACGATGATGCTCGCTGAAGGCCTGATGCGGCCGGTTTGGCGTTTTGGAAAACTGAATGCGGTACATGCGTACCAACTGATACAGCTCGTCGCAGAGCAACTTCACAAGCGTCTGATTGCCACTGCCCTGAATAATCCGGTAGTGGAAATCAAAATCGCCCTCCTGCTGGTAATAACCACGCCCAGCCCGGAACGCTTCGTCGCGCTCATGGGTTTCCAGAACGCGCCGCAATTCGTCGACGTCCCCTTGGGTCATGCGCTCAGCCGCCAAACGGCAGGCCATGCCTTCCAGTGACTCACGTATTTCGTACAGCTCGATAAGCTCGCTCTGGCCCAATGACACAACTCGCGCACCCACATGGGGAACTCTTACTAAAAGTCGCTGTCCCTCAAGGCGGTGAATGGCTTCCCGAAGCGGTCCGCGACTGATGCCATACACTCGCGCAAGCTCCGGCTCGGAAATCTTGCTCCCCGGAGCAATCTCTCCCCTGACAATTGCCGCCTGAATGCTGCGAAACACTTGCTCGGACAGGGTTTCCCCGTCCTCGCCCTTGACCTGCGCAGCGAACTCAATTTCAAACATTGTCGACACCTTGAATTCTCCTACGGGCAAGGATAGCCGAAAACCGGGCAAATCAACTAGCCGATTACCCAGTATTGTCGACACTCATCGAGAAACGCCATGCTACCTTCGTCATCCTTTCCGGCCCCCGATCGCGTAACAGCGATGCAATCGCAGTCACAAAACCTGCGTGTTAGAATCTGCGCCCCAAGCGCTAACCTGAGCACCGCGAATCAGTCCATTTCCCTGAACTCGCTGGCACCCATAGGCTTCCGCCACGCCGCCAGTCATCTTTGACCCCGCCGCCGACAGCAATTACTGGACCCTATGAGACGCACGTTTTCGATCGCCTTCAGCTTTCTGTTTTGCTTTGCCAGCCAAAGCTTTGCCCTTGAAAAAACCATCTATGGTTTGAACGAGTACGCCCTGCTTGCCGACCTCGATAAACAATTGGCAGCCAAACTCGACACGGGGGCGAAAACCTCATCCCTCAGCGCCCATGACATTCAACGCTTCAGTCGTGAGGGAGAAACCTGGGTTCGTTTCCGTCTGGGCCTTGAGGGGGCCGACGATTCGGTGATCGAGCGGCCGTTATCGCGCATCAGCAAGATCAAGCGTCGTGCTGGTGATATTGATCCTGAGGAAAACAAGACCTACACCGCTCGCCCAGTCATTGAGCTGCAGCTCTGCCTGGGGCAGGCACAACGTACGATTGAGGTAAACCTCACAGATCGCAGCGCCTTTCAATATCCATTATTGATAGGCTCCGAAGCGCTCAAACAATTTGAAGCCTTGGTCGATCCCAGCCTTAAATACGCAGCCGGCAAACCCGACTGCGCACCTGACGCACCCTCTGGCGAGTAAACAGCCCCATGCGCTCTCTTACCCTGCATCTGAAAATCCTGATCACCATCCTGGTGGCCTTGGGCGTTCTGATTACGGCCTATCAGATCTTCATACTGGGCATTCCAGTCACTGAGGACGAAACCGATGATCTGTGGAATATCGACGCCAAAGTCGAGTTTCAAGCCAACCCCAGGGAACCGGTCAAGGTTCAAATGTTCGTCCCGCCGCTGAACCAAGACCATGTCAGCCTCAATGAAAGCTTTATCTCGAACAATTACGGGGTGAGCATCAACCGCATCGATGGCAACCGCAAAGTTACCTGGTCGGCCCGCCGGGCCAACGGCAGCCAGACGCTGTATTACCGCCTGGTGCTGACCAAGCGCTACGGTGTGGAAAAGCCCGAAGAAAAAGGGCCTATCTTCCGCGATAGCATCCCCATTGAAGGGCCGGAAAAAATTGCCGCCGAAGCGCTGCTGGCGCCCATTCGCCAACATTCGGCGGATGTTGAAACGTTCATCAGCGAAACGATCAAGCGGGTCAACAATACCGCTGACGACAATGTCGGGCTGTTATTGGGGGGAGACCGATCAATCCCCAACAAGGCCAAGGTCATCGACCTGTTGCTGTCCGTTGCCCATGTCCCGATGGAACGGGTCAATGCCATTCGGTTGACCGCCGATATCTCCCAGACGCCGGAGCTGTGGCTGCGCAGTTACAACGGCAGCCAATGGTTGTACTTCAATCCGGTTACCGGGGAGCAAGGGCTACCGAGCGACCGGCTGATCTGGTGGGTCGGCGACGACCCGCTGGTCAGCGTCGAAGGCGGCAAACAACCCCATGTCACCTTCACCCTCAATAACAGCGAGATCAATGCGATCCGTCTGGCCAAGCTCACCGATGAGCAAACCGACGCCGGCTTCCTCGAATACTCGCTTTACGGTCTGCCGCTGCAAACCCAGCAGACTTATCAGATCATGATCATGATTCCCATCGGCGTGCTGGTGATCCTGATCCTGCGCAACCTGGGCGGCCTGCAGACCCTTGGCACGTTTACCCCGGTACTGATCGCCCTGGCCTTCCGCGAAACCCAACTGGGTTTCGGTATTGTCCTGTTTACCTTGATTACCGCACTGGGCCTGTCACTGCGATCCTATCTTGAGCACCTCAAACTACAAATGCTGCCACGTCTTTCCGTGGTGCTTACTTTCGTTGTGGTGCTGATTGCAATCATCAGTTTGCTCAGCCACAAGCTGGGCCTTGAGCGCGGCCTGTCCATCGCCCTGTTCCCCATGGTCATCCTGACCATGACCATCGAACGCTTGTCGATCACCTGGGAAGAACGCGGCGGCACCCATGCCTTCAAGGTGGCGATCGGCACGCTGGTTGCGGCCACCCTGGCTTTCATGCTCATGAGCATTCCAGAGCTGACCTATTTCATCTTCACCTTCCCGGCGGTGTTGCTGATCATGGTGGGCTTCATGCTGGCAATGGGACGCTACCGTGGCTACCGCCTGACCGAACTGTTCCGCTTCAAAGCCTTTTTGAAGGACTGAGCCATGTTAGGTCTATGGAGAACCTGGAAGGGCCTGAACGACAAAGGCATCATGGGCATCAATCGGCGCAATGCGGACTACGTGCTGAAGTACAACAAGCGCAGTCTGTATCCGATTGTCGATGACAAGATCATCACCAAGGAACGGGCCATCGAGGCCGGTATTCACGTCCCGGAAATGTACGGGATCATCGAAACGGAAAAGCAGATCGAGAAGCTCGAGACGATCATTGGCGGTCGCCAGGATTTCGTCATCAAACCTGCACAAGGCGCCGGGGGTGACGGCATTTTGGTGATCGCCGACCGCTTCGAAGGCCGTTACCGAACGGTGTCCGGCCGAATCATCAGCCTCGAGGAAATAGAGCAGCAGATCTCCAACATTCTCTCGGGCCTGTACTCCCTGGGCGGCCACCGTGACCGGGCGCTGATCGAGTATCGCGTCACGCCCGATCCGATCTTCAAGAGCATCAGCTACGAAGGCGTACCGGACATCCGCATCATCGTACTGATGGGCTACCCCGTGATGGCCATGCTGCGCCTGCCCACCCGCCAGTCCAACGGCAAGGCCAACCTGCATCAGGGGGCCATCGGCGTGGGCGTGGATCTGGCCACGGGCGTTACCCTGCAAGGCACCTGGCTGAACAACAAGATCAGTAAGCACCCAGACACCACCAATGCCGTGGATGGCGTGCAATTGCCCAACTGGGACGGTTTCATGAAGCTCGCCGCAGGCTGCTACGAGCTCTGCGGACTGGGTTACATCGGCGTTGACATGGTCCTCGACCAGGACAAGGGGCCGTTGATTCTCGAACTCAATGCCCGCCCAGGTCTCAACATCCAGATTGCCAACGATTGCGGCCTGACACACCGGGCCCATGCCGTCGAGGCGCACCTGGCAAACCTGAAGAAGAAGGGCGACAAGGACATGCCTGAACAGCGCGTGAAATTTGCCCAGGAGTTGTTCGGGCATGTCCCAGCAAAGGTTTGAACCAATCACTGCTAGAAGAAAGCCCGACCTACGCGTCGGGCTTTTTTACATCGACTCAGCGAATGATAGCCAGTTCGAACTCGCCATGATCTACATGGCGGTGCGTCTGCAGGCCAGTCGAATCAATCGCTGCTCGCTGCAGGGGACGGTTGAAGGGCTTGTTATCCAGAGTGCGCAAGGCGCGGTCTTCATCCGTGGTCAGCAACAGCACATAGCGTTCCCCCTGTCCGGCATGCACGGGAACAGTGCCTTCCAGAAAGGCATAGCGATACCAGGTTTCCGGATGCAGCTGGTACACGGCATCGCTCACCAGGCGAGTGGGACGCTTGGCTTCGTCCAGAAACAGTAGAGAGGGATAAACAACTTGCTTGTTGGCGAAACTGCGCACCCGCAGACCGTAGGTATGCTGCGAGCGCGGCAGACTGAGGGCTGCGTAATAACTACGTCCCATGGGGAACTGCAAACTTGGCGAGAAGCGGCTCAGCTCCTGGTAGCGAGGCTCCTCTACGGAAAGCTCGGTAAATGCACTGTCCGACAATTGTGTGCAACAACGTTCGAGCAACACCTGGTACGGACCGCCATCGCGCGCCTGGCTCCCCTTCAGTAACGCCTGCAGTGCTGGGCTTGGCTGGCCATCCAAGGCAGGCAGCCCGGGTGTTGCGCGGGCGAACTCGATTTGCCGCCCCTCGGTGAAGGAAATGGGCGCCGGCACCGCTGCTCGTTCGGCGCCTTGCGGCAGTGGCGAGTTGTGCATGCGCCCCTGGTCATCGACCCAGGTGTAATAAGCCTTGCCGTGTTCACTGCGTACAAAGCTGCGACCTTCCAGAACGTCGGCGTCGATGTAATCGGTGGGTGTATCTCCACTACGCAGTCGTTTGGTATCTGGCCCTGCTTCCTCGGGGCCGGAGTACACACTGTTGTGCAAATTGCCGCTGGCATCGACCCAGGTGAAGTAGCGACGTTTGCTTTCTGCCACCGCACCTGGGGTCCATCCCCCACTCCGTTTCTGGTCGCCAGCCTCGATACGCCGCTCGGCCTGCCGCTGCTGTGCTGCATAGTGCTCATCGACGAACGTGTTATGCACGCGCCCCTGGTCATCGATCCAGGTAAGATAACGTCCATTGTCTGCCTGGGCGCAGGTTCCGACGATCAGCAACATAAGCAGCACAAAAGGCATAGCGCGTACTCAAAAGCGGGTTCGATAAGTCAGGGCAAACACATAGGCTTTTACGGTGGTTTTGATGTCCAGGTCGGCATACGGGTTATAAACCATATCCAGCAGCCCCGAACAGTTTACGTTGCAACTGCTTCCTCCCGGAATGCTTTGTTTGCTGACCATGTAATTGAAGCCGATATCGACCTCGGTCTCTTGATCCCACCGATAACCTGCGCCCAAGCCATAAAGATCGGCATCTCCCAAGGGGGCGAGCGCATCCGCCTTGTTGCCAGGTATCGCCGATTTGCGGGGTTCATATCCCAGGCGCAAGCTCAAGCGATCATTGACATCATATTGCAGCCCGAAGGCCATGCTCCACACAGACTCATAATCACGAGAGAGAATAATTGAATTGCGCGTGGCGTTATTGGGTGAAAACACACTGGCCACCTTCAGGAAATCCAAAGGCCGGTCAAACTTCAGCTCGAAATCTTCCCACGCTGAATAGTCGGTCCATTTTACATCCATATTGAACTGCCACTGGCGATGCGGTTTTATTTTGATGCCGGTGGAGAAATGTGCCGGATAGGTTAGGTCCATCGACACGTTACCTTGCTCATAGGCATAAAGCCCATCAGCGGACATGACACTCAACGGCGGGAGGATACCGAACACCGAACTTTTCAATCCTTGCCACAAACCTTGCCAGTCTTTCGTGTAATCAATGCGATAAGTACCTTGCATGTGCATTTTGGCTTCGCTTTGATACACAGCGCCCAAGGCAAACCACTCTTTTGGCTCCCATAGAATCCCAAGGTTCCAGGTCGGCGAAAGAGTTTGCTGCAGGTCCACATCCAATTCGGCAAGATCGGTGAACGGCCCAAACTCATCTCCCCCGCATATATTGAGAAGCACATCCAGCGGGCTGCTGCCTACCACGCACATCGCCTCACGCAACGCCGCCACTAGCCCGGTGAGCATCCCCGGCGCGCGAAGGTCCTGCTTTAGCGCCAGAGCCTGATGGGAAAAGCCAATCGATAAGCCGACGGACAATTCATCGTTCACCTGATACCCCACCGAAGGGGAGAAATAAGTGATGCGTTGCATCACCACTTCCTTGCCCTGATAACGGCCCGGGTCATCGTCATCCCGAACATAACCCACAGCTTGAGGCGTATAAATATTGGTGGCAAAGGTAAATTTGGAGCCAGGCGGATTGATGGAAAGGCCTGCAAGCGGCGCCACCAGCAACGGTATTTCTGTGGTCCCCCCCAACCCCGGCAAATACATCGCCGAACTGGTGGTTCTGCTCCGAGTTCCGGCAATAGGATCGTTCTTGTAGCCGAAGAAGCGTTCTCCATAATCGGCTGGCGCATCAAACTCAGCACGAATGTCCATACCACCGGCAATGATCTTTACAGCCGTTTGCCGACCTTTGAGCTTGGTAAGAGCGGCAGGATTATAATGCACGGCATCGATACCGCTGGAATCCGCAGTGATGGCATTGCCCAAGGCCATGGCCTTAGGGTTGCCAATGGTCAGGTTTTGAGAAAATTGAGCCTGACTTTGCATTGCCCAGAGCAACGTCACCCCGGCAATCGCCCGCGCGAGCGGCGAAATTCGCTTACTCATGGATAGTCCGCCTGCGGGTTATTGGGCCTTCAGGCCCTTGATATCCAAGGGCATGGAGATTCCCAGCAGGACATCGGGCGAGTCCTCGGTCATGCCAAACCCGGCATTGACATTAACGATGCGGTCTGGAGAAGTTCGCAGACCCAGCGAGAAATTCATAACCGCACTGGTTTGTTCAGTTCCCTTGCTGGTGCTATCAATAAACTCGTATTCAGGCTTCAGGTTGTGAGCCATCTGATAGGAAGCAGCCAGCGATACATCGTAGGACAAGGCATAAGCAAATCCCATGCTCAATGAGAAGGTTGACCCGGGTCTGACTTCTTGCAGTAACCTGCTGCCGAATACTTGGTCTATATCTTTAACCGGCAGGTTGTAGGTATAACCCAACGAGCCGAACAGAACGACTGGATCAATGACATAGGACATGTTTGCCCCGAGGCCCAGGCTGTAATAACCGTTACCTGTCGATAAGTCTTCACCGAGATTGATGTCGTATGGGCTTTCGCCGGTGGGAAGGCCAAGATTGGCATACAAGGTAGTGACCGGCCGGCCGCGATGCGAATTCCAGGGTTGCCAGCGCAGGCTGGTGGATATATCGCCCAGGCTATATACATCCAGATCCCGTTCGGTGTCGTATTTGGCAATCAAGGGCAAACGCACGCTAAAGGTCAGGTTATCCCAAACGCCATAGTCGAACGTAAACGAGTTGGTAAAGGTGTGCTGAGCCTCGCTTTGGCCTATTACGCTATATACGGGGTTGCTTATATCGTTATTGGCCCGGATGGTCTGAATCACCGTATCGCGAGTAAGGGAGTAATCGAAACCGTAGGTCAGTGTACGCTCCCCTTTCTTTAGCAAGGTATAGCTTTTTTCCGCCGCTTGGAAAACCTCTTCCAGCGCTTTTGCGCTATCTGCGTCTTCCTCTTTTTTGCTTAATGCTTCGCGAGCCTCATTAACGTCCTGTTCGGCCGCCCACACTGGACCAGCACTGGCTATTACCAAAAAAGCCAGCCACGCAACTCCCCTAACTCCCATGGCGCTACCCCTATTATTTTTAGATGCCGACACATCCTGTGCAGCGGGTGCTTATTGCGGCGGATAATTACTTACGGCGGATATATTGAATGCCACCGCCTGAGCCAAGCTCGGCAGCTTGGTTCTGGCTAAATTTCGCCAACTGTGGAAATTCGCGGAAAGCCAGAAGGCTGGTCGTTCGATCATCCACAAGCCGCATATCTCGCTCATCCAATGCCAGCGCATTTATAGAGGGGTTATCCCCCGGGTAGACGATGAATAATACGTTCTGATCCCACACAGCTTCGAAACGTGCCCGGGTAAAGCTGATATTGCCCAAGGCGGGGTCGGCCACAAACACATGGTCGTCACGTACATCCCGCACTACGACGAAATGCTTGAAGCCAGCATATTCAATAGGCACGATTGCAGGATGTTCCAGGCCTTCCAGATCGTCGAATTCTGCGCGAAAACCACCGCTTTCATAGCCCAGCGCTGCTACGAAACGCTTCATATCCAGCAAGGAAAAACCGCGTCGCTCGGCGATTTTTTCTGCCTCCCCGTAGTGCAGCAAGCCTTCCATGACCTGGCGCTCTTCCAGATTGCGCCCCAGGTAGTAATCCAGCAGCGTCGTCAGAGCGGCTGAACCGCAGCTGTAGTCATAGGCCTGACGAATCACATTACGAAACTGCAATTGATTCATCGGCTCCAGCACTACGCTTTCGCGCAATTGCCCTGCAGGAGTAAGTCCGTAGGTCAGATTGACCGTACCCTCGCGGACCGGCTTGGTATCCACTGTCTCGGTAAAACCGACAACGGCCAGCAAGCTGCCCAATAAAATCTCGATCATCTTTGCTGTGCACTCCCTTACCTGAGGAAGCGATCTACCAGCCAGAGCCGGTAGACCACCTTAAGCCTCAAGCCAACTGGTGCTTAGTGACCCCAGATCTTGATGGTAGTACCGGCCAGGTTCTGATCGATAATTGCCAGGGAGCCAATGCTGGCGGCAGAGGCGTCACCGACCTTGATGGCGGCGATTTCGATCTGACCGGTCATTTCCGGCAGGGAGATTTGCAGCTGCTGAGTATCGGTACCGGCGATATCAGTGGTAACCACGTCGATCATCAGCGGGTTGGCATCGGAAATGCTGAAGCCGGTGAAGGTGATACCTTCCAGGCGCAGGCTGCCGCCGTTGGTATCGTTATCGGTGTACACAATGGCGCCGATGCTGCCTTCGAAGTTACCGGACAGGCTAATGCCGTCCTGACCGGTCACGCTTGCCAGGGCGTTGTCATCCATGGCCTTGAGGTCGGCCTGAGCCATGAACGGAGCGGCCAGAAACGCTGCAGCCAGAGCCAGTTGGTTCAATTTCATTATTGTTATCTCCACAGTTCACAGATGGGGTTATCCATAGACACTGCCGCGACACCTGCCTCGACAGTAGGACCCCTCACCGCCCCGTACGGCATCTTCCTTGTGGGGCGGAAAGCGCTGAGCTCGTCCTGCGAACAAAACTAGTGGCGGTTGGGCTGGCTGCCAGCCCATCCAAGGGATGGCGGCCCCATTGATGAGGTTCAGGCTTCGCTGAGCAAGCCGAGACTCTTGCCCTTGAGCACGGCCTGGGTGCGGCTGCGCACGCCGAACTTGGCGAACAGGTTGTGCAGATGCCACTTGATGGTGGCTTCGGAGAGGTGGATGGCCTGGGCGATGTCACGGTTCGACAATCCCGCCGCCACCAGCCTCAATATTTCCCGCTCGCGATGGCTGACATCTTGATTCTCATCGATTTTCAGCGGATCAACAGCCAGCCGGCGACATTGTTCACGCAGCATTTCCCCCAACATTTGCCAGGCCTCGGTGCGCGGTTCACGGGCTTGCCAGGCATTCCAGAGCGGCAGCAGCCACAACGCATCATCCAGAAATGCTCGTCGGTAACCCCGCGCCCAGGCATCTTGCACGGTTTGACGCAGCAATAAGAACGCCTTGTCGCTGTTACCTTTGCGCCAATACGCTACACAGAGTAACAACGACAGTCGCAAGCGCCGGTCACACAGGTGTGCAGCCGTTTGCCTGGCCAGCATGTTTTCCAATGCCAGCTGAGCCTTGTCTGGCCGCTGTTCGGTCAGTGCCAGACGAGCTTGCGCCATCGCCAAGGCAGCAAAGGCATCCGGATAGCGGATGGGATCAAGCTTGTCCAAATGCTGCTCCAGTTGAAGGCAGGCTCGCGATGCCTCGTTGGGGCGGCGCATCCATAACAAAAACTGCACTTTGCAGCCCATCGCCAGGGCGAAGACTCGCTGGTAGCCGGGGTCCTGCAAGCCTTCCAGCCATTCATCGAGATCGGCCAGCCCCTGTTCGGCTTCCCCCGCATAAAAACGCGCCTTGGCCATGACCAGGCGTGCGCGATTGACCAGCTCGACAGGGGTGGCCACATCACGCCAGGTGGTCGCACGAGGCAGCTCGGCAAGAATGGCCGCGTGCCGGTCCTGCTCATAAAGCAAGTCGGAGTACGCCAGCGCCAACGGACCGCCCACCCGGCTGTGTCGTCCAAACACCTGATCCACGCGTTTTCTCGCGGCCTCCGCGAGAGCACGGCCACGCTCCAGCTCGCCGTACTCCTTGCAAATCAGGGACTCGATAAGGCTGATCATGACGCTTAGGTATTCGCTGTCCACGTCGTTGAGATGCGTACGTGCACTGGCAATGGATTTGGCCGCTTCGGCAAAATCGCCCAGCAAAGCGTAGGCCGCTGCCTGCACGCAAAATAGACTGGCGCGGAAGAAAGGCTGCCCTTCACGTACCACCCCCAACCAGTGGCGCGCCACTTTCAGGGAAGTCTCCAGCTTATCCTGATACAGCAGAATCAAGGCTTTGAGTACCTGAGCCGCACCGAGCAATTCGGCGAGCCCGGTATGCATCGTTCTGCCCTGCCCTTGCAGCAATCGATTGCTTACGTCTTCTATCAGGGCTTCGGCTTCGGCAAATTTCTGTTCGAATGCCAACTGCCAGGCATAGAACAGTTGAAACACGGTGTGCTCGCGGATCTGTTCGGCAGGCACGCGCTTGAGCATGGCCAACACACTGTAAACCCGATTCCCCGTTACCAGACGAATGCCCTGGCGCTCCAGCAAGTCGGCTGCAAAGGCGAAGTCCCGGGCGCGCAGCGCGTAACCAATGGCACGGTCGGCATATCCCTGAGTCTCACTCCAGCGAGCTGCCGCGAGCAGCAAGGCCGCCGGCTCGCCTTGCCTGACCAGGCGCCCCTGAAGAAACTCGGTGAACAAATGGTGATAACGAAACCACTCCCCCTGGGTATCGAGCGGGATTATGAACAGCTGCTCGGCCTGCAATCGCTTGAGCATCGCGCGACCCGTGTCATGCCCGGTCAAGGTGTTACAGAGATCGGCACAAAACTCATCGAGAATCGAGGTTTGCTCTAGAAACCAGCGCACGTCCGCTGGCAAACCTTCCAACACATCTTCCGTCAGGTAATCGGCAATATCACGCTCGGTGCCCGACAACTCGACAAGAAACTGGCGGCGGTCCGGATGACGAGCCAGCGCCAGGCTGGCCAGATGAAGCGCGGTGATCCAGCCTTCCGTGCGTTTGTGCAACAGCGCAAGCTCTTCATCGCTCACCTCTTGCTGCCGGATGCAGCGGAAATAATCCGCGGTTTCCTGGCGGCTCAAACGCAGGTCTTCAGCCTTGAGCCAATAGACCCGCTCTGACAGACCTGGAGCCGTGAGATATTGGGGGTTGAAACGGGTGCTGCTGATCAGATGTATCTGCTCTGGAAGATTGCGAAGCAGATACGCCACACCCTGGCCGAAGCCCGGATGACGGATGCGATGTACGTCGTCCAGAATCAGATAGATATGTTCTTCCACCCGGCGCAGATCGGTTATGAACGCTTCCAGCAAGGCTTCCAGCGGCCAGCTCAGGCCATCGCGCAGTAGCCCGGCGGTATTGGCTCCGAAGCCAGGCAATACCGACTCCACCGCAGCCAGCAGGTACTCCAGCAGTCGTTGCGGCTCACTGTCCCCGTCATCGCAGGACAGCCAGGCAACGTTGTGCCCTGTCGCCTGCAAGCGCTGGCGGAGTTGACTGAGCACGGTGCTTTTTCCATACCCGGCCGGTGCACTGAGTACCAGCAAGGGAAACCGTCGGGCCTGGAACAGGCGATCGATGAGTACCTCACGGGACAGCAGCGAGTGCCCCTCCAGTTCGGCAGGAAACAGCTTGGTGCGTAACAACGGCAGCCGCTGAGATTGTGCGGAGATCTGGTTGGTCATGATCAGAGCATCTCCAGCTCGCGGGCACGGCGAATGGCTTGGGTGCGATTGCGTACCTTGAGCTTTGCGTAGATGTTATGCAGGTGCCATTTGACCGTGCCAAGGGCCAGCGACAATTGCTGACCTATTTCTTCATTGGACATGCCTTGGGCTGCAAGGCGCATCACATCGAGCTCCCGTGCGGTCAAACCGTCACTCGGTGCCTCCTGCGCGGCCGGTACCTGGCCGCCCGGCCAAAAGCCCAGCAAATCACGTAGAAAGCCTTGCAGCGCTGGGTGTCTCTCTGCGGCTTCCAACTGCAGCAGCATGACCCGAACAGCCTGCCCTTCTTCGATAAATACACTGCGCAAACCTTCGCGCTCAGCCCTCATCAAGGCTTGAACCAGCAAACTTTGCGCTCGTTCCTGATAGCCCAGACGCTGGTAGCTGAGCGCGGCCAGCACATCCAGACGCAGATGCTGCAAGCCATGCCAGCCTTTTTGCAGCTGCCCTCGAAGCTGGGTGATTTCATGCAATGCCTCGCTGTATTGACCTCGTTTCTGGTACAGACGAATGCGGCTCAGCCCTAGAAAAAGGGTGACAGGATTGAAAGTGCGCTGCGCATAACTAGCCGCCAGTCGGCTCCATTCGATGCTTTTCAAGCGCTGCTCGGCGCGCTTGAACGAGTCATCGCCCGGTTCTTGCACAATCAGTGCAATCTCTTCCGCAATCGCCTGCGCATAGAATCGCCAGGACTGATTGCGCGAGGCCAGATTCTGCATCGCGGCCAGGCTGGCCATGGCCTCTTTGGTATGCCCCTGGGTGCGCTGTAGCCGTGCCAGGCACAGGAGCCCCTGGGCGTACAAATCAATCGGATTGATCACGTCAACATGCTTGAGCGCCCACTGCAGCCTTTCTTCTAGCCCGCCGAAACGTCCCTGGTGATAGGCAATCAAACACGCGCTGATGACGGGCAGCGCCAGGGCTGGGCTGGTTTCGCCAAACCCCGGCACCATGCGGGCGCGCAACTGCTCGGACAAATGCTGCGCCTGACGCAGTTGGCCCTGTTCCAACGCCAGCATCACCTCGACGTTGCTGAGCTGCATATCCAGGTAACGGCCTTCTAGGAAGTGATTGCGCTGCTGGGCCAGCGCCAGTAAACGACGCGCCTGGTCGGGCTGAGCCAGCATCACCAGCGCCAGCGCACCGATCACCAGCATGGCTACCTCAAGGAAAGCGGCATGCTGGCCCAGCTGGGCTTCGATCTTGCGGGCCAGACTGACGCAAACGTCCAGATCATCTTTTTGCAGGGCCAGCATGGACTTGACCGCCAACGCAGCCAGATAGCCCTCGCGCAGGGGTACGTCCACCTCACCGGACCAGCGTGACAGCAATTCATCGAGCAAACGATTGGCTTCAGGCAAGGCCTGTTTAGCCGCCTTGTCCCAGACATCGGCCAGCATCAGCACCGGATAGCGCTCAACAATCGAATCGGGAACCTGCAAGCGCCAGCGATACAATCGGTTGAGTTGCCCCCGGTTGATCAGCTCCAACCCGTAGCCGTCCACCAGCGCGGCCAGCATTTCGGGATCGTCAGCCAGGCTGGCATGCTCGATGGCCAGGTTCTGCATGCGATGATTGGTGAACCAGAGGGACGCCTTGAAATGCAGCTGCTTGAAACGTTCAAAGCTCTGCTGCCGCAACCGGTTACGCAGGAAATCGGCGAAGAGATGGTGGAAGCGATACCACTGCCGCTCGCGGTCCAGCGGCACGAGAAACAACTGCCTGACTTCCAAGCTTTCCAACAATGCCTGGCCATCCTCGCGACCGGTCAAGGCGTTGGCCAGCTCCCCGCTCAATTGGCTGGCCACACTCAACGCCAGCAGCACATCCTGCAGTTCGGCCGAGAGTTGTTCGAAGACTGAGCACAGCAGGTAATCGCCCACCGCGGTTTGATCGCCTGCGGGTATGGACTGCAGGCTGCTGCCCTGTGGTTGATGGCTCAGCCACAAGCTGACCAGTTGCACGCCGATCATCCAGCCTTCGGTCTGCGCATACAGCGTTTGCAGGCCCGCTTCATCCAGACGCAGGCCCCGGTAGTGCAAATAATCACGGGCCTCGGTCGGATCGAGGCGCAGCTCATCCGGGCCAATATCCAGCAACAGCCCCTTGGCCCGCAACGTGGCGAGGTTCAAGGCCGGCTGTGTACGCGCGCCGATCGCCAGGGTAAATCCCGAGGGGGCCAGCAGGATCAAGCGCCCCAGGGCAGCGAGCAGCTCCTTATCGGTGACCTGGAAATCATCCAGCACCACTAGCAGGGGCTGGCTCAGCCGCGTCAACTCGACCAACAAGCTTTCCACCACGACCGTTACCGGGGTGCTCATTGTGTTGCACAAATAAGCCAGCGCGTCCTCGCCAAATCCTGGCAATACGGTACGCAATGCCTTGATCAGGCGCATGAGGAAACGCGCGGGATCGTCGTCCCCGGCCCCCAGTGCCAACCAGGCACAGCGACTGTCTGGTCGCTGCGCCATGACCAGCTCGCCCAATGCGGTACTCTTGCCGAAACCCGCCGGCGCGCAAAGCAGAATCAGCCGCGCATGGGGATTGGCTGCAAACAGAGTTTGAATTCGCGGTCGCGGTAAATAACCGGCCGAGGTAGGCGGAGGGAGCCGCGTGGGGCGCGCAAGGCCTCCTGACCCAGAGAGAACATCCATGATTTAACCCCTTTATATTTATCGTTATGCCCGGACTTGGAATCCGCAGGGTGTTCCATACTTACCAGCCCCGATGACAGTGCGCAAACATGGCAGAACTCTAGGCCGAACTAGTCCTACGGAATACAATCGCCTTCACAAAAAAAGACGGTTTGCGATGTCCACCTGTATTTGCCACCCCCTCCCCTACAACGCTGATCCGGCTCATTACTTCACGATCATGCGCCACGCTCCTGGGGCCGTGCTGCTTGATAGTGGCAGGCCCGCCGCCGAGCGAGGACGCTATGACCTGCTCTCCGCCTGGCCAATGGCACAGCTGACAGCAGCCGATGGCGAAGCCGCCAACGTCTTTTTCCAGCGCCTGCGCGATGCCTTGAGACTGCTTGGTCCGAGCGAAGCACCCGCGGACCAGCCCCTGCCTTTCGTTGGCGGCCTGATCGGTTACCTGTCCTACGACTTTGGTCGGCGCCTGGAGCAGATGCCCAATGCCGCCCTTGATGATCTGTGCCTGCCGGACGCCCACTTTGGCCTGTACGCCTGGGCGTTGATCAGCGATCACCTGCTCCAGCGTAGCCAGCTGGTGTTCCACCCACGACTGGATGAGGCCGAGCGCCAGCGCTTGATCCGCCTGTTCAGCCAGCCGGCAGCGATAAGTGAAGGCGCCCCCTTCAAGCTGGACGGCCCGTTTCAAGCGGACATCAGCGTTGATACCTACGAGGCCGCGATTGGCAAGATCCAGGCGTATATCCAGGCCGGGGATTGCTATCAGGTCAATTTCGCCCAGCGCTTTCGCGCCTCCTGCAGTGGCGATGCCTGGCACGCCTATCAAGCGTTGCGCGCCGCGTGCCCGACCCCCTTCGCCGGCTTTCAGCAATTGCCTGGAGCGAGCATTCTCAGCCTGTCGCCCGAGCGTTTTCTGCGCGTGCACGAAAACCAGGTGGAAACCCGGCCGATCAAAGGCACCCGCCCACGCGGCACCTCCCCGGAAGAAGATCGCCGCCAGGCCGACGCCTTGCTGGCCAGCCCCAAGGACCGCGCGGAAAACCTGATGATCGTAGACCTGCTGCGTAATGACCTAGGCCGCAGTTGCCGCATAGGCTCAGTGCGTGTGCCCGAGCTGTTCGCGCTGGAGAGTTACCCGAACGTGCATCATCTGGTCAGCAGCGTGACCGGCGAGCTGGACGCCAGCAAGGATGCCCTGGACCTGCTGGCCGGCAGCTTTCCCGGCGGTTCGATCACCGGCGCGCCCAAGGTGCGCGCCATGCAGATCATCGACGAGCTGGAACCTACCCGCCGGGCGCTCTACTGCGGCTCGCTGCTGTACCTGGATGTGCGCGGGGAAATGGATAGCTCAATCGCCATTCGCAGCCTGCTGATCAAGGACGGTCAGATCGCCTGCTGGGGCGGCGGCGGCATCGTCATGGATTCCGACTGGCAAGCCGAATATCAGGAATCCATAACCAAGGTACGCGTGCTGATGGAAACCCTGGAAGCCCTGTAGCGTTTGTTGCTGTGGATCGCTCAGAACTGCTGCACGTGCAGCACAAGCTCCCAAAATGTGATGATTCCCGTCGAAAGCGGCTCGGCAGCAGGCCGCAGCTTGCTTAAACTGCGCCCCTGCTTCGCCTCTACAAAAGGATTCGCATGCCCAGCCTGAATCGCCTCATTCTGATCAACACCCACCTCAAGGGTGTCGTCGAGCTGGTCGTGGACGACCACACCAACATCTGCGGGACCAACGCCTCCGGCAAGACCACATTGCAGCGCCTGGTGCCGGTATTCTACGGCGAGTACCCCAGCCGCGTGGTACCGGCCACTCGTGACAGCTTCGAGCGCTGGTACCTGCCCACCGAGCAGAGCTTCATCGTCTACGAATACCAGCGCATGGACGGCGAGCCCTGCCAGGCGATCCTGGCCACCAGCAGCGACGGTCGTGGCGTGGATTACCGGTTGGTACACAAGGGTTTCGACATGGAGGACTACACTCGCAGCCGCCAGGGCGACAGCATCGTCTGCCGCACCATGAACGAGCTGGGACGGCACTTCCGTTCGTTGGGCATCACCGTCAGCAACCAGCTCAATACACGCCAGTACCGGGCCATCATTCAGAACGACCGCACCCTGCTTTCCGCCGACAGCCAGCGTAGCGAACTCCGCCAACTGGCCCGCCAGTTTTCCCTGTGCAGCGGCGAGCACAGCCTGCGCCACATCGAGAAGCTGGTGCGCGCCGTGCACTCGCGTGAAGGCAAGATGGAAACCATCAAGTCGATGGTCGCCGCCATTCTGGAAGAGGACGGCGTGACACCGCCCACCACCCACCTCAGCCCGCAGAAAGTCGAAGACTGGATTCGCGACAGCCAGTTGATCCAGGGCTTCGCCGACCTGCGCCCCGAATTCGCCCGCTTAGAGCGCGACTTCCAAGAATTGCTGACCTGTGAGGCCCGCCTGAGTGGCCTGCTGCAAGCCTTCCGTACCGACGAGCCGCAATTGTTCGCCCGCCAGGAAACCCTGAAGAGCGAATTGGAACAGCTCGCTTTCGAGCTCAAGCGCCTGGAAGATGATTGGAAGGAGCAGCGGGACGCCCTAAGCCTGGAACTCTCGCAGGTCCAGGCCCGGGTTAAAAGTGACGAAGAACAGCTCAACCATATTGACGACCTGTACCAGCAGTACCTGGACTCCGATATCGACCAGGCCAAGGCCGACCTGGAAAAGCTCGACGGCTGGAAGCTGGAGCTGGACAACCTCAAGGAACGCCTGCACCTGCTCACCGAGCAGCATGCCGACGTTCAGAACGCCTACCTGGAACGCAAGCAGATCGTCCAGGAGCGCCAGCAGGACGCCCTGGATCGCCTGCATGAACAGGAAAGCAAAGTCCGCGACGAACTGGCTGGGCGCACCCAACAGAAGCACGATGCCCTCAGCCAGTTGGACAAATCCTTCGCCACCCGCCGTCAGGAAACCGAAACCACCTTTCGCGAGCAGAAACACGCCCGCGAACTGGAACGCAAGGACTACGAGCAACGCATCAGCCAGTTCGGCTACAGCGAAGAGGAAAGCCGCAGCCTGGACATCCTCGACCGGCGCCAGGAAGAGGCCGACGAGAAGCGCGATGGCGCCAGCCAGCAGGTAGAGACTTTGGCTCAGCAAGAGCGACAGTTGCTGCGCCAGCGGGAAGAACTGGCCCAGCAACATCAGCTTGTAGCCCGCAAGGTAGGTGAGCGCGAGCAGGAAAAAGACGTCGCAACACGCCTGCTCTATCCCGGCCAGCACACCCTGCTGGAATTCCTGCGCCGCGAACAGCCGGGCTGGGAACGACACCTTGGCAAGCTGATCGAGCCGGGCCTACTGGAACGCACCGACCTCAAGCCCGCCCTGAGCGAAACGTCAGCCGACAGCTTCCATGGCCTGCGACTTGACCTGGCCACGCTGCCAATACCTGAGCACGCCGCCGACGAAGCGGTGCTGCGTGCCCGTCTGCAGCTGGCCGAGGACAACCTGCAGGCCGCGCGCAATCAGCAGGAGGCCTTGGAAACCCAGCTGGGCGAACAGACTGCGGCGCTGGACGATCTGAATACCCGGCTGGTACAGGCGCGTACCGAACTGCAGCGCTGCAAGGATGACCGCCAACGCCTGCGCGACGAGCGCGCCACCCTCAAGGAACGCCTGGACACCGCCCTGGCCGAGCGCCGGCGCGAAGCCCGCAAGCAGCTGAGTGCGCTGGACGATAGCCTGACCCGCTTGGCTGCGGAGCAGGAGCAGCTGTTGGCCGAACTGAGTGAGCAGCATCAGGAGGCTCGCCTGGAAGCCTCGGCCCATTGGCAACAGGTGATTCAGGACTTGGAACAGCGTCTGGCATCGCTGCGCGGCCAAATGGATGAGCAGCGCGCCCAGGGCAAGAGCGAGCTGGCTGCCTGCGAAAGCTGGTACCAGAACGAGTTGAAGTCCCGCGGTGTCGACGAGAACCAGTTGATCGAACTGAGGAATGGCATTCGTCAGCGCGAACAGCGCATCCGCGAGACCGAAGCCCGGCGTTCGGAGGTGCACCGTTACGAAGAGTGGTATGCGCTCACCTGGCTCAAACGCAAACCGCAGCTGCAAGAAGAGCTGATGAGCCGCAAGGCCGAAGCCAGCGACCTCAAGCAGCAACTGGATGCGGCCACCCAGGCTTACAAAAGCCAGCGCGATCAACGGGAGCAGCAGCGCAAGCAGGGCCTGCAACGCCAAGGGCAGATCAGCGAGCAACTGGATCTGCTCAAGGGGCTGCTGCGCCGCCTTGGGGAAGGCAAGTTGCCGCGCGAAGGGCAGACACCTGAAGGCGAACTGGACGAGCGCTTGCGCCTCGGCCAAGAGCTGCTACAAGGTCGCGAAACGCTGATGACCACCATTCGCCAGCACGTGGATCGCTTCGACAGCCTGCTGGCCGGCAAGAGCGGCTCCAGCCTCACGGAAACCTGGGAGCGTGGCCGCGAGGAGTGCACGCTGGTCAGCGAACGTGGCGTGCCAACCCTCGATTACCGCCGGCTGGTGCCGATTCTCGCCCAACTGCTCAACGAACTGGTGCCGCAAAGCATCAAAGGCCTCTTGGAACAGGGACGCATTTTTGGCAAGGACCTGTTCGACTACTTCGACGTGCTCGCCGATATCGACAAGCGCATCGCCAGCCAGAGCGCGCGCATCACCCGCGAAGTCAGCGATGAGCTGTTCCTTGACGGCGTGTCCAACTCGGCGGTGACCATCCGCTCGCGGATCACCGAGCTGGAGTTCTGGCCGGAGCTGCGCAGCTTCGTCAACGCCTACCGCGAATGGCAGCACGGCGGCTTCGCCGAACTGCCCGGCGAAGATTACACCGGCAGCATGCGCCGCGCCCTGGAAGTACTCGGCCGCTCGGCACTGACCAGCGGCATCGCCGGTCTCTTGGAAATCGAGTTGCGCCTGCGTGAGGGCAACAGCGACCTGGTGATCCGCACCGACCGACAGCTCAACGAGTCCTCCAGCCACGGCATGGCCTACCTGATCCTCTGCAAGTTCCTGCTGGCCTTCACCCGCCTGCTGCGCGGCGACGCGCCGGCGGTGATCCACTGGCCGATCGACGAACTGGGCACGTTGCACCACAACAACGTGAAGAAGATCTTCGACGCCTGCACCAGCAACCGCATTCGCATCCTCGGCGCGTTCCCCAATCCGGATTCCGAGGTGCTGTCGCTGTTCAAGAACCGCTACATCGTCAACAAGCAGACCCGCCAGCTGCAGGTGGTCAAGCCGCGCCTGGATGTGATCGGCGAGCGCCTGAAGGCGCGCCAGACCGAGGAGATCGCCTGATGTTTTCCAACAAGGGACAGGTCATCGAACGCCTGCTGCAGGGCGCCTTCATCTGCCGCACCACCAACGAGGAAGGCTGGCGCTTTCTGAAAAACCCGACCAACCGCGAACAGGTCGACGATTACCTGAGCACCCTTAACCGCGTGGTGGCCAGCGTGGGCAGCGGCGCGGAAGCGGAAGTCTTCTATTGCGCCTACCGCCAGTTGGGTGAAAACGAACGCAAGGTCGTAGGGCAGCAGTTCCGCGACGTCAGCCACGCCCTTACCCCACTGGTGGAATGGCTGCTGCTGGTGCAGGAAGCCAGCGCCCAGGACGCTCCACTCACCGAGGGCAGCCCCATCCGCCTGAACGAGTTGCAGGGCATCGTCGAAGACACCCCAGCGTTTCGCGAGCAACTGGCGCGTATCAGCCATTACCGGCTGTTCGGCTCCATCAGCGCCAGCGTCGACGCGCAAATCAAGCAGGTGTTCAAGAAACTGTGCGACATGGGCTATCTGCTGCGCCCCAACCCGGAAAAGCAGATTTACATTGGCACCGGCAAGCTGGATTACCTTTATGAAGTGATCCGCTTCATCGACGAGGCCGAGGGCCTTGCGCTGGAGGATCGCGCCGAGGCCGCCAGCCAGAGCAACCTGCTATGAGTGGCAACCTGCACCATGCCGGGGTGCGCTTTTTACGCCAACTGGGTCGGCATGCCGAACCCATCATGGATGCTTACCTGGCCGGCTCCATCAGCGACGAAGCGCTTGAGCCCGGCGTACAAGATCGGCTGGTCAAGGATGGTGTTCTGTACCGCCCGGAGCCCGGTGCCGACCTGCACCTTCGCCGTACGGTCCGCGCCCTGCTGGAAGAAGCCCTGAAGGATGACCGCAACCGGCAGATCGACGCCAACACTGGCACCACCCTGGCCACCTTCAAGACCCTTGCGGCCCACTACACCGAAGCCCGCCACCAGGGCGACTACGCCGCCGCCGACGCCTATCTGGCCGACCTGCGCGAACACGTCTACAGCTTCTGCGAAGGCCTGACCCACAGCATCCGCATGCTGTGGAGCCGCATCAACAACGAGTTCGGCTATGTAGGCAGTCTGAACGCCAAGATCCGCGAGAACGAATTGGCTCAATCCCAAGTCAGCGAGTTGCTGGCGGGGCTGGAGCTGGTCGATTTCCAACACCTGGCCGACACTGCCGGCGACCTGCGGGAACTGCGTCGCCTGCTGGTCACCCGCTTGCAACGCAGCGTCAGCGACGCCTATCTGGAACTGGGCGTGGTGCAGGCTCGCCTGCTCGACCTGCTCGGCCGCTTCCGCAAGATCCAGGGCCGCACCCGCCTGCTGCGCGGCTGGAGCCTGCATATCGACCAGCAACCGGACTACCAGCCCGGCCAGCACACCGCCCTGCCGCAAATGCCCCAGTTGCTCAATCTGGCTGAGGCACTGCTGGCGCCGGCCGCCGTGGACATCCACGACAGCGTACTGGAAGCCGAACTGTTGGCCCTGGCATCCCAGGTGCGCGCTCAGCGCGAGGAACGCGCCGTGATGGCCCTGCCGGAAGCCGGCGAGCTGTTGCTCGGTGAGGTGGAAAGCTTTGAAGTGCAGAGCAGCGCAATCCAGGACGCGGTGCAGGACTACTTCTGCCAAGTCATCGAAAGTGGACAACAACTCTCGGCGCTGACTTGGCGCACGGAGCAGCGCCTGCCGTGGGACGAGGAAACCTGGCTGTATCAAGTAATCGGCGGCTACGAAGCCCTGCCCGATGAGCAGAAGGACTATTTCGAGTTGCTGCCCGAAGGCGAGGATCACCCGGTGTTCAGCGGCAACTTCATCGTGCGGGATCTGGCGTTGTGTTTGTCTCTCTGACCCGGGTCCATGCCAAGGCGGTGCACCACTTGCTGCGCAACCGCTTACCGGACGTGCCCTACAGCGCAACCTGGAAGGACATCCATCGCGCGTTCGAATTGGGCCAGGTCGAGCGGCGCCGTCTGCATTTCACTCCGCAGGAGCGCGAGCTGCTGCGCGACGAAGCCCGACGGCGTTTCGGTTGGGATCTGATGAATCCCCTGCCGAATGAGGACCGCATCCAGGCGGCCGCTCAGGCCATCGACGAGAAGCTTGCGCCACGCCAACCCGATGAAGGTTTCGTATTGGCCAAGGGTGTTCTTCCGTTTATGGTCGCCGCGCCCACTCTGCCGAATGAATGCGCGTTGCGTGTTCCGGTCAAGCACCTGGACCTGGCGGCCATTTGCAACGTACTGGTGGTCGAAAATCTGGATTGCTTCGATCAAATCCATCGTTTCGCGCTACCAGACAGGCTCAATGCCGCACTGGTGCTCTACCGTGGCCATAGCGCGCTCACCCGGGGAACGCGGCAGCTGCTACAGGGACTGCCCGCTTTGGTTCCGGTTGTGGTCTTTGCAGATTTCGACCCTGCCGGGCTGGCCATCGCTGCAACCCTCCCGCGCGCCAGCCATGTGCTGATACCACAGCTCACGCCCGACCTGCTCGCCAAAGGCAGCCGCGAGGATTTCCATGGCCAACACAAGGAAAGCAAGCACCTGGACAGCATCGAGCTGGGCGGCTGGCAAGCGATATGGGAAGAGATGACGCAGACGGGCCTCAGCATCAAGCAACAGCACCTGCTGGCGCAAGGCGTGCCGTTGCGTTGTATCGCGCGATGATGGCGAGGTTTCGGTGGTGCCGGGTTTATCCCGGCTGACGGAGGTAGGCACGTCGCCAGGATGTAGGCCATCCAGCACGCCGGCGCATGCTCGGCCCGGGATAGCCTCCTTCGTAAAGTGCTTAACAAAGGCGGCCTTTCGGGCCGCCTTTTGGTCTTACAGACTCAGCGGACGATTGGACGCCTTGAGGAATTCCTTTTTCAGGTCTTCGAAGGTATGCACCGCCGGGAACTGCGGGAACTCGCGGATCACGTTGTCCGGGGCGTGGAACAGGATGCCGGCGTGAGCTTCCGAGAGCATGGTGGTGTCGTTGTACGAATCACCCGCTGCAATCACGCGGTAGTAAAGGCTCTTGAGGGCTACCACGGACTGGCGCTTCGGATCCTTCTGGCGCAGCTCATAACCCACCACGCGGTCAGTCTCGTCAACCAGCAGCTTATGGCAAAGCAGGGTCGGGAAGCCCAGCTGGCGCATCAGCGGCTGGGAGAACTCATAGAAGGTGTCGGAGAGGATCACGACCTGGAAGCGCTCACGCAGCCAGTTGATGAACTCCACCGCGCCGTCCAGCGGCTTGAGCGTGGCGATCACTTCCTGGATATCGCCGAGCTTCAGGCCGTGCTCGTCGAGAATGCGCAGACGCTGCTTCATTAGCACGTCGTAATCCGGAATATCCCGGGTCGTGGCCTTGAGCGCATCGATACCAGTTTTTTCCGCGAAAGCAATCCAGATCTCTGGTACCAATACGCCTTCCAGGTCGAGACAGGCAATCTCCACGAGCTACTCCTAAGCGAGGTTTGAAATGAAGGCGGCACTCTAGCTGCTCGCCATACCCCATGCAATGGCGCCGCTTATAACCAGATGAGACAAATTCACGCTGCTTGGTTATTTATGGGCACGGCCAAGGGTTTGTTAGGATGCCGCCGCAGAGCGCGTCCAGCGCCATGATCATGAGGAAGCCTGATGAGTCACCCCTTCAATGTCGCCGAATTGGCGGCTCTGTATGCCGAACGTTCGCCCCAGGACATTCTCAAACTTGCCTTCGAGCACTTTGGCGACGACCTCTGGCTTTCCTTCAGCGGTGCCGAGGATGTCGTCCTGGTGGACATGGCCTGGAAGCTCAACAAGAACGTCAAGGTCTTCAGCCTGGACACCGGCCGCCTGCACCCGGAAACCTACCGGTTCATCGATCAGGTGCGCGAGCATTACGGCATTCCTATCGAACTCCTTTCCCCAGACGCGCGCCTGCTGGAACCGCTGGTCAAGCAAAAAGGCCTGTTCAGCTTTTACAAGGACGGCCATAGCGAATGCTGTGGCATTCGCAAGATCGAACCGCTGCGCCGCAAACTCGCCACGGTGAGCGCCTGGGCGACAGGCCAACGTCGCGATCAGAGTCCGGGCACGCGCAGCCAGGTGGCGGTGCTGGAGCTGGACAGCGCCTTCTCCTCGGCCGAACACGCCCTTTACAAGTTCAACCCACTCGCGCAAATGAGCAGCGAAGAAGTCTGGGGTTATATCCGCATGCTTGAGATTCCCTACAACCCCTTGCATGAGCGCGGCTTCATCAGCATTGGCTGCGAACCTTGCACCCGCCCCGTGCTGCCCAATCAGCATGAGCGCGAAGGCCGCTGGTGGTGGGAAGAGGCCACCCACAAGGAATGCGGACTGCATGCTGGGAATTTGATTGCCAAGAAGTAGTTGTGGGAAGGAAGCGCATTCACCTGAAATGCCCAGGGTGGAAACCAAGGCGGTTCTCCACCCTTGTCAAACAAGAAACCTCAGTGAGTCGGCAACTCGACATTTTCGAACAGCTCATCCAGTTCGGCCTTGTTCCGGCACTGCACGGCTTTGGCAACCACATCGCGATTCAGGTGCGGCGCGAATTTTTCGACAAAGTCGCACATGAAGCCGCGCATGAAGGTGCCGCGGCGAAAGCCGATCTTGGTCACGCTGGACTCGAACAGATCACTGGCATCCAGGACGACGAGGTCCGGATCCAGCTTTTCATCCACGGCCATTTTCGCCACGATCCCCACACCCAGCCCCAGGCGCACATAGGTCTTGATCACGTCGGCATCGGCTGCCGTGAATACCACCTTGGGATTCAAGCCGCGGCGGCTAAAGGCCTCATCTAATTTCGAGCGCCCGGTAAAGCCGAACACGTAAGTCACTATCGGATACTCGGCCAAGGCTTCGAGGGTCAACTTGGGCACTTTGCACAAGGGATGCCCCTTGGGCACCACCACGCAGCGGTTCCAGCGATAGCAGGGCATCATGATCAGATCGCCGAACAATTCCAGACCTTCAGTGGCGATGGCGAAATCCACGGTGCCGTCGGCTGCCATTTCGGCAATTTGAGTTGGCGATCCCTGGTGCATGTGCAGGGCAACGTCCGGGTATTGCTTGATAAAGGAACTGATGACTGGCGGCAACGCGTAGCGGGCCTGGGTATGCGTGGTGGCCAGCGAGAGCACCCCTTTTTTCTCGTTGGAGAATTCCTGGGCAATCTGCTTGATGTTCTCGACCTTGCGCAAAATCTCCCCGGCGGTATGAATGATGCTTTCGCCCGCCGGAGTTACACGCGTCAGGTGCTTGCCGCTACGGGCGAACACTTCCAGCCCCAATTCATCTTCCAGCAGGCGAATCTGCTTGCTGATTCCTGGCTGCGACGTGTAGAGGCTCTTGGCAGTAGCCGACACGTTCAGATCATGGTGTGCCACCTCCCAGATGTAACGCAGTTGCTGAAGCTTCATGGCAGATCCTCAAATGTTGCGGCGGCGATGTGGCTAGCGGTTTCTTATAACCATATTAATCCAATCAGACAAAAAACAACTGAGACAAGTATTAAAAACCGTATCGGTGTCGCGAAAACGTTGCGGCGCCCACCTCGAGCGCAAAGCAACCGGATGGGAATGACCGAGCGAATACACACAGGCAAACAGGGCTTTCGCCAGCCCGCCCCATTGTCGAGCCCGCAGATAAAGCGTTAAGGTTGCTCTCTTCCTCACCATGCCCTTCCTGCTGTGCACGCCGCAAGGGGATGCCTGGCCCCCGACTGACGAGTAACACCGATGGCAGATTTACCGATCAATGACCTGAACGTTGCCTCCAACGAAGCCCTGATCACGCCGGAGCAACTGAAGCACGAAATGCCCCTCACCGAAGCCGCCCGCCGCACCGTGACACACGGTCGCCAGGTGATTCGGGACATTCTTGATGGCAAGGATCATCGCCTGTTCATCGTGATTGGCCCTTGCTCGATCCATGATCTCAAAGCGGCCCATGAATACGCTGAACGCCTTAAAGTGCTGGCTGAGCAAGTATCCGACACGCTGTTCCTGGTCATGCGCGTCTATTTTGAGAAGCCGAGAACCACGGTAGGCTGGAAAGGCCTGATTAACGACCCTTACTTGGATGACTCCTTCAAGATCCAGGACGGACTGAGCATTGGTCGCAAGTTGCTGCTCGACCTGGCCGACATGGGTCTGCCAGCTGCCACCGAAGCCCTGGACCCCATCTCCCCGCAATATTTGCAGGATTTGATTAGTTGGGCCGCCATCGGCGCGCGAACCACCGAATCCCAGACCCACCGGGAAATGGCGTCTGGTCTTTCTTCAGCAGTGGGCTTCAAGAACGGTACGGATGGCGGCCTGGCCGTCGCTATCAATGCCTTGCAATCCGTTTCTCGCCCGCATCGCTTCCTGGGTATCAATCAGCAAGGCGCGGTCTCCATCGTCACCACCAAGGGCAACACCTACGGTCACGTCGTGCTGCGTGGCGGCAACGGCAAACCCAACTATGACTCGGTAAGCGTCGCGGTCTGCGAACAAGAACTGGCCAAAGCCGGTATCACGCCCAACATCATGGTCGACTGCAGTCACGCCAATTCCAACAAGGACCCCGGCCTGCAACCACTGGTCATGGATAACGTTGCCAATCAAATTCTGGAAGGCAACACCTCCATCATCGGGTTGATGGTCGAGAGCCACCTTGGCTGGGGCAGCCAATCCATTCCCAAGGACCTTGACCAACTCCAGTACGGCGTCTCGATTACCGATGCCTGTATCGATTGGCAAACGACTGAGAAAGCCGTGCTTAGCATGCATGAGAAATTGAAGGATAAGCTGCCCGAGCGCCGCAAGCGCTAAGCTGCAGAACGTAAAAAGCCGGGCATTCGCACTGCCCGGCTTTTTTATGTGTCACTGTTTACCTGCCCTTCGTTCTCGCCGCTCCATATAGCGTTCTACATAGGAGCATGAAGGGATTACCGAATAGCCCATACTCTCGGCATACTGCAAGGCATGCTCGGTCAGGGCCGCCGCAATGCCCTTGCCGCGCAAGGCATTGGGTACATAGGTGCGATAAATATCCAGCGTTTGCTGACCCAGGTCCATATAAGCCAGATAGGCGTGATGGCCTTCTACGGTCGCCTCAAATTGATGACCGGCCACGTCATGATGGATAGCTAGCTCGTTCATGTGATTCCTCGTCAGGCCGAACCGATTACTGTGCAAGCAAGCCTGCCTGGCCATTGCAATACATCGTGCCGGGCATCCAGCCGTCACACTGTACACCCCCTTGATGCGCTGACCAAAGCAAACAACGCAAGGCAAACTTCCTGAGCGCCGGTCGAGACAATAAACATCGTTAGAAGTTCATCCACGTTAAACTTATTTATAGCGCTCTACTTCTCTCGGCAACGGAACCTCTTACCAAAACAAAACTCTATAATAGCTTGCCCCAATAAACCTAAACTAAAGATAGCGCCATCACAGTTAAAACCTCTGCAGAACAATAAAAAAACCACCCAACTTGCACCATATCCGTTTACTTACTAAAAGTTACAGGTACTATGTACGCCGCTGATTTCCCCAACGGGAAATTGCACTTTAGAAAGCCCAAAGAAGGGGAACACGATGAACAACGTTCTGAAATTCTCTGCTCTGGCCCTGGCCGCAGTTCTGGCTACCGGTTGCAGCAGCATGTCACAGGAATCCGAAGCACGCCTGACCGCCAGCGAGGATGCTGCCGCTCGCGCTCAAGCTCGTGCCGACGAAGCCTACCGCCTGGCTGATGAAGCAATGGCCGCTGCGCAGAAAGCACAGCAGACCGCAGACGAGGCCAACGAACGCGCCTTGCGCATGCTGGAGCGCGCCAGCCGCAAGTAAGGGTCTGGCCTCAGGCTATCAAGCCGACCCTAACAGGGTCGGCTTTTTTATGAGTGGCGTAGCTTAACGATTGGCAAACAAGCGAACCCGGATCAGCGGGGTGTTATCTCAGCAGCGAGCGCCGTATTTCTTGTGGCAATCTCGATTGGCAATCCATCTTCTGCCGCAATCACTTCGCGCAACATTTCCCAGTCCAACTGCAGGTTCTGCAATTCGTCCCAGCGCAGTAAGGTATTGATCACCTTCGCATGTTTGTCCACCACCGAGAGTTTGCCCTCTTTACCTTCCAGTGGCGCATGCACTTCAAGGTAGTATTTATTAGCACTGACCCCCACCTTATAGGGCTGATCAATAATACGCACCGCAGTGCCAACCGAAGCCATCGCTGCCAATTCCAACACGTTGTGATTGAGCATGCGAAAGCATCCATGACTGACACGCATGCCAATACCGAACTTCTTGTTCGAACCATGAATGAGATAACCCGGTAAAGCCAAGGTCATCTTGTAGGGTCCCAAGGGATTATCGGGGCCGGGTGGCACCACGCTCGGCAAGGGATCACCCTCGGCAGCATGCTCTTCGCGAATCGACTTGGGTGGATACCAAGCGGGATTGGCAAACTTGGCCGCGATGCGAGTTTCAGCGACGGGCGATGACCAGCCCTCACGACCAATTCCAAGGGGATAGGTGTGCACCACCGCCTGCCCTTTCGGATAGTAATAAAGACGGTATTCCGCAAGGTTGATAACGATCCCTTCACGTGGACCTGGCGGTAGAATGAAGCGTGTCGGAAGAATGATCTCGGTGCCCTCGCCAGGGAGCCAGGGGTCCACCCCCGGATTGGCGGCAACCATTTCCAGGTAGCCAAGGTCATGGCTCTCAGCAATTGCGGCAAAGGTATCTTCGTAACGCGCCTTGATAACCTGAACCTGCCCTACCACGTCCTCGTGGGGCGGAGGCAGAGGAAACTCCATGGCATGGACTGCGCCAGTGCTCACCAAAGCCATCAATGAGAGACTGCGAAAGACCGTGGAAGCACACGCGAACATCCGGATTGTATCCTTGAAGTGACAAATCGAAGGCCGGTTTGAAAGGCCGGCTATGTCAGACTTCAAAACCGGATAATCGTTCACCCCGACGATGTGCTTCAAGCGTAGCCTGGCAAACTGGGCACAGCCGCGAGTCACGCAGCAATTCCCGACTCAACGAACGCCAGCGCGGCTGAGCCGGCAGCAGACCGCCGCACAAGGTGCGATCAACATGTCCCGCCAATTCCAGCTGCCGCTCGATCAGATGCAGGCGCACCTCGCGGCAGGCGAACAGATCCAACTGCTCGTCTGGCTCGATCAATTTATAGGCATACAGGGACCAGGCGCGGCGTGGCATGTTGGGCTCCATGAAGGGGGCGCAACATTAGCCGAAAGCCTGGGCGCGGAAAAGCCTCGAGAGCCCCTTAAAGCATCTGTTTGAGCAATGGCCAGAGATTGTCGAGCATCCGTTGCTGGGCTGCTGGCGCCGGATGAATGCCATCAGCCTGCATCATGCCCTCGACACCGCCGACGCCTTCCAGAAAAAACGGCACCCAAGGTACTTGTGTCTGCGCCGCAAGGTCCGCATACACCTGCTCGAATGCTCGGGTGTAGCGCAGTCCATAGTTGGGCGGTAACCGCATGCCAAGCAACAGCACCTGGGCCCCGCTGTCACGGCTGCGTTCAATCATGGCGAGCAGATTTTGCTGCATTTGCGCTGGGGGCAAACCTCGTAGGCCGTCATTGCCACCCAACTCAAGAATCACCCACTCCGGTTGATGCTCGGCGAGCAGCCTGGGCAATCGAACCAGACCGCCAGCGGTTGTGTCACCACTGATCGACGCGTTGACCACCCGATGATCCAGGCCCTCTTCCCCCAAGCGCTGTTCCAGCAAGGCGACCCAACCCTGGCGGGTATCCATGCCCAGAGCGGCGCTGATACTATCGCCGACGACCAGCAGGGTGCCGGCCAAGGAATTTTGCGACCACAGCAGCACAGCCATGGCCCCCGCAATACACCAAGCCCGCATCGGAATCTCCATGAACACCTGCATTCTCAATGCCCGCAACCTTAGCAAAGTGGTCCCCAGCGCGGAAGGCGACCTGACCATTCTGCACAGCCTGTCTTTGGATCTGAGCGCCGGCGACAGCCTGGCCATCGTTGGCAGCTCCGGTTCAGGCAAATCGACGCTGCTGGGCCTTCTCGCCGGACTGGATCGCCCCAGCAGCGGCGAAGTCATGCTCGCCGGTCACGCGCTGGAGCAACTGGACGAAGATCAGCGTGCGCGTGTGCGCGCCGAACACGTCGGCTTTGTGTTTCAGTCCTTTCAGTTATTGGACAGCCTCAATGCACTGGAAAACGTCATGCTGCCTCTGGAACTGGATGGGCGTCTCGATGCGCGCCGGCGTGCTGACGAACTGCTGCAGCGGGTAGGTCTGGAACATCGTCTGCAGCATTACCCCCGCCAGCTTTCCGGCGGAGAACAACAACGCGTGGCGATTGCCCGCGCCTTCGCTGCCGAACCGGACGTGCTGTTCGCCGACGAACCCACCGGCAATCTCGACACCCAGACCGGCGAGCGTATCAGCGACCTGCTTTTCGCCCTCAATCAGGAGCGCGGCGCCACCCTGGTACTGGTGACCCACGACCAACGCCTGGCCCATCGCTGTCGACGGCAGATCCGCCTTGAAGCGGGACACCTTGTCACCCGGGACGAACCCTGATGGCCGGCCTGCCGTTACGCCGCCTGCTGACCCTCGCGACGCGGCAACTGCGGCGTGATGCCCGCTCTGGAGAAGTGCGCGTGCTGTTCGCCGCCGTGTTGGTAGCCGTGGCTGCCAGCACGGCTATCGGATATTTCAGCACGCGACTGAACGATGCCATGTTGCTGCGCGCCAGCGAATTTCTCGGTGCCGATCTGGTGCTCAGTGGCTCGGCGCCGGCCGCCCCGGAACAGCTGCGAAGCGGCCGGCAGCTAGGTCTACAGCATGCCCGTGTGGTGGAGTTCTCCAGCGTGATTGCCACTGACCAAGGCATTCAGCTGGCCAGCGTCAAAGCGGCAGACAGTGAATACCCGCTACGTGGCGAACTGCGCAGCGCACCCGCGCCTTATGAAGCAGAGACCCCTGGCAGCGGGCCGTCCCGCGGCGAAGCCTGGGCCGAGGCTCGTCTGTTCGCTGCGCTGGATCTCAAGGTCGGCGACAGTATCGAAGTCGGTGAAAAACAACTGCGCCTGAGCCGTGTCCTCACCTACGAGCCGGACCGCGCTGGCGATTTCTACAGCCTGACACCCCGCGTGCTGATGCACCTCGACGACCTGGATGCCACCGGCATCGTGCAGCCGGGCAGCCGGGTCCGCTACCGAGAGCTATGGACCGGCGACACCCAGCAATTGGCGGACTATCGCGCCGCTCTCGCTGGCCAGCTGAGCCCCCAGCAGCGCCTGGAAGACACCCGTGACGGCAATCGGCAAATCGGCAGTGCGCTGGGCCGCGCCGAACGCTACCTGAATCTCGCCAGCCTGGCAGCCGTCTTGCTTGCTGGCGTGGCCGTGGCGCTGTCGGCCAGCCGGTTCGCCATCCGCCGTTACGACGCCAGCGCGTTGTTGCGTTGCCTGGGTCTATCACGGCACGAGGCCTTGGGACTCTATGCCGTGCAATTGCTGCTGCTCGGAGTGCTGGCCAGCAGCCTGGGCGCCGCGCTCGGCTGGCTGGCGCAGCATGGGCTGTTCCACCTGCTGCGGGATTTACTGCCCGCCGACATTCCACCCGGCGGTTTGCTCCCCGCCCTGGCTGGAATGGCCATCGGCTTGCTGGCCCTGGCCGGTTTCGCCCTGCCACCCCTGGCAGCGTTGGGCCGAGTCCCACCGTTGCGCGTATTACGCAGCGATGTCTTGCCTTTGCCACCCAGCGCATGGCTGGTGTACGGCTCCGCGCTCGTGGCGCTGGGCATTATCATGTGGCGCCTGAGCCTGGACCTGACGCTCACCCTGGCCATGATCGGCGGAGGACTGCTGGCCGTCTTGCTGCTGGGTGGACTGTTGCTGTTTGGTCTACAGGGCCTGCGCCGCCTGCTGAGCAATGCGAGCCTGCCTTGGCGCCTCGGACTGGGCCAATTGTTGCGCCATCCACTGGCCGCTGCCGGACAGGCGTTGGCGTTCGGCCTGATCCTGTTGGCCATGGCGCTCATCGCCTTGCTACGCGGCGAACTGCTGGATACCTGGCAGGCGCAATTGCCGACCGATGCACCCAACCATTTCGCCCTGAATATTCTGCCTGGCGACAAGGACGCCTTTAACACACGCCTAGCGGCCTTGCAGGTGCAAGCCGCCCCGTTGTATCCCGTGGTGCCGGGCCGCCTGATCGCCATCAATGACCAGCCAGTACGCCAACGGGTAAGCAAGGAATCACAAGGCGAGCGGGCGATCCGACGCGACCTCAGCCTGACCTGGGCCGCCGACCTGCCCGCTGACAACCTGCTCAAGGCCGGTCACTGGTGGCAACCGGAAAACGCAGCGGATTCGCTGCCGGGCGTTTCGGTGGAGAGCGAACTGGCCGAAAGCCTGGGACTGCAACTGGGTGACAGGCTGCGCTTCAACGTGGGCAGCAGTGAGCGCGAAACACGCGTCACCAGCCTACGGGAGGTGGACTGGAACAATTTCCAGCCCAACTTCTACATGATCTTCGAACCAGGCACGCTGCAAGATCTGCCGACCACCTACCTGACCAGCTTCTATTTACCCGCCGGCCAGGAACGTCAGCTGGTCGAGCTGGCACGCGCTTTTCCCACCGTCACCCTGCTGCAAGTGGACGCCTTGCTGGCGCAACTGCGCAGCATCCTCTCCCAAGTGACTCTAGCCATCGAATATGTGTTGTTGTTTGTGCTGGCCGCCGGCCTGGCCGTTCTGTTTGCCGGCTTACAGGCGACCCTGGACGAACGTATTCGCCAAGGTGCGCTGTTGCGGGCGCTGGGCGCCCAGCGGCGCTTGCTGATCAAGGCCCGCCGCAGCGAATTCGCTTTACTCGGTGCTACCAGCGGCGTGCTCGCGGCACTGGGTTGCGAGTTGATCAGCGCGCTGCTTTATCGTTTCGCCTTCGACCTCGCGTGGCATCCGCATCCCTGGCTGCTGCTATTGCCGGTGCTGGGCGCCTTGCTGATCGGCGGCGCCGGCATGCTCGGCACCCGCCGAGCCCTCAATGCCAGCCCCCTGCAGGTGCTGCGCGAAGGTTGACCTTGTACCCTTATCCTTTTGCCAGAGTGGAATGCCATGAGCCGTTATCGCCCGCCCCGCAGCGCCGGTACGCCGCTGATCACCCCGGAAGGGGAAGCGCGCCTGCGCGCCGAATTGCATGAACTGTGGAATGTGCGTCGCCCCCAGGTGACCCAATCGGTGAGCGAGGCCGCCGCGCAGGGTGATCGCTCGGAGAACGCCGAATATACCTACGGCAAGAAAATGCTGCGCGAGATTGACAGCCGCGTACGCTTTTTGCGCAAGCGTCTGGAAAGCCTCAAAGTGGTCAGCGAACGGCCCAGCGATCCCGACAAGGTCTACTTTGGCGCCTGGGTCACGCTGGAGGACGACGAGGGCGAGACCGCGCGCTACCGCATCGTCGGACCGGACGAACTGGATCTGAAGAACCACCTGATCAGCATCGACGCCCCGCTGGCACGGGCCCTGGTCGGCAAGGCGCTGGACGCTGAAGTGCGCGTCGCCACGCCGACCGGCGAGAAAACCTGGTACGTGGTGGCGATCGATTACCCTTGAATCGGGCCCGTGCGGCGGGTGATCAATCCCTTGCGAGCAATGCGAGTCAGGTCATGAATATAGTCAGCCGCCTGTTCACCGCGCGGTGCTTCGATAACGGCCAAATCGAAACTGTCCGTTGCGTAAGCGGACAACGAATCACCTTCGGCACTGAACTGGATCAGCAGGGTTTTGGGCTTACCCCAGCGCTTCGGCACGCCATCCAGGTAGCGTAAAAGCGTGGGTTGATGACAACCGCCCAGGAGAATCTTGGGATCGCGGCAGATCAGCCCGGACGTGATCGGGGCCAGACGTAGCTTGCTGTGCTGTACATTCATTTGGAGAACTTCCGCCTCGAAGGGAACCGCTGGACAGCGGTGGGAGGCGACACCGGAACCAGCGCTTTAGCGGTATTTCGAAGTCATAGACTCCGGGCGCCCCGCAAGTAGCTGACTAAATCGGCGCAAGGCATGAATCCTATGGAAATCAGCCCGTTACTGTCAACCAGCGAGTGCTCATGAACTCACCTCATTTGCGTCTGTTTTTTGCCTTGCCCTGCCCACCGCAGCTTGCCGCGCAAATAGCCACGTGGCGAGAAAGTCTGGGAATAGAAGGGCAACCGGTGATGCCCGCCGACCTGCACGTGACCCTGGCATTTCTCGGCCAACAGCCGCTGGACAAGCTGCCGTTGCTTGAGCGGATGGCCGCTGGGCTCCAGATCGCACGCTTTCACCTGCAACTCGATCAGTTGCAGCAGTGGCACTCCGGCCTTTTAGTGCTCACCCCCAGCCAGCCCCCTGAAGCGCTCCTGCACTTGCAGCGCGAACTTCAACGCCACTTGCTCGCCGCCGGCCTACCTGTAGACGCACGTCCATTCCGCCCACACCTGACCCTGTTGCGCCGAGGACACACCAGCGTTGTCCCTGCGGAGCCATGTTTCGCCTGGACCGCTGAAGAGTGGGGTTTATTGGCTTCCGAGCCCCGTTCCGTCAGCTCCCGTTACCGGTTGTTGCAAGCTTGGCCTTTGCTGCGGCACAGCGACTCCTGATGGGTCATGGCGTAACAACCCCTCCGCTCGAGCGTCTCTGCAATTGCTAGGAAACGCCTGACTCAGAGCCGTTACATATAAATCTGAAAAATCGGCATGTTTCCTGCTTAGCACTGTTTCCATGCGTGCGTCCATGGTTGCGCCGCAGCCCGTACCGAGTCCTGGCCATGAATAAGCCTCTGCTTGCCCTTTTACTGGTTCTCATCATTGGCTTATCCGGCCTCGGACTTCTGTTGCCGCCCTCTCAAGCCCTGTTTGCCGGAACGCCCGTGGCCGATGGTCGCAGTGAACAGGATCGGCCCCGGCCGGCGGACTGGGACCAGCGTCTACGCGCGTATCACAAGGCCAGCGCACGCCTGCAGCTCAATGAGAGCCTGTCTCCCGAGGACAGGCGCACAGCGCTGGAGCGTTTGCGCGACGAGCACTTCAGTGCCGAGGAGCTCCGCTGGCTGGAGCCCTACCCGACCTCCGATAGCGCTTTGCAACCGCCCTCTGCCTCGCCAATTGAGTAAACTGGCCGCTTCGTAACATCGCAGCGAACGCCATGCACCTTATTGATATCGGCCTCAACCTCACCCATCCCAGTCTTGCCCGTGATCTTGACGGTGTGCTGGAACGCGCCGAAGACGCCGGCGTCAAGCAAATGATCATTACCGGCACAAGCCTGCCGGAAAGCGAGCAGGCACTGCAGCTCTGCGAGCAGCATGACCCTGAGCAACGGCGCCTGTTCAGCACCGCAGGGGTACATCCCCACGCCGCCAGCCAATGGAATGCAGCCGTCGCTGTTGAACTGCGCGTGTTGCTGCAACACAGCCGAGTACGCGCAGTGGGTGAATGCGGCCTCGACTTCAATCGTGATTTCTCACCGCGCCCGAAGCAGGAAAAAGCACTGGAAGAACAGCTTGAGCTGGCGGTCGAACTGCAAATGCCGGTCTTTCTTCATGAACGCGATGCGGACCACCGCCTTCTGGCCATCCTGCGTGACTATCGCGACCGCTTGCCGGCCGCCGTGGTGCACTGTTTTACCGGCGAGCGTCAGGCGCTGTTCGGCTATCTGGACCTGGATCTGCACATCGGCATCACAGGCTGGATCTGCGATGAGCGCCGCGGCACCCACCTGCATCCCCTGGTTCGGGAGATCCCAGTTGGCCGGTTGATGCTAGAAAGCGATGCACCCTATCTACTGCCGCGCACACTGCGTCCAAAACCGAAAAGTGGTCACAACGAACCGGCTTATCTGGGCGAAGTGTTGCGCTGCGTCGCCCTGCATCGCAACGAAAGCATCGAAGCCGTAGCCGCGCACACCAGTGCATGCGCCCGACAGTTTTTCGCATTACCGGATTAACGGACTCAAGTCGGGGCAACCTCAGGCCGTTACAGGGTAGAGCAAAGAGTTGATTACCATCACAGGGCCGGGCATTCTGGCCAATCAATGATGGCAACACGCCACCCAATTTCTCCAACAATAGAGCAGTCTAATGGCCCTCTGGATTCGCGATCTTTCCCTGAAATACAAATTTTGGGCCCTTAACGCCGTCTCCTTCGCCACCACCCTATTGTTGGTGATCTTTGCCATGCTGCAAGAGCAGGATGGCCGGGCCAGCGAAGCCCGCCATCAGGCGCAGCTCAAGGCACAACTGCTGGCCAGTTGGCCTAGCCAACAAGCGCTGCCGCACGATCCGTTATTGGTGTCCTTCGCCAAGGGCGACAGCCCCCAGCTGCAAGGCCAGCGCGCCACTCGCCTGGCCAATGCAACCGGCTGGGTTGCACTGGAACATGACGCGCTGTTTGGCCAACAGCCCTTGATCGGCGCCCAAGTGATCGAGCGTGACAACGGCCAACGGCTGGCCGTATTGGCCCGCGCGCCCAGCCTGAGCCAGATCTTCTTTGATCGCATGGGCCAATACGCCCTCGCGGTGCTGATTTTGATGCTGGCTCTGCTGGCCAGCTCGCAGCTGCTGATCCGTTTTCTGCTCGGCCACCTCGACACACTCAAAGCCGTCATGCTGCATGTCGAGAAAACCGGCGACCTGGCAGCCCGCGTGCCACTTGAAGGCGGCGACGAGGTTGGCCAGATGGCCAGCGCCTTCAATGCCATGCAAAATGGCTATCAGCGCATCGTCAACGTCGTGGCGCAGACGGCCAGCCGCCTCGATCAGGGCGCTTCACGCCTGGCGGCAGACATGAACGACGTGCAGCAGGGCATGCTCGGCCAGCAAAGTGAAACCGATCAGACAGCCACAGCGATCAACGAAATGTCGACCACCGTCGCCCACATCGCCCAGCATGCGGCCGATACGCGCGATCAGTCCCAGTCAGCCGATGAATTGGCCGGTGCCGGCCAATCGGTAGTGCACCGCGTCGAGGGTTCCATCGCCACGCTGTCCAAGGGAGTGCAGGAAACCGCCCAGATGATCGAGCGACTGGCCGAAGACAGTCAAAAGATCAGCAGTGTAGTGGGCGTTATTCACGGCATCGCCGACCAGACCAACCTGCTGGCCCTGAACGCCGCCATCGAAGCCGCTCGCGCCGGCGAACAAGGCCGGGGGTTTGCCGTGGTCGCCGATGAAGTGCGTCACCTGGCCAAACGTGTTCAGGTCTCAACCGACGAAATCACCCAGATGGTCACCGCGCTGCAAGGCGGCACCCGGGACGCCGTGGAATTCATGCAGGAAAGCTCTCTGCGGGCCGACGACTGCGTACAGCTGGCCCAAGAGGCTGGCACCGCGCTCACCGCCATCACCAATGCGGTGGCGCAAATGCGCGAGAGCAATACGCAGATTGCGGTTGCCGCCGAACAGCAAAGCCAAGTGGCGGAAGAAATGACCCGGTCGGTGGTGGGCATCCGTGATCTATCCGAACTGACCGTGCGCAAAACCAGCGCCTCCACCTCCACCAGTAACGAACTCGCCCACCTGGCCGCCGAGCTGAGCAAGGCGATTCGCCAACTCAAGCTCTGAAGCTCTGACAGGTGCCGCCTCAGTCGAAGACCACCACGGTTTGCCGACTCAGCGCCAGCAACTCTCCGGCGGGCGACCACAAGCCCGCCGCGATATGCCCATAGCCATCCCGGGCATGCTCGATGCGCGCCTGGTACTGGCACCAGTCGCGGCTGCTGATCAGCGGTTTCGGCTGGATAAACTCAATGGTCCAGGTCAATGAACTGCCTGGAGCTGGGCTGCTCAGGTAGCTGAGCAGTGCGGGCGGCCAGGCGTCTACCAGCGCGAGCAACAGGCGCTCATCCACCGCGACATCCGGCACTTCACCTCGCAGGCGCACCCAGCCGCCCATCTCGCGCGCCGCAGTGTTGCTGAACGGTAAACCGCCCTGCCCCCAACGCATGGCCAGATGGCGTGTGAACTCTGGCGTCACGCCGCGCAGATAAGGCAGCTCCTGACAGTTCTCCACCGCCTTGATCGGCGGAGCAGGCTCGGCCTCCACAGTCACGGTGGAAGTGCGCCCCGAGCCGAAACTGCCCTGCACCAGCGTCACTACCTGGCCATCCTGCACAGCGCGCCCCAACACCTGACTGACGGCACGACCTTCGCGCAATACCTCGACCTCGAAACGCACCTCCTTGGCGCACACCATCGGGGCAACGAAGGTGACCGCCAGGGAACGCAACGGGCGCGCGGCGGGTACTTGGGCGCGCATGGCCTGATAAACCAGTGCCACGGCCACACCACCGAAAACGGCACGCCCTTGGCCCCATTGTTCCGGCACACTCATGGCAGCTTCGCCACGGCCGGTTCGCATCACGTCGAAAAAATCCATTGGTAACCTTCGGCACAGACTGAGTTAAGGGAGATGCATAGGCACCGCGCGCGGCGTCCTGTTCCGGCAACGCTAGCGGACTCAGTCGCCTCGACCAACAGGCACCTCTGCCAAACAGGATGGGGAATCAGCAATTAGGCTCAACGCGCCAAGACCCGCTGCAGGCGTACCAAAGCGCGCTCAGCCTGCTGCTCGGCAGTGGCAAGTTGCACCTGCCAGGCGGCGCAACAGATGCGCAGATCAGGTTCGACCTTGGCACGTTCCAGCCATTGCCAGCGATCATGAAATTCGCCCAGTAACACTTGCGCGCGCTGCAGGGCCTTGGCCGCCTTGTTCGGGATTCCCGCATGCCTGGGGTAGGCCTGCGCGCCATAGCGCACCCGTTTGATCAACAGGCGCAAGCGGTGAGGGTCATGGTCAGCGTCATGCAGCGCTTCGGCCAGACGATGGCGCTCCCGGGCCAAGCGCTTGTCGACGCGAGGACCGAGCGGTGGCAAGAGCCGGTTGCGCTCAGCGGTACGCCACAGCGCCGGCCAGGCCGCCAGGATGGCCTGCAATTGTTGTAACGGCTCACCATGCAAGAGCCGGCGATAGCCTTTTTCCAGCTCGGCTCGGCGCCAGTGGACCGCCTCGTGATGCGCCCACTTGTCCAGCTCGACCAGCAAGACTTCCCGCTCACGCAGCGGGCCACTCACCTCACCCAGCGCCTTGGCAGCTTGTTCCAGCACCTCGACACCGGGCAAGCCACGAAGCGGGCGCAGCAGACTGCGCAACTTGCGCAAGGCAATGCGCACATCATGCAGTGCCTCGTCATCAGTACCTGCCGCCAGACGTGCTTGGCACGCCTGCAGTCGAACCTGGGTTCGGATCACTTCGGCGATCAGGTCATCGCTAAAGGACGCCATGGTTCTTTCTCCGCCATTCACGTCGGCCCGCCCCGACATGCCAGGGCAGGCTACGCCGTACGCGGCGCAGGGCCATGCGCATTTGGTCGACCGCTACCTGCTCGCCGGCATACCGCTGAGCCTCGAACACCGCCATGAAGGCCAGAATCGCTTCCGCCTGCTCCGGCAGCGCCGCGGCTGCACGCTGAGCATAGGTGCGCACGCCTTCCCCCGGTTGCCTGGCCACACCCCACCGGGCGAGCAGCCGTTCGAAGCGGGTCAGCAGGCGCAACGATACATCCGCTTTGCGCTGCCACGGTTTGAACAAGCCGAGCGCCAGCAGCCCCAGCAACAACGCGCCGCCGCCCAACAACGGCCAACCGATCTGACGCAATTCGAAACCGCCTAACCAGCGCTGCAACAAGCGCAACTGCAGCTCAGCCTGGTAGCCCAGCACCCAGCGTTGCCAGCCATAGTTGGCCCGGTCCCAATTCAGCCGCAATCCATTGAGCCAGCCGACATCGCGGTAGCGCAGCAGGCTTAGCGGGGCGTCCTCCAGAAAACTCTGCTCCTCGGCCAGCGCCTCTTCCAGCCCGTACTCGATACGTTCCGGCGCTACCTGAAACGTTGGGTCGATACTTAGCCAACCCTGCCCCGGCCGCCAATATTCAACCCAGGCATGGGCATCGAACTGGCGAACGGCCAAGTAGTTGCCCGCCGCGTTGTACTCGCCACCGTGATAACCGGCGACCATACGCGCGGGAATGCCAGCGGCGCGCAGAACGAACGTCATGGCCCCGGCGAAATGCAGACAAAAACCCTGGCGGCTGGCGAACAGGAAGTCATCAATGATGTGCACACCCACCGGTGGCGGACGCAGCGTGTAGCCGTAAGGCTCTCGGTTGAAGTGCACCAGCAAGGCCTCAACCAGCGCCGCGGGGTCGGGATGATCCCGGCGCAATTGCTCGGCCCAGGCTCGGGTCTGCGGATTGCCTGACAGCGGCAATTGCAAGGTGCGTTGCTGCATGGCAGGCGACAGCGTCGGCTCTCGCAAAGCCGCAGGCCAGGACGTCACGTCGTACAACAGCGACTGTTCCACGGGTCGATAGTGCTCAAGACGAAAATCCTCATACATGCGCACGCGCGGCAGCGGTGACTGCGGCACATCCAGGGCGAACAGCCAGGGCTTGCCGCTGGGCTGCATCACAATGCTGTATTGCAGAGCCTCGCCACGCTTGCTCCAGGCCGGTTCAGCGGCGGCCGAAAACCCCGAAGGCGTCTTGCTCCACTCACGCCCATCGAACTGGTCCAGGGTTAGCGCCCGCCAGTACAACTGGTCACGCGCCGGCACCGCACCCTCGAAACGGGCCCGAAATACCAGGGCATCGGAACGGCCAAGCTCAACGATATCCCCCGGCGCCATACGGTCCGACAATCCGGTCACGCCTTGCTGGCTCGCCTGGGGCAGTGACCAGATCGGCCCAAGGCGGGGAAAGAATACAAATAGCAAAAGCATCAGGGGCAAGGCCTGCAGCAACAGGCTCCCCGCCAGGCGCAGCGTGGCCCAAGGCCGTTCGCCGTCGCCTTCGTGCAAGCCGATCAAGGCCGCTAGCAGGGCGGTGACCGGCAACAGACTATACAGCGCGGCAAACATGCTGCTCTGGAACAGATAACCGGTGACTACGGCGAAAAATCCGAGGTAAATGACAATCAGCGCATCACGCCGGCTGTGCATCTCCACAAGTTTGAGAATAAAGGCGGCAATCAGCAGCGCGCTGGCCACTTCCATGCCGATACGGCCTCCGCTGAACAGATAGACCCCACCAGCCGAGCCCAGCAGCAATACGAGCTTGATTCGGGCCGTGGGAAAGGTGGCGCGCATGCGAAAGATTTGCACGCGCCACGCCGCGCAGCCCAGCCATAGCGCCGCCAGCCAGACCGGCAACTGAGTCAGAAAAGGGGCAAGGACCAGCAGTTGCGCAACCAACAGCCACACCAGGCTGATGCGCGGGATGCCGCCCGCCCCGCTCATGGCCTGTCCTCTCTGCTGCCATACAGCGCCAACGCGCGCAAACACACCTCACGATGCCCTTCACCACGGTCCGGGCCGAGCGTCACGCCCGGCAACCGCAAACAGAAGCGCAATCCTTGTTCAGACAGTTCCAGCACGCCCTGGCACAAACGCGACAAGCACTCCTCCAGCGGCCCGCTGAGGGTTTGTAAATCCAACAGCCATTCTTCGCCCGTTTCCTCGGCGAAGGCTTTTACCAGCAGGCCCTGACCGCGGGAAAACGCTTTCCAGTGCAAGCGCCGCTGGCCATCGCCGGGCTGATAAGTACGCAATCCCTGGAAGTCGTCACAGCCTTCGGCCTGCAACTGGCTGCCCTGGCTTCCCTCGCCAGCGCCCCGCCTGCCGGGTAAGACGCCAACCACGGGCTGCGGATACACCAGCACCCGCTGTTGCAGATCAACCCAGCTCCAGGCCACCAGCAAGCCCAGCGGAAAACGGCTCTCCACCCGTATTCGCGGTGCGACCAGCCAGCCCCGGCGTGACGCGGGCAAGCGCAGATCGCAGTCCGTCTGCCCGTGGGCAGGGACATGCCAGGTTCCTTGCCTGGCGTGGCTCCAGCCCAGACTCACCGCTCGATGGCTGCGTGCCCCAGCCTGCAGTACGACCCGTATACGTGCCTGTGTCCCGGCAAACACGGCCGGGGCCGATCCGGCGCTCAACTGCAGGCCAGACAGGTTGCGGTAGGTGTGCAGGATGGCCACGACAAACACCGAGGCGAGCAAAAAGGTGAGCGCATACGCCAGACTGTGCTGGTAGTTGATCGCCAGCAGCAGCATCAACAGCAGCACGCCGGCAAAGGCCACGCCGGCACGACTGGGCAGGATGAAAATGCGCCGCTGGTTCAGGCGCACCTGTCGGGCTGCTGGAATACGTCGCGCCAACCAGCGATCGCCGCGTATGCGCACCTGTTCTGCAAAGGTGGATTCGCCGGCCATCAGACGGCCGGGACGTGATCAAGCAGCCAGCGCACCAGCCCGCCACCATCCTGTTCGCCCTGCTGCGCACGCTCCCGCAGACGATGCCCCGCCACAGCCGGCAGAACCGCCTGGACATCCTCGGGAATCACATAGTCACGCCCGGCCAGGTAGGCCCAGGCGCGCGCGGCGCCGAGCAAGGCCAGGCTACCGCGCGGCGACAGTCCGCAGGCGAACTGCGACTCGCGGCGGGTCGCCTCGGCCAGACGCAGCACATAGTCCACCAGGGCATCGCTGACCCGCACCAGGGCCACGCTTTCCTGGACGCGGGCCAGCTCGGCATGGTCCAGCAACGCTTGCAGGCGTGGCAGCAAATCGCGTCGTGCGGTGCCGAGCAGCAAGGCCCGCTCTGCAGAGCGGGCCGGATAGCCCAGCGATAAGCGCATCAGAAAGCGATCGAGCTGCGATTCAGGCAAGGCGAACGTGCCGCCCTGGTTCGCGGGGTTTTGCGTGGCGATGACAAAGAACGGCTGCGGCAATGCGCGAGTCGCCCCCTCAATGGTCACCTGGCCTTCTTCCATCGCCTCGAGCAAGGCGCTCTGGCTTTTTGGCGTGGCGCGGTTGATTTCATCAGCCAGAACCAGCTCAGCGAAAATCGGTCCCGGATGGAAGATGAATCCCCCACTGGACTTGTCGAATACCGAGGTGCCGAGAATATCGCCGGGCAGCAAATCGGAGGTGAACTGGATACGCTGGAATTCCAGGCCCAGAACCCGCGCGAGCGCGTGGCTAAGCGTGGTTTTGCCCATGCCGGGCAGGTCCTCGATCAGCAGATGCCCACGAGCCAGTATGCAGGCCAGAGCCAGACGCACCTGTGGCTCCTTGCCCAATATCACCTCATTGATCGCCGCCAGGCAGCTTTCCAATTGTGCGCGCATGCAGCCTCCTCAGTGAACGGCCGATGCTACTGGCCGCTGCAGGCCGCGCAAAGCGCCCCGGGCTGCTACCGGCCATTCCTGTGAACCAGGTTGCGCTTCGCCTTACTAGCGCCCCTCGCGGGATTCGCGAATATAGAACCGGGCTTTTTCAGCTTTCTCGGCACACCCCTGGAAGGCTTCGAACTGCTGCTGGGTTTTCGCCGCCGTCAGCAAGGACACCGCCTTGGAATAGCTGACGCTGCCCGCGAAGCCTTCTACCTTAGCGATATCCAGCTCCTTCCAGGCGGCATCCAGATGATTGGCGCAACTGTCACGATACGAGGTTTTCGCCGCGCAGCCACCCAAGGCAACGGCGAACAGTGCCACACTGATCCAGACGTTCATCGGTCATGTCTCCGCGCTCAGGTACCACGCTGAGTCTAGGTCTGTTCCCCATTTCGGCGCGAGTGTCCTTTGCGCAGCCGTAAGCAAAACGGGAACCGACCCTAGCCCTCGCCCATAACTCTCAGTGCCCTGCTTGGCGCGATACGTTCGGACGCGTATCGTCTTTTTGAAATAAGGAGGTAAGCATGTCGAAACGAGTTGCCCTGGTACTGGGCTCAGGTGGGGCAAGGGGTTATGCGCATATCGGCGTGATCGAGGAACTGGAGTCGCGGGGCTATGAGATTGGCTGCATTGCCGGGTGCTCGATGGGCGCCGTGGTCGGCGGCATCTATGCTGCTGGAAAATTGCCCGAATACCGGGCCTGGACCGAAAGCCTGGATTACCTCGATGTGCTGCGCCTGATGGACGTGAGCTTTTCACTGGGCGCCCTGCGTGGCGACAAGGTCTTCGGCAAGATCCACAGCATGCTCGGCGAAATCAATATCGAAGACCTGCCGATCCCTTATACAGCGGTGGCTACCGACCTCACCAACCAGCAAGAGCTGTGGTTTCAGGAGGGCAGTCTGCACCAGGCGATGCGCGCTTCGGCGGCCATTCCCAGCCTGTTCACCCCGGTGATGCAGGGCAATCGCATGCTGGTGGACGGTGGTCTGCTCAACCCGCTGCCCATCGTGCCGGTGGTCTCGAGCCATTGCGATCTGATCGTGGCCGTCAACCTCAACGCCTCAGGGCAAGCCCGCTACACCTTGCCGGTCATCGAACGTCCTCCCGCCATGACCAAGCGGATGGACGCCGTGCTCAGGCACTTGCCCTTCATGCGCGGCAATGGGCTCAACGGCAACGGCAATGGTCACGGCGCAGCAGATTCGTCCTCAGCGACATCCCCCGAAGACGCCCACCCCGAAGCCCAGCAGCCTGCCGCCGCGCCCGAGCGCGCCGGCGCACCCAAGTCGGCCAGTGGCTCGCGCATCGTCGATCCCGTGGGGCCGGCTTCTTTATTGGAGTTGATCAACCAGAGCTTCGAGGTCATGCAGACCTCCCTCGCCCAGTACAAAATCGCGGGTTACCCCCCCGATGTGCTGATCAATATTCCCAAGCGGGTGTGTCGCTTTTTCGAGTTCTACAAGGCCCAGGAGCTGATCGCACTGGGCCGGCAGATCGCCAGCGATACGCTGGATCGTTATGAGGCGAAGCACTGACTTACGGCCGCGGGTTCTGCGACTCCGGCTCTGCCTTGCTCACCCAGTCGTGCAACAGGCTGTAAGCGACCGCCAACAGGGTCGGCCCCAGGAACAATCCCATGAAGCCAAAGGCCAGAAGACCGCCGAAGACCCCGAGCAACACCACCACCAATGGCAGGTTGCCGCCTCGGCTGATCAGATAAGGCTTGAGCACGTTGTCCACGCCGCTGATTACGAAGGTGCCCCAGATGGCCAAGAAGAGTGCCATGCCATACGCCTCCTGACTGACCAGCCAGGCTGCCGCCGGAATCCACACCAGCGGCGGCCCCATGGGAATCAGGCTGAACACAAAAGTGAGCACGCCGAGAATCAGGACACCCGGCACCCCGGCAATCCAGAAGCCGATCGCCGCCAGCGTACCCTGCGCCGCAGCCGTGCCGATCACACCATTGACCACCCGCTGCACGGTGCCGGCGACAAGATCCAAGTAGTGGTCAGCCCGTGCGCCAATCAACCGTTCCAGCATGCTATGGATGAATGCCGCCAGGCGCGGGCCATCGCGATAGAAGAAGAACACCAGAACCAGGCTCAATGCCAATTCCAGCACGCCGCCGGCGATTTGCGCGCTGCGCGCCAACAGCCAGTTGCCGACTCGACCGACATATGGACGCACAGTGTCGAACAACGCCGCCCCTTGGGCGTCCAGGTCGAGCCAGGTTTCCGCCAGCCAGTCGCCAATGAGCGGCACATCCACCAGCCAGGTCGGCATGGTGGGCAATCCGGCACCCTTCAGGTCATTGATCAGGCCCGTGACATCACGAATGTGATCGGCCAGGTTGAACCCCAGCATGACCAGGGGGACCGCTACCAGCAGCATCCAGCCGGCAGTAAGTAACCCGGCGGCAGCGGTTTCCCGGCCCGGCAGCAAGCGGGTGAGCAGGCGCATCAACGGCCAGCTGGCAAATGCCAGGACCGCAGCCCAGAACAAAGCCGACCAGAACGGCGTCAGGACCCAGATGCAGGCGCCCAGCAAACCCAGGAGAAGAATTTGTACCAACAAGCGGTCATTGTTCAGCATCGCATAGGGGACCTGCGCACGTGGGCGTCAACGGCAATAAGGGAAGAATCGCGGACGGCCAGGAAGGCCGCCCATGACAAGATACGGAGTCTACACAGTGTGCTCGGCTATTTTCCGGACCTCTTGCCAGGCCGTTGAAAAATATGCCAAAGCGGCTGCTCGGCGTTTGACAAGCCTGTTGGGTTGCCGAGGATTTCAGCCCATCAACGCAACAACTCGACGTGCAGGCCATCGCCGGAGGTTTTGCCCACTTCCAAGCGGGTAGTCAGAACGCCCCGAGCCACCAGCGCATCGCGCCAGGCCGCTGAATTACTGCCGGACAGTCGGACGCGAGCGGTGGTATCCAGGTTGAGCATCCGCACCAGCACCTCTACCCAGGTCTGGTTCGGCTCCCCTTCAAGCAACCCCAGATCCAGCTCACCCACTTCGCGCAGCTGCAATTGCAACGTGGCCGGTGTCGGCAACAACACACCCAGCTCGGCTTGTGCGTCCAGTCGTTCGGCATGCAGGTAGGCGCGGCGGTTGCCACGGGTGATCGCATAGAGCGCTATAAGGCTGTCCTCCTTGGGCTCGGCCTGCCGCAACAGCGCATAGGCTTGCTGCCCATCAGGGCCATACAAGGTGGCATTGCCGAAGACCGAATTGGCCCACAGGCTGCTGGAGCCGCAGTCGCGCGCCTCGCACCAGTAGAGCAAATGCGCGCCCTGCTCCATCAAAGCCAGTCGGGCAGCTGTGAAGGCCTCTTTCGAAGCGCCCTCCGTGGGCAAGCGATAGGTGACTCTGGTCAAGTCGCCCTGGGCTATCACGGCACGCTCGTAACGCAAGCGGCCACTGATACGGCTGATCGAGCTTTGCGGGTATAGCCGCTCTTCGCTGGCCTGGTGGGTGAAATCGACGATTTCCGCGCGGGGATACCGCGGCAGTTCATCCAGATCGTGACTGCCCGGTACGTCGGCCAGCAGGGAAACGCTATACAAGGCCGAAGCCATCACTAGGAAAAGACGCATTCGGCCCTCAGCGCATCAGCATGGTTTGGGCAGATTTCACCTGCTCGTCTTCATTGCCGCGATCACTGCGCGGGGGAATTTCCAGGCCGCGTTGAACCGCCGGGCGAGCCGCCATAGCGCTCATCCAGCGCTGCAGATGCTCGAGGCCATCGACCGGCACGCCGGCCCACTCATGCACGCTCACCCAGGGATAGGTGGCAATATCGGCAATGCTGTAGTCACCGGCCAGGTAGTCGACCTGAGCCAGCCGCCCATCCAGCACCTGGTACAAACGTCGTGTCTCGTGCTGGTAACGCTCGATGGCGCTCGGCAGTTTTTCCGGAAAGTAGCGGTAAAACACGTTGGCCTGGCCCTGCATGGGACCGACCCCGCCCATCTGGAACATCAGCCATTGGATGACCGTCGAGCGGCCTTTCACATCTGCAGGCAAAAGTCGTCCGGTTTTCTCCGCCAGGTAGAGCAGAATCGCGCCGGATTCAAAAACTGCAAAATTATCGTTGTCACGGTCAACAATGGCCGGGATCCGGCCATTGGGGTTGATCTTCAGGAATTCAGGGGACTTTTGTTCCTGCTTGTCGAAACTCAGCACATGAGTTTCATAATCCAGCCCCAGTTCCTCCAGGGCGATGGAAATCTTGTGGCCATTGGGCGTGGCGGCGGTGTACAGATCGATCATAGGAGCTCTCCCGTGGCAATGTGCCCAGCCTCGCCACTTGCCACGGGCAAGTCAAGGCGTCTGGAAAGCACGATTGAAACAGTCTGCTACCAATTGCGCGCCGGCCTCGTCATCCAAATGCAGATGATGCCCTCCGGCCAGACGATGCACCTTGAGTGGCAGATGATCCAGCCAAGCACGCAACAACGGCTCGCCGTTCAACATACCCTGCTCGGCCAGGACGAGATCGACCGGGCATTGCAGCGCTTCGACAAACGCCTTCGCATGGGCACGGGTCAGCCGCACCGGGCTGGGCAGGGTCAGTCGCGCATCGGTGCGCCAGGTGTAACCGCCCGCAGTTGGCATCAACCCGCGACCGGCCAGCAGCTCGGCGGCTTCACGACTGACTGCGCCGACACCCTGCATGCGGGCATCCACGGCACGTTCGATTTGGGCATACACCGGTTTACGCTTGGCGCGCAGGTCGAGCTGCGCCTGCAAGGCTTCGCCAAGCTTTTCGGGGGAGCGATCCGCTTCGCCAACATAGGGCACCAGGCCATCGATCAACGCCAGGCGCTCGATGCGCTGAGGCATGGCGGCCGCCAGCAGCACGGATACGATAGCGCCCATGGAGTGACCGAGCAGGGAAAAACGCTGCCAGCCCAATTGCTCAGCAACCATCAAGACATCGAGGGCGTAATCCCAGAGCAGGTAGCTCGCGCCGGGCGCGCGGTGTCCGGAATGGCCGTGTCCGGCAAAATCCAGCGCCACGATGCGCAACCCCTCCAGCTTCGGCGCCAGACGGCTGAAGCTGGCGGCGTTATCCAGCCAGCCATGCAGGGCCAGCACTGGTTTGCCGTCTTCCGGGCCATAAAGATGAGCCGCCAGCTCGATATGCGGCAGGTTTAAACGAATTTCCTCGACCTTGGCACTCATGGAATTGCTCTCTCGTTCGTCCAACGTTGGAACAGGCCGCGAATCAGCTCGGCGGTTGCCTGCGGTTGTTCAAGGGGAAACATATGCCCGCCCGGCAATGACAGCGACTCGCCCCTTGGCATACGCCGCACCTGGCGGATCTGATGAGGCAGCACGGTACGGCTATGTTGCCCGCGGACCATGGCCAGCGGCACAGCCAAGTGCGGTGCGCGGCCAGGATTGCTATGGGGCACGCTGCGGTAGATACCGATTTCAGTGGCAGGATCAAATTTCAAGCGCAGTCCCTGCTCGCAGGGAGTCAGGCCATGGCGAACGTAGTCGTCCAAGCAGTCGGGATCGAAACGCCTGAACAAACGCTTGCCGGCAAAATAAGCCTGCGCCTCGGCGTGATCAGCAAAGGCTTCGCGCCGGCCCAGGGTACGCCCTGCCGGCGTCAGTCGATCAATGAAGCCAAAACGCTTGGCCGCGCGCACCAGCCAACGGTCAGGCAGGGTCAGCAATGGTGAATCAAGCAGCACCAGGCCCCGATAGAGCTCCGGGCGGCGTAACGCTGCATGATAGTGCAGCACGCCCCCCAGCGAATGACCAACGCCCCACACAGGCTCATCCAAGGTTTCCAGGTGATAGAGCAGCTCGGCAACCAGATTTTCCCAATTGTCATTCACCGGGAAGCGTGGATCGTGAGCGTGCTGCTCCAGATGATGGACGCGATAGTCCGGTTCCAGGGCGGCAAACAGCTTGCCGTAGGTGGCTGAGGGAAAACCGTTGGCATGCGCAAAGAACAGGGTGTCAGACATGAGGAATGGCCACTGGCAGTCGAAGGCGAATTGTCAGCAGTGACGTTCGACGCAACAATGACCATAAGCGCCCATCAGCAGGGCTCTATGGCCAAAATGCGCCGGCAAGGCCATCACTGGCTGCCAACCCAGCGTCAACCACCGGGTTACATGTGCACCTTCGGCCAAATCCCCCTTCCACATCATGTCTTTGGCGGCGCTTCTCCATGGGGGACTACAGCAACAGTAAGCCGAGAAATACAGCTGGCTTTGCGGTCCTCGCCGCTCAGACGAATATCCCACACATGGGTCGTACGGCCCAGATGCACCGCCCGCGCCACGGCCGTCACCCGACCGCTGCGCAGGCCGCGTAGGTGATTGGCATTCACCTCCAGGCCGACGCAGTAAAAGCGCTCGGGATCGATACACAGGTAACTGGCCATCGAGCCTACCGTTTCCGCCAGCACGACCGAGGCGCCGCCATGCAGCAGGCCATAAGGTTGATGGGTGCGCTTATCCACCGCCATGCTGGCGGTGAGGGTCTCGTCATCGAACGCCTCGAAACGGATATCCAGCACTTCACCTATGGTGTTTTCTAACGCCGCAGTGAGTTGCTCAGGATTGGGGGTTTGACGCCAAATTGCCATGGGAACGCTCCTGTGTGTGCGACTTATCGGATTCATCATGCCAATGAACCGGCGTGCCGTACTCCATCCATTCGTGGAAACGTGGCCCGTAGACGCCTTCAATGACGGCCCGCTTGATTTTCAGGGTGGGAGTAAGAAAGCCGTTCTCCACCGCCCATACGTCATCGATCACGATAAGCGCACGCAATCTCTCATGCTTGTCGAGGCTGTCGTTGATCCTTTCCAGCAACTCCACCAAGCTGCCCTGCAACGACTCTCGCAGCTCCTTGCGCCCGGCCTCGGACAATACGCACAACGCGATCGGCTGCGGCAGGCCATCACCCACCACGCACACCTGTTCGATCTCCGAATGTGCCGCCAGGCGATTCTCGATGGGCGCCGGCGCGACGTACTTACCCTTGCTGGTCTTGAAAATTTCCTTGATTCGTCCGGTCAGGCGCAGGTAACCGTCGCCGTCCTGTTCGCCCTTGTCGCCGGTGCGTAGGAAGCCATCCTCGGTGATGGTTTCTGCAGTCAGTTGCGGTTGCTTGTAATAACCTTGGGTGACGGAGCCGCTGCGCACCTGAACTTCACCCTGCTCACTGATGCGTACGTCCACACCGGGATTGCTCTGGCCGATCCAGCCGGATTTACGGCTCCCCGGCCGACCTACGTGGGAATAACCGCAGTTTTCGGTCATGCCATAGACTTCGAGGATTTCCAGGCCCAATCGCTGATACCAGTCCACCAGCGCATCCGGCACCGGCGCCCCGCCGGACATGGCATAGCGCACCGCATCAAGGCCCAAACCGGCCAGCACTTTGCGCGCCATCACCCGTCCCAGGAACGGGATCTTCAGCAGGCGATCAAGTTTCTTGGGCGGCAACTTGCTGAACACACCCATCTGGAATTTGCCCCAAATACGGGGAACACCGAAAAACACTGTGGGCCGAGCGCGGCGAATATCGTGAACGAAGGTGTCCAGGCTTTCGGCAAAGAAAATCGATTGCCCTGCGTAGATCGATACCATTTGTACGAACATGCGTTCGGCCACATGGCATAGCGGCAGATAGGACAACACCCGGTCATCGGCGCCTACATCGAATAGTTCCACGGCCTGGCTGCCGGTGTAGCCGAAGTTGGCGAAGGTGTGCATCACCCCTTTGGGCATGCCGGTGGTGCCAGACGTATAGATGATCGTGGCTAATTGGTCGGCCGCTGGCTGCGGGTTGTCGCTGATGGGCTCAAACGCTTGCAGATCGCTCCACAGGCTGTCGAAACGACCCGCTGGGCGCAACGGCAGACCTACCGTGGGCACACCTTCCGGAACGCCGCCGGACATGGCTGGCCAATCATCCAGCTTGCCGATAAAAGCCAGCACGCTTTCCGAATGCTCAAGTATCTGACGGACCGATTCGGCCGTGAGGTTGGGGTACAACGGCACCGACACATGCCCCGCCATCCAGATCGCCAGGTCGGCAATAATCCAGTGTGCGCAGTTTTTCGAGATGATTGCGATGCGACTGCCCGGCTCCAGCTCCTGGGCGCGCAACCAGGCTGCGGCACGTCGAGCCTGATTTCCGACCTGGGCCCAGCTCAATTCTTCGATCTGCCCTCCGACTTGCGGCTGGACCATGTAGCGTTTATGGGGATGAGTGGTTTCACGCTGATAAAACGCGTCGAGCGGCAATCGTTGCACCATAGCCACGAGGATTCCTCCTTTTTTATTTTTATAAGCAACCAAGCACTTGCTTGGTCGAATATTCCACGCAGGAGGCGTTTGTGCAAGCGGCACGCAACAAGGTTGCTGCCGTCGATCAGCAGTGAGGGTGATGCAGATGGCTCAGAATCAGCCCTCCGGCCAGTATCATTTCTCCTTCCAACCCAGCCAGACTTCCCGTTTGCATGGGCAGTGGCGCTTGGCGATGCCCATGCATCAGAAGACCGGCCAACGCGCCCACCAACGGCTGATGGCTGACCAGCAGAAGTTCGTCTTCTTGGCGTTCGGCCAACCTATCCAGCGCATGCCTGACGTCGCTGTCGGGCGCCAGCCAGTCATGGATTTCAATGATGCCGCGATAATCCAGCGCCTGGCAGACCCTATCCGCTGTTTGTCGGGCGCGCACAAAAGGGCTCACCAGTATGGCCTGCAAGGGTCGACCCAACAGCTGACCGGCACTGTCGAGAGCCTCCTGACATCCATGCTGCGTCAGTGCACGCAACGCATCGCGCGGCGCCTGTTGTACCGCCTGGCCATGGCGCATCAACCAAAGCTTCATGGCTTGGGCTGCGCCTCGGCAGCCTGTGCAGGAGCAGAAGTCACGGCTGGCTCGGTTTCGCACTGCGGTTCACGGGGAGCAGGCCAGTCGGCAAAGGGCCACGGCTTGATCTCGCTGTGGAAGGTCCCGAAGCGGCCAATTTGCGCCAGGTACTGGCTCAGGCTGTCGCCAAAATCCATGACGCTGCGCTTGGGCGCGCCCTTTACCAGCCTGAAACCCAACTGGACCAGCACCACGCCGAGTAGCAGCAGTTCAGCCAGCTGCCAGACAATCATGAAAAACACCATCCAGAGGATGCGCAGCAGCAGCGCTTCGCGCTGCAGTTCGGCTTTGGGGTCTTGCATGGAAAAAACTCCTAATAGATGACTGTCAGCACATTGCACGCTCCGGCAGGCACTTTGTGTGAACTACCCGCCGAGCTTCTACGGCCGGCTAAAAACCGCTGGCTGAAATGAAATCCACATCCGTTTTGGGTTCACCACTCATCAGAGCCTCGATGACCTGTTCCAGTGTACGTCCCTCGAACAAAATGGCATGCAGGCCGGTCACCAGCGGCATATAGACCTGCAACTCATCGGCCTTGGCCTTGAGGACCTTTATGGTATTTACCCCTTCGGCCACTTCGCCGATACGCCCAACCGCGTTTTCCAGGCTCAAGCCTTCGCCTAGCGCATGGCCCACTTGATAATTGCGGCTCTTTGGCGAGGAACAGGTGACAATCAGGTCACCCACGCCGGCCAGGCCCAGGAAGGTCATCGGGTTAGCGCCCAGGTTCACGGCGAAGCGGGTCATCTCCGCCAAGGCGCGGGTGATCAGCATGCTTTTGGTGTTTTCACCCATACCCAGTGCCGCAGCCATGCCGGACATGATCGCGTAGACGTTTTTCAATGCGCCACCCAGCTCGACACCGAAGCGGTCTCGGCTGGCGTAGACGCGAAACGTCCGCCCGTGCAGGGTTTCCTGCACCTTACGACACAGTGCCTCGTCTTCGCTGGCAATCACCGAAGCAGTCAGCGCATGCTCGGCCACTTCGCGCGCCAGATTCGGGCCCGATAGCACGCCGATGCGCGCATCCGGGGCGATTTCCTCAAGGATCTGGCTCATCAGCTTGAAGCTCTGCGCCTCGATGCCCTTAGTGGTACTCACCAGCATTTTCCCGGTCAACGCTGCGCAAACCGGCTGCAGGGCCTGGCGCAAGGCACTGGACGGCAGCGCCACAAATACCAGCTCGCAGGCGGCGAGCGTGGCTGGCAGATCACTGGTCGGTTGAACGCCGTCGAGAATCCTTACCCCTTTCAGATAACGCGGGTTCTCGCGGTTGCTACGAATCGCCTCGGCCTGCTCAGGATCGCGCATCCACAGATGCACAGCCTGGCCGTTTTCCGCCAGCAGATTGGCTATGGCCGTTCCAAAGCTGCCGCCGCCGATCACTGCTATGGGTTGTTGTACTGTCATTCGTTTCCATCTCCAGCCACCGGGTGGCAATACCGGGCATTATACGGTGACAACCTGCCACGACCAGCCACTGGCCTACCGGAAAAAACCATCGGACTCGGTTAACATGCCCGCCTGTTTTTTTGGCCTGAGCTCTCCCCTTGCCCAACCACGCATTGCGCCTCGCTTCCCTTGTGTTCGGCCTGTCAGCAAGCAGTCTGGCTGGCGCCTATGAATTGTTTCTCGATAACCCGCCGCTTCCCGAGGTTCTCACCGCCACTCGTCTGCATCAGGCCCCAGCGGCGGTGCCGGGCAGTATCAGCGTAATCGATCGACAGTTGATCCAGGCCAGCGGCGCGCGGGAGCTGACCGAACTGCTGCGTCTGGTGCCGGGGATGCTTGTTATTCCGGAAGGCAGTGCCACTAATGTTAACTACCACGGAGGCCTGGGCGCGGGCGCGCGGCGCCTGCAAGTTCTGGTGGATGGTCGCTCGGTGTATCGCCCGGCGCTGGCGCAGGTCGACTGGGTGGACATTCCCGTGGCGCTGGAAGATATCGAGCGCATCGAGGTGTTTCGTGGCCCCAACACGGTCAGCTATGGAGCCAACGCCCTGCTGGGCGTGATTAATATCATTACTCAGAAACCGAGCGACAGTCAGGGTAGCCGGCTGTCCTACACCACCGGTAAGCGGGGCATCGAAGACTGGTACGCCCGGCAGGGTTTCGGCTGGGAAAACGGCGCCATGCGCGTCTCACTCTCGGGATTCGATCATGATCGCTTCGACTTGGATCGTCGTGGCAATGACTTTCCCGATAGTCAGCGCCTGTCGCGCTTTAATCTACGTGCCAATCATGAGCTGAATAGCCAACATTCCTTTGACTGGCAACTGGCGTTGAAGGACGGTATTAATCAAGAGCCCAACTATGAACTCATCACGGGCGATGCTCTTTTCAAAAATCACGCAACCCATGAGGACGCAGCCATAGTTGCTGCGCAGGCACCACGAACTGAAATCCAAGCCCGCGACTACGCCGCCAGCCTACGCTGGAATCTCGACTTGTCTCCCCATCACAGCCTGTCTGTACTTGGCGCGGCGCAACATTGGGAACGCCTTCAGGAATGGCGTGCTTGCTTCGAAACGGGCCTGTCTGCCCCTGCATATTCCTGCGGCTTAATTAACAAAAACAGCCGGGAAACCCGCTACGACCTGGAAATCCAAGACATTCTCAGCCTATCGGACAACCTGCGTATTATCAGCGGTGCAGGCTATCGTCACGACGCAGTTGACTCGGAAACATTTTTCAACGGCTCACGCAGCAAGGACATTGTCAGATTATTCGGCCAGTTCGAGTGGTACATGAATCGTCACTGGCTACTGCAGGGCGGCGCCATGTACGAAGATGACAGCATGATCGGCGACTCGCTATCGCCGCGCCTGGCTCTCAACTACTTGTTCTATCCAGGCCATGGCATTCGTGTGGTTTACTCCGAGGCGGTACGCTCGCCGGACATGTTTGAGGAAGCGGCCGATTGGCAGTTCTACATACGCGACCTCACTCCAGCCATCATGGGCCAGACAGCGATGTATTACCCGGCGCGCAGCAAAGTTTCTGGCGGCTTGGTGCAAGAACGGATCATTTCTCGGGAACTGGGTTACAACGGCCACTTTTCCAGCTTGGGCCTGCACCTTGATTTGCGCCTGTTTAACGAAGACATCACTGACCTGATCACCCACTGGCCTGAAATTGGCAATTTCAGCCCTGGCAATGACGACCGTCTGAGCTTCAAGGGCTGGGAAGCTGAAGGCGACTGGCGACTCGGTTTACGTGACCGCCTCCGGTTGAGCTACGCCTATATCGAATTCGAGGCTACCCATCACTACGATAGCGAGCTGACCCCGCGACACAGCGGTTCTTTGAGCTGGCTGCGTGACTGGAGCCGGGGCTGGAACAGCGGCCTGACTTACCTGGGAGCCAACAGCCTCAATACCCTGCGTTTCGAGCGAGTCGATTTATATGTTTCCAAACGCCTGCAGGTCGGTTCGACCCAGACGACGCTAAGCGGTACCTGGCAGCAACGCCTCGACGACAACCACCTCGGAGGAAGAAACACCAATTACAGGCAGCGACATGTCTTCTGGCTGTCAGCGGGACTGGAAATCTAGTCGACATGCCAACATTTTCAGGGAAGAAACAAGTCAATCTATGCCTGCTTCTGGGGCTGATGCTCTGGCTAGCAACGGCCAGAGCGCTCGATATAACGGTTGCGGCCTATAGCAACGGCCCGGCCATGCAGGCGTTCATCGACAGCCTGACCGTAGCCAGGCCCCAGGACCGGGTGCGCTTTATCGCCACCCACGAACTGCCTCCCAGCGCGCAAATGAATCACGACAGCCGTCTGATCCTTATCGGTCCGCAATTACTCGACTGGAGGCAACGCTCCGTTCAAGGCCCTCCCACCATCGTGCTGCAAGTCAGCCGAGTACAGGCACGCAAGATTCTCGACAAGCGCGAACCGCCTGGCATCATTCTGCTCTGGAGCGATCCACCGCTTGCTCGCCAATTGAACCTGATTCGTGAAGCGCTGCCCCACGGCCAGCGAATCGGCGTGCTCTATGGCAATGACAGTGGCTTTTTGGTCAATGAGCTTCGCCAGGCCGCATCGGATCATGGACTCCAGATCAATGCCCAGTTCTGGCCCAACAGCAACGACACACGTCCGTTGCACCGCGTGCTCGATCACAGCGATGTGCTGTTCGGCCTGGATGACGCCCAACTGTACAATTCCTCTACCATCAAGACCCTGCTCCTGAGCAGTTATGGCCGGCGCATTCCCCTGATTGGCCCAACCGCCGCTTTTATCCGCGCAGGAAGCCTGGCCAGCACCTACAGCAATCAGGAAGACTGGCTGAAAAGCATCAATCAGTTGCTTGATCGCGATCCGCTAAGCTGGCCCGCCAGCATTTATCCCGAATCCTTCCAGATTATGCGCAACCTGCAAGTTGGCCGGTCGCTCGGCATTTCGCTCGGCGATAAACACGCTCTGGTCAACCGCCTGCAACACTTGGAGATCACCCCATGAAAAGTTGGGGAAAGGGTTGGTATCACAGCAATATTCACACTCATACTTTATTGGTCAGCTTGGTCCCGGCCCTGTTGTTGGGCGTGATGCTGACCTTGTATTTCACCTTTACCCGGCTGCATGAGCTGCGCATTGAGCTTAATGACACTGGCCAACTGATCGCTAACCAGTTGGCCCCGGCAGTAGAATATGGCGTCATCACCGGCAACGTGGCGGTACTCGACGGCCTTCTCAAGGCCACTCTGAGTACGCCTCATGTGCGCTATGTGGAAGTGCTCAATCGCCAGGAAAGACTGCTGGCTCATGCGGGCACGCCCCCCACCGAAACGGTGGATCGTCAGCTGTTTTTTCGGGCGCCAATCCGCCGACAAAAAATCCTCTTGCACGACCCCTTTCTGTTCCAGCCTGCTGCCAAGGCATCCAGCAGCGACGATCAAGTGGGCTGGGTGAACGTCTACATGACCACCGATGCCGTTTCCCAACGCCAGCAACACCTGCTCCTGCGCGCCGGCCTGTTGGCCATATTCGCGCTGGCCTGCACGTTATGGCTGGCCCGGCGCTTGGCAAGCAGCCTGTCCAAACCGATCAGTGCAATGGGCCGTGCGTTGCAAGCCATCGAGAAAGGCGACTATGCGACGCCCTTGGCTGAGCCTCGCCAGCGGGAACTCGGCGACCTGAGTCGGCACATAAACCAGTTGGCTTCAGCCCTTGATCAGGCCAGCCAAGATCAGCGGCAGATCATTGGTGAGCTGGTCGAGGCGCGAGAAGAGGCTGAAGCAGCCAACCGCACCAAGTCAGAATTTCTGGCCATGATGAGCCACGAACTGCGAACCCCGATGAATGGCGTGCTGGGCATGTTGCAGCTGCTGGAAACCACTGACATGAACTGTGAACAGGCTGAATACACAGCGCTGGCCAACCAGTCCACCGAACATCTGCTCAGAGTGATCAACGATATCCTCGACTTTTCACGCCTCGAGCGCGGCGCTCTGCACTTTGAATCCATTCCTTTCAAGCTGGAAGAGTTGCTTCAAGACACGCTACAAGCCTTCCGGCACTCCGCCTACAAACAACAGCTGAGCCTGGCGCTCACTGCGCAACCGAGCTTGCAAGGCCTGGAAGTCTACGGAGACCCAACGCGCATTCGGCAAATTCTGGTCAACCTGCTGGGTAATGCGTTGAAGTTCACCGAGAGTGGCGGCGTACAAGTGGACGTTCGCTGGCATGCGCTAAACGAGCAACAGTTGTACCTTCGTTGCGCGGTGCATGACACAGGTATCGGCATTTCCAGTGAACGCCTGGAAAACATGTTCGATCCATTTCAACAAGCGGACAATTCGATCTCCCGTCGGTATGGCGGGACCGGGTTGGGACTGTCCATTGCACGCACGTTGGCAGAGGGAATGGCAGGCCGGCTATATGCGCAGAGTCAGCCGGAACAGGGCTCTACCTTCATCCTTGAACTGGAGTTGGCATTTGCGCAATCAGCGCAGCCGACACCCCCGCCCAGCACCCTGGAGCCACTGGGGCATGGCCAATCCGTACTGCTGGTGGAAGACAACCCGGTCAATCAGACCGTCATCGAGGCCATGCTGCGCAGCCTCGGTTATCAGGTGACAATGGCAGGCGATGGCTTGCAGGCCCTGCACTTGGCCAAGCATGGCCGATTTGCGGTCATCTTGATGGACTGCCAGCTACCCGACCTGGACGGCTATGCAACAACCCGACGCATACGTCAGTTGAGAGAACATTTCGCCACACCAATTATCGCCCTGACTGCCAGCGCCCAGCATGAAGACCGGGAGCGCTGCCTGGCTGCGGGGATGAACGATTATCTGGCCAAACCCTTCAAACGGACCGATTTGCATAAAATACTGCTGCACTGGCTTCCTTGCCCAACCAAAGCCGTTAGCGAGGAATGCTAAAGTAAGCCAAATACAAACAAGCTTGTGCACAGTTAAAGTGAACAACTGTACTCTGTTCGCTGTGACTTTCATCCCAAGCTGGATGTCTCTAAGGCTAAGCCGCCCAAGGGACTGCGCCGGCAGAACGCTTGACCCAGCACAGACTAGGTGCCAGGGGATTTTTTTGAGGAGCACGCATGACACAACAGAACGCATTCACTCGGGAAGAGTTGCTGCTTTGCAGCCGCGGTGAGCTGTTTGGCCCGGGTAATGCTCAACTGCCCGCTCCGAACATGCTGATGATCGATCGAATCACTCATATCAGTGAGAATGGCGGCAAATACGGCAAGGGTGAAATTGTTGCCGAGCTCGATATTCATCCTGACTTGTGGTTCTTCGGTTGCCATTTTGAAGGCGACCCGGTCATGCCAGGCTGCTTGGGCCTGGATGCCATGTGGCAACTGGTCGGATTTTTCCTCGGCTGGCAGGGCAACCCTGGGCGAGGCCGTGCGCTGGGCTCGGGCGAAGTGAAATTCTTCGGCCAAGTACTGCCTACCGCCAAGAAAGTTACCTACAACCTGCACATCAAGCGCACCATCAATCGCTCGCTGATCCTCGCCATCGCCGATGGTACTGTCAGCGTCGATGGCCGCGAAATCTACAGTGCCGAAGGCCTGCGCGTCGGTCTGTTCACCTCCACTGACAATTTTTGAAGGGTATCCGCATGCGTCGCGTCGTGATTACCGGTCTGGGCATCGTTTCCTGCCTGGGCACTGACAAAGCCTCTGTTTCCGCCAGCCTGCGCGAAAGCCGTCCGGGCATCCGTTTCAACCCGTCCTATGCCGAAATGGGCTTGCGCAGCCAGGTTTCCGGCTCGGTGGACCTGAACCTGGAAGAGCTGATCGACCGCAAGGTCTACCGGTTCATGGGCGACGCGGCGGCCTATGCCTATCTGTCCATGCAACAGGCCATTGCAGATGCCGGTCTGAGCGAAGAGCTGGTATCCAATACGCGTACCGGCCTGATCGCCGGCTCCGGCGGCGCATCCACCTTCAACCAGATGGAAGCCATGGACATCCTGCGCGAGAAAGGCGTCAAGCGCGTCGGCCCATACCGTGTACCGCGCACCATGGGCAGCACCGTTTCCGCCTGCCTGGCCACGCCCTTCAAGATCAAAGGCGTGAACTACTCGATCTCCTCTGCCTGCGCCACCAGTGCCCACTGCATCGGTAACGCCGTGGAACAAATCCAGCTGGGCAAGCAGGACATCGTCTTTGCCGGCGGCGGTGAAGAAGAGCACTGGAGCCAGAGCTTCCTGTTCGACGCCATGGGTGCACTGTCCACCCAGTACAACGAGACGCCGGAAAAGGCCTCCCGCGCCTATGACGCCAAGCGTGACGGTTTCGTCATCGCCGGCGGCGGCGGCATGGTGGTGGTCGAGGAGCTCGAGCACGCTCTGGCACGCGGCGCCAAGATCTACGCCGAGATCGTCGGCTACGGCGCCACCTCCGATGGCTACGACATGGTTGCCCCGAGCGGCGAAGGCGCGGTGCGCTGCATGCAGCAGGCACTCGCCACTGTCGACACACCAATCGACTACCTGAACACCCATGGCACTTCGACCCCGGTTGGCGACAGCGCCGAAGGCCGCGCGGTGCGTGAAGTGTTTGGCGACAAGGCACCGGCCATCAGCTCCACCAAGAGCCTGTCGGGTCACTCGCTGGGGGCAGCCGGTGTGCAGGAAGCCATCTACTGCATGTTGATGATGGAAGGTAACTTCATCGCCGGCTCGGCCAACATCGACGAACTGGACCCGGAAGTCGCCGACCTGCCGATCCAGCGCAAGACCGTCGAAAATGCCAAGATCGACACCATCATGAGCAACAGCTTCGGCTTTGGCGGTACCAATGCCACGCTGGTACTCAAGCGCTGGCAGGGCAAGTAAGCCCACCACGCCATGAACGTAAAAAGGCGCCTTGCAGGGCGCCTTTTTACGTTCAGAATGTGCAACCTACAGGAGTAGTTACCGCAGTTGCTCGAGCTGGGCCGCATAGTCGTCGCTATTTATTTCATGCGTATCCAGCACGGCTTGCAACTCCTGACGAATCTGCGGATGGGTAATCTCCACCAGCAACGCCTCCACTTTGCGAATGACCCATTTCTGCCCGCGATCTACCAGGGCCAGGCGTTCGCCCAGATCAGCAATCGCCATGCATTTCTCATAGAAAGCACCCCGTTCCCGGCTCGGCTCGGCGCCCAGCAGCAGCACACAATCGCGCAACCGCCTGCAGCTGTCTGCCTCACCGCGATGCACCTGCTGCAGCACGCTGCGCTGTCGGTCTTTAGTGGCTTCCTTGAGGCTGGCGGCGGCGACCTGCGCACCGGCCCGCTCCGCGCTCAGCAATTCATTGAGTGCCTCGATCAACGTGTCACGCTCGATTCCCAGCGTTTGCGTCTGCATAACCTGCTCCTTGTGTCAGAACTGGTCAAAACGCCCCAGTACACATTCAGCTTGATGAACCAGTTGCTCCAGTCGCTCGGCGGCGCTGCAGATCTGGTGAATCTGCCCACAGGATTGGCCAGCATAAATCGGCATATCAGCCAATTTTCCTTGGGCACCCTTCAAGGGTGAATCGGTGGAGAACAGGTGGACCGGCTGGCCGTCCTGCTCACCGATCACAGGTGTTTCCCGCTTGGCGTACAAGACATCGTATTCGCCACGGGTTACCGCGTTGGGCAGTACCCGCACCGGCGCAGTCATCGGCCAATTGCGAAAGAAACGCTCGCTGAGCACGGTGTCCTCAGCGCCCGCCTTCACCAGCTGCTGCTTGTGGTAGTCGTGGGCATTGGCCTCATGGGTGGCCAGGAATGCCGAACCGCAGCACACTCCCTGGGCACCCAGCGCCCCTGCGCGATCAGCGCATCCACGCCAGCCTCCAAGGCCTGTTCGGCATGGGCCCGAGCGGCAATCTGTTGCATGACCAGAACACCCTCGGCCTTGAGGAGGCGAATCAAGGCACTGTCTACATCCCAGAACAGCACGACGGCCGGCACCTTCAGCTCCAGGCAGGCGTGCACCTGGGCGCGCAGCAGCTCGGCCGGTGTCGCGGCGGGAATCAAGTTGACTGCAAAAGGCCGTTCGCTGAGCTGGCGATAGGCAGCCACTTCTGCGCGGATTCGGGCGACTGGCTCGCGCACCATACCCAGACAACCGAAGCCGCCGGCGTTACTGACGGCGGCCGCCAATTGATGACGAGCCACGCCTCCCATTCCGGCGCACAAGACAGGCACGTCACAGCCCAATAGATCAATCAGGGCAGTGTGCAAGGCAGGATGGCTCATATCGCTCAGGCTTCATGAGTGGGCAGGCAGTCATCCTAACCGTCAGCCAGGCACAGGTGACAATGAAATTTACTGCTACTTCAGTTCAGATTTATTGCATCGACCCTGCTAGACCATCCCCGCGATAGAGGGCACTAACAGGACATTAAAGCGTTTGTATCAAAAATAATGAACCAATCGCTCATTATTATTAGTTTGTTGCGGCACTCCGCGAAGCTCAGACTTACCACCCCGCCAAACAGACACTCTCGACGAGTGCATTGACGCTTACGATCCACCGAGGTCCCCCGTAGAGGAGATCCACGGACCGGGAGCGAGCGGCGAACCTTGCATCCCCCCCTTGCGTGCATCTGGTATTTTCCCATGTTCAAAGAGACTCCACCTGATTCAGCGGACACCTACAACTATACGGTGGTCCGCCAGTTCACTCTGATGACTCTGATCTGGGGCATCGTCGGTATGGGCATGGGCGTATTCATCGCCGCCCAGCTGGTATGGCCGCAACTCAACTTCGACCTGTCGTGGACCAGTTTCGGTCGCCTGCGCCCCATTCATACCAACCTGGTGATCTTCGCCTTTGGCGGCAGTGCGCTGTTCGCCACCTCGTTCTATGTGGTGCAGCGCACCAGCAACGTACGATTGGTATCGGACAGCCTGGCCCGGTTGGTATTCTGGGGCTGGCAAGCAGCCATTCTGGCCATGTTGGTTACTTATCCATTGGGTTACACCACCTCCAAGGAATACGCGGAAATGGAGTGGCCTATCGCCTTGTTGGTCACGGTGGTCTGGCTCGCCTACGCCTATTTATTCTTTGCCACCATTGCCCGACGCCGGGTCAAGCACATCTATGTCGGCAATTGGTTTTATGGCGCCTTCATCGTGGTGACCGCGATGGTGCACATCGTCAACCATGTGCTTATTCCGGTGACTGCGTTTAAGTCCTATCCGCTGTACTCTGGCGCCACCGATGCGATGATCCAGTGGTGGTATGGCCACAGCGTGGTTGGCTTCATTCTCTCGGTCGGCTTTCTGGGCATGATGTACTACTTCGTGCCCAAGCAGGCCGAGCGCCCGATCTATTCCTACCGCCTGTCCATCGTGCACTTCTGGGCGATCATCTCGCTGTACATCTGGGCCGGCCCGCACCATCTGCACTACACCGCGCTACCGGACTGGGCGCAGTCCCTGGGCATGGTGATGTCGATCATCCTGCTGGCGCCCAGCTGGGGCGGCATGATCAACGGTATGATGACCCTGTCGGGCGCCTGGCATAAGCTGCGCACCGACCCGATCCTGCGTTTCCTGGTCGTGTCCCTGGCGTTCTACGGCATGTCCACCTTCGAAGGTCCGATGATGGCCATCAAGACCGTCAACGCCCTGTCCCACTACACCGACTGGACCATCGGCCACGTACACGCCGGCGCCCTCGGCTGGGTGGCGATGATCAGCATCGGCACGCTGTATCACATGATCCCCCGCCTCTGGGGCCGTGAACACATGCACAGCGTGGCATCGATCAATACCCACTTCTGGTTGGCCACCATCGGCACCGTGTTGTACATCGCCTCCATGTGGGTCAACGGCATCACGCAGGGCCTGATGTGGCGCGCAGTCAACCAAGACGGCACCCTCACCTATTCGTTCGTTGAAGCGTTGGAAGCCAGCCATTTCGGCTACCTGGTCCGCCTCGGCGGCGGCGGGATCTTCGCCTCAGGTATGCTGCTGATGGCCTGGAATACCTGGAAAACCGTCCGCACCAGCGAACGCGCCCCGTCGTCGCTCGTCGCCGCAGTGAGCTAAGCCCATGTGGTCGCTGATTTTTCTCACTGGCATGCTGATGTACTGCGCAGCTCTTAGCCTGTTGCGCCTGTCGGGTCACGATGAAGAGCAAGCCGCGTTGCTGCCCTTCGCCGACGATCCCGAGGCGGCCCGACTGATGACTGCCGAGACCGGGAAAATCTGCGAGCGGGTGGAATCCCACCCGCAGGCCGACGGGCATTTCGACGCCTAAAAGAGGCCTCGCAACGCCTCTCCTTAGGAATTTCCGGCACGCTCCACGCACCGCCTTTTTAGGGCACCTCGGTGCCCTCTGTGTTTTATTTCTTACTTAGTGACCATGACTCGACCCACTTCCTCGCTACGCACCTGGCTCGGCGGTTTTCTTCCGGCCCCCACCACAACGCGCCCACGTGAATGGCTGCGCGCCTCCTTCGGCGCAGCACTGGCCATCCTGTGCAGCGCTGAAATCTGTCGCCAGTTGTTCGGCGAGGCGATCACCCTGCAACTGATCGGGCCGCTGGGCGCCTCGGCGATTTTGCTGTTTGCGGTGTCATCCGGTGCCCTGGCGCAGCCCTGGTCCATCGTTGGCAGTTATCTGACGGCCTCGCTGGTCGCCAGCGTGACCGTGCATGTGGCCGGCCAAACCCTGTATGCCGCAAGCCTTGCGATTGGCGCATCGTTGCTGCTGATGTACCTGCTGCGCTGCCTGCATCCGCCAGGTGGCGCGGTGGCACTGTGCGTAACGCTGGGCAGCCCCGCTAGCGAGCAGACCTTTTTTGCGCTGCTGCCCGTGCTGGTGAACGCCGCGTGCCTGCTCTCCTGCGCATTGCTGTACAACAACCTGACCCGGGTGCGTTATCCCAAGGCGCCCACGGTGGCTGCCGACCTGCACCACACCTTAGACCCCGACCCACAAACCCGCGCGGGCATTTCCAGTGAAGACCTGCAGCAGGCACTGGAAGACTTTGGCGAATTCGTCGACGTCACCCGCGAGGATCTCGAAGAGATCATGCGCAGCACACAGCGTCACGCGCTGCGGCGCAGCATGGGTGAAATCCGCGTGAGCCAGATCATGTCCCGCGATTTGCGCTGCGGCACGGTGAACACCACCGTCGACCAGGCACTGGCCACGCTCAAGCAGCACCGCTTGCGCAACCTGCCGGTGCTGGACGAGGCCGGACATCTGGCTGGCATCATCAGCATCGTCGACCTGATCGGAAAATCCTCAGGCAGCGGCCGTTTCAGTTTGCTGGGCCGGCTGAGACGCCGACGGGAAACGCTGCTGGGCGAAGTGATGAGCAGCCCGGTGACCACCATCGACAGCAATGCACACGTTGTCGAGCTGATTCCATTGCTGTCCGGCCAGGGCCTGCATTGCCTGCCGGTACTGGAGCAGGGACGCCTGGTGGGCATGCTCACCCAGACCGACCTGATTGCCGGCTTGCAGCAGCACCTGTTGCGTAACCTGGACTTTCGCTTTCCATTGGAAAACGACCACAGCCAGAAACTAGCAAGCGCCTGAACTAAATGACCGGGTCCCAGCGCTGGGACCAGTCCTGGTCGCGCTGCACCACCTCCCGGAGGACTCGCAGCGCCTGCTGCAACACGTCCGAGTCGCGCTCGCGCGAATACACCAGCCAAGTGGGATAACTGAACTCTGGCGCGGCGGGAACCCGCGCCAGTACGCCACTCTCCAGATAGCTCTCCACCACGCGGCGGCGAAAATAGCCTGAGCCGCCACAGTCGAGGATGTACTGCAAGGCCAACGGGCCGAGATTGAAACTGATCGCCGCCCTGGCCTTGTCCGGTAAGGCCGCATTGTGCTGGTGTCGAAAGCCTTCGCCCCAGTCAACATACACATAAGGCTCCGGCATCGCCGGCAGGCACACCTGGATCAGCTTTTCCTCCAGGATCTGCTCGACCTGCAATTCTGGCCAATAGGCCGGCTGGTAAACCAGCGCAGCGTCCAGCATGCCCTGCTCGATCTGTCGCAACAGGGTCGGGCCATCGGCTATTTCAGCGCGAGTCGCATGGGAAGGAATCGCCGTGCGCAACGCGCGCACCCAGTCGAGCATCAACGGATTACACAGACTGATTTCGCCCCCCACCCGCAGGATGGTGTTAAACCCCTGGGGCAACGGCAAGTCTCGCTGGGCGGCTTCCCAGGTTTGCACCAGTTGCCTGGCATAGACAATGAACTTGTCGCCATTGGCGGTCAGGCGGGCACCCGCCCGATTGCGCACGAACAGCGTGCAGCCTAGATGGCTCTCAAGTTTCTGCACCCGCGCAGTGATAGCCGTCTGGGTGACGTGCAAACGCTCGGCGGCAGCGATGAAGCTGCCGCAGCGGGCAATTTCAATGAAGGTACGGGCAAGCTCAATATCCATTCATACCCCAGGCGAGAAAGAACGCGCCATTGTAGGCGAGCCTCCTTCTGCGGGGTGAGTCGAATGGCGATGTGGCCCAGATCTGGAACGGCCAACGGGTTGGCCGGTTCCCGGCACGCCTTATTCAACCAAAGGCGCACCGGTCAGATTACAAGCGGAAACGTGTCACCAGGCCATTGAGGTCCACGGCCAGGCGCGAAAGCTCTTGGCTGGCAGCGCTGGTCTGATTGGCGCCCGCGGCGCTTTGCAGTGACAGATCGCGGATATTCACCAGATTGCGGTCCACCTCCCGCGCCACATGGGCCTGCTCTTCGGCGGCGCTGGCGATCACCAGGTTGCGCTCGTTAATGCCCATGATGGCCGAGGCAATGCGCTCCAGCGCTGCGCCGGCAGCCTGGGCCACTTCCAGACTGCCACGCGCACGCTGGGTGCTGTTCTGCATGGAACTGACCGCCTGGTCGGTTTCGGCATGGATACCCCCGATCATCTGTTCAATTTCCTGGGTGGACTGTTGGGTACGGTGTGCCAAAGCACGCACCTCGTCGGCCACCACCGCAAAACCCCGCCCGTGTTCGCCGGCCCGTGCAGCCTCAATGGCTGCGTTGAGCGCCAGCAGGTTGGTCTGGTCGGCGATGGAACGAATGACTTCAAGCACTTGAGCGATGTCGCGCACATTGGCGGCCAGTTTCTCGACCTGGCTGGCAGTGCCGTTCACATCAGCGGCCAGTTGACCGATCGAATCCACCGTCTGCAGCACCTGCTCTCGACCCTGCAGCGCAGTGGTATTGGTTTCGCTGGAGGCTTCAGAGGTGCTGACCGCGTTGCGCGCGACTTCCTCTACCGCGCTGGTCATTTCGTTGACAGCGGTAGCCGCCTGCTCGATCTGCTCGTTCTGCTGGTGTAGGCCGCGTGAAGAGTCTTCGGTAACAGCGTTGAGCTCTTCTGCGGCAGAAGCCAGCTGATTGGACGAATCGGAAATCTGTTGCACAGTTGCGCGCAGCTTTTCCTGCATGGTCTGCAGAGCCTGCAGCAGACGGGCAGGCTCGTCACGCCCCTCTACTTGAATCCTTTGGCTGAGATCGCCATCAGCAACGCTGCCAGCCACACGCACGGCCTGGTTAAGGGGCTGGACGATGCTGCGGGTAAACAACACGGCAAGCAACACGGTGAGCAAAGCGGCCACTATGATCGCCACAATCACGCCCAGCACCGCGCTTTCGTAGACTTCGGTGGAATAGTTAGCCGCGGCTCTGGCGCCTTGAACATTCATTGTTCTCAGGCTGTCTAGCGCCGAAGTAATGGCATCGGCGTGATTGTTGATCACGCCAGCACCCACTACAGCGGCGCCCTGGACGTCGCCTACCTGCAAACGGGCGATGATTTTCTGCTGCTCGCCGAAATATCTTTGCTGGGCATCCTGAAATCGCGCGAAAGCAGCCTGCTCATTTGGCGAAGAAATGAGGTCATCGAACGTTGCCTGCAGAACATCCAATCCACTGCGAATCTCCTGTAACTGGGCCAGCGTCATGCGTGTGGTAGCGTCATCACGCTGAACCGACAGACGCAACGTCAACGTCCGGATGCGCTGCATGGACTGCTCCAGTTCACCCAGGGTCACAACGCTCGGCAACCAGAGCTCGTCCACTTCTTTGGCCTGAGTGCGCATGCCCGCCATCTGATTGAGGGCATACAGCCCCATCAACAATACGATGAAGGCAATCAGCCCGAACCCTAGTGCGGCACGAGGGGCGATATTGAGATTTCGAAGCGACATGACAACGTCCTAAAATGATTCACGCCTAGATATCGACCGTGCCCAGCCAACCTGAAAGATAATGACCTACCGTTCGTCAGATGAATTATCGGTCACAGACCCTGTTTACCCGGGAGAATCGCCAGGAAATTATCCCGCGCCACCCGCTGCGCCACCTTGGCGGGCAATGCATCAAGGAACGGCTCGAAGGCTCTCAGGTGTTCCCCCAGATTGCCGAAGCTGCCCACCAAGTCGGAACCGAGCATGAAACGCTCGGGATAGCGCTCTATCAGCGCCAGCCAGTGCGGATCGGGCGTGCCCTCTTCGTCGAGCAAATAGGGCCGCAACAGGGTCCAGGACAGATCGATATACAGGTTGGGATAGCCCGCCAGCAGGCGCTCGAGTGTTGGCCTTAGAAAGGCCAGCTTTTCCTGGTGGCGGTGCAATTCCATGCTGGTGCCAGCGTGGGCCCAGATGAAACGCACATGGGGATGGTTGCGCAGAGGCGCTTCGATTTCCGCCAGGTACAGCGGATTGCGCTCGCGCTTGGAGGTGATATTGGAATGCACCATCACCGGTAAATCATACTCGGCAGCCAGGTGATAGATACGTGTCATCGCCTCGTTGTTGGCCCGGGGAATGTCTCCATAGGTCAAGGCGGTCAGATCGTCGTGGCGGGTGAAGACTTCGCCCAGGCCCTGCCAGAGGCCCGGGTCCAATTCCAGCATGCGCCGCACATGGGCATCGGCATTCTTGTCTGCCGGGTTGAACCCGGAGAGAAAAGGATGCACGCGGCGACGGCGCTCAGGCGGCAACTGCTTCACCGCGGCGGCAACCAGCACATCGGTGGCGCTGTACCAATAAACCCCCGCGTCATCCCCGGCGTAGTAACGCGGCCGTTTCGGCTCGTCTTCGTGCCATTTCTTCGCCACCGGAATACCGGCCAGCATCACATGCTCGGCCCCCGCCGCGTTCATCGCCTTGAACAGGCGGTCCATGCCCTCGCTTTCTTGGAAGAAATCCACATAGTGCAGATGGGCGTCGCTGTAGCGGTAGTCACGCGCCGACACGGCAGCACCGCAGGCGAGCAACCAGGCGATCAAGAGCAAACGGAGCACAGGGGTAATCTCCCTCGGGGTTCGGGGGATAGACACAAGGCCCATGCTCCGGTTCGATCCGGTTGTGATGTCGTCTGGCAGTATGGCAATTGGCCTTAGTGACGCACTCGGGTAGCCTGCAGTCTTCACTGTCAGGTCAATACCCGCCCCTATGTCCTCGGTCATCAATGTCATCCTGCCGATTTTTGCGCTGATTCTGATCGGCTATGTGTGCCGCAAAACCAACCGCCTCGGCCCGCACGCCGCCTCGGAAATCAACCGTTTCGTGGTTTGGCTGGCGCTGCCGGCACTGCTGTTCAGCGTCACGGCCAATTCCAGCTGGGAGAGTCTGTGGCAACCAGGCTTTCTGCTCGCCTTTGGCGGAGGCAGCCTCGCGGTATTCATTTTGACTTTGCTCTATCGTCTCAAACGCTCCGCACCGTTGGCCGACGCCAATATCGATGGGCTCAGCGCGGCCTACGCCAATACCGGTTACGTCGGCATTCCGCTGTGCATTCTGGTGTTTGGCGAAGGCGGACTGGAGCCGGCGTTGGTCGCCACCCTGGTGGTAGTCTGTGGACTTTTTGCGATCGCCGTGGTGGGCATTGAAGTGGCGCTGCAAGGCGAAAAATCCCTGGGCGCGGCGGTGCGCAAGGTCAGCCTGGCGCTGCTGAAGAATCCGCTGGTGATCTCGCCGATACTCGGCGCGCTCTGGGCCGCAGGCGGCCAGCCGCTGCCCCAGGCTTTGGCCGAACTGCTGCGCCTGCTCGGCGCGGCCACCACCCCCTGCGCACTGGTCTCACTGGGCCTGTTTCTAGCTCACGAGCAACGCGGGGACAGTGAAGGCAGCCTGGCTCTGACGGGCATGAAGCTCATCATTCAGCCGCTGATTACCTGGTACGTTGCCTTTCAGCTGCTTGAACTGCCGTCCCTGTGGGCGCACGCCGCCCTGCTGCTCAGCGCGCTGCCCACCGGCACCGGCCCCTATATGCTGGCCGAGTACTACCAGCGCACCGCGACGCGGGTGTCCCGCGCCGTGCTGTATTCGACGCTGGGCTCGCTGGTCACCTTGTCGCTGTGCCTGTACTGGCTAGGTTATTGAAGGGTCCGTAACACCTTTAGCAGCAAATTCCCATAAAAAACCCCGCAAATGCGGGGTTTTTCGTTCAGCTGAGGATCAATCCTCGCGATAGCGACGCAGCTTGAGAGCCTTGCCAGCAACGCGGGTGTCCTTGAGCTTACCGAGCAGACGGTCCAAACCGTCTTCCGGCAGTTCGATCAGGCTGAAGGTTTCGCGAATCTGGATGCGGCCGATGGCTTCGCGAGCCAGGCCACCTTCGTTGAGAATCGCGCCGAGCAGGTTCTTCGCGGCGATGCCGTCGCGGGTCCCCAGCGAGGTGCGGCAACGTGCGCGACCCTCGGTCAGCTGTACAGGAGCGCGACGCTCACGGTATTCGCTGCGCTCACTGCTGCGATCGCCATCACGTTCGCGACGTTCACGCGTTGCGGACGGCACCAGTGGCTGCTCGCTCTGCACTTCAGCCAGGCTCAGCGCCTGACCATTAGTGGCCTTGCGCAGCATGGCCGCGGCAAGAGCACGCGGACTGCAGTCGAGGTCAGCAACCAGGCGGTCAAACAGCTCGCCGTGGCTGACTTCAGCATCAGCAATCAGCGGACGCAGGCTGTTGGTCAGTTTCTTGATACGTGCATCCAGCACCTGCTGCGCGTTGGGCAGCTGGGCTTCGACAACCTTCTGGCCGGTGACACGCTCAATGACCTGCAACATGCGACGCTCACGCGGGGTAACCAGCAGCAGCGCGCGACCTTCGCGACCGGCACGACCGGTACGACCGATACGGTGTACGTAGGACTCCGGGTCGTAGGGCATGTCAACGTTGAGCACGTGAGTGATGCGCGGCACGTCAAGGCCACGGGCCGCCACGTCGGTGGCAACGACGATGTCCAGACGGCCATCCTTGAGCGAGTCGATGACGCGCTCACGCTGGTTCTGGGCGATATCGCCATTCAGCGCGGCAGCCTTGTAACCCTTGGCTTCCAGCGCGGCGGCCAGATCCAGAGTAGCTTGCTTGGTACGCACGAAGGCGATCAGCGCATCGAAGTCCTCGACTTCCAGCAGACGGCACACAGCCGAGATCTTCTGGTCGGCGTGAATCATCAGGTGCGCCTGATCAATGCGCGCCACGGTCTGGGTCTTGGCGGCGATCTTGATGTGCTTCGGCTCGCGCAAGTGCTTTTCGGCAATGGCACGGATCGAGTGCGGCAGCGTGGCGGAGAACAGCACGCTCTGACGGCTTTCCGGCATGGCCTCGAAGATCACCTCCAGGTCATCCATGAAGCCCAGCTTGAGCATTTCGTCGGCTTCATCGAGCACCAGATACTGGATGGTCGAGAGCAGCTTGTCGTTACGGCTCAGGTGATCGACCAGACGGCCCGGCGTCGCCACCAGCACCTGAGCGCCTTGACGAATGGCCTTGAGCTGCGGGCCCATGGGCGCGCCGCCGTAGACGGCAACCACGCTGAGGCCGGGCATCTGGGTGGAATAGGTTTCAAACGCGGTGGCCACCTGCAGGGCCAGCTCGCGGGTCGGCGCGAGGATCAGCGCCTGGGGTTCACGCTTGGCCGGGTCGATCTTGGACAGGATCGGCAGGGCAAACGCGGCGGTCTTGCCGGTCCCGGTCTGCGCCTGGCCAATCATGTCGTGGCCTTCAAGGATCATCGGGATCGCTTGAGCCTGGATCGGAGACGGCTCTTCGTAGCCTGCGGCGATGACTGCAGCGAGAACGGAAGGATTAATACCGAGCGCGGCGAAGCCGACGGTTTCTTGGGTCATGGAGTTTGCCTCAAATGCATCCGCAAACACCCATGAGCCAAAGCTGCGCATGCCATGTACTGACCTTTTGGGTCACCCTGGCAGCCTTGTCGGCGAGGATTTGCGAGAACGCGTGATGATTATGAATGTAACGTCAAGGACGTCCGAAGGGCGGACATACAGCGGAAGCGGCGCTTCGTGGAATTGCCTACCTGAACGGGGCCGAATGATCGACCGGCGAGCACTATACCGGAAACGTTTACGCTTTGCGCCAGCTTTTTGGCTTTTGCACACAACATTTTACGTTTCTAACGCACCAGGTAGCCCGTGGGCAGCCAGCGCTGGACACTTGTTCAAGCACAGCCCTTGCATTGCCGGGGCAAGTGCGGGGCTCTGATTGTACTCATATGCATACGCTCTAACCCGTGACACACAAGCATATCGCAGCGCTGTAAAGCAGATGACGCCGCACGGGCGGCTGGGCATACTGGCGAGCGTTTTTTACCTCAAGGAAGCCTTCCCATGTTCAAAGTCAACGAGTATTTCGACGGCACCGTCAAGTCCATCGCTTTCGGCCTGAATCAAGGCACCGCCACCATCGGCGTTATGGCCCCCGGCGAATACGAATTCGGCACCGGCAAGAGCGAGATCATGCACGTGGTCGCCGGCGCCCTGACCGTCAAGCTGCCGGGCAGCGACAGCTGGGAAACCTACCAGGCTGGTAGCCAGTTCAACGTACCAGCCGATAGCAAGTTCCAGCTGCGCGTCGCCGTGGATACTGCTTACCTGTGCGAATACCACTGAAATAGTTCCTCCGGGGTCGGGCATGCCCGCCCCGGCCGTTGCTGATAACTGTGACTTGCTGTCATGACAGCTTCATCTAAAGTTCCTAGTCTGTATCTGACGTCGATCGATGTGGAACACTGATAAGGAGCCGCCATGAATCCACAAACCAGCACCTCCCAGCGCCCGGATCTCGCTCTGGATCTGCAATCCGTCGCCTTTGGCGCCATCATCGACGAATTGGGGCGTGAAGTTCCGATCACCGAGTCGATGATCCAGCAAGCCTGTCGCGAACTCGACGAAAGCCAGCAACGACAACAGCCCCCAAAAGACTGAACTACCCAGGTGCCCCCTTCAGGTCACCCTCGAAATGATCAAGGCCGGCAGCCTCATAGGTGCCGGCCTTTTCGTATATTCCTATGAATCGCGCCGCCGCCCCCAACCGCAGCCAATGTGGGCCTCGCCCGTTCAGGTATCAGAGCAGCTCTGCCCCCAAGGCCCTCACCAGTCCAGCCAGTTCTGGCGCATCGCCTTGCAGCCGAACCTGCAGCCCGTCGATTTCACGGCGAGGTGGATAATGTTTGCGCAACGCATCGAATCCCAGCCGCCGAGCCTGTGCGTTCCCCACCAACGAGCGACGGAAGCTCGCATCGTCGCGGCGCGGGTCATAAACCACACGACACAGCGCAGCCAGTGCCCACTCCAGATCCGCACCCGCCTGCAAGCTCAGCTGCGGCAACCAGGCAGGCGGCAGCAGGGTTTCCAGACTCACCGTGGGCGCCACGCCCAGATGCTCACAGAACGCGCGGTAGATTTGCGCGGTGCCGCGTGCCTTCCCTTCCAGGCTATAGCCGGCAATGTGCGGGGTGGCGATCCGACACCGCGCAGCCAGGTCCACATCCACCTGCGGCTCGCCCTCCCAGACATCCAGCACCGCCTCCAGATCGGGGCGTTGCTGCAGCACGTCGAGCAGCGCCGCGTTATCGACCACCTCGCCACGGCTGGCGTTGATCAGCCAGGCGCCGGGCTTGAGACGCGCGAGCTGTTCAACACCAAACAGATGACGGGTTGGCCACTGCCCCTCGCCGGTCAGCGGCGTGTGCAGGCTGATGACATCGCATTCCGCCAGAATGGTTTGCAAGTCGACAAAATCGCCCCCCTCGCGAGCCGCACGGAGCGGATCGCAGACCAACACACGCCAGCCCAGGCCGCGCAGCACGTCGACCAGTCGCCCACCCACCTGCCCGGCGCCAACCACGCCATAGCAGCGCTCGTGCAACGGCACCCCTTGCACCTCGGCCAGCGCCAGCAGACTGCCCAGCACATAGTCCACCACGCCGCGCGCATTGCAGCCCGGTGCGCTGGCCCAGGCAATGTTGGCGCCCGCCAGGTAATCCAGGTCCAGATGATCGGTACCTATGGTGCAGGTGCCGACAAAACGTACCGGACTGCCCGCCAGCAACCGCGCATCGACTTGGGTGACCGAGCGCACCAGCAGCACATCGGCGGCCGCCAGCGCCTCAGCCGTGAACGCGCGACCGGGCTGACGCTGGATACTGCCGAATGACGCAAAGAATGCTTCGACCAGGGGAATGTTTTCATCGGCAAGGATATGCATGACGGCTCTCCGGAAACGAGGACGACATTCTAGGCTCAAAACCTGCCAGGCAAGTTACGGTGCAGACCCACAACAGCAGCGAAGCCCCGTCGTAGACTTCCTGCCGCCCTCTGCAACGCGTAGAATCGTTTTTTTCTCGCAGTTTCGTTCGCCATGCCCGCCCAGTCCCGCACTCTCCGAGTGCGTCGCGAAGTTCGCACCCTGCTCACTCTCGCCACGCCGATCATCATCGCTCAGCTGTCCACCACCGCCATCGGCTTCGTCGACGCGGTCATGGCCGGTCGCGTCAGCCCGCACGACCTGGCCGCGGTGGCGCTGGGCAATTCCATCTGGATTCCAATATTCCTGCTGATGACAGGCATTCTGCTGGCGACGACGCCTATGGTGGCTAAGCATTTCGGCGCCAGTCAGGACACCCTGATCGGCCCGCTGGTTCGCCAGGCGCTGTGGCTGGGCCTGGTGATCGGTTGCGCAGCTGCCGTCTTACTGTGGAACGCCGAGCCGGTGTTGCACTGGATGAGCGTGGAGCCCGAACTGATCGAAAAGACCATGGGCTATCTGCGCGGCGTGGCCTGCGGCTTCCCCTTTGTCGCCCTGTATCAGGTGCTGCGCTGTTTCAGTGATGCGCTGGGCAAGACTCGCCCAAGCATGGTGATAGGCCTGCTAGGCCTGCTGCTGAATATTCCGGTCAACTACGTATTCATCTACGGCAAGCTCGGTATGCCGGCCATGGGCGCCGTAGGCTGCGGTTGGGCAACCGCCATCGTGATGGCCGCCATGCTGCTGGCGATGCTCGCCTGGGTGAAGTGGGCACCGTATTACACGTCTTGCGGGTTGTTCCTGCGCTTCGACCGCCCCCATTGGCCGAGCATTCGCCGCTTGCTGGGCATTGGTGTACCCATTGGCATCGCGGTATTCGCCGAAGCGAGCATCTTCTCGGTAATCGCCCTGCTCATTGGCAGCCTGGGTGCCAGCGTGGTGGCCGGGCATCAGATCGCCCTGAACATTTCGTCGATGATTTTCATGGTGCCCTACTCCCTGGGCATGGCGGTAACCGTTCGGGTCGGCCAGGCCCTGGGGCGTCAGGAGCCTCGCGAAGCACGCTTCTCGGCAGGCGTAGGGATTGCCGTGGCGCTGTGCTACGCCTGCTTCTCCTGTAGCCTGGTGTTGCTGTTCACCGAGGAGATCGCGCGCATCTATACCCCTGACCCGGCCGTACTCGCCGTGGCCACCTCGTTGCTGATTTATGCCGCGCTGTTCCAGTTCTCCGACAGCATCCAGGTCACTTCTGCTGGCGCGCTGCGCGGCTATCAGGATACCCGCGCGACCATGCTGATTACCCTGTTCTGCTACTGGGGCATTGGCTTGAGCATGGGCTACAGCCTGGGACTCACCGACATCTGGGGCGAGCCCAGCGGTCCGCGCGGGCTTTGGCAGGGGCTGATCATCGGCCTGAGCTGCGCCGCGCTACTGCTCGGTTGGCGCCTGGCACGCAGCGCACGACGAGTGATTCGCGAGGCTCGGAGCAAGGGAGAGGCAAAAGCCGCCATGCTGAGCGCTCAATAAGCGCCCAGGTCGGTGGCTCGGTGGCTGGGCGCACCGCGCCCTTTCAGTCCACCTTCTTGCGAATCCAATACAGGTACTGGCCGTCCTGTTCTGCCTGCTCCAGCAGCTCATGACCGAGGAACACGCAGAACTTGGGAATGTCGCGGCGAGTGGACGGGTCGGTGGCGATCACCTTGAGCAGGTCACCGCCGTGCAGATCGCGCACCTTGTTGTGCAGCATCATCACCGGCTCCGGGCAATTGAGCCCGCTGGCGTCGAGAATGGCGTCGGGTTGCAAAGAAGTCATGGGCTACTCCAGAAACAGGCCGCTATTGTGGCGCAAAGCCCGTTGCGAGCCCAGACAGGAAAGCAACGCCATGGACACATCCTGGTGCGTCAAACGCCTAGACGACAACGGCAACGAATTCGTCCTGCAAGCCAACCTGAGCCGCGAACAGGCTGAGCGCCTTGCCCGCGACTACCAGTCACGCGGCCACAAACAGAGTTACTGGGCGTGCCGACAGGTTACAGACGGCGCAGGTGGCAGGTAACTTCCTCGCGGTCGTGATATAGCTGCTTGCACGCGATGGAGACTTTCACACCACGCGCCTTGAGCCCATCCGCAATGCGCGCCAGCAGGCGCTGCACTTCCACGTAACGCTGCTTCATAGGCAACTTTAAATTCACCACTGCCTCGCGGCACCGCCCTTCGCCGATCCAGGTTTCCAGCAAGGCGGCATTACGCGCCGGCTTCTCGACGATATCGCAGACCATCCAATCCACTGGGTGGCGCGGCTTGAACTGAAAACCATCGGCCTGCAAATGTTCGACCAGGCCGCTGTCCATCAGGCTCTCGTCCATCGGACCATTGTCCACGGCGATGACACTCATCTGCCGCTTGACCAGTTGCCAGGTCCAACCGCCCGGCGCGGCGCCCAGGTCCACGGCCGTCATCTCGGAAGACAAGCGCTCCGGCCATTGCTCGCGCGGAATGAACTGGTGCCAGGCCTCTTCCAACTTGAGCGTCGAGCGGCTCGGTGCTTCACGAGGAAATTTCAGACGCGGAATGCCCATGGGCCAGAGGGCCGCATTTCCCACCTCGGCCAGCCCCACGAAGACTTCCCGCCCGCTCTTGAACGTCAGCTGCAGGCGCGGCTTGCGCGCATCCTCGACCAGCCGACCAGACTTGCTCAAGGCCTTGCGCAATGGCCCTTCGAACCGCTTGCAGAAGGTCGACAATTCCTTGCCGTCGTTGGTGTCCAGCACCTCCAGCCACAGGCTGCCGCACACCGGGTAGGCAATCAGATAATCCAATAACACACTGATGCGGTCGCTTTCCGGCAATTCCAGCCAGCTACCGCGCGCCCATTGGCGGGCAAAGATCAGGTCAGAAAAACGCAGTTTGCGCATCAGGCGCTCGCTGTCACCGTTGTCCTGGCAGATAAACTCGGTAAAGCCGCCGCCCGCCTTGCCCTTGGCATAACCAGGGACTTCCAGACGGGCGGCGTGGTCGGAGATTTCAGCGCAGACCTCGCCCTCGAAACCGGGGCGGCAATGGAAAAGCAGGGTATTCATGGAATGTCTCCTTGGAGGGGAGCGCATGATAAAACGGCAGGGGAACCCTTGACGCGCACTTCCGGTCAAGTGCAGAGCAAGCCTGTCGACAGTGTCGCCACCCAGCCAGGAGCCCTCCTCATGCCGTCAAAGGACAGCCTGAACTGCCGCCGCAGCCTTGAAATCAGCGGCCAGACCTATCACTACTTCAGCCTGCCGGAAGCGTCAAAAAGCCTGGGCGATATCAGCCGCCTGCCCCTTTCGCTCAAGGTCTTGCTGGAAAACCTGCTGCGTTGGGAAGACGGAACGACCGTACAGGCCGAGGATTGCCAGGCCATCGCCGACTGGTTGCAACGTCGCTGCTCGGACCATGAGATTGGCTACCGCCCAGCCCGCGTGCTGATGCAGGATTTCACCGGTGTGCCCGCCATCGTCGATCTGGCCGCCATGCGCGATGCCATGGCCAAGGCCGGCGCCGACCCGCAGCGCATCAATCCGCTAACCCCAGTGGACCTGGTCATCGACCACTCGGTGATGGTCGATCGCTTCGCCGATCCCAGCGCCTTCGCCGACAACGTCGCCATCGAAATGCAACGCAATGCCGAGCGCTATGCCTTCCTGCGTTGGGGCCAGCAGGCCTTCGCCAATTTCCGCGTGGTACCGCCCGGCACTGGCATCTGCCACCAGGTCAATCTCGAATACCTGGCCCAGGTAGTGTGGACCCGTGAAGAAGAGGGCCTGACGTACGCCTACCCCGACACCCTGGTCGGCACCGACTCGCATACCACCATGGTCAACGGCCTCGGCGTGCTTGGCTGGGGCGTGGGCGGTATCGAGGCCGAAGCCGCCATGCTCGGCCAACCGGTGTCGATGCTGATTCCTGAAGTGGTCGGTTTCCGCCTCACCGGCCAACTGCGCGAAGGCGTAACGGCAACCGACCTGGTACTGACCGTCACCCAGCAGTTGCGCAAGCACGGCGTAGTGGGCAAGTTCGTCGAATTCTACGGCCCTGGCCTGGATAGCCTGCCCCTGGCCGATCGCGCCACCATTGCCAACATGGCCCCGGAATACGGTGCCACCTGCGGCTTTTTCCCGGTGGACCAGATCACCCTCGACTACCTGCGCCTCTCTGGTCGCGACGAACAGCGCATCGCCCTGGTCGAGGCCTATTGCAAAGCCCAGGGTCTGTGGCGCGATGCAACGGCTCCGGAACCGCTGTTCAGCGAAGCACTGAGACTCGAACTGGACAGCGTGCAACCCTCGCTGGCCGGCCCCAAACGACCACAAGATCGTGTGTCGCTTCCCGACATTGGCGGCAACTTCGATTTGCTATTGGAAACCAGCGGGCGTATCCGGCAAGCCGAAAGTGCCTTCCCCGTCGCGGGTGAAGAGTTCGCCCTCAAACACGGCTCAGTGGTGATCGCGGCGATCACGTCCTGCACCAACACCTCCAACCCCAGCGTGTTGATGGCTGCCGGCCTGGTGGCGAAAAAAGCCGTCGAACGCGGTCTGCAACGCAAACCCTGGGTCAAATCCTCGCTGGCACCCGGCTCCAAGGTGGTCACCGACTACCTGGACAAGGCAGGCCTGACGCCCTACCTGAACAGCCTGGGTTTCAACCTGGTAGGCTACGGCTGCACCACCTGCATCGGCAACTCCGGACCGCTGGACGAGCCGATTGGCCAAGCGATCATCGACAACGACCTGATTGTTTCCTCGGTACTGTCCGGCAACCGCAACTTCGAAGGCCGCGTGCACCCGATGGTCAAGGCCAACTGGCTGGCCTCGCCCCCGCTGGTGGTGGCCTTTGCGCTGGCCGGGACCACGCGCATCGACATGACCCAGGAACCGCTAGGCTTCGATCCACAGGGCCAGCCGGTGTTCCTGCGCGACCTCTGGCCCAGCAATGCCGAAGTCGCCTCCGCAGTCAGCGCCGTGGACGGCGCCATGTTCCGCAAGCAATACGCCGACGTGTTCAGCGGCGATGCCCACTGGCAGTCCATGCCAGTGAGCGGCGGCGCCACCTACCAATGGGCTGCCGATTCCACCTACGTGCAGAATCCGCCGTATTTCACCGAAATTGGCCAGCCCGCCCGCGAACCGACGGATATCCTCGGCGCGCGCATCCTCGCCCTGTTCGGCGACTCGATCACCACTGACCATATTTCGCCAGCCGGTAATATCAAGGCCAGCTCGCCGGCCGGGCTCTACCTGCAGTCCCTGGGCGTTCCGCCCCAGGACTTCAACTCCTATGGTTCTCGACGCGGCAACCATGAAGTCATGATGCGCGGCACCTTCGCCAACATCCGCATCAAGAACGAAATGCTGGGCGGGGAGGAAGGCGGCAATACCCTGCTGCAGCCTGGTGGGGAAAAACTGTCGATCTACGACGCCGCCATGCGCTACCAGACTCAGGGCACACCGCTGGTGGTGATTGCCGGCCAGGAATACGGCACCGGCTCGTCGCGCGACTGGGCGGCCAAAGGGACTACGCTGCTCGGCATCAAGGCCGTGATCGCCGAAAGCTACGAACGCATTCACCGCTCCAACCTGATCGGCATGGGCGTGCTGGCCCTTCAGTTTATCGAGGGGCAAAATCGCCACAGCCTCGGCCTGAGCGGCCGGGAAACCCTCAATATCCGCGGGCTCTCCGCGCACCTGGAGCCGCACCAGCAACTGACGGTTGAAGTCCTGCGCGAGGATGGCACGCAGAGCAACTTCCCGGTGCTATGCCGCATCGACACCGCCAACGAAGCCCGCTTCTTCATGGCGGGCGGCATTCTTCATTTTGTCTTGCGTGAATTACTGGCACATTGAAGAATTACCGCCGCTAGCACATAGCCATTATCAAGAAAAATGATTTTGGACAAATGGCTCATTTTTTTTTGCGTCTGGCCGATTTAATAATGACGTCAACTTCTTGCTCCAGCCCATCCGGGAGGAGCCGCCACACGGATACCTACCCATGCGCAACAACCAGCCCATCACTCAGCATGAGCGGAGTTTTCCTGCGCATCAGCGACTGATCTCCACCACCGACCTCAAAGGTCAGATCACCTACTGTAATGATCACTTCATGCACATCAGCGGGTTCACCCGCGAAGAGCTGCTGCGGGCACCGCACAACCTAGTACGCCACCCGGATGTTCCGGCCGCGGTATTCGAGCACATGTGGGCGACCTTGAAAAAAGGCGAGCCGTGGATGGGCATCGTCAAGAACCGTTGCAAGAATGGCGATTTTTACTGGGTCAATGCCTACGTTGTTCCCGTCCTGGTTGATGGCAAGACGATTGGTTACGAGTCGGTACGCATCAAGCCCACAAGCGAACAGATCCAGCGTGCCGAAGCCCTCTATCAGCGCATCAACGCCGGCAAGCCGCCGGTGCCGCGCCGTGATCGCTGGCTGCCGGTTTTGCTCAACTGGCTGCCGTTCATTCTGGTCAGCCAGATCGGCTTTGCCGTGGGCGCGCAGCTAAACAGCTTCTGGGGATTTGCGGTCGCCGCCGTGCTCAGCGTTCCCCTGGGCTTGATCGGTTTGCGCTGGCAGACCCGTGGCCTGCGTCGACTGCTGCATCTTGGCCAGCAGCAAAGTATGGCCGACCCCTTGATCGCCCAGATGTATACCGACAGCCGAGGAGTGCAAGGGCGCATTGAACTGGCCATGCTCAGCCAGGAAGCCCACTTGAAAACCTGCCTGACCCGCTTGCAGGACAACGCCGAGCGGCTCACCCGCCAAGCGCTGCAAGCCGACGGGCTGGCCAACAGCAGCTCAGCGGGGTTGAAGCGCCAACGTCAGGAAACCGAAGCCGTCGCGACCTCGATCCACCTGCTGAGCAGCGCCACTCAGGAAGTTGCACGCAGCATTGGCCACACGGCGACCGCCACCCAGCAAGCCAACGCCTTGGCCAACGAAGGCCGCGCAATTGCTGCGCATGCCAGCCAGACCATCGAGCAGTTGTCCAAAGCTGTGGGGGAATCCAGCGCCACCGTAGCCCGACTGGCCGACGATAGCACCGAAATCGGCGGCATGGTGGATGTCATCAAGGGCATCGCCGACCAGACCAACCTGTTGGCGCTCAACGCCGCCATCGAGGCCGCCCGTGCTGGCGATATGGGGCGCGGCTTCGCCGTGGTGGCCGATGAGGTTCGCTCGCTGGCCAAGCGCACCAGTGACTCCACCGAGCATATTCACCAATTGATTGTGAAATTGCAGAGCAATGCGGCGGCCGCGGTTTCTGCCATGGAAAACGGCCGACACCAGGCGGATGCCAGCGTCAGTCAGGTGCTCAAGGCCGATCAGGCGCTGGTGGGCATTGGCGATGCCGTGCACAGCATTTCCACCATGGCCAGCCAGATCGCAACCGCGGCCGAGCAGCAAAGCTCCGTGGCGGAAGAAATCAACCGCACCATCGACACCATCGCCCAGCTTGCCGAGCAGACCACCACCGAGGCCAACAACACGGCGCTGCTCAGCGAAGCGCTGACCAAGACCGCCCAGGGGCAGCATGCGCTGGTGGAGCGCTTCAATCGTTAAAATAACCCGGCAGCAGTGGCAGGGACGAGAAACTCGGCAATCGCCTCGGCACTGTGCTGCAGATGCTGTGTATGGGTGAAACCTGAGCGTTTCAACGGTTTGAGATCATGGTCGGCAGCGGCGAGCCATTCGATGCGGATCGTCGCCGCCAACCGGTAATTCGCCACTTCGTCACGCGAACCCAGCGCATCGCGCTCGCCCTGTAAAATCAGCGTCGGCGTACGCAGTTCGGCCAGGTGTTCCACGCGGGTTTTCTCCGGCTTGCCGGCGGCGTGGAAGGGATAACCCAGGCAGATCAGCCCGTCGGCCCGCAGCTCATCGGCGAGCATGCTGGCCATGCGTCCGCCCATGGATTTGCCGCCAATGGCCAGCGGCCCCGTGACCTGTTGCCGCACCCTGGCATACACCTGCCGCCAGTGATCGAGCAACTGCCCTTGCGAATTGGGCGGTCGGCGCGTGCCGTCCACCCTGCGCGCCGCCATATAGGGAAACTCAAAGCGCACCACGGCTACCCCGCAGGCCACAAGGCGTTCAGCCATTTCGTTCATAAACGGGCTGTCCATCGGCGCGCCCGCGCCATGGGCCAGAATAAGCGTGCACAGCGTCTCGGCGGCCGGCCGCGACCAGCACAGACTTTCCTCTCCCGCTTGCCCCTGCCCCTTCTGTGGACATTGACCCGGATCAATATCGGCCATTGTGCCTTTCACCATCCTTACCGCGCTGCAAAAGCTGACGAATCCGGGCTTCTCCGGTCAAGACAGCGCGCAGCTATCTGCCCAAAACCGTGGATGGAAGCCCATACATGAACACAGCAACCAGTACCGCCTATAACTACAAGGTGGTCCGCCAATTCGCCATCATGACGGTGGTGTGGGGCATCGTCGGGATGCTCGTCGGCGTTCTCATCGCCGCCCAATTGGCTTGGCCACTTCTCAACTTCGACCTCCCCTGGACCAGCTTCGGACGCCTGCGTCCGCTGCACACCAATGCGGTGATCTTCGCCTTTGGCGGTTGCGCCCTGTTCGCCACCTCCTATTACTCGGTGCAGCGTACCTGCCAGACCACCCTGTTCGCCCCCAAACTGGCGGCGTTCACCTTCTGGGGCTGGCAACTGGTGATTGTGCTGGCAGCGATTACCCTGCCGCTGGGCCTGACCACCTCGAAAGAATACGCCGAGCTGGAATGGCCGATCGATATCCTGATCGCCGTCGTCTGGGTCAGCTACGCCATCGTGTTCTTCGGAACGCTGCTCAAGCGTAACGTCAAACACCTGTATGTCGGCAACTGGTTCTTCGGCGCCTTCATCCTTGTGGTGGCGATGCTGCACATCGTCAACAACCTGGAAATCCCGGTTACCTGGAGCAAATCCTACTCCCTGTACTCCGGCGCCACCGACGCCATGGTGCAATGGTGGTACGGGCACAACGCCGTGGGCTTCTTTCTGACCACCGCGTTCCTGGGCATGATGTACTACTTCGTGCCCAAGCAGGCCCAGCGTCCGGTCTACTCCTATCGCCTATCCATCGTGCACTTCTGGGCGCTGATCACCCTGTATATTTGGGCCGGTCCGCACCACCTGCACTACACCGCGCTGCCGGATTGGGCTCAATCCCTGGGCATGGTGATGTCGATCATCCTGCTGGCGCCGAGCTGGGGCGGCATGATCAACGGCATGATGACCCTGTCGGGCGCCTGGCATAAGCTGCGCACCGACCCGATCCTGCGCTTTTTGGTGGTGTCCCTGGCGTTCTACGGCATGTCGACCTTCGAAGGTCCGATGATGTCGATCAAGACCGTCAACGCCCTGTCCCACTACACCGACTGGACCATTGGCCACGTGCACGCTGGCGCCCTCGGCTGGGTGGCGATGATTTCCATCGGCTCCCTGTACCACCTGATCCCGAAAGTGTTCGGCCGCGACGAGATGCACAGCATCCCACTGATCAACGCCCACTTCTGGCTCTCCACCATCGGCACCGTGCTGTACATCGCCTCGATGTGGGTCAACGGCATCGCCCAGGGCCTGATGTGGCGCGCAGTGAACGAAGACGGCACCCTCACCTACTCCTTCGCCGAAACCCTGGTGGCCAGCCACCCAGGCTTTGTGGTGCGGGTAATCGGTGGTGCCCTGTTCTTCTCCGGCATGCTGCTGATGGCCTGGAACACCTGGAAAACCGTCCGTGCAGCCAAGCCTGAAGACGTTGCCGCTGCCGCGAAGTACACGGTCGGAGGAGCCCATTAATGAAATCCCACGAGAAACTCGAGAAGAACATCGGTCTGCTGACCCTGTTCATGATCCTCGCCGTGAGCATCGGCGGCCTGACCCAGATCGTCCCGCTGTTCTTCCAGGACGTGGTCAACGAGCCGGTGGAAGGCATGAAGCCCTACACCGCGCTGCAACTGGAAGGCCGCGACCTGTACATCCGTGAAGGCTGCGTCGGCTGCCACTCGCAGATGATCCGTCCGTTCCGTGCTGAAACCGAGCGCTACGGCCATTACTCCGTGGCCGGCGAAAGCGTCTGGGATCACCCGTTCCTGTGGGGCTCCAAGCGTACCGGTCCGGATCTGGCCCGTGTCGGCGGTCGTTACTCCGATGACTGGCACCGTGCGCACCTGTACAACCCGCGCAACGTAGTGCCCGAGTCAATCATGCCCGCCTACCCCTGGCTGGTAGAGAACAAACTCGACGGCAAGGACACCGCGGCCAAGATGAAAGCCTTGCGCACCCTCGGCGTGCCCTATAGCGATGACGACATCGCCGGAGCCCGCAACGCGGTGAAAGACAAGACCGAAATGGACGCCATGGTCGCCTACCTGCAAGTGCTCGGCACTGCGCTCACGAACAAACGGTAACGGCGAATGGATATCGGGATACTGCGTGGCCTGGGAACCATTCTGGTGTTTGCCGCCTTCATTGGCGTGGTGGCCTGGGCTTACAACAGCAAGCGGCAGAGCGCCTTCATCGAAGCCGCCAACCTGCCTTTTGCCGATGACCCCGAACCCGTCTCGCACAACCAGCAAGTCTCTAGGAGTAACCAAGAATGACTTCTTTCTGGAGCTGGTATATCACCCTGCTCACCCTCGGCTCCCTGGTGGCGCTGCTCTGGTTGGTTTTTGCCACCCGCAAGGGCGAATCCAAAGGCACCACCGAAAAGACCATGGGCCACTCTTTCGATGGCATCGAGGAGTATGACAACCCACTACCCAAGTGGTGGTTCCTGCTATTCATCGGCACCATCGGCTTTGCCGTGCTCTACCTGATCCTGTATCCCGGCCTGGGCAACTGGAAAGGCGTACTGCCGGGCTATGAAAACGGCTGGAGCCAGGTGGCGCAATGGGAACGCGAAGTCGCGCGCGCCGACGGCCAATACGGGCCGATCTTCGCCAAATACGCGGCGATGCCGCTGGAAGAAGTAGCCCAGGATGAACACGCGCAGAAAATGGGCGGACGCATGTTCGCCACCTACTGCTCGATCTGCCACGGCTCGGATGCCAAAGGCTCGATGGGCTTCCCCAACCTGGCCGATGACAATTGGCGCTGGGGCGGTTCGCCCAACGACATCAAGAGCAGCATTCTGCACGGCCGTACAGGCGTGATGCCGGCCTGGGGCGCAGTCATTGGTGAAGACGGTGTGAAAAACGTCGCAGCTTATGTGCGTCAGGATCTGGCCGGCCTGAAACTTCAGGAAGGCACCGAGGTCGATCTGCAAGCCGGCCAGCAGACCTACGCCAGCACCTGCGCGGTCTGTCACGGCGCCAACGGCGAAGGCATGGCCATGCTCGGCGCGCCCGCACTCAACAGCCCGGCCGGCTGGATTTACGGCTCGAGCCTGGCCCAGCTGCAGCAGACCATCCGCCATGGCCGCAACGGCCAAATGCCGGCTCAGGAGCAATACCTTGGCGAAGACAAGGTGCATGTATTGGCCGCCTATGTACTGAGCTTGTCACAGCAATAAGCGGTCAGTTGCAAGGGCACAGGGAAGTGCCCTATAACGCTCTCCGGGATTGATGCCTCCTGCGCAAAACCCTACGACTCGATGTGACGGATTGTCGCACTTGGTCGCTCATTTGCCCCTATTCGGGCTAGTCGCCGTACCATATCCGCCGCAACTTGACCGCGACAATGTCCCAATGATCTGGTTTTCCGACCAGAGGTTTTCATTGAGCCTCAAATTGGACGCAAAGCCTTGATTTATATGGGCCCGGAAACCGTTCAGAAATGCCAACTCGTTTGCATTGACTACCCGGTTTCTCCATACTTGCCGCCGTTTTTCGCCTCGTGCGTGCCTCTAACCGTGGAACCCCAAAAATGAGTACAGCAATCAATCAGACTGCTTATAACTATAAGGTGGTCCGCCAGTTCGCCATTATGACGGTGGTCTGGGGGGTCATTGGTATGGGTATAGGTGTGTTAATCGCCGCCCAGCTTGTATGGCCGCAGCTCAACTTCGACACGGCCTGGCTCAGCTTCGGTCGTCTGCGTCCGCTGCACACCAACGCGGTGATTTTCGCGTTTGGCGGCTGCGCTCTGATGGCCACTTCCTTTTACGTGGTTCAGCGCACCTGCCAGGCGCGTCTGATCTCCGATGGCCTTGCCGCATTTACCTTCTGGGGCTGGCAGGCTGTTATCGTCCTGGCGGTGATCACCCTGCCGCAGGGTTTCACCAGCTCCAAGGAATACGCTGAACTGGAATGGCCGATCGACATCCTCCTCGGGATTGTCTGGATCACATATGCCGTCGTGTTCTTCGGCACCATCATGAAGCGCACCACCAAGCACATTTATGTGGGCAACTGGTTCTACGGCGCATTCATCCTGGTGACGGCGATGCTGCACATCGTCAACAACCTGGAAATCCCGGTTACCTGGTTCAAGTCCTACTCCCTCTACTCCGGCGCCACTGACGCCATGGTGCAGTGGTGGTACGGGCACAACGCCGTGGGCTTCTTCCTGACCACCGGCTTCCTGGGCATGATGTACTACTTCGTACCCAAGCAAGCGGGCCGTCCGGTCTACTCCTATCGTCTGTCCATCGTGCACTTCTGGGCGCTGATCACCCTGTACATCTGGGCCGGTCCGCACCACCTGCACTACACCGCACTGCCTGACTGGGCGCAAAGCCTGGGCATGGTGATGTCGATCATCCTGCTGGCGCCGAGCTGGGGCGGCATGATCAACGGCATGATGACCCTGTCGGGCGCCTGGCATAAGCTGCGCACCGACCCGATCCTGCGCTTTTTGGTGGTGTCCCTGGCGTTCTACGGCATGTCGACCTTCGAAGGCCCGATGATGGCCATCAAGACCGTCAACGCCCTGTCCCACTACACCGACTGGACCATCGGCCACGTACACGCCGGCGCCCTCGGCTGGGTGGCAATGATTTCCATCGGCGCCCTGTACCACATGACCCCGAAGGTGTTCGGCCGCGAAGAGATGTACAGCATCCCACTGATCAACGCCCACTTCTGGCTGGCCACCATCGGCACCGTGCTGTACATCGCCTCCATGTGGGTCAACGGTATCACCCAGGGTCTGATGTGGCGCGCAGTCAACCAGGACGGCACCCTCACCTATTCGTTCGTTGAAGCGCTGGAAGCCAGCCACCCCGGTTTCTTCGTACGTGCCCTGGGCGGCGCGTTCTTCCTGACCGGCATGCTGCTGATGGCCTACAACACCTGGCGCACCGTGCGCGCGGCCAAGCCTGAAGAAATTGAAGCCGCTGCGAAGTTCACGGTTCAAGGAGCCCATTAATGAAATCGCACGAGATACTCGAGAAGAACATCGGTCTGCTGACCTTCTTCATGATCATCGCCGTGAGCATCGGCGGTCTGACCCAGATCGTCCCGCTGTTCTTCCAGGACGTGGTCAACGAGCCGGTGGAAGGCATGAAGCCCTACACCGCGCTGCAACTGGAAGGCCGCGACCTGTACATCCGTGAAGGCTGCGTCGGCTGCCACTCGCAGATGATCCGTCCGTTCCGTGCTGAAACCGAGCGCTACGGCCATTACTCCGTGGCCGGCGAAAGCGTCTGGGATCACCCGTTCCTGTGGGGCTCCAAGCGTACCGGTCCGGATCTGGCCCGTGTCGGCGGTCGTTACTCCGATGACTGGCACCGTGCGCACCTGTACAACCCGCGCAACGTAGTGCCCGAGTCGAAGATGCCGTCCTACCCCTGGCTGGTGGAAAACCGCCTCGACGGCAAGGACACCGCCAAGAAAATGCAGGCCTTGCGCACCCTCGGCGTGCCTTACAGCGACGAAGACATCGCCGCTGCCAAGGATGCCGTGAAGGGCAAGACCGAAATGGACGCCATGGTTGCCTACCTGCAGGTCCTTGGCACCTCGCTCACGAACAAACGGTAACGCAGCTATGGAAATTGGGCTCATACGCGGTCTCGGAACCCTGGTGGTATTCATCGCCTTCATCGGCGTGGTGCTCTGGGCTTACAACAGCAAACGCAAGAAGGGTTTTGACGAAGCCGCCAACCTGCCCTTCGCCGATGAGCCCAAGTCCGACCAGCGCGAAGAAAAAGATTCCCGGAGTAATAACGAATGACCAGTTTCTGGAATTGGTACGTCACCATTCTCAGCCTCGGCACCATTGCGGCGCTGACCTGGCTGCTGTTCGCGACCCGCAAGGGCCAGCGTCCGGACAGTTCGGAGCAAACCACCGGACACACCTACGACGGCATCGAGGAATATGACAATCCTCTGCCCAAGTGGTGGTTCATGATGTTCATCGGCACCATCGTCTTCTCCCTCGGTTACCTGGCCCTGTACCCTGGCCTGGGTAACTGGAAAGGCATCCTGCCCGGCTACGAAAATGGCTGGACGGGCGTTGCCCAGTGGGAAAAGGAAGTGGCCAAGGCCGACGAGCAGTACGGCCCGTTGTTCGCCAAATACGCCGCCATGCCGGTGGCCGAAGTGGCCCAGGACGAGCAAGCCCTGAAAATGGGCGGTCGTCTGTTCGCCTCCAACTGCTCGGTATGCCACGGCTCCGACGCCAAGGGCGCCTATGGCTTCCCCAACCTGACCGACGACGACTGGCTGTACGGCGGCGAGCCGGACACCATCAAGACCACCATCCTGCATGGTCGCACCGCCGCCATGCCGGGCTGGAAGGACGTGATTGGCGAAGACGGCATCCGCCACACTGCGGGTTATGTACGCAGCCTGTCTGGCCTGGAAAATCCGGAAGGACTTAAGGTTGATCTTGCCGCAGGTCAAAAGATCTTCGAGACCAATTGCGTAGTCTGCCATGGTCCGGATGCCAAGGGCCTGCAGATGCTGGGCGCACCGAACCTGACCGACCGCGTATGGTTGTACGGTTCCAGCTTCGCGCAGATCTCGCAGACCCTGCGCCACGGCCGTAACGGTCACATGCCGGCCCAGGAAGCCTTCCTTGGCAACGACAAGGTGCACCTGCTTGCTGCCTATGTTTACAGCCTGTCTCAGAGCGCTGGAGAGAAAAACTAACGCTCCAATGCGACCTAAGGTCGCACTGTAAAAGGAACCTTCAGGCGTACCATAGGTAGCTGGCTAATTGACCCTGGGTGGCATGCATCACCCAGGGCATCCACTTAAAGCTGTGGTACGTACTGATGAGCGAACAGATTCCCGTTAGAAATGTGACTCCCACGGTCAAATCGGCCGAAAGCGTCGACCTTTACGCCACGCGTGAAAAGATCTTTACCCGCGCCTTTACCGGCGTGTTCCGCAACTTCCGCCGTTTCGGCGGTGCCCTGCTCTTCCTGCTTTATTTCGGCACGGTGTGGCTGAACTGGAACGGCCGCCAGGCGGTGTTCTGGGACCTGCCCGAGCGTAAATTCCATATTTTCAGCGCCACCTTCTGGCCCCAGGATTTCATCCTGCTGTCCGCGCTGCTGATCATCTGTGCCTTTGGCCTGTTCTTCATCACCGTGTTTGCCGGTCGCGTCTGGTGTGGCTACACCTGCCCACAAAGCGTGTTCACCTGGGTCTACATGTGGGCCGAAAAGGTCACTGAAGGTGACCGCAACCAGCGCATCAAGCTGGACAAGGCGCCAATGAGCGCCAACAAATTCTTCCGCCGTCTCGCCAAGCACGCCATCTGGCTGGGCGTCGCACTGGCCACGGCGATCACCTTCGTCGGCTACTTCACACCGATCCGCGAACTGGTCCCCAACTTGCTGACGCTCGACGTCAGCGGCTGGGCGCTGTTCTGGATCGGTTTCTTCACCCTGGCCACCTACGGCAACGCCGGCTTCCTGCGCGAGCAAGTGTGCATCTACATGTGCCCCTACGCTCGCTTCCAGAGCGTGATGTTCGACAAGGACACGCTGATCGTCTCCTACGATCCGCGCCGCGGCGAGGCCCGGGGCCCGCGCAAGAAAGGCGCCGATTACAAGGCCGAAGGCCTGGGCGATTGCATCGACTGCACCATGTGCGTGCAGGTCTGCCCGACCGGTATCGACATCCGCAACGGCCTGCAGGTCGAATGCATCGGCTGCGCTGCGTGCATCGACGCCTGCGACAGCATCATGGACAAGATGGACTACCCGCGCGGGTTGATCAGCTACACCACCGAGCACAACCTGGCCGGTCAGAAAACCCGCCTCATTCGTCCGCGCCTGATCGGCTACGCCGCTGCACTGCTGGCCATGATCGGCCTGTTCATCTATGCCGTAGCCGCCCGCCCGCTGGTGCAAGTCGATGTGCTCAAGGACCGCGTGCTGTATCGCGAGAACGAGGAAGGCCGCATCGAGAACGTCTACACCGTGAAAATCATGAACAAGGCACAACAGGACATGACCTTCACGCTCAATGCCGATGGCCTCGACGGCCTGGTTTTCGAGGGCAAGCGTGAAGTGCGCGTCGCTGCCGGCGAAGTGCTCTCGGTTCCGGTGGAGCTGTCCATCGAGCCGGAAAAACTGCCGTCGAGCACCAACACCATCTTCTTCCGCGTCCAATCCGCGGATGACGCACGCATCAACAATGACGCCGACAGCCGATTCATCGGCCCCGTCGTCCGTTAAAGCAAAAGGGTTAGTATGCAGTCGCAATCCGAAAGTCGCTGGTACAAGCAGTTCTGGGCCTGGTTCGTCATCGGCATCCTTGCCATGGCCGTGATCCTGGGCACCAGCTTGCTGGTAATCGCCATCAAGAACCCGATGAGCATGGTGGTGGACAACTACTATGACGTCGGCAAGGGCATCAATACCTCGCTGCAGCGTGAACAACTGGCGCGCAAGCTGAACCTCAAAGCCATGCTCACGCTCGATAACGAGACCGGTCTGGCGACGCTGCAGCTCGACGGCTACAGCAACCCGCCGCAATTGGAGCTGAACGTGATTTCGCCGACCCAGGAAGAAAAGGACCGGCGCATCATCCTGCAACCGCAAGGCGAGGGTCGCTACCAGGGCATGATGCAGGACGACACCATCCAGGGCCGTCGTTTCATCGAGCTGCTCGGCCAGGAAGGCGGCCAGGCCTGGCGCCTGTATGAAGAGAAGGATCTGCAGTCCGGCGAACCGGTCAGCCTGGGCGACTGAACCGCGCCACGATGAGCCATCCGACCCCCTGCTACCACTGCGGCTTGCCGGTTCCCTCCGGCAGCCGCTTTGTCGCGCCTGTACTGGGCGAGCGCCGTGAGTTCTGCTGCCCCGGTTGCCAGGCGGTGGCCGAAGCCATCGTCCAGGGCGGCCTGGAAAGCTATTATCGACACCGCAGCGAACCGTCAGCCAATCCCGAGGCATTTCCCCAGGAACTCAGCGACGAACTGGCGCTGTACGACCGTCCCGACGTTCAGCAGCCCTTCGTCCAGCACCAGGGCGACCTCGCCGAAACCTGCCTGCTGGTGGAAGGCATCAGTTGCGCCGCCTGTGGCTGGCTGATCGAAAAGCACTTGCGCAGCCTACCGGGCGTCGCCGAAGCGCGGCTCAACTTGTCCAATCACCGCCTGCAGGTGCGCTGGGCTGACAGTCAGATTCCCCTCAGCGAGCTGTTGAAAAGCTTGCGCCGGGTCGGCTACGCGGCCCACCCCTACCAGGCCGACAAGGCTGCCGAACAACTGGCCAGCGAGAACCGCCGCGCCCTGCGGCAAATCGGCATGGCCGGCCTGCTGTGGTTCCAGGTCATGATGGCGACCATGGCCACCTGGCCGGAATTCAACCTCGACCTGTCCCACAGCTTCCACGTGATCCTGCGCTGGACGGCGTTGATCCTGACCACACCGATCGTCTTTTATTGCTGCGGACAATTCTTCCGCGGTGCCTGGCGCGACCTGCGCACCCGTCACCTGACCATGGACGTGTCAGTGTCCTTGGCCATTGGCGGCGCCTACCTGGCCGGGATCTGGTCGACGCTGACCGGCCAGGGCGAGCTGTATTTCGATGCCGTGGGCATGTTCGCGCTGTTCCTACTCGCCGGCCGCTACCTTGAACGCCGCGCCCGCGAACGCACCGCTGCGGCCACCGCGCAGCTGGTGAACCTGCTGCCGGGCTCTTGCCTGCGCCTGGACGCTGACGGCCAGAGCCAGCGCATTCTGCTCAGCGAATTGCAACTGGGCGACCAGGTATTGGTCCAGCCCGGCGCCCTGCTGCCCGCCGATGGACGCATCCTCAGTGGCCAGTCGAGCGTCGATGAATCGCTGCTCACCGGCGAATACCTGCCCCTGCCGCGTGGTGTCGGCGATCAGGTTACCGCCGGAACCCTGAACGTGGAAGGTCCGCTGACCGTGGAAGTACAGGCGCTGGGTGATAACACGCGGCTGTCAGCCATCGTGCGTCTGCTGGAACGCGCCCAGAGCGAAAAGCCGCGCCTGGCCGAACTGGCCGACCGAGTTGCGCACTGGTTCTTGCTGATCGTGCTGCTGGTGGCCACTGTGATTGGCCTCGTCTGGTGGCAGATCGACTCGGACCGTGCCTTCTGGGTGGTGCTCAGCCTGCTGGTCGCCACCTGCCCCTGTGCGTTGTCCCTGGCCACCCCCACTGCGCTGACGGCCGCCACCGGGAGTCTGCACAAGCTCGGCCTGCTGCTCACCCGCGGACATGTGCTGGAAGGCCTCAACCAGATCGATACGGTGATCTTCGACAAGACCGGCACGCTCACCGAAGGCCGTCTGACCCTGCGCGCGATCCACCCGTTGCGCGACCTTGACCAGAATGCCTGTCTGGCCTTGGCCGCCGCGCTGGAAAACCGCTCCGAACACCCCATCGCTCGCGCGTTCGGCCGCGCCGCACAGGCCGCCGACCAAGTGGAAAGCCACCCCGGCCTGGGTCTGGAAGGCTGGGTCCAGGAACGTCGCCTGCGTATCGGCCAGCCGGACTTTGTTGCCGCGCTGCACGACCAACCGGCGCCGGCGATTCCCGGTGACCAAGGCCAGTGGCTGTTGCTCGGCGATGAACAAGGCCCGCTGGCCTGGCTGGTACTCGATGACCGTCTGCGCGCCGATGCGCCGGCGCTGATCGAGGCCTGCCGCGAACAGGGTTGGCGCATCCTGTTGCTGTCGGGCGACAGCTCGCCGATGGTCGGTGAAATTGCCCGCCAACTGGGTATTGAAGAGGCTCGTGGCGGGCTTACACCGGATGCCAAGCTTGAGGTGCTGCAACAACTGCGCAGCAAAGGTCGCAAAGTGCTGATGCTTGGTGATGGCGTCAACGACGTGCCGGTACTGGCCGCCGCCGATATCAGCGTGGCCATGGGCTCGGCCACCGACCTGGCCAAGACCAGTGCGGACGCGGTGCTGCTCTCCAACCGACTCGACAGCCTGGTCCAGGCGCTGCCGATTGCCCGGCGCACACGGCGCATCATCATTGAAAACCTGGGCTGGGCAACGGCGTACAATGGCCTGATCCTGCCCTTCGCCGCCAGTGGCTGGGTAACCCCGGCCTGGGCGGCAATCGGCATGTCGGTGAGTTCCCTGCTGGTGGTGTTGAATGCCTTGCGCCTGTCTCGCCAGCCCGCACGGGCGCACCAGGCCAGCGCCAGCACGGCACTTTCGCCAGCAACGGCGGATTGACGCCGCTCGCAGCCTACCGGAGGTTCCCATGGCCGCTCTGTATTTCATGATTCCCGTGGCCGTCATCGTCGTCGGCCTGGCAATCTGGCTGTTCTTCTGGGCCGTGGACAATGGCCAGTATGACGACCTGGACAGTCCTGCCCACAGCATCCTGTTCGACGACGACGATCCCAAGCACTTGGCCGGTGTCGACAAAGCCGACAACAAACAACCGGAGCAGGACGACCCGCGTGCTTGAACTCGCCCCACAGCTGGTTTCGGCGTTGATCCTCGGCCTGCTGGGGGGCGGCCATTGCCTGGGCATGTGTGGCGGCCTGATGGGCGCGCTGACCTTGGCTATCCCGGTTGAACAGCGCGGGCGCCGGGTGCGGCTGCTGCTGGGCTACAACCTTGGGCGAATTTTCAGTTATGCCGCCGCTGGCTTGCTGATTGGCCTGGCCGGCTGGGCCGTGGCCAGCAGTCCGGCCGCCATGGCGCTGCGTGTGGTCGCAGCCCTGCTATTGATTTGCATGGGGCTATACCTGGCCGGCTGGTGGAGTGGTCTGACGCGCATCGAGGCCCTGGGCCGTGGCTTGTGGCGGTTTATCCAGCCGCTGACCAGGCGTTTCATGCCGGTGAGCAGCGTGCCCCGCGCATTGATTCTCGGCGCGCTGTGGGGCTGGCTGCCCTGCGGCCTGGTGTACAGCACCCTGTTATGGGCTGCCAGCCAGGGCAATGCCCTGGACAGCGCGCTTTTAATGTTCGCCTTCGGCCTCGGCACCTGGCCGGTGCTTCTGGCGACCGGGCTTGCCGCCGAGCGCCTTACCGCCCTGCTGCGCAAACGCGGCGTGCGTATCGCCGGTGGCCTGCTGGTGATTCTCTTCGGCTTGTGGACGCTGCCCGGGCCACACCAGGCGTGGCTGATGGGTCATGGCGGCCACGCTCAGCCGGCCAGTGAACTGCATCAGCATTAACGGAAAACGAATCGCTGCGCTCACGCCATCTGCACGCCACTACGGAGCCGTTGCCTGTACCTGGACGACGTTTCTATTGTTCACCTAGCCGGGTGGATGTCGTTAACGGGCTGGCGATCGGCAAATGGCTAGCGCAAAAACTCCACCACCTGTTCACCATCGAACGGCCAATTCAATTCCGCGCCAGTGTCGCAGCGGCGCAGGACGGGAATGGTCAGTGCGTATTTTTCCATCCACTCCTCATGCTCGGCGATATCCACCAGCTCGACCAACAGGCCGTGCTCGACAAAAGGCATCAGCAGTGCCTCCGCCACTTCGCACAAATGACAGCCCAGGGTGCCGAAGAGTTGGCATTCAGGGGGCATCGCAATACTCCTCACGTTGATCCATGCAGTTTAGCGTGCCGCGCTCTGAATCGGGCCTTTCTGCCCCAAAAGACCCTGCAAGGCGTTACCAGACGCACCAGTACGGAGCACATCCCGCCACAGGACAACCGCAACCCACGGGCATGCGGAGCATGGCGCGGTCTGGTATGGCTCTTGCTCGGCTCGTCATGCCCACTCGTACAACACATAGAGGGAGATTCTTTGTGGAACTCACCAGGGAAATTCTCGCGTGCATGCAACACATACGGCGCCAGCTACGCCAAGAATTGGGGCTGGACATCCATATCAGTGAGAGTGATGCGGTGCCCCGCATGCTTGAATGCTGCGCGCAATCAATGAACGCCGAAACCCGCGCCCTCGGCGAGCACCTCGGTGAGGTCAGCGGCATCCGCCGAGCCCCGCCCGCACTGACCGAGGCACAACTGATCGCCAAATACATGGAGCGCTACACCGGCACACTTCGTGGATGATGCTGCGTTTTCTATTCTTTCTACGTCGGCCATTTAATCCCTCAGCGAAGGATCTCGCGTTTCTCAAGGAACCTTGCCCCGCTTCGATGCTCAGAAACAGGGACACCCATCGGCATCAGGAGACAATCATGGCCCTGAACGACCCGTTTGACCCGTCCCAACAGCCCGACACCCCGAGCTCGTTCGATACCCAATCCCGGTCCCCCATCGACAAGGAAGCCCACCGGCGCAACCTGCATGACGCGCAGCGGGCCTTGCGAGCGGAGTTTCAGACACTGATTGGCGATGCCGAGCGTTTGTTGAACCAGACCAAGGACAGTGCTGGCGGGCAAACCGAAGAATTGCGCGGCAAGATCACCGAGAACATCGAACGGGCCAAGTCAATGCTCAAGGACAGCGAAGCGAGCATGCGCGAGCAAGGCCAGGCGGCCCGGCAGGCCACCGAGGATTACCTTTACACCCACCCTTGGCAATCGTTGGGCATCGCTGCCGGAGTGGGCTTCCTGCTAGGCCTGTTAACTGCTCCGCGGCGCTGAGAGGTCCTGTGATGGACGCAACCACCCCCACTGGCGAGCCAGGCACCGAGCCCTCCCTGAAGCGGCTCGGTGGCGCGGCGCTCGGTCTGCTGCAGGGTCACCTGGAACTGTTCGGCCTGGAGTTCAAGGAAGAAAAGTCGCGTACCTTCCGTCTGTTTATCTACGCCGCGCTGAGCCTGATCTTTGGCTTGCTGGTGGTGATAGGCCTGTCGGCAGCCATCGTGATCGCCGCCTGGGAAACCCACCGCATGCTCGCCATCATTGCCCTGTGCGTGCTGTATGCCATCGGCCTGGCGATCTGCCTGGTCAAGGTCGTGCATCTGGCTCGCCAGGGAGAAAAACTCTTTCATGCCACCGTGGAAGAATTGGCCCGCAACCGGGAGCGCCTGCTGCCATGAGCCCCCTCACTACCCCACCGCTGCACGAACAACGCAAGGAGCTGGTGCGCTTGCGCATGGAAATGCACCGCCAGCAATTGCGCTACCACTCTGAACCCATCCGCCACCCGTTGAACGGCCTTCGCCAATTGTTCAGCGCCAGCTCTTCGCAGTCGCGAGCGAGCAACACCACGCCGATGATGCTCGCCGGCACCGCGTTTCTGGCCTTGTTCGGCAAACGTCTGGGAGTCATCGGCAAGCTTGCCCGGGTCGGCCTGTTGGTCTATCCGGTGGTGCGCGCCATGCAAAAAAAAGCAGAGAACGGCAATCCCCACCCCACATTGCAACGTCGGCCAATCCAGCATCGACTTTAGCAATGTGAGTCAGCCGCGCCATCGGTTCCATCAGGTCGAAGCCAGCTTGCTGACGATGACGGACTTGATTGCAACGAGTAGCCAGCAAGCTGGCTCTTACAACCTCCGAGGAGGCCCGTAGGCCACTTTCCACCTCCAACGATCGCGCTCGGTGAGCAATCGAAACTGTTGTCCACCCTGCCAACCGTCACCCCTGCGCCACTCGTCGGCTCGCTTGCAGGGTGGTTCATTAACGTCGAAGCTAACGGCCTTTCCCTGGATGAGGATAGGCCTGTGGACTGGCAGACCCTGCTTAACCAAGAACGTCTCGGCAAGCCGCTCAGCAGCGAAGAACCTGGACGTAGTCCGTTCCACAAGGACCACGACCGGGTGATTTTTTCCGGCGCCTTCCGCCGTTTAGGTCGCAAGACCCAGGTGCACCCGGTCACCAGCAACGACCATATCCATACCCGCTTGACCCACTCGCTGGAAGTCAGCTGCGTCGGCCGCTCCTTGGGTATGCGCGTCGGCGAAGTGTTACGCGATGAATTACCCGCCTGGTGCGACCCCGCCGACCTCGGCATGATCGTGCAGTCCGCATGCCTGGCCCATGACATCGGTAATCCGCCCTTCGGCCATTCCGGCGAAGATGCCATCCGCCATTGGTTTCAGCAGGCTGCCGGACGCGGCTGGCTGGACGAGATGAGTGAAATCGAGCGCAGCGACTTCCTCAATTTCGAGGGCAACGCCCAAGGGTTCCGTGTGCTCACCCAACTGGAATATCACCAGTTCGACGGCGGCATGCGCCTGACCTACGCCACCCTGGGCACCTACCTCAAATACCCCTGGAGCGCGCAGCACGCCGAAGCCCAGGGCTACAAGAAACACAAGTTCAGCTGTTACCAGAGCGAATTGCCGATTCTGCAGAATGTCGCTCAGAAGCTAGGCCTGCCACAAATTGCCGAGCACCGCTGGGCCCGACATCCTCTGGTGTACCTGATGGAGGCGGCAGACGATATCTGCTACGCGCTGATCGATCTGGAAGACGGCCTGGAAATGAACCTGCTTGACTATCCGGAAGTCGAGTCACTGCTGCTCGGTCTGGTCGGTGACGACCTGCCGGAAACCTACCGCATGCTCGGCCCCAACGACTCGCGGCGGCGCAAGCTGGCGATCCTGCGCGGCAAGGCCATCGAGCATCTGACCAACGCTGCAGCTCGTGCCTTCGTCGAACAGCGCGATAACCTGCTGGCCGGTACACTACGCGGCGATTTGGTCGAACACATGCATGGCCCGGCGCGCTATTGCGTACAGCAAGCCAAGGCCACCGCGAGGGAGAAGATCTTTCAGGACAAACGCAAGACCTTGCATGAGATCGGCGCCTACACCACTTTGGAAATCCTTCTCAACGCTTTTTGCGGCGCCGCGCTGGAACAGCACGGCGGGCGCACGCCCTCGTTCAAGCATCGGCGGGTTCTGGATCTTCTCGGCAACAATGCCCCTGATCCCCGCCGGCCGTTGCACCATGCCTTTTTGCGTATGATCGACTTCATCGCGGGAATGACCGACAGCTACGCCAGTGAAATGGCCCTGGAACTGACGGGGCGCGCCCGGCCGCTGTGATTGAACATTCGTCATAACGGCCAGTCTATCCTCCAGGCGCAAGCCAAGCGCAGCAGCCGTATGGCGGTGATACGAGGCTGCCCATGGGTCGTCCCTATAAGGGTTTAGCCGTCGCAACATTCTTAATCTGCAACAGCCAGGTGCGTCTTGCGCAGATGCCCGAATGGCCTGACAGGAAGCTCAATGTAATGTCCCGGGGAATTCTCTGTAGGCCGTTAAAACCCGTAGTGTGGGTAGCGCCGCGTGTTGTTCCGTACCCTACGCAAGCTGATAACGTCTCGCCTCGTTACTTCCTTGCCTGCCTTCGCTGCTGATATGGCCCAGGTTCGACCTCACGCCCGTCGCTGGCGAATCCGTGCCTCGGCCTGGAGCATCGCCAGCATGGCGACTGTCGGCTGTGCATTGCCGTTGGCACTGGGTCTGGTCAGTGGCCACAACGGGTTTCTGTGGGCTGCGCTGGGCGCTTTCCAGGCATCGCTGGCCAACCCCCTGCATCGCTTTGGCATGCTGCGCATGCTGCTGATTACGCTCGTGGGCGCCTGCAGCGCCGGTGTGGGGTACTGGTCGGGCACGCAACCGCTGGCCAGCCTGATGTTGTTCGCCGCCATGGGGTTGCTATTGGCCCTCTTGCAGCGCTATGGCAACGAGGCCGGCAAGCTCGGCCTGGCCTTGGCGGTTTGCCTGTGCCTGGGCCAGGGCAGCTACGGCGAAGGGGACCTGCATTCGCCGGCGGCGGTGTCCGCCCTGTTCATTCTCGGCGGCCTGTGGACCACCCTGCTCGCCTTCATCCTGCGCGGCTTGCATGCCTTGCCCACCTGGCCCCCCATGCCGCGCCTGCTCGCCGTGCTCAAGGTGCTGCGCAACCATGCTCGGCAAGCCCCCCAACAGCAATGGGCCCTGCACGCACTGGCGTGCATGGTGGCCCTTGGCGTAGCCGGCTGGCTGAATGACGTGCTGCAACTGGGTCATGGCTACTGGCTGAGCCTGACCGTGGTGATTACCCTGCAGCTGAATGTGGTGCCCAGCTTCAAGCGCGTGCTGCAAACAGTTGTGGTGGTGCTGATCGCCAGCGCGCTGCTCACCGCCGTTGGGCATAGCCTGCTCACCCCGCTGATGCTGAGCGCCTGCCTGCTGCCCGTACTGTTCTTCAACCGTGCGTTGCAGGCCAACCACTATCTGCTGTTTTCCCTGCAGACCACGCTGTGCTGCCTGCTGTTGCGCGAAAGCCTGGCGCTGGATTGGAACGATCCACAAAGCCGTCTGCTCAACGTTCTGCTCGGCAGCCTGCTGGTGCTGCTGGTGGCGCTGTTGACGCATCTCCTCAAGCGGCTGCTGACCCGACGCAACAAGGCCATTGCCTGACGGGCAGCACGTCCGTAATCAGCGCCGATCCTAAACACCCGCCGACGAAGTCACCGCTTGCGGCGGGCTGCCCGGTCATTGCGCACCTCCATCCCACCCCTGCGTAACGAGTGCCCCAGCAAACACAACCAATGAATTCGCGCCAATAAAAACGCCACGTCTCCCAAGCAGGAAGACGTGGCGTTTAGCACAGCACGCAGGCTCACAGCCCGTCGACCGAGCGCGATGGACTGCCCTCGTTACTCTGCGGTAAAAGTGCGCGGCCGCAGCACGTCGGGCTTGAGGAAGTCCTTTTCGCCGACGTTGTCATGATCACCCAACAGTCGACCGTTCACCTTCAGGCCGTAGCTGGTGTTCGCGTGAAAGGTCTTCAGATACTTCTCGCGGGTTTCCCGTACATCGCCGGTGTAACGGGGCTCCTGCGGACGTTCCTGGCTGTTGATGTAATAGGCCACATCCCAGGCGTCCTGATCGCTCAAGCTGTTCGGCCGGCCCAGCGGCATGTTGTGTTTGACGAACGATGCCAGGGTGAAATGCCGGACCAGGCCAGCCCCCCAGTTATTCGAGCCGTCGCCCCAGGTAGCCGGGAACACCACCTTGCCATTTTGCACCAGGCCGCTGCCGTCGGCGCCATGGCACATGACGCAATTGGTTTCGAAGACCTTTTTGCCGCGGGCATAGTCCATGCCCTTGGCCGGCTCTGGCAGGCGTGGGTAACCACGCCCATAGATCTGGCCCTCGGGATACATGGGCACGCCCTTGGCCAGCCACTGGTGATAGGCCGCCAGGGCGATCATGTCATCGCTGCCATAGGCGGGCGGCTTGCCGTTCATGGAGTAGCTGAAGCAGCCGGCAATGCGCTCCTCCAGGTTATTTACATGGCCGTTCTTGCCGCGAAAGTCCGGCAGGGTGACCGCCGCCGGCCATACCGGACCGGCAAACGGCTGACGACCTTCGCCCATGTGGCAACTGCTGCAATTCATGTTGTTGAACACGTTCTTGCCGCGCAGTTGCTGGGTATTCATGAACAGGTCATGCCCCCGACGAATCACCCGTTTGAGTTCCGGGTGCATGTTGTTTTTTTCCAGGTCTTCCATGGTGGGCGGTACATGCACGAACTGCCCTTCCTTGGGCTGCGGGACATTGGCCGGATAGCGTGCCTCGGCCTGCACATTCAGACTGACCAGGCTGACCAGAGCGGCGAACGCCCAGACCTGTGGGAAATAACGTGTAGAGATGTTCATCGATTCGCTCCTGATCACCGGGCCGATTGACGCGAGAGCCACTGCGACACCGCACGGATGTCACGCTCGTCCAGACGCTCGGCAATGGCCAGCATCAAATGTTGCGGATCGTTGTCACGCGTGCCGTTCTTCCAGGCGCGCAATTGGCCGGCAAGGTAATCGGCGTGCTGTCCGGCAATTCCCGGGAAGTGCGCGCCCACACCCTGGTTGTCCGGCCCGTGGCAGCTTTGGCACGGCACGATGTAGCGATCCCAGTCGCCTACGGTCGCGAGTTTTTCGCCGTGGGCCAGCTCGTCGGCGCTGGCCTTTTCTCCGCCCTTGGCGGAGCGAGTGGGCAACTGACTGAAATACACCGCGACATCGCGCATCTGCTGCTCGCTGAGCATGTTCGCGAACGGCGTCATGGTCGCACTGGTGCGCTTGCCGCTCTTCATATCCTGCAGTTGCTTAAGCAGATAATCGGCATCCAGCCCGGCCAAACGCGGCCAGGATTCCCCGCCTGGGATGTTCATGCCGTTGCCGTCAACCTGGTGGCAGGCGGCACAGATGGCAGCCGCCTGCTGGCCGGACTTGGCGTCGCCGTCCACGGCATGGGCGCTGGCAAGCCCTAACCCAAGGGCCGCAATGGCCACCGTGAATGTACGTTTCATTTTCATTGTTCTTCCCCCTGCGAACATCGAGAAAACCACGCATCAATTGGGTGCGACAAAAAAACTCACACGCCACATAGGGATATGTTGCTGGGGCAGAATTAACGGAGCATTAAGGGAAACTCTGAAAGCACTCTCCCGTAAAGCGATAGCGTTAGGCGCTACGGGCGCCGCCACTCCCTTTCTGAATGTCTCGACACCGCCTACGGCAGCCAAGTGGTGACCAGCTGGGCATAATGCCAACCTCTCTTTTCTTGCCGTGAGAATGCGCATGCATGTCTTACTCACCGAAGACGACACCCTGATCGCCCACGGCATCGTCGCCGGGCTGAACGCCCAAGGGCTGACCGTCGACCACGCCACCACCGCTGCGCAGGCCGAGGCTATGCTGCACGCCGCCTGTTTCGATGTGCTGATCCTTGACCTCGGCCTGCCTGATGAAGACGGCCTTGCCCTGCTGCAGCGTTTGCGCCGCCAGGGATTGAACCTGCCGGTACTGATTCTTAGCGCCCGTGACGCAGTGGCCGAGCGGGTTGCCGGCTTGCAAGCCGGCGCCGACGATTACCTGCTCAAACCCTTCGACCTGCGCGAGCTGGCCGCGCGCCTGCACAGCCTGCTGCGGCGTGTCGCCGGACGCTGCGTGAACCTGATCGAGCATGGTCGCCTGCGCTACGACCCGAGCGGTTGCCAAGCCTTCCTCGATGGCGTAGCGGTGGACCTGTCACGCCGCGAACAGGCCTTGTTGCAAACCCTGCTGAACAACCGTGATCGCGTGCTGAGCAGCGCGCAACTGAAGGATGCGGTCTACGGCTTCAGCGACGATGTGGAAAGCAACGCCCTCAACGTGCACATCCACCACCTTCGTCGCAAGCTGGGCCCCAGCATCGTCGAAACCGTGCGTGGCCTGGGTTACCGCCTCGGCCCCGCCGGCGATTCCATGCCCGTGCGCGCGACTGCCGAGCCATGAGCCTGCGCTTGCGTCTGTCGCTGATCCTCGGCACGGCCTTTCTACTGCTCTGGTCACTGGCGGCAGCCTGGATGCTCTATGACCTGCGCGATGAGATGATGCGGTCGCTCGACCAGCGCCTGGCCTCTTCCGCGCGTATGGTCGCCGGGCTGATCGCCCAGGTGCCGCAACCGGTGCGCAACGAGATGCACGAACGCCGCCTGAGCGCCGAACAGCTGGGTATTCCCAACGGGCTGACCTGCCAGGTCAGCTCACTGCGTGGCGAAATTCTCTCGCGCAGCCATTCCACCCCGGATCGCCAACTGGATGCCGGCGGCAAAGGCTTCCGCACCCAGGTCATCGAAGGTATTCCATGGCGCAGCTTCACGCTGATCCAGGACGACCTGCGCATCACCACCGCCGACCGCATCGATGAGCGCACTGTCATCGAGCACTCGATCTGGCTGAGCGCCGCCGTGCCGGTCGGGTTGGCCTTGCTGGGCAGCCTGATGATTCTCTGGCTCGGCATTGCCCATGGCCTGGCGCCGCTGCAACGCATCCGCGATGCGCTGACTCAGCGCGGTGCCGACGACCTGCAACCCCTGCAGGTGCCGGCGCTACCGAGCGAACTGCGGCCGCTGGTGGCCTCGCAAAATCAGCTCTTGCGACGCATTGCCGAGGCCGTTGAACGCGAACGCAGCCTGACCGACAACGCCGCCCACGAACTGCGCAGCCCGCTGACCGCGATCAAGACTCACCTGCAGGTGGCGCGCATGACCGAAGGCGCCACCGCCGCCCAGGCGCTGGCCCACGCCGAAGAAGGCGCCAACCGCCTGCAATGCACCCTGGAACAACTGCTGCTGCTCGCGCGCCTGGACGGCAACGTGCCGTTCGACGATGGTCTGCAGTGCAACGCTGCGGATATTGCCCGGTTGGCCATCGAGGATGTCAGCACGTCCCATGACACGCCCATCATCCTGCACCTGGGCGAAGACGTGTCGCCCGCCCCGCTGGACATGCCGCCTTCTCTGGCCATCACCGCACTGCGCAACCTGCTGGAGAACGCGGTGCGCCATACCGCGCCAGGCACATCCGTCGAACTGCAGGTAGAACACATCGACGACACTGTCGATTTTACCGTGCGTGACCATGGCCCCGGCATCGCCGATGAGCACCTGCAACACCTTACCCAGCGTTTCTGGCGACACGGCAAGGGCGGCAGTAGCGGACTGGGCCTGGCCATCGTACAGGCCATCGCGCAACGTTGCGGCTGCTCCCTGAGCATTGCCAATGGCCCAGGCGGCCTTTCAGCCAGCCTGACCACCCGCCTGCGCAGGCAGACCTGAGGCCCTATCGCTAAGCTGAGAAGCAAGCCCTCTGGGCTTCATTGGAAGATGGCTGCCACAGGAGTTCTGCATGTTCCGCTCGGCTCGTAGCTACGCCCGACGCCTTCCCCTGCATGTTCACATCGCCCTGCTGATTGGCGCCCTGCTACTGATCAGCGCACTGATTCTCGGTTTTTTTCATTACCGGCAAACCAGCCAGATCATTTATGACAGCAGCGCCAAGCTGTCCCAGCAGATCCAGCTTGCCGTAGAGCAGGACCTTCAGCAGACGTTCACGCCGATTCGCCACTTGCTCAACCTGCTCGCCCTCGCACCCGCCGCGCAAAGTGACAGCCTGCCACAGCGTATGGCGCTGTTCGAACCCTTCATCCAGGCCTTGCGCGACAACCCGCAGCTGGACTCGCTTTACCTGGGCTACCCGGACGGCGATTTTTTCATGGTCCGCCCCCTGCGACACGCGCACTTGAAGGCTCTCCTCAATGCGCCAGCGCAAGCCACCTATCAGGTGTGGTCCATCGAGCGTCGCAATGGCGAGCAACATTCCCTCCATCAGTTTTTCGATAGCCACATGCAGCTGATCAGTCAGGTTCCACAAGCCGTGGAGCCCTACGATCCCCGGCTACGCGAATGGTACGCCAGCGCGGGAGAAAGCGATGACCAGATCACCACCGAACCCTATGTGTTTTATTCCAGCCGCCAAGTCGGCACCACCCTCGCCCGGCGCATCGGCATGGGCCCGGTGCTGGCCGCTGACCTTACCTTGGCCAATCTGTCCGCCACGCTGGCCCGGCACAACGTCACCCCGGATACCCAACTGGTGCTGTTCGACAGCCAGGGCCGCGCCGTGGCCTATCCGTTGAGCGAGCGTCTAGTGGTGGGTAACGACGCCAACGAACTGATCCAAGCACGCGAACTCAGCCCTGGCTTGGCGGCCTTGCTGGACATGCCCGACCTGCTCCAGGGCCGCCTGCATCTAGCGGGGCGCAACTGGCTCGTCTCCCGCAGTCACTTGTACGAAGGCGGTCCCAAGGGGCTGAACCTGGCGATTCTGGTACCTGAAGATGAACTGCTCGCCGATGCTTTGCGCATCCGCTGGCAGGGCGCGCTGATCACCCTCGGCGTGCTGCTGCTTTGCCTGCCGCTGGGTTGGCTGGCTTCGCGGCTGGTGGTCAAGCCGCTGCGCGATCTGGCACGCAATGCCGAAGCCATCGGCCGCTTCGATTTCAGCCATCCCGGTACGGGGCGCTCACTGGTACTGGAGGTCGATCAGCTGGCGCTGGTCATGCAGCGCATGAAAACCAGCCTGGCGAGCTTCCTGGAAATCAATGCCTCGCTGGCCGCCGAAACCCGCTACGACGAACTGCTTGAACGCGTGCTGCGCGAGACCGTAGGCATCGCCCAGGCCGACGCCGGCCTGCTGTACCTGCGCGATGCCGACAGCGGACGACTGGAACCCCACGGCTGGATCTGCGAAGGCATCGATGCCGACTCCTGCCTGGAAACCCACCGCCTGACCCGCTATGCCGACAGCGCCAGCGCGCCGGTGTGGCTGCGCCAGCCAGCTGAGGGCGGCGAAAGCATGGTACTGGCCCTGGGCTACGAACAGGCCGAAGACTTGCGCGTACTGCTGGATACGCTCCAGTGCCGGCAAGCCCACCTGCTCACCTGCGGGCTGCATAACCGCCAGGGCGACACCATCGGCGTGCTGCTGCTGGCCAACCGGCACAGCAGCGCCCAGGACGACGACCCGAGCCTGCTGCAACCGGAACGCATCGCCTTCGTCGAGGCCGTCTCCGGTGCCGCTGCCCTGAGCATCGAAAGCCAGCGTCTGCTGAATAAACAAAAGCAACTGCTGGACGCCTTCATTCAGGTCATCGCCGGCGCCATCGATGCGAAAAGTCCCTACACCGGCGGGCACTGCCAGCGCGTGCCGGAACTCGCCATGATGCTCGCCAAGGCCGCCGCCGCCAGCAACGCACCGGCATTCGCCAACTACCGTCCCAATGCCGACGACTGGGAAACCCTGCACATCGCCGCCTGGATGCACGACTGCGGCAAAGTCACCACGCCCGAATACGTGGTCGACAAAGCCACCAAGCTGGAAACGATCTACGACCGCATCCATGAAATCCGCACGCGCTTCGAAGTGCTCAAGCGCGACGTCTGGATCCGATATTGGCAGGCCCGCGCTGCGGGTGCCGACGACAACGCGCTGGCCGCCAAGCGCGACCGTCTGCTTAGCGAACTGGACGATGATTTTGCCTTCGTCGCCCAGTGCAACCTGGGCGGTGAAAACATGGCCGATGTCGACCTGCAACGCCTGCAGCGCATTGCTGAACGCCGCTGGCTGCGCACCCTCGACGACCGCCTGGGGCTGTCCTGGGAAGAAGCCCAGCGCAAAGCGCAACATCCCGCCCTTCCCCTTCCGGTGGAAGAAAAACTCCTCGCCGATCGCCCCGAGCACTGTATCGAATGGCCCGCCCAGGAACGCCTTGAGCCCGACAACCCCTGGGGTTTTCACATGCAGGTGCCGCAGTACAAATTCAACCGCGGCGAACTGCACAACCTCTCCGTCCGCCATGGCACCCTGACCGATGAAGACCGCTACATCATCAATCACCACATCGTGCAAACCATCATCATGCTCGAACAGTTGCCCTTCCCCGCCCACCTGCGCGACGTACCGAACATGGCCGGCAGCCACCACGAACGCATGGATGGCAACGGCTACCCACGTCGCTTGACCGGCGCCCAGATGAGCCTGCCGGCTCGCATGATGGCCATCGCCGACATCTTTGAAGCCCTCACTGCCGTCGACCGCCCTTATAAGCGCGGCAAGACCCTCAGCGAAGCCCTCGGCCTGATGGCTACCATGTGCCGCAACCAGCACATCGACCCGGAGTTGTTCGAATTGTTCGTACGCAGCGACGTGCCCTGGCGTTATGCCAAACGGTATTTGCAGGAAGAGCAGATTGATGACGTGGATGTTGAGGCGGTGTTGCAGAGAGCGGAGTGTGGAGCACCTGGTTAGCCATGCAGATCCAAAACAAGATCAAAATGTCTGGCGGGAGCAGCAGAGTACTGGCCTCGATTTAATACCCTAGCCATCACACAGCCATGTTCTACGTTCCCCGCTCCGCGTGTAATGTCTCTTTTTACGCTCCAGTGTTCCCCGCTTCACTATCTGACTGATGCGGAGCTCGCAGGCAAACTCAGGTGCAGGGGAGCCATCGGCCACTGGCGCCTACCTTATGAACAAAAAGCCCGTAAACGCCAAAGCGCTCACGGGCTTTTTTATGCTCGAAAAGGCTTACTGAGCAACAGCCTCAGCATCAATGCCTTCTTCAACTACAGCTTCATCGGCAACCGCATCATCAGCAAACAAACTGTTGACCACCGCGCCGCCGACCATGCCGCCGACCACACCGCCCATTACACCGCCCATCATGCCGCCGCCGGCTGCCGGAGCAGCAGCGGGTGCAGCAGGCGCAGCGGCCTGGGCAGGTGCGGCAGGACGTGCAGCAGCCGGCGCGGCGTTTTGTGCGTTGGGGGAGGAACCGTAGCGGCCGGCGGGTGCCTTGGCCGGGGCTTTGGCGGGTGCCTTCATCATTTTGCTGGAGCTGGAACGCTTGGCACGCGCTTCAGCGTCTTCAACCGGCACCAGGCCGCCAACCAGCAAACCAGCCAGAACCAGGCTCGGGAATTTCAGGTTTTTCAACGCAATCTCCTCGGATGGATAACCTTCCATGCTGATGCACGGAAATAAGCCGGCCTCGCTGGCCGGCCTTATTGCCGCCAAGCATATAGCAATCTTTTTAGAATCAAATAGTTACATGGGTCGACTTTGTATCCGAATGCATGCCAGGCAAGCATGCCTTCTAAGGCTGAAAACGCTGCTGCACCGCCCCCAGCCAGCGGGAGATCACGGCCATTTCCTCCTCGCTGAACCCCTCGCTCAGGGTCTTGTTCAGCGGTGCCAGTTCCGCCAGAGCGCGGGTGGCGGCTGCGCGGCCGTTGTCGGTCAGCCACAGGCGGTTGATGCGGCGGTCGAGGGTGTCGGTACGCCGTTCGATCAATCCCGCGCGCACCATGCGGTCGGCCAGGCCGGTCATCGCCGAGGGGGCGATGTCCAGCGCGGCGGCCAGTTCGCCACTCAGTGCACCGTCCTGTTTCTGCAGGATGAACAGCGCGCCGGCTTGCACGGCGCTGATGCCGGCACGGTTTTCGGTCTGCTGTTCGATATGCCGCTGCAGGCGTTTCTGGGCCAGGTTGAGCAGAAATATGTAACGACGATCGTGGCTCATACGGCAGCGCTCTGTGCATGGTGGTGCAGCCAGGCGGTGACTTCCGGCCATAGGGTGTCGGCATGCCGGTCGCGAAAAAAGCCCATATGGCCGATGGCCTGATTACGGCTATGTTCGGGGCCGTATTGCCGGCGCTCCACTGCACAGCCGGTCAAATGACCGCTGACCAGATCGACCGCTTCGCTGGGGGCCCAGGGATCGTCATTAAAGCCAATCGACAACACCGGCATGCTCGGACGGCTGAAACGTTCGACGGCGTTCATGCGCGGGTCATCGAAGAAATAGCGCGGCAACGACGTCCAGCGGCTCCATTCCAGCATCACCTGACCCGGCAGGTCCTCGCCGATACCAAGTTTTTTGCCGGGCACATAACCCAGAGTGCGCGCGCACAACGGGCCGATGGCCTTGAGCATCGCGGTGACCCGGAGACGTTCGCCGAGCGGTGAGACAAAGCGCAGGCAGCCCGCGTGGGCGGTGATCATCACCGCCCCTTTCAACAGTTTGCTGCTCTCGCAAAGGCCGATGGCGTGCCCGCCAAAGCTATGACCCACCGCCAACAGCGGCAGGGTTGGATGCTGTTCAGCGGCCCAGCGGGTCACCGCCTCGACATCCTGATCCGCCCAGGTGCTGAAACCGGCCTGCACGTTTTTGGCCGCAGCGCCTTGCTGCATGCCTCGGTAGTTGTAGGTGACAGCATGGAAACCCTGGGCGGCGAGATGGCGAGCAAACGGGGCGTACAGGCGTTCGGTGACGGCCGTGGCGGGGTTGAGCAGGACCAGCCCCTTGGCGGCTGACTGACTGGCGTGCAGGGTGGCTTGCAAGGTAAAGCCGTCGGCACAGCGGATCGGATGAATTGTTGTTGTCATGGCGCGCTCGCAAGTTGATTCACATGTGAACCTTTTATTTAACATGCGAACTAATTTCCAACAAGCGCTGCTTGATGCCGTGTCAGAAAGGGGAATCAGTGGAGGAAAGAAACCTGGAGTGATACAGGGCGGGCATTGCACCCGCCCCGAGCGCGATTACGCCGGGTTGTTCAGCGGGTTTTCCGGATACCAGACGTCCATCAGCGGGCTGACGGTGAACTCAGCCAGTTCGTCGCGGCCCTTGAGCCAGGCTTCGACCTGTGCGCGCTGTTCGGCGCTGACCGAGCCACGCTTGCCGAGGCAGACGAAACCGTAGTCTTCACCACCAACATAACCCAGACCATTGGAATCGACGGCTTCGACCAGGAAGGCGTCGAGGAAGTCGTTCAGTCGGTCGTCAGCGAGGTTTTCCTTGTAGGTCAGGGTGATTTCAAAACCCAGTTCCTGGAATTCGTCGACACAGAGCTTCTTGCGCAGGCGGCGGGAACGATTAGTAGCCATGGGTATTCCTCAGATAAATGTTGCGCGGCACTTTACCAGCTTCGCTCTCGCACCGCCCGCCTCTCTTGTCCGCCAACCAACCGTCGAGCGGCACCTCGCACCTCAAACTTTGTAGCCATACTGCTGACCAACCCATAACGGGCCAAGGAGAGGCCGCCCTCTTCATTTCCCTGCCCAAGGGACACACAACGATGAATAACCTGCTGCGTCCACTGACGCTCAGCGGTGTGCTGTTGTTTCTAGGACTGCCGCTGTGCGCTCCCTCGACAGCCGCAGGCGATGCCCTGCCGCGTACCGTACAAAAGGCGCTCAAGCACCATAAGTTGGAATCCCATGCACTGTCGCTGGCGGCCATTCCACTGAATGGCCCCGGTCAGACAACGGCCTACAACGCCGACGTGTCGGTCAATCCCGCCTCCACCATGAAGCTGGTGACCACTTATGCGGCGCTGGAGCTGCTTGGCCCGGCTCACCAATGGCAAACGGAATTTTATGCGGACGGGCCGATCCGTGAGGGCGTGCTCAACGGCAACCTGTACCTCAAGGGTGGCGGCGATCCCAAGCTGAACATGGAAAAGCTCTGGCTGTTGCTGCGCGACTTGCGCGCCCATGGCGTGCAGACGGTGTCTGGCGACCTGGTGCTGGATCGCAGCCATTTCGTCCAGCCGCAACTGCCGGAGTTCGACGATGACGGCGGCGATGAAACCCGGCCTTTTCTGGTGGCCCCGGACTCCCTGCTGATCAACCTCAACGCCCAGCGTTTCACCACGCGCAACGAGCTTGGCCGGGTGTACATCAGCACCGAACCGCCAATTGAAAGCGTGCGCATCGACAACCGGGTGCGGTCCCTGCCGGCCACCAAGACCTGTTCCGCCTGGCCCCAGGTGCACTACAAACCGATCCGCCAATCAGACGGCGTCACGGTGGTGGTCAGCGGCGAGTTGGCCCAAGGATGCGATCACCAGCACTACCTGTCCGTGCTCGACCATGCCAGCTATGCCGGCGGCGCGGTGCGCTCGATCTGGAAGGAACTGGGCGGCCAGATTCTCGGCAACGACCGCATCGACGCCGTCCCGGAAGACGCGCGCATGCTGGTGCGTGCCCAGTCGCCGGCCCTGACCGAGATCATTCGCGACATCAACAAGTACAGCAATAACACCATGGCCAAGCAGCTGTTCCTCAGCCTCGGTGCACAATTTCGCACCCCGGCCGATCCCGACGACGCCATGGCCGCGCAACGGGTGATCCGTCAATGGCTGGCGCGCAAGGGCATCAAGTCGTCGCACCTGGTGATGGAGAACGGTTCCGGCCTGTCGCGCGAGGAGCGCGTCAGCGCACGGGGCATGGCCCAACTGCTGCAAGATGCCTGGCGCAGCCCCTATGCGGCGGAATTCATTTCCTCGATGCCGCTGGCCGCCATGGACGGCACCATGCGCAAACGCCTACGCAGCACCAACGTGGCCGGCAAGGCGCACATCAAGACCGGCACCCTGAACAACGTGCGCGCCATCGCCGGCTACAGCCGCGACATCAACGGCAACACCTGGGCGGTGGTCGCCATCCTCAACCACCCGCGCCCCTACGGCGCCTCGGCGGTGCTTGATCAGGTACTGCTCGACCTTTACCAGCAACCAAAAAACCAGCGCAATACGGCCCATCGCTGATCACGCAGTGTGGGCGTTCGTTGTATCCGAGCTTTCGGTAAGAGGCTTTTGCCGGGCAGAGCGCAGCGATACCCGTCGCGTGGCTTCGACTGCTGATGGGTATCGGCGCGACGCCACCGGTTGAACTGTAAAGTCCTTTGCTTGCGCCTCAACCCTACGTTGTAGGTCAGGCCAAGCAGCCGCGGCGACAAACAGCAGAGCCTCAACCGCGCAATTCGTCGCAACGCCGCAGGTGTCGGCAGTCACGGTGCCAGGCGAATAAATTCGCCCCTACAACAGCCTGTAGCCTGAGCTTCCAGCACAGGCTCAGCCCAACCGCTGCGAGTCGCCGTCGTAACCAAACACTAAACTCCGAGCCTGGCACACCGGTAGGGGCGAATTCATTCGCCTGGCGCATTACCTTCAAGCGACGCAGCTACTGCGACGAACACCAGAAAGTCGCCCCATACAACGGCATGTGCCCCGCCGGATTACTCCTCCTCATCTTCCGGCGTTTCGAACAGTTCCGCCGCGCGCAGTAAGGCGGCGAGCAGCGCGTGGCGTTCCCATTCGGGCAGCGCCGCGAAGCGCTGCCGCACGTGGCCAGGTAATAACGAGGGGGCCTCGTCCAAAGCTGCGTAGCCGGGCGGTTCCAAGTGCAACCATTGCCGACGGCGATCCTGTTCGTCGCGGCGGCGTGTGATCAAGCCCCGGCTTTCCAGGCGATCCAGCACTCCCGACAAGCTGGCCGGCGACAAGCTGACGAAACGCGCCAGCTGGCTGGCAGTCAACTCTTTCTCCACAGCCAAAACTTGGAGGATCAGTAGCTGCAGAGGCGTTAGCCCGCCATAGCGGGAAAGTCGTTTGGCATGCACTTCACCGGCCTGCTGCAAGCGCCGCAGCGCGCGGAAGATCGACACGGCATAACTGTTATCAAGGGACTTATTAGTTTCAGTCATAAGTATTTAATCATTGTTACAACCCGTAAAAGCCTCAAAAAAACCAAAAACAACTTTGACATGAAAGCATATGTTTGTTTAGGTAAATAGGCTCATGCAGGTTCTTGAAAAGGCCGTTTGCAATACCGCGCCGTCTTTTTCAACAACTTGCTCGCCACAAACCCCCAACGGAGAACCGGTAAGGCTATGTGCGGAATTGCAGGAGAGCTACGTTTCGATCAACACCCGAGTGACCTGTCAGCGGTCGCCCGGATTACCCACCACCTTGCCCCACGCGGACCCGATGCGTGCGGCTTCCACAGCCAGGGGCCACTGGGCCTCGGCCACCGCCGGCTGAAGATCATGGACCTCGACGAGGCCTCCGGTCAGCCAATGATCGACCCGGCCCTGGGTCTGGCGATGGTTTTCAACGGCGCCATCTACAACTACCCCGAACTGCGCGCCGAGCTGGAACAGCTGGGTTATGCGTTCTTTTCCGGCGGCGACACCGAAGTTCTGCTCAAGGGCTATCACGCCTGGGGCGAAGCGCTGCTACCCAAGCTCAACGGCATGTTCGCCTTCGCCATCTGGGAGCGCGACCGTCAGCGCCTGTTTCTGGCCCGTGACCGCCTAGGCGTCAAGCCGCTGTATCTGTCGCGTACCGGCGAACGGCTGCGCTTCGCCTCCAGCCTGCCGGCGCTGCTACAGGGCGGCGATATCGACACCACCCTCAACCCCATCGCCCTCAACCATTACCTGAGCTTCCATGCGGTGGTGCCGGCGCCGCATACGTTGCTGCACGGCATCGAGAAACTGCCGCCGGCCACCTGGATGCGTATCGACGCCGATGGGCGCACCGAGCAGCAGACCTGGTGGCAACTCGATTACGGCCCGCGTGCGGAGGAGCGTGATTTTGTCCTCGGCGATTGGCGCGACCGCGTGCTCGACAGCCTGCGCGATGCCGTGTCGATTCGTCAACGTGCGGCGGTGGATGTCGGCGTGCTGCTCTCCGGCGGGGTGGATTCCAGTTTGTTGGTTGCCTTGCTGCGCGAGGCCGGTGTGGAACAGCTGTCGACCTTTTCCATCGGCTTTGCCGATGCCGGCGGCGAGCGCGGCGACGAGTTTATGTACTCGGATCTGATCGCCAAGCAGTACCACACCCGCCATCACCAGTTGCGCATCCACGAAGCGGAAATCCTCGAGCAACTCCCGGCGGCTTTCCGCGCCATGAGCGAGCCGATGGTCAGTCACGACTGCATTGCCTTCTACCTGCTGTCGCGCGAAGTCGCCAAGCACTGCAAGGTGGTGCAGAGCGGCCAGGGTGCCGACGAACTGTTCGCCGGTTATCACTGGTACCCGCAGGTGGATGGGGCGACCGACCCGCTGGACGCTTACCTGCGCGCCTTTCGTGACCGCGACTTTGCCGAATACGCCGAAACCGTGCGTCCGGCCTGGGTCAGTCGGGATTTTTCCACCGAGCTGGTCAAGGCTCACTTTGCCCAACCCGGCGCCGAGGCGGCCGTGGACAAGGCGCTGCGCCTGGACAGCACGGTGATGCTGGTCGACGATCCGGTCAAGCGCGTCGACAACATGACCATGGCCTGGGGCCTGGAGGCGCGTACGCCCTTCCTCGACTACCGCGTGGCGGAACTCTCGGCCCGCATTCCGGCACGTTTCAAACTGCCCGATGGCGGCAAGTACGTGCTCAAGGAAGCCGCCCGCCAAGTCTTGCCCGCGCAGGTCATCGATCGCCCCAAAGGCTACTTCCCGGTGCCCGGCCTCAAGCATTTGCAAGGCGCGACTCTGGACTGGGTGCGCGAACTGCTGCTCGACCCCAGCCAGGATCGCGGCCTGTTCGAACCGCAGATGCTCGATCGCCTGCTCAGCGACCCGCATGGACAACTGACACCCCTGCGCGGCTCGAAACTCTGGCAGCTGGCGGCACTCAACCTATGGTTGAGTGAGCACAACCTGTAGGTGGGATCTCTGTGGCGGCAACCGTTCGGTTTATTACGTTACCTGCAGGGTCACTGTACGTGACCCCGCACGACGGTTGCCTGCAGCGTCTTACATTAATCACGGTGCGCCACTGCGCACCGTGCTGGTCGGTCCAATAAAAAAACGCCGGCCTGATGAGGAATCTGTCATGCAAAAATCTCAAGCCTACGGTCAGCGACTGCTCCGCGGCCAGGCACCGTCCTACGAGCGCCTGCAGGCGCGCCTGGCCGAGGACGGCCAGCATGAAACCACCGAGCCGCTGGTGCTGCAATGTGGCTGGGGGCGCCTGCTGATCGGCCATACCTTTCCGGATGCCAGCAGCCTCGCCGAGGAACTGCTCGCCGAGCAGCCGGGCGAACGCGATATTGCCCTGTACGTCGCCGCACCCCAGCAGGTGCTGGCCTATGCCCCGCAACAGTTGTTTCTCGACCCTTCCGACACCCTGCGCCTGTGGTTCTCCGATTACCGACCGGCGCGACGCACCTTCCGCGGTTTCAATATTCGTCGTGTGCAAAGCCCGGCCGATTGGCAGTCGGTGAACCGGCTGTACCTGTCGCGCAGCATGTTGCAGGTCGACCCGGAAAAGCTCACCCCGCGCGCTGAAGGTGGGCCGGTCTACTGGCTGGCCGAGGACAGCGACAGCGGCCAGGCACTGGGCACTGTGATGGGCCTCAATCACCAGGAAGCGTTCCACGATCCCGAACATGGCAGCAGTTTGTGGTGTCTGGCGGTAGACCCTCAATGCCAACGCCCCGGCGTTGGCGAAGCGTTGGTGCGCCATCTGATCGAGCATTACCAATCGCGCGGCCTGACCTACCTGGACCTGTCCGTGTTGCACGACAACAAACAGGCCAAGGCGTTGTACGCCAAGCTCGGTTTTCGCAATCTGCCCACCTTCGCGGTGAAATGCCGCAACAGCATCAACCAGCCGCTGTTCCTCGGCCCGGGTCCGCAAGCGGGGCTCAATCCCTACGCCAAGATCATCGTCGACGAAGCCCTGCGACGCGGCATTGACGTGCAGGTAGACGACCCGGTGACCGGCCTGTGCACCCTCAGCCACGGCGGGCGGCGCATCCGCTGCCGCGAGTCGCTGTCCGACCTGACCAGCGCGGTGAGCATGACACTCTGCCAGGACAAACAGCTGACCCATCAATGCCTGCAACGCATCGGCCTGAGCCTGCCCGCCCAGCAACTGGCCGGCAGCGCCGAAGACAATGCCGCGTTTCTCGCCGAGCACGGCCGCATTGTGGTCAAACCGGTGGATGGCGAGCAGGGCCAGGGCGTGGCGGTGGATTTGCGCAGCCCCGAACAGGTCGAACAGGCGATTGCCGCTGCCCGCCAGTTCGACAGCCGGGTCCTGTTGGAAAGCTTTCACGAAGGTCAGGACCTGCGCATCCTGGTGATTGGTTTTGAGGTGGTCGCCGCAGCCATCCGCCACCCCGCCGAGGTGATCGGCGACGGTCGGCACCGCATCGGTGAACTGATCGAAACCCAGAGTCGCCGCCGCCAGGCCGCAACCCATGGCGAAAGCCGCATTCCCGTGGACGAGGAAACCCGACGCACCCTGGCCGATGCCGGGTACGACTACGAGAGCGTCCTGCCCGCCGGCGAGCGGCTGGCCGTGCGCCGTACCGCCAACCTGCATACCGGTGGCAGCCTCGAAGACGTCACGACTCGGCTGCATCCCGCACTGGCAGCCGCCGCCGTGGGCGCGGCACGCGCGCTGGATATTCCCGTGGTGGGCCTGGACTTGCTGGTGCAAGCCGCCGACCGGCCAGACTACGTGTTCATCGAAGCCAACGAGCGCGCCGGCCTGGCCAACCATGAACCGCAGCCCACCGCCGAACGCTTTATCGACCTGCTGTTTCCGCTCAGCCAGCCGCAGCACTCGTAGTGACTTCTGAATTCGGAGTTTCCATGCCCCAAGTACCCGAACCCGACCTCGCCTACCTGCGTCAGACCCTGCTGGAAATGCTCGCCATTCCCAGCCCGACGGGCTTTACCGACACCATCGTGCGCTACGTGGCCGAACGCCTGGAAGAGCTGGACATCCCCTTCGAGCTGACCCGGCGCGGCACCATTCGCGCCACCCTCAAGGGCCAGCGCAACAGCCCGGACCGCGCCGTTTCCGCTCACCTGGATACCATTGGCGCCAGCGTGCGCGAGATCCACGATAACGGCCGCCTGGGCCTGTCCCCGGTGGGCTGTTGGTCGAGCCGCTTCGCCGAGGGCAGCCGGGTCAGCGTGTTTACTGACAACGGCGTGCTACGTGGCAGCGTGCTGCCCCTGCTGGCATCCGGGCACGCCTTCAATACCGAAGTGGATCAATTGCCAATCAGTTGGGATCATATTGAGCTGCGCCTCGATGCGCTGATTCACAGTCGCGCCGATGCACAGGCGCTAGGGGTGAATGTCGGCGATGTGGTGGCCTTCGACCCCTTGCCGGAATTCAGCGAAAGCGGCCATCTCAGCGCCCGTCATCTGGACGACAAGGCCGGCGTCGCCGCCCTGCTCACCGCACTCAAGGCCATTGTCGACAGCGGCCTGGCGCTGCCCATTGACTGCCATCCCCTGTTCACCATCACCGAGGAAACCGGCTCCGGTGCTGCCGCTGCACTGCCTTGGGATGTCAGTGAGTTCGTCGGCATCGATATTGCGCCCGTTGCAGACGGCCAGGCCTCGAGCGAACAAGCCGTCACGGTGGCCATGCAGGATTCCGGCGGGCCCTATGACTATCACCTGACCCGTCACCTGCTGCGGCTGGCCGAGCAGCAGGATATTCCGGTGCGCCGTGACCTGTTCCGCTACTACCACAGCGATGCGCAATCGGCGATCACCGCCGGCCACGACACGCGCACCGCTCTGCTCGCCTTCGGCTGCGATGCCACCCACGGCTATGAGCGCACCCACCGGGACAGCCTGATAGCCTTGACCCGCCTGATTACCGCCTACCTTCTCAGCCCGCCCGTGTTTGCCAGCGACGCCAAGCCGTCGCAAGACTCGCTGGAGCCCTTCAGTCATCAGCTGGAACACGATGCGCAAATGGAACCTGAAACCCGTGTACCGGCGGTGGACAGCGTGATCACCACCTGCAAGCCGGAGAAGACTCAGTAACCCAACCGTCACCTCCGTGCCCGTACCGCCTCTCCCATGGGGCGGTATTCTGGGTTCTGTCGGCCATGCGCTCTGCTAGCATGGCGCGGCATTCTGGAGAGCCCCATGCTGATACCCCACGACCTGCTCGAAGCCGAAACCCTGACCCGCCTGCTGGAAGATTTCGTGACCCGCGAAGGCACCGACAATGGCGATGAAACCCCGCTGGAGACCCGCGTGGCCCGCGCACGCCACGCCCTGGAAAAAGGCCGCGCCCTGATCGTTTTCGACCCCGAGAGCCAGCAATGCCAGCTGATGCTCAAGGAGCAGGTGCCGAAAGAGCTGTTGACGTAGGCATAGTCAACATACCGGCGCATCACCCCAATGAGGTGTCACCTGATCCCTGGATGTTGTGGAGCGGACTCGTCCGCGCTTCAAGCCGACAGGATGAATGCAATTCCTGTAGGGGCGAATTCATTCGCCTGGCGCCGTGCCTAAAGGCTACGCCGGTGCAGCGACAAACACGGCGGTGCGAAAGCCGAGCCTCCGGCATCCGGCGCAGCTTGTTCGACGCCGAATGGGCTGTGCAATGGCGAATTCGCCCCTACACGCCTGTGTCCGGTCCACTGCGCCGAATCTATTCGATGATCTGCAGCAAGCCCATTACAGCCGCAGGCTGCTCTCGTGCTCCCAGGCGCAGCGCATGCGCAGTTCGCCTTCATGGGGGCTGTGCAGGCCATTGTCGGTTTCCCAGTGGAAGGTGTGGCTGCCGTTCAGCTCGGTTTCCAGGTGCACGACCGCGCTGGCCCAGTACAAGCGCTTGAGCAACGCCTCGAACTGTTTGACCCACAGGTTCCATTCATACTGAATACCAGGATAACTGGCGCCGAAATGGATCACCGGCGTGAGATAACGCCCGGCACCCGGCTGTACACAGCAGGAAAACATCTCACGACCTAGAAAGCTCCACAGTCCTTCCGGCAAGTCGTCCAGCACCTGCAGGTTATGCGCGTGCTGCTCCCCGCCCTCACGCGGATCACTGGCCGCCCAGCCGCGTATGCAGCCATAGACGATAGATTCGGATTCCACGCGCGCGCTCCCTGAAAGACTGGCCATCTTCTATCACAGCCTGAGAGGGAAAAAAACGCTGGCAGCTGCTTAGCGCCGTGGTCGCATTAGCAATGCCAAGAAGATCATCGACAGCGCAAACAGACTCAGCAACGCGAACGGCCATTGCCAGGTGCCGCCGTAATCGCGCACCAGGCCGGTCAGGCTTGGCGTCACGCACGCCATGCAGTAACCCGCGCACAGCATCATGGCTGTCCAGCGGCTGACCTCAAGCGGTGACTGCACCTCATACATGGGCAGGATCAAGGCCAGGGCGAAGGAGCCGGTCAGCCCCATGCCCAGGGTGATGGCCCACACTTCCGGCCACAGTTGGGGCGCCACAGTAATCATGATCAGACTGGTGCTGGCCAGCATTGCCGACACGCACAGCAGCAGTTGCCGGCTGATACGCTGGGCCAGCCAGGGCACCAGGAAAGAGCAGGGTAACCCGATCAGCATGAACAGGCTGAACAGTGCGTTGCTGCGCAGCTCACCCAGTCCGGCCTCCTGATAGCGGGCCACCAGCCAGGTAGCCAGGGAATAGAACAGCCCCGCCTGCAGGGCAAAAAACACAGTAATCAGCCACGCACGCGGCTCGCGCCACGGCAGGCCGCCAGCAGCGCCCACCGGTTCCGAACGGTTGGGCAGGCGCAGCCAGAACACCAAGGCGAGCAAAGCCGGCAAGGCCCAGGCAGCCAGCCCCACTGTCCAGCTGCCATTAAAAGTTTGCACCACCGGCAAGGTCAGCACCGCACCACCGGCACCTCCCAGCGCCATGCTCAAGGAGTACCAGCCGATTGCGCCACCCATGCCCGTGGTGAAATGCCGCTTGATGAAACCCGACATCAGCGGACCCGCCACGGCAATGCCGGCACCGAGCAACACGGCGCTGCCGATCAACAGTGCCGCAACCTGCCCCGCCAGGCGCAGCAGCAGCGCAACGCCAATCAATGCCAGACATACGGCGATGGTGCGTTCCAGCCCGAAGCGCTGTGCCAAGCGCGGCGCCACAGGCGCCAGCAAGCCCATACACAACACCGGCAAGGCCGTGGTGAGACTGATCAACCCGCGACTCAGGGCCAGTTCATCGGCGATGCGTTCGATCAGGGGAGCGAGTGACGTGATGCCTGGGCGCAGGTTGATGGCCGCAAGTACCAGCGCCACCAGCAAGGTAAGGCGGGAGACTGGATTCACCGGAAAAGTCCACGAGATGTACAGCTCGCCACCCTACCCCAGCCTCCCCTGAGCGAACAAGCGGGCTGGCTAGCCCTGACTGACTTCCTCGCGCTCGCCATCCTCGTTGCGCGTACGCGGAATCTCGCCCTCGTCAGCGCCGGGCAGATCCTCGACGTTCACGTTGGCCCGATCGACCCCGCTGGGAATATCCTTTTCAGTGATGGCGATGTCCGGGTCGTCAGGCAGGACTTCCGGCTCGTCGGCATCCTCCAGTGGCTGTCCGGTTTCCGGGCCGCGCTCAACGTCCTCGTTGTCGCGGTCGCCTCCCTGACCCCGAATATCGAATTGCGGCAGAACGCTCATAAGCACCTCGCAGATTCCCAAGGGTTGGATCTCACCTGCTTTGAGGGTTTGCCCGGCCAGTCGTTCGCTACGTTATGGAGCTTCAGTCAACGATGGAAATCAGCCGCGCGCCTTGGCGCGCATTTTCTCGGTCATGGTGATCATTTCGTCATAGATTGCCTGCGGATTCTGTTGCTTGACCTTCCAGGCGAAGCGGCCCAGTTCATGGGGCAGGATCATGAACGTGCCTTGGGCAACGTGCCGGTAGATGTATTCGGCAATCTCCGCCGCGCTGATGGGCGAGCTTTCCAGCAGCCTGCCGACCTGGGCCTTCATCTTCGGATCGGGACCGCGAAAGGAATCCAGCAGGTTGGTCTGGAAAAACGACGGGCAGACCACGTGCACGTCGATGCTCAGCGGCTTGAGTTCCACCAACAGACTCTCCGACAACGCCACCACGCCAGCTTTGGCGACGTTGTAATTGCTCATTGCCGGCGCCTGCATCAAGGCGGCCATGGACGCGATATTGATAATTCGTCCCTGGCTGCGCTCCAGCAACGGCAGGAACGCCTTGCAGCCCTTGACCACACCCATCAGGTTGATCGACAGCTGCCAGTCCCAATCCTCCAGGCTCAGCTCGGCGAAGAAGCCGCCGGAGGCCACGCCGGCATTGTTGACCAACACATCAATGCCGCCGAGCCGCGCCTCGCACACCTCGGCGAAGGCCGTGAGCTGACTGTAGTCGCGCACATCGCAGCGCTGCACAAAACCGTCGCCGCCCGCTTCGCGTACCAAGGCCAAGGTCTCTTCAAGACCGGCCTGATTGACATCCCCCAGCGCCAATTGCCAGCCCTCACGGGCCCAGCGCAGTGCAATTTCACGGCCCAGACCGGAGCCCGCGCCGGTGATCATCATGCGGTTGTTCATTGCGCTCGCCTTTTGTTGTTGTGGGTCGATGCCCAAGTGTAACCAGACGTCTGCGTGGCGCCTGCACCATCAGAGCGCTGAATGGTCCCGGCAAACCCGCGGCAGAGAGCGGCCATATTGATCGGCCAGGACTTTTATCCATTGCCATGGTCGGAATAAACGAGGCGAGTGAGGATTTCCTGACCGCCCTCTTCGTTTCCCGCAGCCGTCTGAGCGGGCCTCGTACCAAGACCTTACTGAGGGAGCTCGACCATGAGCGTCAGCACCATTCTGATCATCATCCTGATCCTGCTGTTGATCGGCGGCTTGCCCGTCTTCCCCCACTCGCGCAGCTGGGGTTACGGCCCCTCGGGCATCATCGGCGCGGTACTGGTTGTCCTGCTGGTGCTCGTGCTACTGGGCATGATCTAGCGACGGCAAGTTAAGTCGAGCCCCCGCGTGCGCTCAAGCATTGCTTGGAGCGCTCGCGGTTAGCGCACTGAGGAGTGTTTTAGCGATGGGTGAAACCTACCTGTTCGTAACACCGCTTTGGGAGATCGTCGCCCGCGGGACCACGGTCTATTTCACCATTGCACTGGTGTTCCGGCTGATACCCAAGCGGCAGGCAGGAACCATTGCACCCAACGACATGATTGCCCTGGTCATCATCGGCAGCCTGGCCGCCGACGCCATAACAGGGGAAGCCCACACGCTGCTGGACCTTCTCCTGATGATTGCGGTCATCGTCCTGTGGGACTACCTGTTCAACCTGGCGGAGTACTACTTTCCCCGGTTTCGCGGCATCGCGCAGGACTCCCCGACACTGCTGATTCACCACGGCGTGCTCCTGCGGGAAAACCTGCGCAAGGAAAAACTGACCGAGCAGGAGCTGACCGCCAACCTTCGCAAGCAAGGCATTGCCGATATCGCCCATGTGAAACAGGCCATCCTGGAAGTCGATGGGCAAATCAGTGTCGTGCAGAACGACTGAGGTCGCAGTGATTGCTGTGCACACACGCGGCGTCGATTAACTGTCGATAGGGAGTCGTCAGGTATGTGAAGCCGCTTCTCACTCCTGATCAGCGTTACATCGTCGTCCGCGGACGGCTCTGGCGCACCGCTAATCCGAATCTCTCGCCGGAGCGACACCTGCAGCTTGTTCGCGCACTCATGGATGCGCGTCGTGCAGTAAAGGCTGCCAAACGAAGCGGGGATCCCCACGCTCTCGCCAGGGCAAGAGCAGCCGTCGACCACCTCAAGATTGCCCTGGGTGAGCGTGGCCCGGTCTGGTGGACCGACGGCGCCCAGGACTTCAATCGCCATCTGGCCAAGAACACCCCGTATGCGGACTGGTACGCATCGGTCGTGAAGAGCTAGCCAGAGTGTGGGTACCTACCCAGCGTTTGAGCCGCTAGCTTATCTATCGCAAGACTTCGTAGATTGCGAAGCGCTACTGTCCTGCGCGTTTAGAGTTACCGTACCTAGAAAATAACCCATTAAGAATCGTTTGCTTTTAACCAAACGATTTTTTTCAAGGAAGATCGTGTGAGCTCTCACCACATTGCCCAACTCAACATTGCCAAACTGCTGGCACCAATTGATTCACCGCCACTGTCAGAATTCGTAGACAACCTGGACAGGATCAACGCGCTGGCGGATGAAGCACCGGGGTTTGTCTGGCGCTTGCAAACCGAGGAAGGAGACGCCACCGGCATCGACTTCTTCGGAGCTGATTACATCGTCAACCTGTCAGTGTGGCGCTCCATAGAAGCCCTGAACACTTACGTTTACCACTCTGCACACGTGGAGATCTTGCGCCGCAAGAAGGAGTGGTTTCAAAAAATGCATGAAGCGCACATGGTGCTGTGGTGGGTGCCGGCCGGCCACATTCCATCCATTGAGGAAGCCGCGCAAAAGTTGAGTCTTTTACGGGCCAACGGACCTGCGCAAGAAGCATTTACCTACAAGAAATCATTTTCTGCGCCTGGACAGATACTGGAGGTCGCGCTGAATTCGTAGGCGGCCTCGCCCGTTGCGATGAGACAGGCATGCGCAGTTTCCGGGCAGTCCGCTGCAACGCGTCGAGCATCCCAGTCAACCCGCTAGCATCCCCCGCGCTTCAAGCCAGTGATAAGGTTCGCGGTTCGATTCAAAAAGAACCCTGTCGATGTACAAAAAGGGAGCAAGCGTGTCCGCAACCAACCACTCCGTCCCAGGGCGGGAAATCTCATGGTTTGTCTTTGGCCTGATGGCCAGTGTCACCTTCGTCGGCCTTTTATCTGAGCTGGTGCCGTCCGGACTTTTGCCGCAAATGAGCGAAGGCCTGGGCGTCTCCGAACCCCAGGTCGGCTTCCTGGTCGGTGTCTACGCGCTGGCTTCTGCCCTGTGCGCCATTCCGCTGGTCAGCGCAACCCTGGCGGTCAACCGCAAGCAACTGCTACTGGTGCTGCTGATCGGCTTCGCCGTCTCTAATATCATCGTCGCGCTGGCGTCTTCCTACTCGGTCATCATTGCCAGCCGCATCGTCGGCGGTATTTGTGCGGGTGTGATGTGGCCAATGATCGCCGCCTACGGCACGCGCCTGGTACCCGAGAACATGCACGGCAAGGCCATCACAGTGATCATGTCGGGCAATACCCTGGGCATCAGCATCGGCCTGCCCGTCATGACGATGATCGGCATCGCGTTCGGCTGGCGGAGCGCATTCATGGTCCTGGGGCTGAGCGTCGCCGCCATCGCCGTGCTGGCGTATTTTCACCTGCCCGCGGTGGAAGGCGAAAAGCTCAGCAAGGCCAACTCGCCCCTGGCAGTGCTGAAACAGCCTTCGATTCTGATCGTGCTGCTGCTGACCTTCCTCGGGGTCACCGCCCACTACGGCATCTACACCTACATCACGTTACTGGTGGAAATGTTCGACTTCGCAGGCGGCATCGAGCTGGCCCTGTTGATCTTCGGCATCGGCTCGGTCATTTCCGTCATCGTGTCCGCGAAAATCATCGATGCGTATCTGCGCCCGCTGATCGTGTCCGTGCTCGCCGGCGGCGGCATCTCCATGGCCCTGTTCCTCATCTTCCAAGGGTCAGCCGGCATCTCGCATGTGGCGTTTTTCCTCTGGGGTCTGGCGTTTGGCCCACTGGTGACGATGTATCAGACCGCTGTCAGCAAGCAGATCGAGAAAGCCAAGGACGTGGCCACCTCGGTGCAGTCGAGCGTGTTCAACTTCTCGATCATGATCGCCACCTGGGTTGGCGGCATTCTCTTGACTCGCTTTCCGGAGGCCGGCATCAACGGCATCGTCTACCTGTCCCTGATTTGTTTTGTCCTGGCCGCCCTGCTTGCGCTGGTGGCCAAGCGCACCTTGCGCTTTTCCTGAGGGTTGCTGTCACCTTCAAGCACAGGACGCCATTCGGTTGAGCTCGACTGTGCAGGAAGTCATCAATCGAGACTCACGCCTGGCCTAAACGCAAAACAGCACCCACAGGTGCTGTTTTGCGTAGAGCAGAAGCTTCAGCCTGCCATGCGCTTGAGCGTGTCGTCCTTCTTGACGAAGTGGTGGAACAGCGCAGCCGTAATGTGACCCAGTACTAGGGCGACGAACAACCAGGCCAGCGGCGAATGGAGGCTACCCAGGCTGATCATCCAGCCGGTTTCCACGCCGGTCTTGGCGGCCAGTTGCATGCCAAACACCTTAAGCCCATAGCCGTTGCCGAGCATTAGCAGAATGCCGGTGATCGGCATCAGCAGCATGCTCGCGTACAGCAGACCATGACCGGCCTTGACAAGCAGCGCGGTCGGCCCGACATGCTGCGGGCGTTGTTGCCGTTGACCCAGCGCCCAGAGCAGGCGCAGCACAATCAACACCAGCAGCACGGCCCCGATGGAAATATGCCAGGGTACGAGGGTCTGGCCGATCCAGTGTTCGCCGTCGCTGATGCGGTCGCCCAGTTTGAGAAACTGCCACACGATCAGCAGGGCCATCGCCCAATGCAGAAGGCGGGTCATACCGCCATAACGATGTGCTGAGTCATTCATGAGTGATTTTCCTGATAGTGATGCGGAATCAAGACGCCTGCCGATTCCAGGTAAATTCGGGCAGCGGTACGGCAGCCATGCGTTGCAAGTGATCGCCGACCACTGTTTGCAGGCGCAGGATCTGCTCATCCTCAGCAGCTTGCAAACGCACCTGCAGTCCACCCTCCTGCGCCTTGAGCAGGCAATGCCCCAGGCTGAGTTCAATCTCCCCCTGTTGCTCGTCGAAGCTGACCGGAAACTTGTGACTCCAGTGCTTGCACAGCCGCCTGATCAATCGTTGCGGATTGTCCGTGACGATCTGAGCAGTAGAAACCAACATGATGAACCTCCTGTGAATCAGCCCCACCGGCTAGTGCGCGGCGAGGATAATGATGGGTCAGGCAATGCTTTCGACGATACCGCCTTCGACCCGCAAGGCAGCACCGGTGGTGGCACTGGCCTGAGGGGACGCTGCGTAGACGCACAGGTTGGCCACTTCCTCGGGCGTGGCGAAGCGGCGAATCAGGCTCGACGGGCGATTTTCGGCGAGGAACAACGCCTCCATCTCCGTTGCGCTCACTCCGCGTTCCTGGGCCATTTTGCCGATAAAGGCGACAGCCCCCTCCGTCCGGGTCGGCCCCGGCAGGATGGTATTGACGGTCACGCCGCTGCCGGCCAGCACCTTGGCCAGGCCACGGGACAGGCCTTGCAGGGCCGCCTTGCTAACGCCGTAGTGGACCATTTCACCGGGAATATTCAGGGCGGACTCGCTGGAGATGAACTGAATCCGTCCCCAGCCGCGCGCTTGCATGCCCGGCGCATAGTGACGGGCCAGACGCACGCCGCTCATTACGTTGACCTGGAAGATTTCTTCCCAGTCCGCATCGCTGATGTCCAAGAACGGCTTCACCGCATAAATGCCCAGGTTGTTGATCAGGATATCGGCCTGAGGTTCAGCCTCGATCAGTGCCTGGCAACCGGCAGCCGTGCCCAGATCGGCCACCACGCCACGGGCCAGCGCACCGGCTTGCGTGCCCCGCAGCGCGGCTAATGTGGCATCGACGCGTTCTTGGTGGCGACCGCTGATGACCACGGTAGCGCCGGCATCCGCCAGCCCCTTGGCGACGGCCAGGCCAATGCCGCCGGTAGAGCCGGTGACGATGGCGGTTTTGCCGGAAAGGTTAATGATCATGGGAAAGTCCTCTTGAGAGTGAGCAGGCCGTTTTTTAAGCGGCCTGCTAACCGAAACGGAAAGCCGACAGCGTGGTTTCCATCACTCGGTCGGTAAAGATGCGCTGGCCAGCGTCCTCACCCGCCGCGCCGGCCGCCAGCATCAGCGGCAACAGGTGCTCCTCGGCGCGCGGCGGATGGCACAGACGGGCCGAAGGTGCCTGGGCCCAGTTGGCCAGGGCGTGCTCGCGTTGTTGCGGTGCAGATTGGACAGCCTCTACCAGCCAGGCGTCGAACTCATCGGAAATCGGCCCGAAACGCGGGTCGCCGTAACCACGCATGTTGTGGAAGCTCATGCCGCTGCCAACGATCAACACGCCTTCGTCGCGCAGCGAGGCCAGCGCGCGACCGGCATCCAGGTGCGCCTGCGGGTCCAGGTCATGGCGCAAAGACAGTTGCACCACCGGAGTTTCGGCGTCGGGGAACATCAGCTTCAGTGGAATGAACATCCCGTGGTCATACCCACGAGTGGGATTCTGTTCGGCCGGCAGTTGCGCCTCACCGAGCAGTTCAGTAATGCGCGCCGCCAGTTGCGGTTCGCCGGGAGACGGATAGCGCAGCTCGTAGGTGTGCTCTGGAAAGCCGTAGTAGTCGTAGATCAGCTCCGGTTGCGGGCCGCTGGTCACGCTGAATGCCGGCTCCAGCCAATGGCCCGAAACCAAGACGATGGCCTTGGGGCGAGCCGGCAAACTCGACGCCACGTTTTTCAGAAAGTCGCCCATCTTGTTCCAGGCGGTGGGCGGATTCCAGTCCATGAAGAAGCAGGGGCCCGCGCCATGGGGCACGAATAAGGTGGGCATACGGGCATTGCCGATCGCAGTCATGCTGAACTCTCCGCACGGTTTAATTGAATGCAGCGAGTATCGCTTGAATCATTTACATTGATAATCCACCCAATACCGCTTTCACTTCCTACTATTAGTGAGAAATCAGATGCTTGATCGCGTCACGGGCATGCGCGTTTTCGTGCGCGCCGTCAGCGCTGGCAGCCTCTCCGCGGCGGGCCGGCAAATGGGCATGTCGCCGGCCATGGCTACCAAGCATATGGACGCTCTGGAGACGCATCTGGGTGTCAAACTGCTGCACCGCACCACGCGCCGCCTGAGCCTGACCGAAGCGGGCAGTGATTATCTGGAAGCTTGCCTGCGCATCCTGCCGGAAATCGATGAAGCCGAAGCCAGCGCCGCGTCGCAACGGGTCGATGCCCGCGGGTTGCTGCGCATGAACATCCCGCTGTCATTCGGCAGCCGCTTCATCGCCCCACTGCTACCGGCGTTCAGCCACAAACATCCGGCACTGAAGATCGAGCTGGGGCTGACCGACAGCGTCGTCGACCTGCTTGATGGCGGCTGGGACCTGGCGATCCGCATTGGCCGGCTGGCCGACAGTCCGCTGCAAGCGCGCAAGCTCGGCGATTGTGCGGAGCTGGTCTGCGCGGCTCCCAGCTATCTCGATCAACGCGGCATCCCCCGGCGGGTGGCGGAGCTGGCCCAGCACAATTGCCTGGGCTACACCCTGTCGTCCTGGGGCGGGGGCAAGGAATGGGCATTCGGTCGCGACGGCAGTGTGCGCGTGGCGATCCATGGCGATCTTGCTGCCAACAATGGCGATGCCCTACTGGCGGCCGCCGTGGGTGGCCAGGGCCTGATCTACCAACCGGACTTCATCGTCTCGGACGCGCTCAAGCGCGGTGAACTGGTCGCCCTGGAGCTCGATCATCCCACCTACTCACTGGGTGGAATTTATGCGGTCTACCCGCAGGAGCGTCGCCCGCCGGCCAAGGTTCGGGTGATGATCGACTACCTGGCCGAGGCATTTGCGAATAATCCGTTGTGGCAAAGCGTTTAGTTTTCAGCCGGCTGGATACATCACCCGAACCTACCTTGCCAAACGAAAAAGGCAGCCCGAAGGCTGCCTTTTCGTGTTACACGATCACTTAGTGATCAACTGCACCGCTGCGACCGATACCGGTCTGGCTGCGAACCGTGAGGGCATCGAACGCATCACGCTCTTTGTCAGCACGGGCGGACTTGTCGGTAACCGAGAAGAACCAGATCGCGAAGAAGGCCAGCGGGATGGAGAAGATACCCGGGTTCGGGAACGGCACGATGGCTTCGGCGTTGCCAAACACGTCGACCCATACGGTCTTGCTCAGCAGCACCCACAGGGTGGCGATGAACAGGCCGAAGAAGCCGCCGATGGTCGCACCACGGGTGGTGCAGCCGCGCCAGGAGATGGACAGCACCAGCACCGGGAAGTTGGCGCTCGCCGCGATGGCGAAGGCCAGACCCACCATGAACGCCACGTTCTGGTTCTCGAAGACGATACCCAGCAGGATGGCCAGGACGCCCAGCACCAGAGTGGAGATCTTGGAGATACGCATCTCCTGCTGCTCGGTCGAGCGACCGCGAGCAATCACGTTGGCATACAGGTCGTGAGCGATGGCGGCGGCGCCGGCCAGGGCCAGACCGGCAACCACGGCCACAATGGTGGCGAAGGTCACAGCGGCCAGGAAGCCCAGCAGCAGGCTGCCACCCACGGCGTTGGACAGGTGTACCGCCGCCATGTTGGTGCCACCGATCAAGTCCTTCAGCATATCGAAGCTGCCATCGGCACCGACGTTGAAGAACTCCGGATGACGAACCAGCAGGGCAATGGCGCCGAAACCGATGATGAAGGTCAGGATGTAGAAGTAGCCGATGAAGCTGCTCGCCCAGATCACGGACTTGCGGGCTTCCTTGGCACTGGACACGGTGAAGAAGCGCATCAGGATGTGCGGCAGACCGGCAGTACCGAAGGCCAGAGCCAGACCCAGGGACAGTGCGTTGAGCGGGTTGCTGCTCACGGCCTCGCCCGGCGCCATCAGCTTCTCAGCGTAGGGGTGCACATTGACCGCTTCGGCCAGCAGGGCATCCGGGCTGAAGCCGAACTGGTACAGCACCAGCACGGACAGCAAGGTACCGCCGCTGAGCATCAGGATCGCCTTGATGATCTGCACCCATGTGGTGGCCGTCATGCCGCCAAAGAACACGTAGATCATCATCAGTGCGCCGATGATCACTACGGAGACTTTGTACTCGATACCGAACAGCAGCACGATCAGCTTGCCGGCACCGACCATCTGGGCGATCAGGTACAGCGCAATGATTGTCAGCGAGGCACTGGCCGCCAGTACGCGCATAGGCGTCTGCTCGAGGCGGAACGCTGTCACGTCGGCGAAGTTGAAGCGACCCAGGTTACGCAGGCGCTCGGCCACCAGGAACATCACGACCGGCCAGCCGAACAGGAAGCCGATGGCGTAGATCACACCGTAGTAACCGGAGACATACACCATGCCCGCGATGCCCAGGAACGAGGCTGCGGAAATATAGTCACCCGCAATGGCCAGACCGTTCTGGAAACCGGTAATGCCACCGCCTGCGGTGTAGAAGTCGGAAGTGGTTTGCGTTTTACGCGCAGCCCACCAGGTAATTACCATGGTTCCTGCAATGAACACGAGGAACATGACGATGGCACTGGTATTGGCGCCATGGCCTTCTGCAGCAAATGCTGCCGGTGAGGCCAACGCCAGGAGCACAGCACTCAGTAGAAACTTCTTCATTCTACGTCCCTAACAATCGCTTCGAGCAAAGGATCAAACACCTTATTCGAGAAATACGTATACAAGGCGATCAGGAACACCGCACTGCATACCACCATCAAGCCAACGAACAAGCCCACACTCATCGTCCAATTCGCGCCCAGAGGCTCAGCGAATACCTCAGGCAAATAAGCCATGGTCAGGATAAAGCCTGAATAAATAATCAGGGTCACAGCGAAAAACGCCATGCTCACCTTGGTGCGCCGCCGCACCAGCTCCTGATATTTAGGGTGCTTGAGCACCTCCGCTACTACGTCTTTCACTTGTTACTCTCCTTTACTACACGTTGCGCTCAACCACACCTTGACTCAGCAAAAGTGTGGCTGGCAGCTTTTTTTTACTTGTAAGGCGCGATTCAACGTTGATTGACTCTTTCCCTGCCCAGTGGCCGGTTCCTGAAGAACCAACCCCGACATGCTGATAACCAGCTCCCTGATATGAAGCCTCTGGTATCGCGTTATCTCCGCGGATCAGGCATTAAAAGGTCTTGTTTGGGCTGCGTCTCTGCAGGGGCGTCCGGGTGCGAACGCAGTTCGGCGTTCATGCTTTCAAAATCCTGACTGGCACGCTTGAAATAGAGACCAGCCAGGACAAAAGAGATGATAAGCAGCATCAGGCCCAGCCCCCAGATGAGGGGACTGAAGGGGTTCGAAGCGCTGAGCAGCTCCGATTCGAAAGCAATCAAGAGCAGGAAGATCAGATAAAGACTACTCAGAAGCAGAGTAAGCACCCAGGCGAAGCGGCTGCGTTTGGCCATCCGGCTTGCGCTGTGCTCGGTTCGCATGGAGATTGGGTCGTGCAGATACATCTTATTTTTTTATTCCTGGCCAGTGTGATCTGGTGCGGGAACTGTAAAGCCATGCTCAACTGAGAGAAGACGACCTTAGTCTTAGTCAGACGATAGTCGTAAGCGATTGATTGGGAATGCTTTTCCTTTTTTTCCTGAATCACACAGGCAACCGGAACCCTTCGCCCGCCAAACTCGGGTGCCTGGCTCAGCTACGCTGAAGCAACTCATTTCTTGGCAGTTTCTCCCTATGACCACTACCCGCCACGTCCTCGTCTGCCTGCTCTTTGCGCTTGCGCTGCTCAGCCTCTGGGCCGGACTGGGCCGTTCCGTGGAGCTGCCCGACGTAGCCAGCGCCAGCTATAAGCTGCAATGCGTGTCCTACAGCCCTTTCGGCAAGGATCAATCCCCCTTCGACGAACCTTTCATCCTGCGCCCGGCGCAAATGGATGCCGACCTGGCCCTGCTCGCCAGCCGCTTCGAGTGCGTGCGCACCTATTCGATGACCGGTCTGGAGGCCATTCCCGACCTGGCCCACAAGCACGGCCTGAAGCTACTGCTCGGCGCCTGGGTAAATGCCGACCCGGTGGATACCGCGGCGGAAATCGACCTGTTGATCAGGGCCGCCACGGCCCATGCGGACATCGTGCAGGCGGTTATCGTCGGCAACGAAACCCTGTTGCGCCGGGAAGTCACCGCCCAGCGGCTGGCCGGGCTGATTGGCCAGGTCAAAGCAGCCGTCCCGCAACCCGTCACCTATGCCGACGTCTGGGAGTTCTGGCTCGCCCATCCGGAAATCGCCCCGGCGGTGGATTTCCTCACCATTCACCTGCTCCCCTACTGGGAGGACGATCCCGCCGGCATTGACCAGGCCCTCGAACATGTCGGTGCGATTCGCCAGCAATTCGGTACACGTTTCGCCCCCAAAGACATCCTGATCGGTGAGACCGGCTGGCCCAGCGCCGGTCGCCAGCGTGAAACCGCCGTGCCCAGCCTGATCAATCAGGCGCGCTTCATGCGCGGTTTCGTGCAGCTGTCGGAAAGCCATGGCTGGCAGTACAACCTGATTGAAGCCTTCGACCAGCCCTGGAAACGCGCCAGCGAAGGCGCAGTCGGTGGCTATTGGGGCTTGTTCGATGCCGACCGCCGCGACAAGGGGGTGTTCACCGGAGCAGCGTCCAACCTGCCGACCTGGCCTGCCTGGTTCGGCCTGTCGCTGGTGCTGTTCGGTGCCGTCCTGGGGCTGGCCGGGCGCCCCGCCACACCACGTGACGCCTGGTCGCTGCCGGCGCTCGCCGCCCTGGGCAGTGCCTGCTGCCTGCTGCATGTCGAGCAGGCTGTGGTCACCAGCCGCTTCGCCGGCGAGTGGCTCTGGGCCGCGCTGTTGCTCGGGCTGAACCTGATTGTGCTGGCCCACGCGGCCCTGACGATCACCCAGCCACCGGATTGGCGAGGCCGACTGTGTGCCTGGCTGGAACAACGCGCCGGCATGTGGCTGCTCGCCAGCGGATTTGCCGGTGCGGTACTGATGCTCGGCCTGGTCTTTGATGCCCGCTACCGCAGCTTTCCCAACGCGTCCCTGCTGCTGCCGGCCGTGGTGTACCTGTGCCGCCCGGTGCCGGCCAGACGCCGTGAAACCGCCCTACTGTGTTTTCTGGTTGGCGCCGGCATTGTGCCGCAGCTGTACCAGGAAGGCCTGACTAACACCCAGGCGCTGGGCTGGGCGCTGGTCAGCCTGCTGCTGTGTGGCGCCTTGTGGCGCAGCCTGCAATGCCGGGTCCCTGCGGATCAATCGAATGAGTCGATGGTAATGGCGCAAACATCGCAACCATGAGGCGATGGTTCTCGCTTACCCTGAACTCAATTGCAGCGAGGTAGTTTTCCATGCGTACGATTGTTTCTCTCGACACCGGTCGACCCACCTCCGACGGCGCCGGCGTTCAACTGATCCGCATTATTGGCGGCCCGGGCCTGGAGCGTTTCGATCCTTTCCTCATGCTTGACGAATTCGGCTCGGCCAATCCTGACGATTACGTAGCGGGTTTCCCCGCCCATCCCCATCGCGGCTTCGAGACCATCACCTACATGCTCGAAGGCCGCATGAAGCACGAAGACCACATGGGTAACGTCGGCTTGCTGGAAAGTGGCGGCGTGCAATGGATGACCGCCGCGCGCGGGGTGATCCACAGCGAAATGCCGCAACAGGAACAGGGCGTGATGCGCGGCTTCCAGCTGTGGCTCAACCTGGCGGCCAAGGACAAACTGGGCGAGCCCGGTTATCGCGATTTCACGCCGGCCGAGATTCCTCACCTGATGCTGGCCGATGGCACCCAAGTCAAGGTCATTGCCGGTCGGTTCGCGACTGACGTGGTTCATCAGGATGGCGCCGTACAGCGTCCGCACACCGAACCACAGATCTTCGATCTGCATCTGTCCGCCGGTGGGCAGGTCGCGCCGCAGGTGCCCGATGGCCACCGCGTGATGCTGTATGTCTACGAGGGCACTGTGCAATTGGCCGAGCGCGACATCGCCACAGGTCAATTGGCGCGTCTGAGCGAACAGGGCGATGTGCACCTGTCGAGTCGCGACGGCGCGCGGGTGTTGCTGATTGCCGGCAAGCCGCTCAATGAACCCATCGTGCAATATGGCCCGTTCGTGATGAACAGCCGCGAAGAAATCGAACAGGCCCTGCGCGACTTCCGCGACGGCACCCTGGCCTAAGCGTTAACCCCCGCAAGCTCCCGCACGCAAACGCCGTGTGGGAGCTGCGTTGCGCTGCATCACTACCATCACCGCAGGCCATGCTCCGGCATTCCGCCCATGGCTCAGGCTTGCCCGCTACACCAATCCCGGCTATCACCTTGTTTCCCCCATGGCCGAGAAGCTCCCATGTCCGCAACGATCAATCGCCAGTTCCGCCTGGCCCAGCGTCCTGTCGGCCTGCCGACCGATGACACCTTCCGTTACCTTGAAGCCCCGCTGGGCGAGCCCGATGAAGGCCAGGTACTGGTGCGCGTGCGTTACCTGTCCATCGACCCGGCCATGCGCGGCTGGATGAACGACGGCAAATCCTATATTCCGCCGGTGGCCATAGACGAGGTGATGCGCGCCCTGGGCGTGGGCGAAGTGATCGCCTCGCGGCATCCGCAGTTCGCGGTGGGCGATTTCGTCAACGGCGCGCTGGGCGTTCAGGACTATTTTCTCGGCGAGCCCAAGGGTTTTTACAAGGTAGAGCCCCAACGCGCGCCGTTGCCGCTGTACCTGTCGGCCCTGGGCATGACCGGCATGACCGCCTACTTCGCCCTGCTGGAGGTCGGCACCCCCGAGGCTGGCGAAACCGTAGTAATTTCAGGCGCCGCCGGCGCGGTGGGCAGCATTGCCGGGCAAATCGCCAAGCTGAAAGGCTGCCGCGTGGTGGGCATCGCCGGCGGTGAGGAAAAATGCCGCTACCTGGTCGATGAACTGGGTTTCGACGCGACCATCGACTACAAGCACGAAGACATGGCGGCAGGCCTCAAGCGCACCTGTCCCAAGGGCGTGGATGTGTATTTCGACAACGTCGGCGGCGACATCCTCGACGCCGTGCTGACCCGCCTCAACTTTAAGGCGCGAGTGGTGATCTGCGGCGCGATCAGCCAGTACAACAACAAGGAGGCCGTCAAAGGCCCGAGCAACTACCTGTCGCTGCTGGTCAACCGCGCGCGCATGGAAGGCTTTGTGGTCATGGACCACGCGGCGCAGTTCCCCAAGGCCCTGCAGGAAATGGGTGGCTGGCTGGCCAGCGGCGAGCTGAAAAGCCGCGAGGATATCGTCGAGGGCTTGGAGAACTTCCCCGACACCCTGCTGAAGCTGTTCAGCGGTGAGAACTTCGGCAAACTGGTGCTCAAGGTCAATTAACGAAGGGGCGTGGACGTAACACTAGTGTTGGGCGGCCTCGCCCGCCGCAGGACCTTTGCTGAAAGCACACACCCTCCCGGGCAGCCCGCCAGCGGCGTGTCAGGCAAACGGCGGGCTGCCCGGCAACACGAAGGCGGGTAGGAGCATCCACGCGGGTGCTCAAGGTCGGCTGATGCGTGCGGGCCCGGGACTGTAGGGGCGAATTCATTCGCCTGACGTATCACGTTCAAACCATGCCGCAGCAGCGACATACGCAAGGGCCTTGGCTTCATAGCAAATCGCATCAACGCAGGTGCCGGCAGCCTCAGTGCCAAGTGAATGAATTCGCCCCGACAACATCGTGCGGAGCGTCCTCCAAACGGGCATTTCGCCCTTCATTTCGCCACTCGCTTGCGCCCTATCTGCGCGTATGCTGTGCCCTCTTCGCAAAAAATCGCTGATGGGAGCGTGAGATGGCTGGTAACAACAGGCAGGCGGCAGAGGTGTTGCACAATGCGGTAATCCAGGCGCATGGCGCCTTGCAGGCGCGCACGCCACTGGTGCAATGCATTACCAATGTGGTGTCGAGCAACTACATGGCCAATATTCTGCTGGCCGCTGGCGCCTCGCCGGCCATGGTCGACAACACCCAGGAAGCCGGGCTGTTTGCCGGCATTGCCGATGCCCTGCTGATCAACCTGGGCACGCCCACCGACAGCCAAGTCGAATCGATGCGTCTGGCCGCCGCCGCGGCGCAGCAGGCAGGCAAACCCTGGGTACTCGACCCGATCGGCGCTGGCGGTCTGCCCTGGCGCGGCGCGATTGCACTCGAACTACTGCAATACCGGCCCGCCGCCATTCGCGGCAATCCTTCGGAAATCAAAGGCCTCTCCGGGCTTGGCAGTGGTGCTCGCGGCATGGACAGCTCCGATGAGCCGGAGTCCGCCGTACCGGCGGCCCTGGAACTGCTCCGCCATTGCCGCACCGTCGGCGCTTCGGGGGCGGTGGACCATCTGGTCGGTCACTACGAAGAGCGGCCGACGTTGATCCGCGTCTACGGCGGCAGTTGCCTGCAGCCACGGGTCACCGCCACCGGCTGCGCCCTCGGTGCGCTGGTCGCGGCGTACCAGGCGGTCGCCGAGCCGCTGGTGGCCACCGTTGCCGCCCACGCCAGCTTCGCCATCGCCGGCAAACTTGCCGCCGAACGTCACGCGGCGCCGGGCTCGTTCGCGGTGGCCTTTATCGATGAGTTGCATGCACTGGACGAAGCACGTATCCAGCAACACCTGCGCATCGACGTTACCAGCCTGGTTTCCCCGCCGTAAATACAGCGGCAAGGTGGACGACGCTTTGCTCGTCCACCGCGTTTCCCGCCCGCTTAAAGCACCAGCGCCAGCAGCACACCGACGACCATCACCAGCGGCCAGCTGAGCAGCAATCCCCGCCAGCGCAAAGGTGCGTGGCGCAGCTCCATGAAGCCGTCGGTGATCAGCCAAGCCTTGCCGAAGGCCACCGCCAGCACCGCGCCGACCAGCGTCAGCGACATGCCCGCGTTGCCGAGCACCACGGTGCCCACCGAGAGCAAGGCCAGCCCTACCCAGCACAGAATCAGGATGATCGATGCAGACATCACAACCTCCTCAGCCCAGCACGTAGACCAGCGGGAACAGCAGCACCCAGACCAGATCCACCATGTGCCAATACAGCACGCCCGATTCCAGCCCGCTGCACGCGCCCGGCCCATAGGCGCGCAGCCGGCAGCGGTTGGCCATGTAGCCGAGTATCAGCATGCCCAGCAGCACGTGCAGGAAATGAAACCCGGTCAGAATCCAGTACAGGGTGAAGAAGGTGTTGTACTCCAGGTCCAGGCCAAGACCGGCCAAATGGCCGTACTCGCCCAGCTTGAGCACCACGTAGACGCAGGCCGAGACCAGCGCCGCCAGCAGCAACCAGCCTCCCCGCTCCTGCTCACCGCCCCGTACCTGCTCCACCGCCAGTGCGGCGAGCAGGCCGGAGGTGAGCAGGCTCAGGGTCAGCGCCAAGCCGGTGGAGTTGTCCAGCGCCTGACGGCTCTGCGCGAACAGCTCGGGATTCAGCGCCTGGGTGGTCGCGAAGGCGAGAATCAGAATGCCGAACACCGCCAGCTCGGCAAAGATGAAGATCCACATCGCCAGATCGCCCGGCACGCGCCGTTCGACCCTGGCAAACGTCTCACTCGAAGTGGACATCAACCACATCCATCAGCGCCGCCACGGTCTGCACATCGTCCGACAGCGGCTCGGCCAGGCAGGCCTGGCACGCTTCGCGGGGACTCATGCCGGCGCGGATCATCCGTGCGGTAAAAATCAGCAAGCGGGTCGAGGCCACCTCTTCCAGATCGTGCTGCTCCAGCCGACGCAGCGCCTGGCCGAGCTTGACCACCTGGGCCGCCAACGCGTGATCCACGCCAGCCTCATTGGCGACAATGCGCGTTTCTTCGTCAGCGGGCGGGTAATCGAAGCGTAAGGCGACGAAACGCTGGCGCGTACTGGGTTTCATGCCCTTGAGCAGATTCTGGTAGCCGGGGTTGTAGGACACCACCAGCATGAAGCCGGGCGGAGCCTGCAACTGCTCGCCGGTGCGCTCGATGAACAGCTCGCGGCGATCATCTGCCAGCGGGTGCAGCACCACGGCGGTGTCCTGGCGCGCTTCGACCACCTCGTCCAGGTAACAGATGCCGCCCTCGCGCACAGCGCGGGTCAGCGGGCCGTCCTGCCACCAGGTGCCGTCGGCGCCGATCAGGTGGCGACCCACCAGGTCGGTGGCGGACAAATCGTCATGGCAGGCCACCGTGTACAGCGGCAGGCCGAGGCGGTGCGCCATGTACTGCACGAAACGGGTCTTGCCGCAGCCGGTCGGGCCCTTGATCAGCACCGGCATGCCATGCCGCCAGGCCTGTTCGAACATCACCTCTTCATTGCCCAGGGATTGGTAGAAAGGTACGTCCGGCACGCCCGTCCCCCTCAGTTTCTCAGGTGCATTCACCGGCAATACCTCACGAAAGCAGTTGGTTAAAGCCACGCTACCCGCGACATGGCGTCACGTTCAAGGGGTATGGGGACCTCTCTTGATCGCAATCAAGCGCATCGGCAATTCGTCTCTCTAGCATCGGCGCCGTACACAAAAAGAAGTACCCGGGTATTGCCACACCGAAGTACCAACACGGAGTCACCGATGACTTCATCTAGGGGAGATACACAATGAAGTACGCCAAACCGCTACTGGCAGGACTGCTGGCCAGCGTTTCTCTACTCGGCTTCTCGATCGCCCAGGCCAACGCGCCGGCGATGACCGCTGCGGAAAAGGAAACGGCCAAGCAGATCTATTTCGAACGCTGCGCCGGCTGCCACGGTGTGCTGCGCAAGGGCGCCACCGGCAAGAACCTGGAGCCGCACTGGGAACAGGTACAGGCCAACGGCAGCAAACTGGAGGGCGGCACCCTCAAGCTCGGCACCAAGCGTCTGGAGAACATCATTGCCTTCGGTACTGAAGGCGGCATGGTCAACTACGACGACATCCTCACCAAGGATGAAATCAACCTGATGGCGCGCTACATCCAGCACACCCCGGACGTGCCGCCGGAGTTCTCGCTGCAGGACATGAAGGACAGCTGGAAGCTGATCGTGCCGGTGTCCGAACGCCCCACCAAGCAGATGAACAGCATCAACCTGAAAAACGTCTTCGCCATCACCCTGCGCGATGCCGGCAAGCTGGCCCTGGTGGACGGCGACACGCACAAAATCTGGAAGATCCTCGAAACCGGGTATGCCGTGCATATCTCCCGGCTCTCCGCCTCGGGCCGTTATGTCTACACCGTGGGCCGCGACGGCCTGACCACCATCATCGACATGTGGTTCGAAGAGCCGACCACCGTCGCCACGGTACGCCTGGGTTCGGATGCCCGCTCGGTGGACGTCTCGAAGTTCAAGGGCTTCGAAGACAAATACCTGATTGGTGGCACCTACTGGCCGCCGCAGTACTCGATCATGGACGGCGAGACCCTGGAGCCAATCAAGGTCGTCTCCACCCGTGGCCAGACCGTCGATGGCGAGTACCACCCCGAGCCGCGTGTGGCGTCCATCGTCGCTTCGCACATCAAGCCTGAATGGGTGGTGAACGTGAAGGAGACCGGGCAGATCCTGCTGGTCGACTACACCGACATCAAGAACCTCAAGACCACCACCATCGAATCCGCCAAGTTCCTGCATGACGGCGGCTGGGATGCCTCGCATCGCTACTTCCTGGTCGCTGCGAACGCGTCCAACAAGGTCGCGGCCGTGGATACCAAGACCGGCAAGCTCGCGGCTCTGGTGGAGACCGCCAAGATCCCGCACCCGGGCCGTGGCGCCAACTTCGTGCACAAGGAGTTCGGTCCCGTCTGGGCCACCGGTCACCTGGGCGACGATGTGGTCTCGCTGATCTCCACACCCTCCGAGGAGCGAAAGCACGCCAAGCACAAGGCGCACAACTGGAAAGTGGTGCAGGAACTGAAGATGCCCGGCGCCGGCAACCTGTTCGTCAAGACGCACCCGAAGTCCAAGCACTTCTGGGCCGACGCGCCGATGAACCCCGAGCGTGACGTGGCCGAATCGGTGTACGTGTTCGATATGAACGACCTCAACCAGCCGCCCAAGCAGCTGAACGTCGCCAAGGACTCCGGCCTGCCGATGAGCCAGGCGATCCGCCGCGCGGTACAGCCCGAGTACAACGTGACGGGCGACGAAGTCTGGATCTCCCTGTGGGGTGGCAAGACCGACCAGTCCGCCATCGTCGTGTACGACGACAAGACCCTGAAGGTGAAGCGTGTAATCACCGATCCGCAGATGGTCACGCCGACCGGCAAGTTCAACGTTTACAACACCATGTTCGACGTCTACTGATCGTTCCCGATCGCTTGCTGAATGCCCCCGTGCTCCGGCACGGGGGTAGTCAAGGACACCTCCATGACAGATCACAAGCAACAACCCGGCGGACGGTTCCGCCGAATCCTCGCCACGCTGCGGCGCCCGAGTCTGCAGTACTCGCTCGGCACGCTCCTGCTGGCCGGCATTGTGCTGGGCATCCTGTTCTGGGGCGGTTTCAACACCGCGCTGGAAGTCACCAACACCGAAAGCTTCTGCATTTCCTGCCATGAGATGCGCGACAACGTGTACCCCGAATACAAGGAGACCATCCATTACAGCAACCGCACCGGCGTGCGCGCCACCTGCCCGGATTGCCACGTTCCCAGGGAATGGACCTACAAGATGGTGCGCAAGGCGCAAGCCTCACGGGAACTGTGGGGCAAGCTGGTCGGCACCATCGACACACCGGAGAAATTCGAAGCCAAGCGCCTGACCCTGGCGCGCAGCGAATGGAAGCGCATGAAAGCTTCCGATTCTCGTGAGTGCCGCAACTGCCACAGCCTGGAAAGCATGAACACCGAGACGCAGAAGCAGCGGGCCCGCAAGCAGCATGAAATGGCGATTCGCGACAACATGACCTGCATTGATTGCCACAAAGGGATTGCCCACCACAAACCCGCGGGCATGACTGAAGAAGACGAAGAATAGGGACTGGCCAGAGCCATGAAGAGGAATCGACCATGAACAAAACCTTAATCGCCAGCGCCATCACTGCGGCCCTGGCCCTCGCCGCCGCCCAGGCTCATGCCGCGCCTCCCGCCGACTGGAGCAAGGTGCCGGCCACGGATATCACTCTGTTCTATCCGGGCGTCTCGCCGCTGGAATGGATCACCAAGGGCACCGAACACGGCGGCGCCCGGGCGCTGAAAAAAGGCGAAACCTGCGCCGGCTGCCACTCGGAAGAAACCGCCGACATGGGCAAGAAAATTGTCAGCGGCGCCACGCTCGAACCCGCACCCATTGCCAGCAAGGCGCCCTTCATCAATACCCAGGTGCAGGCCGCCCACGACGGCGAGCACCTTTACCTGCGCTTCTCCTGGACCCAGCCCGCGGCTTCCGGTGCGGCAAAGATGGACGACAAGAACCCGGTCAAAATCGCCTACATGCTCGAAGCCGGCTCCAAGGTGGAACTGGCCGATCGCGGCGGCTGCTGGGCCAGCTGTCACGGCGATGCCCGCAGCATGCCCGGTGCGGACGAGAACAAGACCAAGTACGTCAGCGGCGGTTCGCTGGCCGGTGGGCTGTTCTACGACCTCAACCAATGGCGTAGCGGCGAAAACAAGGCCTTTGACGGCCATATCGCCGATACGCGTGTCATGGACGGCGGTCAGGCACTGATCAGCGCGGTCGGCACACGCAACGGCGATACCTGGACAGTGGATTTCACCCGTAAATTCACCGGCGGCGCAGGCGACGTCGCCCTCGAACCGGGGCACACCTACAACTTCGGCTTCGCCATCCACGACGACAGCGCCAGCGGCCGCTATCACCACGTCTCGCTCGGTTATCAGTTGGGCATCGACGCGGCCGCGGACATCACCGCGGCCAAACAATAACAACAACCCATCCACGCCCTTTGAGCCCACCCCCCGTATCGCGGGAGGTGGGCCCGTTTTGTCTGTGCGCAGCCTGCGCAGGGACGAGACCATCCCTTCGTTTCAGATTTTTTCCTCAGCGTTTCCCTTGCCGCCGATTCGATTGATTACCGTCAAGGACGCAACGGCGCGTCCCGGCGATCCTCTGCCTCAATCACAACCGGTGCGGGGCATCGGCTGAACAGCGTTTCCCACTGGCAAGGCAGTCAACAAGAACCTGAAAAACCACGTAGTGAACACCCAGATAAACAACGTACCCCCGCGGTACAACGCCCGCACCATGTTGTCGGTCCGGCCTCCAACCCGCCGGCCCTAAGGAGTTACACAATGAGTTATGTTGGCAAACCGCTACTGACAGGGTTTATTGCCGGCTTGTCGCTGCTCGGTTTAGCGATAGCCCAGGCCAACACCAATCCGGAAAGCGCCAGCGCCGCCTATGCCGGACAAGCCTCCGTGATTGATCCGGCCAGCGCTCAAGTGGTTCATACCCCCGGCGCGCCGGACCTCTCCGCCGCCGAGTTCGAACAGGCCAAGGAAATCTACTTCCAGCGCTGCGCCGGCTGTCACGGCGTGTTGCGCAAGGGCGCTACTGGCAAGCCATTGACTCCGGACATCACCCAACAACGTGGCCAGGCCTTCCTTGAAGCGCTGATCACCTACGGCTCGCCGGGCGGCATGCCGAACTGGGGCACCTCGGGCGGCCTCACCTCGGCCGAAATCACATTGATGGCCAAGTACATCCAGCACACCCCGCCGACGCCGCCGGAGTGGGGTCTGGCCGAGATGAAGAATTCCTGGAAAGTCCTGGTCAAGCCTGAAGACCGTCCCAAGAAGCAGCTGAACAAGCTGGACCTGCCCAACCTGTTCTCCGTCACCCTGCGTGACGACGGCAAGATTGCGTTGATCGACGGCAACACCAAGAAGATCGTCAAGACCATCGACACCGGTTACGCCGTGCACATTTCGCGCATGTCCGCCTCCGGCCGTTACCTGCTGGTGATCGGCCGCGACGCGAAGATCGACATGATCGATCTGTGGGCCAAGGAGCCGATCAAGGTCGCGGAAATCAAGGTGGGCATCGAAGCCCGCTCGGTGGAAACCTCCAAGTTCGAAGGTTACGAAGACAAGTACGTGATCGCCGGCGACTACTGGCCGCCGCAGTTCACCATCATGAATGGCGAGACCCTGGAGCCGCTGCGCATCGTCTCCACTCGCGGCATGACCGTTGGCACCCAGGAATATCACCCGGAACCGCGCGTGGCGGCGATCATCGCCTCCCACGAACACCCGGAGTTCATCGTCAACGTCAAGGAAACCGGCAAGGTCCTGCTGGTCAACTACGAGGACATCGACAACCTGACCACTACCAGCATCGACGCCGCGCCCTTCCTGCACGACGGCGGCTGGGACGTCAGCCATCGCTACTTCATGACCGCCGCCAATAACTCCAACCAGGTCGCCGTGATCGACTCCAAGGAGCGCAAGATGGCAGCCCTGGTGGATGTAGGTAAAATCCCGCACCCCGGTCGCGGTGCCAACTTCGTGCACCCGCAGTTCGGTCCAGTCTGGGCCACCAGCCACCTGGGCGACGAAACCATCTCCCTGATCGGCACTGATCCAGACAATAACCCGCAATATGCCTGGAAAGTTGTAGAAACACTCAAGGGACAGGGCGGCGGGTCGCTATTTATCAAGACCCATCCGAAATCGAAGCACCTGTACCTGGATACCACCTTCCATCCAGAAGCAAAAATCAGCCAGTCGGTGGCCGTTTTCGACATCACCAACATGAACGCCGGTTACACCGTTCTGCCTATCGGCGACTGGTCCGGTATCAAGGAAGGCGCCAAGCGCGTCGTGCAGCCTGAGTACAATAAGGCCGGCGACGAAGTCTGGTTCTCGGTATGGAGCGGACAGGACGAGGAATCGGCCATCGTGGTGGTCGACGACAAGACCCTAAAGCTGAAAAAAGTGATCCGGGACAAGAGGTTGATTACTCCCACCGGTAAATTTAACGTGCATAACACTCAGTACGACGTTTACTGAGTTTCTCCAGGACGGGCTGCAAGGCCCGTCCCCTTAGCCTTGAAGGAAGTACCCATGAAAAAACTGCTGATCCCACTGCTCGCTTTGGGCGGTGCACTGAGCTTGCAGCCGGCGATAGCCGCTGACGGCGAGGCCCTGTTCAAGAGCAAGCCGTGCGCTGCTTGCCACAACGTTGCCATGAAAATGGTCGGCCCGGCACTGAACGAAGTCGCCGCCAAGAATGCCGGTGTTGAAGGCGCAGCCGCTACCCTGGCCGCCAGCATCAAGAACGGCAGCAGTGGCAAGTGGGGCCCGATCCCGATGCCGCCAAACGCGGTAAGTGAAGAAGAAGCCAAGACCCTCGCCGAGTGGATCCTGACGCTGAAGTAAGCACGTCCAGGAGGGACGCCATGATGGTCACACGAGCCGCGCAATTTCGTTTGGGACTGGCTGTGGCGTCCCTCCTCTCTTTTTCCCCGGTACTGCACGCGACACCCAGTGTCGAACGGCAGGCCCAATTGGAGCACCTGCTCCTGCAGGATTGTGGCTCGTGCCATGGCCTGCGCATGACCGGCGGCCTCGGCCCCGCGTTGACTCTTGACGCTCTCGCCGGCAAACCCCGCGAATTTCTGATCGCCACCGTGACCCACGGTCGCCCCGGCACTGCCATGCCCGGTTGGAAAGCCCTGCTCGATGAGCAGGATGTGGCCTGGCTGGTCGACGTCTTGCTTGAAGGATACCCCTCGCCATGATCCGCCCGTCCCTGCTACTGGCCGCCGGCCTGTTGCTCAGCGCCTGTGCCCAACAACCGTTGCGCGGCACCGGAGACCTGGGCGTGGTGGTCGAACGTGCCACCGGCAGCTTGCAATTGATCGAAAGCAGCAGCCAGACCCGCCTGGCGCGTATCGAAGGGCTGGGCGACCTGTCCCATGCCTCGGTGGTGTTTTCCCGCGACCAGCGCTTCGCCTATGTCTTCGGTCGCGACGGCGGACTGACGAAAGTCGATCTGCTCCTGCAACGCATCGACAAGCGCGTCATCCAGGCCGGCAACAGCATCGGCGGCGCCATCAGCCAGGACGGTCGCCTGATCGCCGTGGGCAACTACGAACCGGGCGGCGTGAAAGTCTTCGACGCCGTGACCCTGGAATTAGTGGCCGACATCCCCGCCACCCCGCTGCCCGACGGCAGCCGCAACTCGCGGGTGGTCGGGGTCACCGACGTGCCCAACCAGGGTTTCATCTACAGCCTGTTCGACACCGGCGAAACCTGGCTGCTGGACTTCAGCCAAGGCAACACGCCGGTCGTCAGCCGTTTCGAGAATATCGGCAAGCAACCCTACGATGCCCTGCTTACCCCGGAAGGCCGCTATTACATCGCCGGCCTGTTTGGCGAGGACGGCATGGCCAAGCTCGACCTCTGGCACCCCGAGCGCGGCGTTGAGCGCATCCTCGACGGCTACGGCCGTGGCCAGCAGCCGCTGCCGGTCTACAAGATGCCGCACCTGGAAGGCTGGACCGTGGCCGGCAACCAGACCTTCGTGCCCGCCATCGGCCAGCACCGCGTGCTGGTGATGGATTCACAGAACTGGCAACAGACCGCCGCCATCGACGTGGCCGGCCAGCCGGTCTTCGTCATGGCCCGACCGGATGCGCGACAGATCTGGGTCAACTTCGCCCACCCGGACAACCACAAGGTGCAGGTGATCGACAGCGAAAGCCACGCCATCCTGGCCACTCTGGAACCCGGTCCGGCCGTGCTGCACATGGAGTTCACCGCCCGTGGCGACCAGCTCTGGCTGTCGGTGCGCGACAGCGGCGAAGTGCAGGTGTGGGACCCCTATCGCCTGGAGCTGATCAAGCGCCTGCCGGCCGACAGCCCGAGCGGCATCTTCTTCACCAGCCGCGCGCATGAAACGGGGCTCTGACATGCACGACCTCGATCCGCTCAGCCGTCGCCTGATCGAACGTTTCCAGCATGGTATGCCGCTGTGTGCCGAGCCCTACCAGGCCATGGCCGACGTCCTTGAGTGCAGCGAGGCCGAGGTGCTCGATTGCCTCGCTCGCCTTGAGCAGAACGGTGGCCTGTCGCGCATCGGCCCGGTGTTCGAGCACAGCCGCGCCGGCGCCAGCACGCTGGTAGCCCTGGCCGTGCCCCATGAGCAACTGGAGCAGATCGCCGAACGGATCAACCGTTACCCCGAGGTCAATCACAACTACCTGCGCGAACACGCCTACAACCTGTGGTTCGTGCTCACCGGACCGGACCGTGCCCACCTGGACCAGGTGCTCGATGAGATTGAGGTCGACACCGGCCTCGCCCCACTCGACCTGCCCATGCAGCGCGCCTACCGCATCGATCTCGGCTTTTCCCTGGAGCACAGCCCATGTGCAGCGCCCTGAATAGCGAACAACGCTTGGAGTTGCGCCGCCTGCTGGAAGCAGGCCTGCCGCTGGCCAGCCGGCCCTATCAAACCCTCGCCGAACAGATCGGCGCCGACGAACACGCCGTACTCGCGCAAATGCAGCACTGGAACGACGATGGCCTGTTCCGTCGCGTCGGCCTGGTTCTGCAGCATCGCGCCCTGGGCTTTCGCGCCAACGCCATGCTGGTGCTGGACATTCCCGACGACCACGTCGATGAGGTCGGCCAGCGACTCGGCCAGGCGCCGGGCATCAATCTTTGCTACCAACGCCCGCGCCGCCTGCCGCATTGGCCGTACAACCTGTTCTGCATGGTGCACGGCCGCGAGCGGGAACAGGTCTGCATGCACATCGCGGCACTGCTGGCTGAGCACGGCCTGAGCGACATTCCCCATCAATTACTGTTCAGCACCCGTGCGTTCAAGCAGCGCGGCGGTCGCTATACCCCGCCCGCCACACGTGAGGTGTGCCATGGATGAACTCGACCGGAAACTGATCAACCGCCTGCAGCAGGGCCTGCCCTTGGTGCCGCGCCCCTGGGAAGCCCTGGCGCTGGAACTGGACAGCTCGTCCGCGGAACTGCGCGCGCGTACCCAGGCGCTGCTGAATGACGGCACCCTGACCCGCTTTGGGCCGATGTTCGACATCGAGCGCCTCGGCGGTGCCTTCACCCTCGCGGCATTGACGGTACCGGAGGAACGTTTCGACGCGGTGGCCAAGATCCTCGCCGCCATGCCTGAAGTCGCCCACAACTACCGTCGAGAACATGCCTGGAACATGTGGTTCGTACTCGGCTGCGCCACCCCCGAAGGCATCGCTGACAGCATCGCGCGCATCGAAGCGCAAACCGGCTTGCCCGTCCTCAATCTGCCCAAGGAGCAGACCTACCATGTCGGCTTGCATTTCCCGGTATGAACCGCAGGTGGTCAGGCAACTGATCGAACTCACCGAAGCCGGCCTGCCGCTGGTGGACGACCCTTGGGCCTGGCTGGCCGAACGGCTTCAGTTGAGCGTTACCGCCACCCTGAACCTGTTGCAGCACCTGCAGGACGACGGCGCCATCCGCCGCATCGCCGCCGTGCCCAACCACTACCGACTCGGCTACCAGCACAACGGCATGACAGTGTGGGACGTGGACGATGCCGAAATGGACCGCCTCGGCCCACTGCTCGGTGCTCAGCCCTACATCAGCCACTGCTACCGCCGCCCGCGCCGCGAGGGCTGGCGCTACAACCTGTTCGCTATGGTGCATGGCCGCAGCGCCGAGGAAATCGACGCCTACCGCGCCGACATCCGCCACTTGCTCGGCCACGCCTGCCGCGCCGATGAAATGCTGGTCAGCAGCCGCATTCTGAAAAAAACCGGCCTGCGCATCGGCCGCCCAGGCACGTCGTAATCACGGGCAAGCCGGCACATGACGGGCGGCGTCGCTCACTGCTCGATGCCGGAATGGAAACACGCGGCTAGTCGAGCACCCCGCCATCACTCCGGGCCTGAGCCGAGCCAAAAAACGGCGGGCTGCCCGAAGACTCCGTGTTTTCCATCCTTATCCCTGCAACGGGCGAGACCGACCTACGCAAAACGTCACCCGGGCTACCCTACCACCCGCGAGCAACGTCACCCGCGCTACCCACAAACGAAACCACCCGACGCGCAACGTCACCCAGGCCGTAGGGCGGCGTCGCTCGCTGCGCGATGCCGGAATGAAAACACGCGGCTCGCCGAGCACCCCGCCATCACTCCGAGTCGATCGGGGCCGCAAATCACCGGGTTGCACGAAGACTCCGCTTTTCCACCCACTTCTCGCAAATGGGCGAGACCGCCCTACACCAACTAAGTTGCGGCGACGCGCCAGGGTATGGGTAAAGAAATAAGTGCCGCCCGGGCACCAGACACGCCGATAGTTGGCCATGTATGTCATCCATGACAGAACAAGGACCCCGCAGTGTAGGCCGCATGCTCGTAGACGGCGTCGCTCGCTGCACGATGCCGGGATGGAAACACGCGGCTGGCCGAGCACCCCGCCATCACTCCGAGCCTGATCGAGGCCAAAAACGGCGGGCTGCCCGGAGGTTCCGTGTTTTCCATCCTTATTCCCTGCCACGGGCGAGGCCGCCCTACGCGCAACGGGGCCATCCATGAACGAGACTACCCTGCGCGCAACGTTACTCCTGGCCGTAGGGCGGCGTCGCTCGTTGCACGGTGCCGAGATGGATATGCGCAGCTGGCCGAGCACCCCGCCATCACTCCGAGCTTGATCGAGGCCAAAAACGGCGGGCTGCCCGAGGACTCCGCGCCCCACTCTCCCGCCCTGCCACGGGCGAGGCCGCCCTACGCGCAACGTAACCCGGGCTACCCACGAACGAGACCACCCACGCGCAACGTTACCGCTGCACGGGTGAATGCCTTCTACGCTCCGCTTTGCGCCAAGTCAGCCACTTCGCGGCTGGCCACGGCGTACATGGAATAGTCGCTGCCGGTGGCGGCGCGTAGTTCCGCGAGCATGTTGCGCCAACGTTTGACCATCACCTTGCGCTGTTCCATCCACCCCTGCAGACGTGCTTCCAGATCGTCGCTTCCCGGCGTTTGCAGCAGCGATACGGTGATCGCCTGCTGCTGTCCGTCGAGGTCGTCGCGGAAGGCTTCACGGGCCAGGGCCTGCCAGTTGTTCTTTACTGGCAGCTCGGTGATCTGTTGCAGGAACCAGGTCAGCTCCAGCCGGCTACCCACCGCAAAGTACGCCCGGGCCACTTCGGCGGGTTCTAGGCCCGTCTGATCGGCGGCTTCGAGGATCGGCAGCAGCGTGTACAAATGGCTGACGCCAGCCACCATGCGCGCCAGCAACTCGGGCACACCCGCCTCGACATAATCGCGATAGCGTGCCTGCCAGAGCTCATGGGTCGGACCTTCGAGCAGCTCGTTTAGCTTCAACCCCAGCGCCGCGACACGCGGACCGAAATGCGCCAGGTCACGGGCGGCGTTCAGCTGGTTGCGCCGGCTGCGCAAGAACCAGCGTGTGGCGCGCCGTCCGAGACGCATCAGCTCGTCCATCAACGCCAGCTGAGTTTCCGCCGGCACCTGATGATCGAGCAATTCGATCTGCCGGAACCAATGCGGCAGGTGAAAGATGTCGCGCACGATCACATAGGCCGCCGCCACCTGGGAGGCGCTCATGCCGGTAGATTCCTTGAGGCGCTGCACGAAGGTGATGCCCATATGGTTGACCAGATCATTGGCAATCTGCGTGCTGACGATCTCGCGCTTGAGGCGGTGACGGCGCATGGCCGGCCCGAACTTTTCCGCCAGCAGCTGCGGAAAGGCGCTCTCCATGTCACGAATTAAGTAGTCGTCGTCCGGTATCTTCGACTTGAGCAGCGCCTGCTTGAGGTCGATCTTGCTGTAGGACAGCAGCACCGCCAGTTCCGGGCGGGTCAGTCCCTGACTGTTATTGCCGCGCTCGACCAACTGCTCGTCGCTGGGCAGAAACTCCAACGCACGGTCGAGCTTGTCGCGGCTTTCCAGGTCGGTGATCAGCCGACGGTATTCGGCGCCGCGATCGCGGGCCCGCCGCTCGGCCAGCGACAGGGCCTGCGTCTGCTTGTAGTTGTTGGCCAGCACCAGCCGACTCACCGCCTCGGTCATGCCGGCCAGCAGCTCGTTGCGCTGCTTGCCGGTCATGTCGCCGGCCGTGACCACCTCGTTGAGCAGGATCTTGATGTTCACCTCATGGTCGGAACAGTCCACCCCGCCAGCGTTATCAATGAAATCCGTGTTGCTCGCCCCGCCATTCAAGCCATATTCGATGCGCCCCCGCTGGCTCATGCCCAGGTTGCCGCCCTCACCCACCACCCTGGCGCGCAGCTCATTGCCGTTGACACGCAGCGCATCGTTGGCCTTGTCGCCAATGTCGACGTGGCTTTCCGTACTGGCTTTGACGTAGGTGCCGATGCCGCCGTTCCAGATCAGGTCCACCGGTGCCTTGAGCAGCGCATTGATCAGTTCGTTGGGGCTGAGTCGCTTGGCCTGGATGGCGAAGCACGCCTGCATCTGCGGGGTGATCTCGATGCTTTTGGCGCTGCGCGCAAACACACCGCCACCGGCCGAGATCAGCCCGGCGTCGTAGTCGGTCCAGGCCGAGCGCGGCAGCGCGAACAAGCGCTGGCGCTCGGCGTAGCTGGCCGCCGGATCGGGGTCCGGATCGATGAAGATATGAATGTGGTTGAACGCCGCCAGCAGCCGCACCCGATCGGACATCAACAGGCCGTTGCCGAACACGTCACCGGCCATGTCGCCGATGCCGATCACGCTGATGCTGTCCTGCTGCACATCGATGCCGCGCTCGCGAAAATGCCGCTGCACCGAGATCCAGGCACCCTTGGCGGTGATGCCCATGGCCTTGTGGTCGTAGCCGGCCGAGCCGCCGGAGGCGAAGGCATCGCCGAGCCAGAAGCCATAATCGGCAGACAGCGCATTGGCGATATCGGAAAAACTCGCCGTCCCCTTGTCGGCCGCCACGACTAGATAGGGATCGTCGCCGTCATGGCGCACCACATTGGTCGGCGGCACCACCTGGCCCTCCTGGATGTTGTCGGTGATATCCAGCAAGCCGCTGATAAACAGGCGGTAGCAGGCAATTGCCTCGGCCTGGATCTCATCGCGATTACCGCTTTGCGGCAGGCGCCGCGGCACGAAGCCGCCCTTGGCACCCATGGGCACAATCACCGCGTTCTTCACCTGCTGAGCCTTGACCAGGCCGAGCACTTCGGTGCGGTAATCCTCCTCGCGGTCCGACCAGCGCAAACCACCCCGAGCCACCGGCCCACCACGCAGGTGCACACCCTCGAAACGCGGCGAGTAGACGAAAATCTCATAACGCGGTACCGGTTTGGGCACACCCGGGATTGCGCCGGGATCGAATTTGAAACTGAAGTAAGGCTTGTCTGCGCCCTGGGCATCCGGCTGGTAGAAATTGCTGCGCAGCGTTGCCTTGATCAGCGCCAGGTAGCGCCGCAGGATAAGGTCCTCGTTGAGCACCGCCACCCTGTCCAGCGCGGTGAGAATCGCCTGTTCCAGCTTAAGCTGCTTGTCCTGCAGATCCGCCTCGACCAGCTTGCGCGCCAGGTAGAAGCGGGTTTTGAACAGACGCACCAGTTCACGCGCGATGTCCGGATGGTTGTTCAGCGCGTTGGCGATATAGCCCAGGTCGAAGCCCAGGCGGATCTGCTTGAGGTAACGCGCATAGGCGCGCAGCAGCGCAACGTCGCGCCAGGGCAGCGCGGCGCTGAGCACCAGCCGGTTGAAGGCATCGTTTTCGGCGTCGCCGGCGACGACATGCACAAAGGCATCCTGGAAGGTTTCGTTGAGCTCCTGGATGTCGATCTGCAGGCCTTCGGCATAGGTGAAGGTGAAGTCATGGATCCAGAACGCCCGGCCGCTGCGCTGGTGCAGGTAATAGGAAAACTCGCTGAGCACGCGCAGGCCGAGATTCTCCAGAATCGGCAGCACATCGGACAGCGGCAGGGGCGTGTCGCCGTGGTAGACCTTGCAATGCAATTGCCGGTCATCCGTGCCCAGCGGCAGATAAAAGCTCATCAGCAAAGGACGCTGTTCGGACAGCTCATGGATGTGCTGCATGTCCACCGCCGCCGAATGGGCTTCGTAGCGCTCGCGGTAGCCGGCCGGAAACCCCTGCGGGAAATTGGCCAGGACTTCCCGGCCACGGGCCTCGCCGAACCCTTCCAGGATCAGGTTGGCATAGTCGTCCTGCCAGGACCGGCAGGCCTGAATGACTTCCTGCTCAAGTTGCCGGGTGTCGAAGTGCGGCGGATGGCGGGGATCGATGCGCAGGATCAACTGCACCCGCGCCAGCTGGGACTCGGAAAAGTACGTCCAGAACTCGCAATCGCTGGCGCCCAATCGTTCCATGAGGATGCGCTGGACCTTCACGCGGATTTCCGTGGAGTACAGATCGCGCGGCACGTACAGCAGGCAGTACATGAAGCGACCGTAGGGGTCTCGACGCAGGAACAGCCGCAGCCTGTTGCGCTCCTGGATCTGCACGATGGCCATGGCGGTCTCGAACAGCTCATCAACCGGCGTCTGGAACAGCTCGTCGCGCGGCAATACCTCCAGTACCTGGCGCAGCTCCTTGCCCAGATGCGCCTTCGCATCGAAGCCCGAGCGGGTGACGATGTCGTCCACCTTGCGCCGGATGTAGGGAATGCGCTTGACGCTTTCGGCATACACCATTGAGGTGTACAGGCCCATGAAACGGTATTCGCGAATCACCCGGCCGGCATCGTCCAGTTCGCGCAACGAGACGAAATCCGGATAGGCCGGACGGTGCACCCGGCTGGGCCGCGCGGCCTTGGCGAACGATAGCAGCAGCGGCTGACGCAGATAGGCCATGGTCGCAGCTTCGACATGGGTGTCCTCACGGCTCAACCCCTTGCGCAAACGGCGCGACAGGCCCAGCAATGAGGCCTCGTCATAGGCCACGCGACCGCCTTCGGCCTCGTCCTCCAAGGTGAACTCTTCATAGCCCAGAAAGGTGAAGTGATCGTCCAGCAACCACTGGATGAACACCTTCATTTCCGCAACGTCCTCGGCGTCTACCTCGACCGGGCAATGCTCCAAGCGAGTGATGGCTTCGCGGGCGCGGGCCTGCATGGCCGGGAAATCGCTGACCGCCAGGCGCACCTCGTCTAGAACATCCAGCAAGGCCTGCTGCAACTCATGCAGCTCGCTGGCCGTCGCGCAGCGGTCAATTTCCAGGAACATCAACGCCTCGGCATGCACCCCTTCGCCCGTGGAGCCCTTGGGCAACAGCTCGAGCAACTCGCCGGCCGCGTTGCGGCGCACGCTGAACACCGTGTTCTGCAGGGTATGGATGCTACGCCCACGGCGCGCCAGCTCCATGCGCGCGGAGTCCACCAGAAAGGGCATGTCCGGGTGCAGGATTTCCACTGCACTGTGGCTGGACTGCCAGCCATGTTTTTCGTAGTCGGGGTTGAACACCCGCACCTGGGCCGTTTCGCTACGGGAGCCTTCCAGTAAACGCCAGGCCGACAAGGTGCAACCGGCCAGGTCGGTGAGGCGCCGCTCGACCAGTTCGTCGAGCGCGATCACGGCAAAGAACTGCTCGGCGAAGCGACAGACCTGCGGCAAGACGCCGGCGTCCACATGGGAGGCCAGAATCGCCTCCAATTGCTGCTGGAAATCGGTCTTGCCGGTCGCAGTGAAAAACACCATGGCGATACTCCATCAAAACAGAGAAATCCGTAGTTGCTTCAGGCGCGCCTGGCACGAACGTGTCTGCAATCACATTCCCGTGCTGCACGCCGCATCTGGCGGTGTACAGGTCGCACCCTGCGACATTCATGCACCGCGACCCTGCCTAGAACGTTAGCCCAGCTTCCCATCTTCGATTAAAGTGGCCGCCACCAGGCTGCGTCATATCGACCCTCGCCCCGTTTCGATCCGAGTCCCGATGATGGAACACCGTGAAGCGTTGCTAACCCTGCGACAATTTCTTGCTGGCCAGATTCTCGGCCAGGAAAAGCTCATCGACCGCCTGTTGATTGCCCTGCTCGCTGATGGCCACTTGCTGGTGGAAGGCGCGCCCGGCCTGGCCAAGACCAAGGCGATCAAGGACCTGGCCGACGGCGTGGAAGCCGAGTTCCATCGCATCCAGTTCACCCCCGATCTGTTGCCGGCTGACATTACCGGCACCGAGATCTACCGCCCGGAAACCGGCAGCTTCGTATTCCAGCAAGGGCCGATCTTTCACAACCTGGTCCTGGCGGACGAAATCAACCGCGCCCCGGCCAAGGTCCAGTCGGCACTGCTCGAAGCCATGGCCGAGCGCCAGGTAAGCATCGGGCGCAGCACCTATGAGCTGTCGCCGCTGTTTTTGGTGATGGCCACGCAGAACCCTATTGAGCAGGAGGGCACCTACCCGCTGCCCGAAGCCCAGCTCGACCGTTTCCTCATGCACGTGAAGATCGGCTACCCGGATGCCTCAGTGGAACGGCGCATTCTTCAGCAGGCCCGCGGCGAAGCGCTGAACGGCGAAACCCACCCGGAAAAACGCCTCAGCCAGCAGGCCATCTTCGCGGCGCGCAAGCAGATTCTCGGCCTGTACATGGCCGATGCGGTGGAGGAATACCTGGTGCAGTTGATCATGGCCACGCGCTTTCCGGCCAAGTTCGATGCGGAACTGGCCGAATGGCTCAGCTACGGCGCCAGCCCGCGCGGCTCGATCGCACTGGACCGCTGCGCGCGGGCCAATGCCTGGCTGGCCGGGCGGGATTTCGTCAGCCCCGAGGACATCCAGGCGGTGCTGTTCGATGTGCTGCGCCATCGCATCATTCTCTCCTTCGAGGCGGAAGCCTCCGGCGTCGATCAGGATCAAGTGATCCAGCGCGTGCTGGACGTGGTCGCGGTGGCCTGATGAAGCCGCTGCCGGCTGCTCGCCCCGTTTCTCACGCGGAGCGCTGAACCATGCATACCCTACCGTCGCAACCCGGCGTGCGCGTGAGCCTGGCCGAACTGATCGATATCCGCCATCGCCTGCGCGAGGTGCAGCTGTTTTCCACGCCCAGCCGACGCAGTCCGTTGATCGGCCTGCACCGTTCCAAGCTGCGCGGACGCGGTATCGACTTTGACCAGGTGCGCGTCTACCAGCCGGGCGACGATGTGCGCACCATCGACTGGCGCGTCACCGCGCGCACCCAGGAACCGCACACCAAGCTGTTCCATGAAGAACGTGAGCGCCCGGTGTACCTGCTGGTTGAGCAGAGTCGCCCGCTGTTTTTTGGCAGCGGCGCGCAGCTCAAATCGGTGCTCGCCGCCCAGGCTGCGGCGCTGTTCGGCTGGGCCGCATTGACACACAACGACCGCATCGGCGGGCTGGTGTTTGGTGATGGCGAGCACCACGAAGTGCGCCCGCGACGCAGCAAGCAAAGCCTGTTGCAGTTGCTCAACCGGCTGGTGGGCGCCAACCATGCCCTGCACGCCGACATGCAGGCTCCGCAGGGCACGTTCGGCTCCGCACTGCGCCGCGCCCGCGAAGTGCTGCGTCCCGGCAGCCTGCTGGTGGTGATTTGCGACGAACGCGCGCTCACCGATGCGGCCGAGCAACAACTGGCCCTGCTGGGCCGCCACATCGACCTGATCCTGTTGCCCATTTCCGACCCCCTCGACCACGCGCTGCCCGCCGCCGGCCTGCTGCGGTTTGGCGAGCAGCAGGCAGTGCTGGAGCTGGACACCTATGACAGCGACCTGCGCCGCGCCTATCGCGAATTGGGCGAAGCACGGCGCCTGCGTTGGCAGCACGCTGCGCAAAGGATGCGCGCGCTGCTGCTACCCCTAAGCAGCCAGACGGACATGTTCGAGCAATTGCGCGAATACCTGGAACAACCTGCTGCGGACTCCCGCCGATGAGCACGCTCGCCGCACTGCAACCTCTGTTGCCGCCCCCGCCAGTGCCCTGGTGGCCGCCGGCGCCGGGCTGGTGGCTGCTGGCCGTCGGCGTGCCGTTGCTGCTTTGCGCACTGTGGTACCTGTCGATTCGCCTGCACCGTCGCCCGGCCCACGAGCCGGAGCTGGACCCCCGCCGCCAACGGGCACTGGACGAACTCGCCAGCCTGGCCAAACCCTACTACCAGCAACCGGCAGGTCCCTGGCTGCAACAGCTCAATGGCCTGCTCAAGCGCCTGTGCCTGCAGCATTACCCGGACAGCCACTGCCAGACCCTGAGCGGCCGGGCCTGGCTGGCGTTTCTCGATAACCGTTGCCCGGCCGCCGGGCTGACCCGCTGGATGGTGCTGGTGGACGGTGCCTATCGCCCGCAGTGTCTGCTCGACGACAAGGCCGTGGACGATCTGCACCGCGCCGTCGAAACCTGGATTCGCAAGCATGTTTGAATTCGCCTGGCCCTGGGTCTTTTTGCTCGCCCCGCTGCCCTGGCTGCTGCGCTGGCTGCTGCCTCCGGCGGACAATGGCGAAGCGGCGCTCAAGGTGAATTTTCTCGCCGAACTGGAAAGCCTCGCCGGCCATAAGGCACGCGCCAATCTGCCGGCGTGGCGCCAGCAAGCCCCGTTCGCTCTGCTCTGGCTGTGCCTGTTACTCGCCGCCGCGCGCCCGCACTGGCTGGGCGAACCCCTGCCGATACCGGCCAGCGGCCGCGACCTGCTGCTCGCCGTGGATGTTTCCGGCTCCATGGACTACCCGGACATGCGCTGGGACGAACAGGCCATCAGCCGCCTGACCCTGGTCAAACGACTGCTCGGCGATTTCATCGAGGAGCGCCACGGCGACCGCGTCGGCCTGATCCTGTTCGGCAGCCAGGCCTACCTGCAATCGCCGCTGACCTTCGACCGGCACACCGTGCGCACCTGGCTCGACGAAGCGCTGATCGGCATCGCCGGGCAAAACACCGCCATCGGCGATGCCATTGGCCTGGCGGTCAAGCGTCTGCGGGAACGTCCGGCTGACAGCCGCGTACTGGTGCTGGTTACTGACGGTGCCAACACCAGCGGCACCTTGGACCCGCTCACCGCTGCGCGCATGGCGGCCTTGCACAACGTGACGATTTATCCGATCGGCATCGGCGCCGCGCCGGGTCAGGGCGGCCAGCGCGGCGTATTCGCCTTCACTCCGGGCATGGACCTGGACGAAGGCCTGTTGCAGGAAATCGCCGCGCTCACCGGCGGGCAGTATTTCCGCGCCCAGTCCCGTGAACAGCTGCAAGACATCGAAGCGCTGCTGGACACGCTCGAGCCGGTAGCGCAGCAACCCACCCAGGCACGGCAGATTCTTGCGCTGTACAGCTGGCCACTGGGCGCTGGCCTGGTACTCAGCGTGCTGCTGGTCGGCCGTGTACTCTGGCCGCAGGGCCTGCGTCCCTACTGGCTGCGGAGGTCACGGTGATGGAACTACTCTTGCCGCATTGGCTGCGCCCCGCCTGGCTGTTGCTCGCTCCCCTGCTCGGCTGGCTGCTCTGGCAGCTGTGGCACCGCGAGCGGCGAGCCGGCCGCTGGCAGCAGATCCTGCCCAGCGCCTTTCATAGCCTGCTGCTCACCCGCAGCAACGGGCGCGGCAATCGCCTGCCGTGGATCGCGCTGGGCCTGGCCTGGCTGCTGGCCCTTTTGGCCTTGCTCGGTCCCAGTTGGCAGCAGTTGGAGCAAACCGTCGGCAAACCGGCCGATCCGCTGGTCATCATCATCGACCTGACGCCGCAGATGCTGGCAGGCGACACGCCACCCAATCGTCTGGAACAGGCGCGGCGCAAGATTCTCGACCTGCTCGAGGCTCGCCGAGACGCCCAGACCGCCGTCGTCGTGTATGCCGGCAGCGCCCACGTGCTGGTGCCGTTGTCCGACGACATGGCCACCACGCACAATCTGCTCGACGCGCTCAAGCCCTCGATCATGCCCGAGCCGGGCCAACGCGCCGATCTGGCCGTGGCCAAGGCCCTGGACCTGCTGCATCAAGGTGCGCGCGATCAAGGACGGCTGCTGTTGATTACCGGCGCGCTGAGCGAGACAGAACGCAGTGCAATTGCACGGCAACTCGGCCGCCAGGGCGAACGTCTGCTCATGCTGGGCATGGGCACCTCCCAGGGCGCGCCGATCGTTCAGGAAGGGGGCGGTTACCGTCTGGATGATCAGGGCGCGATCATCCTGTCGCGCCTGGACAATGCCGGCTTACGCCGCTTCGCCGACCAGATCGGCGCCCGCTATGCGCCCTGGCGTCTGGACGAGGGCGACTTGCACACACTCGACCTGCTCGACGCTCCGCAGCACCTGCGCGAAGAAGACGGTGAATCTGTCCGCCTCGCCCACTGGCTCGACCAGGGCCACTGGCTGCTATTGCCCCTGCTGCTGCTCGCCGCCTGCGCGGGACGGCGCGGCTGGTTGTTCTGCCTGCCCTTGCTCATGGTCTTGCCACAGCCTGGGTATGCCTGGAGTTTCGATGACCTGTGGCTGCGCGCCGACCAGCAAGGCCAGCGCCTGCTCGATGCGCAACGCCCCGCCGAAGCCGCGCAGCGCTTCAGCGATCCGCTGCGCCAGGGCCATGCCCTGTACCAGGCTGGTGACTACCCCGCCGCCGCCCAGCGCTTCGCCCAGGGCAACAGCGCCGCCGATCATTACAATCGCGGCAACGCGCTGGCCCAGGCTGGCGATCTGCAGGCTGCGCTGGAGGCCTACGATCAAGCCTTGGTCTTGCAACCGGAACTGCCCCAGGCCCTGCACAACCGCACGCTGATCGAAAATCTGCTGCGCGAGAGAGAAGAAGAACAGCAGCACGATGACAATCCGTCATCCAGCAGTACACCCGAGCCATCCCCTGCCGGCCCTGCCGGCCCTGCCGGTCAGGAAGGCCAGGAGCGCGACGCGGATAACAGCCCCGAGGGCGAATCCCTGGAGACCGACGACGCATCGACCGCCCCGGCCAGTGGCACCGCCAGCGAGTCGGACAGCGAGCAACCGGCTCATGCCACCGCGCAACCGGCCGATGCGCTGGGTGACGAACGCCGCCAGGCGCTGGAACAATGGCTGCGCCAGATTCCCGATGACCCCGCCGAACTGCTGCGCCGCAAGTTCAGGTACGAACAACACACCAGGAATCCCCAGCGATGATGCGCCTGCTCTGCGTTTTCTTTTTTTGCCTGCTCAGCGGCCTGGCCAGCGCCGAGGCCCGGCTGCACGCCAGTGTCGACCGCCAGCAGTTCAGCATGGGCGAAACCCTGCAACTGACCCTGGAAGTCGCCGGCGTAACCCTGGCTGGCAAACCGGACCTCACGCCCTTGCAGCCGCTGTTCAAGGTACTCGACAGCCAACAGGTCAATCGCCTGGTCACCGTCGACGGCGTGGCCCACACCATCACCCGCTGGATCATTACGCTGGCGCCCCGGCAAACCGGCTTCGTGGTCATCCCGCCCCTGAAGCTGGGCGAGGTCTGGTCCACGCCAATCACTCTGCATGTCACCCCGGCCCAGGCGCCCACAGACGCACCCGGCAAGCTCTCCCCGGTGTTCATCGACGCCAGCCTCGACCGGGACAGCGCCTACGTGCAGGCTCAGGTGGTGCTGACCCTGCGCATCTACCACTCGGTGACGCTGTTCGATGACAGTGCCCTGACGCCGTTGCAGACACCCGAAGCGCGCGTCGAGCAGCTTGGCAAACCGATCACCTACGAAAAAATGATCAACGGCGTGCGCCATGGCGTGATCGAAATCCGCTATGCGATTTTCCCCTTGCGCAGCGGTGATATCGAACTGCCCGCGCAGGTGTTCAGCGCCACCTTGGTCGAACGCAACAATCCCGACCAGTTCAACCCCTTCGGCCCGCGTTCGGGCCGCAGCGTGCGGGTCACCTCGCCGGTCATTCCACTCACGGTAAAGGCCAAGCCCGCCGACTACCCAAGCGATGCCCCCTGGCTGCCCGCCAGCGCCCTGACCCTGAGCGAAACCTGGACCCCCGAGCCAGAACAGGTCAGCGTCGGTGATTCGCTGACCCGCCAACGGGTTCTGCGCGTCGAAGGCCTGTCCAGCACCCAACTGCCACCGCTGCCGGCCACGCAAAGCGCCGACCTGCGCCACTACCCGGACCAGCCCAAACTGAGCAACGAAACCACCGAACAGGGGTTGATCGGCAGCCGCGAGCAAAGCGAAGCGCTGGTGCCCAATCGCGCAGGTCAGGTGCAGGTGCCCGCCGTGGAAGTCGTCTGGTGGAACACCCAAACCGACAGCCTGGAACGCACCCGCTTGCCGGCGCGCAGCTTTGCCGTGGCCAGCAATCCGCAACTGGACCTGGCCCTGCCGCCGTTAGCCCCGTCGGTGCCCAACCAGGCCCTGTGGCCTTGGCAACTGAGCAGCGCCCTGCTGGCCTGCACCACCCTGCTCGGCTTCGGCCTGTGGTGGCATGCCCGGCGTCAGCCCGCCATTCAGCGCGCCACACTCCCTGGTCCCAGCGCACGCAGTCTGCTTGACGACCTCAAGCGCGCCTGTCTGGCCAACGATCCGCAGGCCACCCGGCACGCACTGGACGCCTGGGCCCGTGCGCACCCGGAGACTCTCGCCGATATGGCCGCGCGCCACGTGCCGCTGTCCGATGCCCTGGATGGTCTCAATGGCGTGCTGTACAGCGAAACCGAACAAACCTGGAATGGCGAAGCCTTATGGAAAGCCATCCGCGACCTGCCCGAGCCTCAACGGAGCGGCGCCCAGGCCACCGACACCGCCCTGCCGCCGCTCTATCCGCGCTGAGCACGGGACATACTTTTTCTACCTACGGAAATCACTTACATGACCGCTGATCTCGACCCTGTCTGGGTGCAGATGTGCAACGCCGCCGAACTCGACCCGAGCCGTCGCCTGGCCGCCCGACAGACGGTGCTGAACAGCAGCGCAGCCCTGGAGTGCACGCTGTACCGTCCCGACGACAATGATCCGGATGCCGAGGAGGAAGAACTCGGCGATGCGCGCATTCTGTTCACTGGCGCCTTCCAGGCTCCCGAGGCGTGGAGCGAGGCCGAACGCGCCGACTTCTTCGGCGAGGAAGACCCCGAGCAGTTTGTGACGGCCGACATCGAATGCATGGAGTCCCCGGCCTCACCGCGCTTCTTCACCGTCGAGCCGGGCGACTACGTGGCCGTGATGGAGAATGGCGTGGTGGTGATGTATTACCTGTACGACTGCCAGGAAGATGAACAAGGACTGCATGGCGTGCTGATTCGCGATGAGCAGGAGTTGTTCTGAGTCAGCCGACTAGGACGACCTCCGCCCAAAGAGTTTGGCTTGGCATATCACCACCACGGGCAGCCCGCCAGCGGCGTCACAGGCAACGGCGGGGCTGCCCCTACGGTTTACTATCGACATAGGCCGTCTCTCTGGCTTCCATAGCCTTTCGCCTGTCCCCAAGAGATCGCGGCGCGATAAAATTCATATCAGGTTCTTTCGGACGTTCGCGGTAGAGCGCGCGGCGTTCCGGCGTATTTTTTTAGTTGCCAAGGAGTTGTCATGTCGTATTACCAGCCAGGGATTCTTGCCTCGCCGGCGCCGCTTGTGGCCCGACATCTGTTTTTTACCCTGGAACAGCCTGAAGCCCTTCCGGCGGCACTGGATCACCTTTGCCAGCTTGTCAACGGCGATGCGACCGTGGTCGGCTTTGGCGAATCACTGGTTCAGGCACTGTCCGCCCACATCGACGGCCTGCACCCTTTTCCGGCCATCAGCGGCGTGGGTGTGGATGTCCCCTCGACCCAGCATGCCCTGTGGTGCTGGCTGCGCGGTGAAGATCGCGGTGAACTGCTGCTGCGCACCCGAGCCGTAGAAGCGGCTCTGGCGCCAGCGCTGCGCCTGGCGCAGGCGACTGAGGCGTTCCGCTACAAGACCGGTCATGACCTGACCGGCTACGAAGACGGCACGGAAAACCCCAAGGGTGATGACGCCCTGCAAGCCGCTTTTGTCCGCAATGCACCGGCCGGCCTGGAAGGTTCAAGCTTCGCGGCGCTGCAGCACTGGGTGCATGACCTCGACCAGTTCGCGAGCTTCTCGCCCCTCGAGCAGGACCATGTCATGGGCCGGCGCAAGAGCGATAACGAAGAGATCGAGGACGCGCCCGAGTCGGCCCATGTCAAGCGCACCGCGCAAGAGAGCTTCAGCCCCGAAGCGTTCATGCTGCGCCGCTCCATGCCCTGGTCGGATGGCCGGCAGGCCGGTCTGCTGTTCCTGGCCTTCGGTCATTCCTTCACGGCGTTCGAGGTGCAGATGCGCCGCATGGCCGGCCTGGAGGATGGCATCCTCGACGCGCTGTTCCGCTTCAGCCGTCCCATCACCGGCGGTTACTACTGGTGCCCGCCGGTGAGCAATGGCCATCTCGACCTGAGCGCGCTGCGTCTGCAGCAGTAAGCCTGCCCTCGCCGTTCCCTCGCCCGACCGTGACGGTCGCGCGCGAGGGGTTCGATGTTCAATAGCCTTTGAAGCCGATCAAGTAGTCACGCACCCACGCGGCGACCTTGCGATTGCCCGCCTCATTCAGATGAATATCGTCATCGCGCAAGGAGTGCGGCGGTATGCCCTTCTGGTAATCGGCGACATCACGGGGATCTGACGGATCGTAGCTTTGCACCAGCAACTGCCAGACGTCGAGGAAGTTGTTGGGGTAGGCGTTGCGCAAGCCATCGCGGATCTCGACGAAGTAGTGGTAGTTCGGCGCACCGATGTACTCGTCGCGGTAATTGCCATTGGGTGGTGAGAGCACCACGAAGCGCTTGTTGAGGGGTTTGAGGAACTCGACCATGGCGCGCACATCGGATAAGACCTGCGCCGGTTCGTCATAGTTGTTGCGCCCCGCCCAGATCACCGCGATCTCGAAGTCGGTCTCGCCCACGTCAGGCATGAACGGTAATGCCACCGGTACCTCGACGGCGGTCCCCGGTGTCGTGCGGGTGAATTCGTAGGTTTCCTGGGAGATACGCCGCAGCACTCCTGCCACACCGCCAATACTGCCTTCAATCACCTGCTTGCCGTAGATACCCATGGGCGTGACGGTGAACGACTCCACTCGTACCGCACCGCTGGCGGGGATCCGTCCGCCCACGAACGTCATGTAGGTGGGCCGGCCGCCTTGGCGGGCGGCGATTTGCGCACTGGTGTTGCCGCCCACCCCGCGACTGGTCACGGGACGGCCGGTGAGCTTGGCGAGAATACGCGGGTAGGACGCACTGGTCAGCGAGTCTCCCCAGCACACAATCGAAGGAAGCCCGTGCAGCCATTTTTCCATTGCGCCTGGAGCCCTCAGCCCGCTTGAGGCGCTGGAATATCCCGAGTCGGGCGGCACTACCCGGTCGGATGCGGCCTGGGCCATACAGGCCAGAACCAGTACAAGGCCGGCGAGAATTTTCATGAATCGCTCCTGCGAAATAAGCTGTCCAGCTCCCGCACGGCCAGAGAAACCGCCTGGCCGAGTCTTCGGTCTAGCCGTTTTTGACCGGTTGTCAAAAATCCCAGGCGTACGTTCTTAGCCCACCGCCAAGCTGCTTTACTCAATCGTTTGGAGCAAGGATGCCCGTCTGCTTGCCCCTTCGAGAGCACAACCACAGCTGTGGCTCGTAACCCGACAGAAATGGAGTTCTGCATGCCTTCCGCCGCCCCGCTTATTCCCGACAAACTCGACAGCATCCAATTACTGCGTGCGCTCGCGGCCTCCGCTGTGGTCATTTACCACATTCCGCTGTTTCGCAACGGCGCCTGGGGCGTCGACATTTTCTTCGTCATCAGTGGCTTCATCATGGCTCTGGTTACCGCCCACTCGACCCGGCATTTCCTCACCAAACGGATTATCCGGGTGCTCCCTCTTTACTGGCTGGGTACCCTGGGCGTATTCGCCATCGCCCTGCTGTTGCCGAGTCTGCTGGACAACACCACGGCGGATCTTGAAGGGCTGGTCAAGTCACTGCTGTTTATCCCCTACCAGAAAGGCGAGTACGTGCAGCCGCTGCTGTTTCTGGGCTGGACGCTGAATTTCGAGATGTTCTTTTATGCCCTGTTCGCCTTGTCCATGGCTATCAATCATCGCCACCGACTGCTGATCTGCTCTTTGATGATCGCGGTACTGGTGCTGCTGGGCCACGTGATGAAGTTCGACGCAGTCGTGCCGGCCTTTTATACCGACGCGATTCTTCTCGAGTTCATCTTCGGCATGGGCTGCTATGCCCTGTATGCACGCACCGCAACCTGGCGCGCCAGCCTGACCACCAGCATGCGCTGGGCGCTGGTGCTGCTGGGTGTGGCCTGCCTGGCCTGCATGCCGTTCAGCGACGTGCTGGACCCTCTGCTCGGGCGAGCCGGCTACTGGGGCATTCCGGCACTGTTCGGGTTTCTGGCGATTGTGCATGGCCTGTCGAGCATCCGGCTGCCCACGGCGGTGGTGTTGATCGGCGATGCCAGTTTTTCCCTGTACCTGTTCCATCCCTACGTGATGAAAGCGTTTGGCAAGGTTGTCCCGGTATTCGATACGCCCAGCGCGCTCGCGTACCTGACCACGCCGCTGGCAATCGGGCTTTGCTACCTGGTGGCGATCATTATGTACCGCAGGGTGGAAGTGCCGATCACCAACGGCCTACGCGCGGTCTTTCTGCATCGGCGCCCCGCTGCACGGACACCGGCGCGGGTGCCAGTGCCGGTGCCGGTGCCAGTGCCGGTGCCGGTACCCAGCAAGGCGAAGCCGGTGTTATAGCAACCAGTCGATCGGTAGCAACGCCAGCACGCTTACCCCCAGGCGCTGCCAGACCGTAGTTCCGGGTTCGCGGGCGTGGTACACGTCCTGCCCGCCAACCTGCTCTATCCAGTACAGCGTGCCGTCGTCCGTCAGGCGCACTTCATAGGCCGTGCGGGCGATGTCGCTATTGAACATATCGTCGATCTGCCCAGCCAAAACCGGATTGTCAATGATCAGGCCCAGCTCGGTATTCAGGTTGACCGAGCGCGGATCGAAATTGAACGAACCGACGAATACACGCTGGCGATCCACCGCGAAGGTTTTGGCGTGCAGACTGGAGCCGGAGCTACCGAACGGGCCGGTGCGCTTGCGCTTGTCCATTTCCGGATTCAGCCGACGCATTTCATACAGTTCGATGCCCGCTTCGAGGAGCGCCCTACGGTGTTTGGCATAACCGGAATGCACCGCTGCCACATCGGTGGCGTCCAGCGAATTGGTCAGGATGCGTACTTTGACGCCCATTTGCGCCAACGCCACGAACGCTTCGACACCCGCCTGGGTCGGAACGAAATACGGCGAAACCAACTCTACGTCGCTACGCGGCACGCCGATGATTTCATGCAGCTGAAAAGGCAACAGCGCTTCCGGTTCGGCCCGCCCCAGCCCTTTGGCCGGGTCATCGCTGACCAGGCGGGTGGGCGACCACTGAAATGTCAGCGAACCCTCCAGCATCTGGCCGATGAAGTTCGATTCACGAATGGCCTGCACATAACTGGCGGCGGCTGGGCTGCGCTCTACCAGCGAGGCGGATGTCGCCAGACGCGTAAGCTGCTCGGGATCGGCCGCTGGTAACAACAGCCCAACGGGATAGCTGGATTCGCTGGCCCAGTAACGGTCAAAATCGCTCGACACTTCCGTCACCACCGGCCCCACTGCGATCACGTCCAGATCCGCGAACAGCACGCCGTCTCCGGCGCCGAAATATTCATCGCCAATATTGCGCCCACCAACGATGGTCGCCTGGCTGTCTGCCGTGAAGGATTTGTTGTGCATGCGCCGGTTGAGACGGGAAAAGTCGCTGAGGAAGCCGAACACACGCGGGCTGCGTACAAGGAAGGGATTGAACAACCGAACCTCGATCAGCGGGTGTGCATCCAGGGCACGCAGGGTGGGGTCCAGGCCCGAGGTATTGTTGTCGTCGAGCAACAGACGCACCCGCACCCCGCGGTCGGCGGCCTCGTGCAGCGCCTCGAACAACAAGGTGCCGGTCATGTCGCCGCGCCAAATGTAGTACTGCACGTCCAAGGTGCGCTCGGCGGCGCGGGCCAGCAGCACGCGGGCGGCGAAGGCATCCTGGGCATCGGCCAGCGGGAAGATTCCGGAAAGTCCCGGATGTGCCTCGATTTCCGGCGCCAGTGCACGGCCCAGCGGGGTTGCGGCAGACTCGGCAGGTTCAAGGGCTTTCGATTCCAGTCGATTATCTGTGGGCGGCAGCGCCCTGCAGCCCACCAGCAAGGCGACGCACACTCCGCCGCACAGCGTCCAGCGCGCCACATCGGCCAGCACCTGCACCCAGTCCGCCATCATTCAGTTTCCCCTCGATGAAGCCGCAACACGCGCGGAGTATAAGGAAAACGTGGCGTGGAGAGCGCGCCAGGCGGAACCGCCCCACAGGCTCAGAGGCCGCTCAAGCCCCAGCCACCCAACCCGCATCCCAGCACCACCAGCCAGGGCGGCAGTTTCCAGCGCATCAGTGCCACCAGGGCCGCCAGCGCCAGGGCGAAATCACCGAAGGTAAGAATCGCGCTGGTCCACACCGGCCGATACAGCGCCGCCAGTAGCAGGCCGACCACCGCCGCATTCACGCCGATCAGCGCCGCCTGGGTGCGCAGGCTGGCGCGCAGGCGCTCCCAGAACGGCAGCACGCCGATGACCAGCAGAAAAGAAGGCGTAAACACCACCACCAGGCACAGCAATCCGCCCAGCCAGCCGCTCGGTGCGCTGTTCATGGAAGCGCCGAGAAAGGCCGAGAAGGTGAACAGCGGACCGGGGACCGCCTGGGTCGCACCATAGCCGGCCAGGAACGCCTCATTGCTGACCCAGCCAGTGTGGACCACTTCGCTTTGCAGTAAGGGCAACACCACATGGCCACCGCCGAATACCAGCGAGCCCGCGCGGTAGAAGGCATCGATCAATTGCAGCGTCTGGCTTGGCCAGAGCTGCGCGAGCAGCGGCAAGCCCAGCAGAAAAGCGAAAAACAGCCCCAACAACAGCAACCCGGCGCCATGGCCGACCGTTATTGGCAAAGGCTCGTGCTCACCGTCGCGGCTCGGCTTGAACAGCAACAGACCCAGCACACCGGCTCCGACGATCACACCGACCTGGCCCAGTGCCGTGGGCCAGGCCACCAGGATGCCGGTGGCCAGGGCCATGATTGCGACCCGCGGCACGTCGGTACAGAAGCTGCGGGCCATCCCCCACACCGCCTGGGCCACCACCGCCACGGCGACCACCTTGAGCCCGTGCAACAGCCCCGACGGCAACAGCTCCCCCCAACGGGTGATCCCCAGGGCGAAAAGAATCAGCAGGATCGCCGACGGCAGGGTGAAGCCCGCCCACGCCGCCAGCGCACCGCGATAACCGGCGCGTGACAAACCCAGCGCGATGCCCACCTGACTGCTGGACGGTCCGGGCAGGAACTGACACAGCGCCACCAGGTCGGCAAAGCTGCGCTCGCTCAGCCACTGGCGGCGGCTGACGAACTCGGTGCGAAAATAACCCAGATGCGCAATCGGCCCGCCAAACGAGGTCAGGCCTAGACGCAGAAAAACCTTGAACACCGACCAGCCGTTATCGGCGTGGCGAACTGCAGGGGTAGCGGACATGCAGGGAATCCGTAAGTGAATAAGCCAGCGATCATAAGACCGGGCGTATGTTACATGCGTCCGAGTGGTGCTTAGACATGCCGCGCTGGCGGGTTGCAGGCGAGGCCGCCCTTACGGGTGCGCTCATGCTTCACCATCCCCTGCGCTATTCGCGGATCTTGATAAAAATCAATCCTTCGCGTCCTGGTGCAGGGCAGACTCACTTCCCGAATCCCCCCTTGACCTTGCCATCGTGACAAGGTCGAAAATGGCCACAAGGTCCTGGCCCCTACTGCTCGAGGAACCACGATGAACACGATCGAACTACGCGTCGAAGGCATAAGCTGCGAATCCTGCGTCAAGCATGTCAACGAAGCCCTGATGCCCCTCAATGGCGTGCAAAGCGTCCAGGTTGATGTAGCGACCGGACGCGTCCGCGTCGCCGGCGAAGCGGACAGCACCGCGCTGATTGCCGCCCTGGACGAGGCCGGTTATCCCGCCACCGTTGATGCCCCCGCGGCCAAAAAAGCCTCTTCGTGCTGCGGCGGCTGCTGCGGCTAGTCAGACGCTGCATACCCTGGCGAACCGGGTGGAATGTGCAAGCATCCGCCCGCTGCCCCCATCTCCAAGCCCAGAACATCGGAGCGACCACCATGCATTTCCCCACTCGTAAAACCTTGCGCATCGCCGCCCTGAGCACCCTGCTGTTCAGTGCCGTCGGCCAGGCCGCAGAACCTGTGGTCATCGACGTGCACCGCGATGCCAACTGCGGCTGCTGCAAGGACTGGATCAAGCACCTGGAAAGCAACGGCTTCACCGTGCGTGATCACGTCGAGCGGGACATGGTCGCCGTCAAGCAGCGGCTCGGCGTTCCGCCGCGTCTGGCTTCCTGCCATACCGGCGTGATCGACGGGCGCTTCGTCGAAGGCCATGTGCCTGCCGCCCAGGTGCTGGAATTGCGCAAGCGCCCCGACCTCGCCGGCCTCGCCGTACCGGGCATGCCGATGGGTTCGCCGGGCATGGAAATGGGTGACCATCGTGATGCTTATCAGGTCATCGGCTTGCGCAAGACCGGCGCCGAGCAGGTCATCGCCGACTACCCGGCGCACTGATCCGACCGCTACCGCCGCGCTCTTCAGCAGGCCGTTGAAAAAGCGTAGGCGAGGCAGGCAATACGAGGCGCAACGCAGTAACAACCGAAGGTTGGTCAAACAGCCGAAGAAGCGCAGTTTAGGTGTTCTAAATGAGCATTACTCACTTCGTTCGCCCTCCGGGCCGCGCTGAAGCGCGTTAGCCGCAAGCGGCTTTCGAAGGCTGTTTTTAACGAAGTATTGCCAACGCAGGTAGCTTTTCAACGGCCTGTCAGCGCGGCGTTTCGTTGTGCGCAACAAAGCGAGCGTGCATCTCGGCAGTCAGCTGCTCGATCCGCTCGCTCAGTTGCTTGGTTGTCTCGGTCAACCGGGTGTTCTGTTCCATCAGTTGCAACAATTGCTGCGTATTCTGCGCGGCCTGAGCTTGGCGATGTTCATTGGCCAGTGCCAGGGCTTCACGATGCCGGGCGTCAGCTTCGGCGTGGGCCTTGTCGCGGGCGGCCTGACGGGTCTGGGCCAGCAGGATCAGCGGCGCGGCATAGGCTGCCTGCAAGCTGAACGCCAGGTTGAGCAGGATGAACGGGTAGACATCGAAACGGGCAACGCCCAGGGTATTGGCCGCCATCCACGCCAGCACGATCAGCGTCTGCACGCCGAGAAACAACGGCGTGCCGAAAAACCGCGCAAACGCCTCGGCCTGCAAAGCAAAGCGGTCGTTGCCGAAGGTCGGCGTCAGGTGCGCATGGGGTCGATGGAAACGCAGGTGATCGACCGACGGTTCATTCCCATGATTGGCGGATTGGCCCGAGGTAGTGTTCATGGCAGTCCCTCTTGGTTCGAGACCCACGCCGACAGCGGCGTCTGCCAAAAACTATAGCGGCAGTTGGCAGGCGCCTTACCGCCCTCCATTTCCCGACAACCCATATTCGCGCAGCTTGTTGGCAATGGTGGTATGCGACACGCCGAGCCGCTTGCCGAGCAGGCGGCTGCTTGGGTATTGGCCATGCAGCCGCTCCAGCACGGCTTTTTCGAAACGACCGAGAATCTCGTCGAGACTCCCCTCCGTGGAAAATTCGCCCAACGGGTGCGGTGCGCCGTAATCCGGCAGGCGAATGTGCTCGGGCTTGACCACCCCGCCCTCGCACAGCGACACCGCCTGGAACAAGGTGTTTTCCAACTGGCGCACATTGCCCGGCCAGTGGTAGTTCAACAGCCGTTCCAGCGCCTTGGGCGCCAGACTGGGCAAGGCACAACCGATCTGCCGGCTGGCCTGATCGAGAAAATGCTCCGCCAGCGCCGGCAGCCCGTCTAGGCACTCGCGCAGGGGCGGAATATGCAGGCTCAGCACGTTCAGACGGTGATACAGGTCTTCGCGAAATTCACCCCGCGCGCACAGCTCGGACAAATCCACCTGAGTGGCACAGATTACCCGCACGTCCAGGTACACCTCCTCGTCGCTACCGACCCGGCGAAAACCGCCGTCCTGCAAAAAACGCAACAGCTTGGCCTGCAGTCGCGGGCTCATCTCGCCCACCCCATCGAGAAACAGCGTGCCGCTGGAGGTGAGCTCCAGCAGGCCGAGCTTGCCTTCCGGCCGTGCCCCGGCGAAGGCGCCGGGTCCATAGCCGAACAGTTCGGTCTCGGCCATGGATTCCGGCAGCCCGGCGCAATTCAGCGCCATGAACGGCGCCTGGCCACGCGGGCTGGCCAGATGGCAAGCGCGCGCCAGCAGCTCCTTGCCGGTGCCGGTCTCGCCCTCGATCAGCAGCGGCGCATCCAACGGCGCCATGCGCCGCGCTTCACGCACCACGGCCGCCATCCGCTTCGAACTCTGAAAGATACTGTCGAAACCGCGCAGCTCATGCTTGCGCACCTGATAGATGCGCTCGCCGACCCGGTCTGCGCGATGCAGGCTGAGGACCGCGCCGGCCAATGCATCACTGCCATCGTGCTCGACTTGCAGCGGCGCGATATCGGCCAGAAACACATCACCCTTTACCTTGACCCGCAAACCATTGATCCGCGATCTATTGGCGCGCACCAAGGCGGGCAGATCGAAATCCTCGACATATCGCGCCAGGGCAATGCCCGGCACTTCGTCCACGCGCACGCCGAGCAGATGGGCGGCAGCGCGATTGGCTGCAACGATTGCGCCAGCCATGTCCACCGACAGCACCGGAAACTCCAGCGCGCCAAGCAGGGCATTGAGTTCCAGATGACGTCGCTCGCTGGGCATCAGACCGACACGTTTGACGCCGAACACACCATCAATTCCTTCCAGCTTCGGCTGCAAGGCATGAAATTGCAGATTGATCAGGTTCGGGCAGTGCAAATAGATGGCGTTGCCCTGCTCGCCGCCCACCTCGCCACGCGCCACATTGACGCCGTAATCCACCAGTCGATCGAGAATGTCCCGCAGGATACCCAGGCGGTTCAGGCAATGAATCTTGATGCGCATGTTTTTCAGCCCATTAGGGAGAGTCAAATGAGAGCGTGCCGTTTTTGGCGTCAGCTTTTCGTGACGCTCTTTCCAGCTCAGCGTAGCCGAGCAAGCCAATTGCCGAATGGCGTAAGCCCGGCGTTACAGACGGAGCGAACCTGCTCGCCCCTGGCAGCCGTTTTCTCAGGCACATTCCTGCACGTCTGGGCTAGGTTCGAAGCATTACTGCCCATGGGCGGAGGCCATTCATGAGCACTCAGTACCAAGCCCGCAAACCGGACCAAAAAGGTTTCATCGCCTATCCCGAGGCCGAACATCAGGTCTGGCAGATACTGATCGAGCGCCAGTTGCGATTGATCGAAGGGCGCGCTTGCCAGGACTATCTTGACGGCATCGACCAGTTGGCCCTGCCGCGTGATCGCATTCCACAGCTGGACGAGATCAATCAGGTGCTGGGTAACACCACCGGCTGGCAAGTAGTCCGGGTACCGGCGCTGATCCCCTTCCAGACGTTCTTTGAACTGCTGGCCAGCAAACGCTTCCCGGTTGCCACCTTTATCCGTACCGTCGAGGAGCTGGATTACTTGCAGGAACCGGACATTTTCCACGAGCTGTTCGGACACTGTCCGCTGCTGACCAACCCTTGGTTCGCCGCTTTTACTCAAACCTACGGCCGCCTCGGCTTGCAGGCCAGCAAGGAAGAACGGGTATTTCTCGCCCGCCTGTACTGGATGACGGTGGAGTTCGGCCTGGTCGACACCGAGGCCGGGCGACGCATCTACGGCGGCGGCATCCTCTCCTCGGCCAAGGAAACGGTCTATTGTCTGTCCGAGACGCCTGAACACCTGCCTTTTGACCCACTTGAAGCCATGCGCACGCCCTACCGCATCGATATCCTGCAGCCGCTGTACTTCGTGCTGCCGACCCTCAAGCGTTTGTTCGAGCTGAGCAACGAGGACATCATGGGCTGGGTACACCAGGCCATGAAGCTGGGATTGCACGCGCCGAAGTTTCCGCCAAAGGCCGCCTAGTCGTCATACCAACAAGAACACGCACGTTAGGAGAATCTCCATGTCCGATCTGACCCAAGCTCATTGTGAAGCCTGCCGCGCCGACGCGCCCCACGTCTCCGAGGATGAACTGGCCAGCCTGCTCAAACAGATTCCCGACTGGAGCGTGGAAACCCGCGAGGGCGTCCTGCAGTTGGAAAAAACCTTCACATTCAAGAACTTCCGCCAGGCTTTGGCCTTCACCCAGGCGGTCGGCGCAATCGCCGAAGCCGAAGGTCATCACCCTTCGCTGCTCACCGAATGGGGCAAGGTCACCGTCACTTGGTGGACGCACAAAATCCGTGGACTGCACCGCAACGACTTCATCATGGCGGCGCGCACCGATCAGGTAGCTGAACGCCCTGGTGTCTGAACGGAACCGGCCCCGCGCTTGCTAGAAATCCACCTTACCGCGCCCGGCCTTGATCGTGGCGCGCTTGCTCTTGCCCTCCAGGCGACGCGTCTTCGAGCCGAGGGTGGGCTTGGTTGGCCGACGCGTCTTCTCCACCTTGGTCGCGCTGCGGATCAGCTCGGCCAGACGCGCCAAGGCATCGGCGCGGTTCTGTTCCTGGGTACGGAACTGCTGCGCCTTGATGACGATCACCCCGTCGGCGGTGACGCGGCTGTCGCGCAAGGCCAACAGCCGCTCCTTGTAGAACGCCGGCAATGACGAGGCGCGGATATCGAACCGCAGGTGCAGCGCACTTGAGACCTTGTTGACGTTCTGTCCGCCCGCGCCCTGGGCACGAATGGCGGTCAGTTCGATTTCACTGTCAGGCAATTCGACGCTGTTGGAAATGTGCAACATGGAAGTTCCGATAAGCCAGGGCGGCGTGAGGATAACGCAGAACACCGTTGGTTTGACCTCCAACGCCAGCCAGCTGCTTTCCGACCAGTGTCATCACCGATCCATTCAACTCGCTCTAGTTTATTTATGCAGGCTCCTATTTATATAAGGAGGATTTCGCCATGAATGACACTGACAAATCCATGCAGGTCGATCAGCAGCGCGAGCGCTCTTCCAACATGCAGGAATCCGGGCAGCATCCCATCAGCCGCCTGCGCCGGCAGATCGACAACCTCTTCTCGGATTTCGGCCTGGGTTCGCCTATGTCGCCGTTCGGAAGCAGTGCTTTCGAGTCGCCTTTGTGGGGGGCGGAGACTGCGGCTAATCGCCTGATGCCCGCCGTGGATATCTCTGAGAAACAGGACGCCTTCGAAATCACCGCCGAATTGCCGGGTCTGGAAGAAAAAGACCTCCAGATAACACTGGCCAACGGCAACCTGACGATTCAAGGTGAGAAGAAGGCGCAATCGGAAGAAAACAACAAGAATTCCTATTACTCGGAACGCTACTACGGAAGCTTTCAGCGCAGCTTTTCACTGCCACAGGATGTGGACGCCGAGAAAATCGAGGCACGCTTCAACAATGGCGTGCTGACCCTTCATCTGCCGAGAAAGCCGGAAGCCATGCCGACGCAACGGCAGATTCCCATCTCCTCCGGCGGATAGCCGGTTTCGATGGCGCGTTCGGTTTTACCGAATGCGCCATCCCTTGCCATCGCCACCCTGAAGGATTTGCTCAAGATTAATCACTGTTTCTTTTTCGCCTCTCGGGTAAGTTAACCACCCCGTCCGTTACCCGGTACCCCCATGGATTCCATCACCCAGGCTGTGCTCGGTGCCAGCATTCAAGGCGCGATGCTCGGTCGTTGGCAGGGACGCAAGGCTCTGCTGTGTGGCGCCATGCTCGGCACGCTGCCGGATCTGGATGTGGTCATCGACTACGGCGATGCCGTGGCGCAAATGACCTATCACCGCGGCTTCAGTCATTCGTTGTTCGTACTCAGCGGCGTAGCGCTTCTATTGACCTGGCTGGTGCGACGCTGGCGACCGAATCCGGGCTATACCGGCGCGCGCATGCTGCTGACGATCTGGCTGATACTGGTCACGCATACCTTGCTGGACTCCTTCACCAGTTACGGCACCCAGCTGCTCTGGCCACTGACCTCGCCGCCGATTGCCTGGGCCAGCATCTTCATCATCGACCCGCTGTACACCCTGCCGCTGCTGGGCGCGGTGCTGGTCGGGGCGGTCATTGGGTTAGGCAACAAAGGCCTGCGTTGGCAATACGGGGCGCTGGGACTGTCGAGTCTGTACCTCGCCTTCACCCTAGCCGGTCAGCAGATGGCGGAACATCGAGTTCAGCAGGCGTTGATCCGCGACGGCATCCAGGCCGAGGCTATGTTCAGCACCCCGACACCGTTCAATAGCCTGCTCTGGCGGGTCATCGTGCTGGATGGCGAGCGGTACCACGAAGCCCTGGTCAGTTGGCTCGACCCCCAGCCGCCCGTGTTGCAGTCATTGCCGCGCGGGCTCCACTGGCGTGAGTCGCTGCGTGACTCGCCTCAACATGCCCGGCTGGAGTGGTTTTCCCGTGGCATCCTGCGCTATGACCGCATTGGCGATCAGCTGGTGGTAACCGATTTGCGCATGGGCATGGCCGGCTACCACCCGTTTCGCTTCCCCATGGCCGAATGGCGCGACGATCAATGGCAGCCGATTGCCTGGGTGGAGCGACGCCCCATGCAGCGCAGCGATACCGCCCGCCTGCTGACCCTCTGGCATCGGATCTGGAACCCGCAAGAAAACGTGCCGGTGATGGCCTGGGCAGAGGAGTTGCGCCGGTAAGACTGAGGCTCAGGCTGTAGCCGAACCAGTTCTGCAGCAGATCCACCCGCATCGCCATCAGTTCGGACGCCTTCACCGGGTTAATGATTCAGGCCAGAATTCTCGCCGTTGCGCCCCGACCTCATGACAGCGGCTCTGGCATTTGTAACTGCTGTAATAACGGGCCAATGGTACGCATTTTATCTTCGTAGTCTGGGACCGAGTGGATACCGTCTACAGGTCACCTGAGTGTCCGCGAGACACCTCGAGCTATTCGCTCATACACCGCTACAACTGGATCTGCCGCACCAGGCCAATGGTGGGCTTCCACCCGCCGTTTCCGAGCCAAAACTTAACCCACTGTGTGGGATGGCTTGATCACTATGCAAGTTTCAGAATTTCGCTCCCGGGCCGATATCCCCTCAGTTGCCGTATAGCGGGAAGGCACGTGTAAGAAAATCCGAGGAACTGGTGGAATGAAATTCGAAGACGCGAAGCTGAGCACTAAACTTGCTGTAGGTTTTTCTTTGCCAATTTTGGCACTGGTCATTATCGCCTACACAATATTCAACAGCATGGCATCGCTTCTTGAAGCCAACCGTTGGATTGACCACACCCACCGGGTCATTGCGGAGGGTAAATCGATTCTCACCAGCATGGTCGACATGGAAACCGGAATGCGAGGTTTTCTAGTTTCCGGGACCGATGAATTTCTGGAACCCTATTCAGACGGAAAACAGACGTTCGAGCACACTCTTGCCCGCCTCAAAGAAACCGTTAGTGATAACCCCATGCAGGTAAAGCGGCTTGAGGAGATAGAACGACTAGAGGAAAACTGGCACAGCCAAGTGGCCGAACCGCAAATCAATATGCGTCGAAGGGTCGCAGAAAATCATGTAGCCACAGAACGATTTAAACAAATTTCGTCCCGAACCGTCGGCAAGGAGATGTTCGATGGATTTCGCGAAAGTCTCTCGGAGGTTAACGCCAAGCTCAACTCTGAAAATGATCAGAAAGGCCTCCTGATAGCCCAGGACATACTTTTGGCCATGGTCAACCAGGAAACAGGCCAAAGGGGCTTTCTTTTATCTGGGCAAGAGGCAGCCTTGGAGCCTTTTAATCAAGGCAGGCAAGGGTTTGATCGTGCGGTGGACGACCTGCGTGCCCACTTGAACAGGGCAAGCTACCGCACCGCATCCATCACCGAAAACCTTGAAAGTGCGGTGATCAAAGCAAGAGGCTGGGTCACTGAAGCTGCCACTCCAGAGATAGAAGCTCGCCGCGAGATGAACAAGGTAAGTGCGACAATGGACGACGTCACGGCATTGATTGAGCAAGGTGCCGGCAAGCGCAATATGGATGCTATTCGTACTGCGGTCAGTGCGTTTATAGAAGAGGAGTCGCGACTCATCGATGTTCGCCGCAAGGAGGCATCAGACATTGCGTCCAATACCATAGCCGCGGCCATAGGCAGCACGGCGATTGCCGCCCTCGTCGTGGCTGCTTTTGGCTTTATCATCACTCGCAGTATTCGTCGCCAGGTAGGCGGAGAACCGTTAGAGCTTGAGAGAATATCCCGGCGAATTGCAAACGGCGACTTAACGTTAGACCTTGCCAGTACAGGGAACGAGACGGGCATTTATGCCGCAATGCGAGACATGTCAGAACGTCTTAAATCGATGCTGAAAAAAATTGGCGATTCGGCCCAATCCCAGTCCGCAGCCGCTGAAGAATTGGCCGCCATTGCGGAACAGACCAGTCAAAACGTGCACGAGCAGCAGCACTCGACCAACCAAGTCGCTGTCGCAATCGAGGAGATGCAAGCAACTGCGGCCGAAGTGGCGCAAAATACCGCGGCTACCGCCGAATCTGCCAAGCAGGCAAGTTCAATCGTAGATATGGGCAATCAAAGAGTGCAGGCTGTGGCTTCCGAGATGCGGAGCCTTTCCAACACGCTGGATAATACTTCCACTGACATTCAGGGACTCGCATCAAGCGTAGAAAGTATTTCTGCGATCCTTGAGGTGATAGAAGGCATAGCCGACCAGACAAATCTGCTCGCATTGAACGCGGCCATTGAGGCAGCTCGAGCCGGTGAGCATGGTCGAGGCTTCGCTGTAGTGGCGGATGAGGTGCGCTCGCTTGCACAGAACACGCAGAACTCGACAGCAGATATCGCCGGCATGATTGTTACGATTCAAGAAAAAGCAAAAATATCTGTGCAGAGCATGGCCTCGGGTCAAAAACAGTCTGAAAGGGTTGCTGAACAAACTAAAGAAGTCGAGCAGGCACTGATCAATGTCCAGTCTGCAGTTCAGAACATAACGAGTATGGCCACTCAGATCGCTAGTGCTGCTGAGCAACAAAGCGCAACTTCATCCGAGATTAGCGAGCGTGCCGATGAAATACGGAATCAATCGAATCAAACGGGGGCAGCTGCACAGCAGATTGCTCAAGCGACCGAAGAACTGTCTGAGCTAGCTGTAAGACTGAATAACGAGGTTTCTCAGTTCAGATTATGATTAGTCGACCCCTGCAACTGATGTAGCCTTTGTGCTGTGCCCGGCCGTTGCGTTTGCGCACAGGGCGCATCGTTAACGTTCATAAACCCACCTCCCATTGGCGGGGTTTGTGGTGCTGCTTTACGGTTTTTGCCCTTCTGATTCCTCAGCCCCGCCCACCGCCACCGGCAACCAATCCTGCGCCACGCGCAGGTTGGTGCGGCGAACAGCCTGTACGAAGCTGGCGAAGGGCCGGTCGGTGATGCCGACCAGACCTAAATGGCCATTTTCGCCATCCAGCAAGCGACCGGTCACGGGCTGGTCCAGGTACTGGAACCAGTGAACGCCCACCAGGCTCGGCTCTTGGGTGGCTCGCTCGAGAAAATGTGCATAGGCCGAGCCCCGTGCTTCTTCGGTGGGGACTTCGAGCAACCCCGGCCAGAACGGGCCGCGATCTCGAGAGCCGAAACTGAACTCGCTGATCAGCACCGGCTTGTCCAGTGCCTGCAACGCGGCAAAATCATAGCCCTGCTGCGGCGCTCGGGTGTAGACATTGAAACTCAGCACATCACAGTACTGCGCGCAGGCCGCCAGCGCCTCCGGCGTGCTGACCGCGAAACGCCCACCGAGCAGCAGATGATTGGGCGCATGCCAGTCCAGCGCATCGGCGACGGTCTTGAAATAGGTGTCGGCGAACAGGCGCAGGAAGCGCTGAAAATCCTCTTCGATGGCGGGAAATTCCGCGCTCGGCAACGGCGCCTCAAAGCCGGGATCTTCCATCAATTCCCAGGCTGGCAGTTCGATCCCCCACGCCTGGGCCAACCCTTGCTGGTTGCGGTACTTGTCGCGCAACAGCTTGAGGAAGGCTCGTTTAGCCGGCACATCCGTCGTCGCCCGCAACGTGCCATAGGCCAGCGCATAACGCGCATGGGGATGTTCGCCGGGCGCGGCCCAGGCCAGTTCGTTGTCAGCGAAGAAGCCTAGCAGCCAGGGATCGTCCCGCCGGCCGCGCGCGGCAATGGCGATGTTGCGCTCGGCGGCCATGGCGAAACGTGGATCGAATGGATCGGGCATGGCGCCCCACCAGTCATGGCCAGTGGAGATGGTCGCGTAGTCGCCACCGATCAGCAACGGCAGCGTATACGGCATGCGCTGCGGATCACGCAGCTCCGCGTCGCTCCAGTTGCCGATGCTGTTAAAACCCCAGGCCTTGAGGCGCTGCAGAGACTGCTCGGCCCACTGGCCGACAACCGCCTGGTTGCGCATCAGGATGCAGGCTTGTGCCTGTTCCGCGGTGATCTCGTTAAGTCTGACCGCCTCGTTAGCCGGGTCGCAGGGAGCACAGTCCGCCGTTTGCCGACAGGCCTGTTCGGCCCGTACCCGGTAGCGGTTGGCGTTGTAGAAGTCGTACCAGTGGCCATGGTCAAACGCCCGGTTGCGGTTGGCGCCGATGTCGCTGCGGTTGTCCGACTCGCCATAAAAGGCCGCCAGGGCCTGGTCAGGCTCCGGCAGGTCGCGAAACATCGCCTCGCGCCCCTGCACATAGGTTTGGCTATGCTGACGCGTCACCGCGTTGACGCCCAGGGAAAAGAACGGGTTGCCTTCGGGACTTTGCAGGTACCAGCGCCCGTCGACCTTCACTGTGGTGAAAAACCCCGTGGCCGGAAAGCTGATGCCACCCCGCAAGCCGCCAAAGCGATCCTGCTCGGGTAACTGCTCAAGCAAGGGGACCAGGGCTTGATCATCCTGGGCCACACTGTCGCGCAGTTGTTCATCGCTGCCGATCTTTTCCGGCCACTCGCCCCGAGTGAACTGCCCGTAGCCGTCGACGATCCCCTCATACGCCGCTTGCAGCTGATCTTCCGTCGTCACGCCGAAATGGCCGAGCAGCACATGCTGCGGCACATCGGGATTATTCAATGAGAGGGTTACCGATTTGACTTGATCGACTTCGATCTCGCCGTCCACCGAGGTGGCCAGCAGCAGGCGATTGCCATCGCGCATCCATGGCATCGGCGGCGGGGCGCGCATACCTTGCTGCAGAGACGAGGCGACACGCAGCGGCACCACCAAGGTTTGCGCTGGCCCGGCCGGCAGTGCCACCTGGGTGACCAGTGTCTTGGCATCCCCACTGTTGATACGCACATTCAGGGTCAGATCCCAGTCCATGGCATTCTGGATACGCAGCGTGATCGCCTGCGCCTGACTCCAGTCCCAGCTGCCAGACTGCGGTTCCATGCGCATGCGCGGCCGCTGCGCCGCATTGAAGCTGAGCCTGCGCAGCACCTGCCCCTCGGGCGTCGTTTCCGCAGTCAGCTCGGGAAACCAAGCATCCCGCGTGCTGACCTGCACCACATCGATCGGCCGCACGAAGCTGAACAACGTCTGCTCGTCAGCCTTCAGTGGCATGGCCAGGCAACAGCTCACAATCCATATAAAAAGGGCAGGCTTCATCGCAACGGCTCCCTGACACACCGGCAATAGACCACGCCGCGTTCCAAAAGATGCTAGCCGGCTTAGAATGCAAGCCAGTTCCTTCTTCGGAGTATTCCCCATGCCTGTTGCCCGTCTCGGTCTGCTTCCCGCTGTCATTCTAGGTGCCGCCCTCGCGTTCGCCGGCTGGTCGGTGGGTCAAGGGGTGGAACGCTTTCGCATGGCCGACCGCACGGTAACGGTCAAGGGCCTGGCGGAAATGGATGTGAAAAGCGATTTCGCCATCTGGACCCTGGCGTTCCGTCGCGGCGGCAATGCCTTCGATGAGGTGCAGCGTCAGCTCAGCGCGGACCGTGAGCAGGTGGTGGCCTTCCTGGCCGCGCAAGGCTTCAACCCCGATGAAATCGAAACCCGGCCCTTACAGGTCCAGGACCTGCTGGCTCGCGAATGGGGCAACAGCAATGTCGCCCTGCGCTTTACCGGGCTGGGCCAAGTGGTGGTCAAGACCCCGCGCGTCGACCTGGTGGCCAAGGCCGCCAATGCCAGCGATCCGCTGATCCAGGCCGGCGTGCAGCTCGACAACCAGGACGGCTACGGCGGACCGCGCTATCAGTTGCGCGGCTTCAATGATGTAAAGCCGCAGCTGCTTGAAGACGCCACGCGCAATGCTCGCGAACAGGCGGCCAAGTTCGCCGCCGATGCCGGCGCCACCCTCGGCGGGTTGAAAAATGCCAATCAGGGTGTGATCAGCGTAAACAGTGACGATGGCGGCGACATGGACAGCTCACGCACCATCGGTAAGCGCCTGCGGGTGGTCAGCACCTTTCAGTTCGGCCTGGAGTGATCGCACCTGCGATCCAACCGCCCCTTTTACCTAACGAGGCTACCTGATGACCCTGGCCATTTTTGACCTGGATGAAACCCTGATCGATGGTGACTGTGCCAGCCTGTGGAGCCAGGAGATGGCCCGTCTGCAGTGGGTGGATGGCGAGTCCTTCCTGCATCAGGAAAATGCGCTGATGGCCGAATACGCGTTCGGCCGTCTGGACATGGAAGACTACATGGCGTTCAGCCTGGCGCCGCTGGTGGGCCGCACCCGGGAAGAAGTGGAGTATGTGGTCGAGCCCTTCGTGGAGAACATCATCGAGCCGCTGATCTACAGCGACGCCATGCGCTGCGTGGCCGAACACCGCGCTCGCGGCGAGCGCATCCTGGTGATCTCCGCCTCGCCCCAATTCCTGGTCAGCGCCATTGCCGAACGGCTGGGCATCGACGATGTGCTGGCCATTGACGTTGAAGAACAGCACGGCTTTTTCAGTGGCCGTACCCAGGGCGTGCTCACGTACCGCGAGGGCAAGGTGCAACGCCTGGAAGACTGGCTGGCCGAACAGGACGAAACGCTGCAAGGCGCCTCGTTCTATTCCGACTCAGCCAACGACCTGCCGCTGCTGACCCGCGTCGCCCATCCGCGCGTGGTCAATCCTGACCCACGCCTGCGTGAATTCGCCGAACAGGCGGGCTGGCCGATTTTGCATTGGCAGTGACGCCGTTCTGTCCACCGAACGCTGTGCATCCATGAAGATGTTTCGACGCCCTAGGTGCGCTGTACGCCGGGTCTAGTCTTCAGGGAGCGGATTAGCGGCGCGGCCGTGTGGACACGGTGCGCCGCTATTCCATGCACTCACTCGCGAACTCAGCTCAAGCTTTCGTCGATCACCAGCACGATCTTGCCGTTCACTTGGTTGCTTTCCAGCTCGGCGAACGCCGCGTCGACATCCTGTGCGGCAAAGGTACGCTCCAATTGCGGCTTCAAGCGGCCCTCACCGAACAGCGGCCACACCTGCTGGCGCAGCTCACGGATCAGATCGGACTTGAAGGCATCGTCGCGGTTACGCAGCGTCGAGCCGGTCAGTTGCACGCGCTTGGCCAGCAGCTTGGCCAGGTCGAGCTCAGCGCGTCGGCCGCCCATCATGGCGATGATCACCCAGCGGCCGTCACGGGCCATGACATCCAGGTTGAGCGGCGCATAGCTGGCACCCACCGGATCGAGAATGACATCGAAGGGCGCGTGGTCGCGCAGCGCTTCCAGATTCTCGCCGCGCAGCACGCCACCGCGGGCACCCAGGGATTCGCAATAGGCCAGGCGCTCGGCGGAACCGACACTGACCCAGCACGGGTTGCCGAATGCCTTGCACAACTGGATCGCCGCCGAGCCAACCCCGCCGGCACCGGCATGCACCAGCACTTTTTCGCCCGGCTGCAGGCGCGCAAGCTGAAACAGGTTGAGCCAGGCGGTGGCGTATACCTCCGGCAGCGCCGCCGCTTCAACGAGGCTCAGGCCATCCGGCACCGGCAGCACGTGACCGGCATCGACCACCACCTCCTCGGCCATGCCACCGCCAGCCAGCAACGCGCACACTCGGTCGCCGACTTGCCAGGTACTGCCTGGGCCGACTTCACTGACCACGCCGGCGCACTCCAGCCCCAGCACATCGGTAACGCCCGGCGGTGGCGGATAATGCCCGGCGCGTTGCAGCAGATCGGCGCGGTTGAGACCGGCCGCCGCCACCTGGATGCGAATCTGGCCAGCGTCACAGAGTTCACGGCTCCGTTCTGCCCACTCCACACGTCCTTCGATACCTTGCAATGCCTTCACGCTGCCTCCATAGTGAGTTTCTGAATCGAGCCCGGATTGACCGGGCTTTTGCGTTATGCCGCCGACCCCCTCGCGGAGCCCGGCGCCCAGACAGACGGCCTACTATGCGTTATCACCTGACCCTGCGTCGACTCAACATCAAGCGCCTGCTGTGCGGCACTGCCCTGGCCCTGGCCCTCGGCGGGAGCGTCCTGCCAGTGGCTGCCAAGCCCACCAATGCGGGCGATTGGTCCGCTCTGCAGCCCGACCGCGACCAGGTGATCGCCAGCCTCAACGTGGTCGAATTGCTCAAGCGGCACCACTACAGCAAACCCCCGTTGGACGATGCCCGCTCGCAGAAAATCTACGAGGGTTACCTCAAGCTCCTCGATCCGTCACGCAGCTATTTCACCGCTGCCGACATCGCTGAATTCGATAAATGGCGCACCCAGTTCGACGATTTCCTCAAAGCTGGCAATCTGGAACCGGGTTTCGCCATTTACAAGCGCCACCTGGTACGCCTGACGGAGCGCCTGGATTACACCCTGGGGTTGCTGGATAAGGGGGTGGAAAGCATCGACTTCACCCTCGACGAAGACCTGCTGGTCGATCGCGAGGAGGCGCCTTGGGCCAAGGACCGCGCCGAGCTCGACGAGCTGTGGCGCAAGCGCGTTAAAGATGAAGTGCTGCGCCTGAAGATCGCCGGCAAAGAGCCCAAGGCCATCCAGGAACTGCTCACCAAGCGTTACAAGAACCAGCTCGCACGCCTCAAGCAGACCCGCACTGAAGACGTCTTCCAGGCGTACATCAACGCCTTTTCGCAGACTTACGACCCGCACACCAACTACCTGTCGCCGGACAATGCGGAAAACTTCGACATCAACATGAGCCTGTCGCTGGAAGGCATCGGCGCGGTGCTGCAAAGCGATAACGAAAACGTCAAGGTGGTGCGTCTGGTGCCGGCCGGTCCCGCCGAGAAGAGCAAGCAGATCGCTCCGGCCGACAAGATTGTTGGCGTTGCCCAGGGCAATGACGAAATGGTCGATGTGATCGGCTGGCGCCTGGATGAAGTGGTCAAGCTGATCCGCGGCCCGAAAGGCTCCAAGGTACGCCTGGAAATCATCCCGGCCAGCAACGCGCCGAACGACCAGACCAGCAAAGTGGTGACCATCACCCGCGAGGCAGTCAAGCTGGAAGAACAGGCGGCGAAAAAATCGGTACTGAAGCTGGCCCACGATGGTCGTGACTACAAGCTTGGCATCATCGAGATCCCGGCCTTCTACCTGGATTTCAAGGCCTACCGGGCCGGCGATCCCGAGTACAAGAGCACCACCCGCGACGTCAAGAAACTGCTCGGCGAATTGCAGAAGGAAAAGGTCGACGGCATCGTCATCGACCTGCGCAACAACGGTGGCGGTTCGCTGCAGGAAGCCACTGAGCTGACCGGCCTGTTCATCGAACAAGGCCCCACGGTGCTGGTGCGCAACAGCGACGGTCGCGTCGATGTACTCGCCGATGAAAACCCTGGCGCTTATTACTCCGGCCCCATGGCCGTGCTGGTCAATCGCCTCTCGGCGTCCGCCTCGGAAATCTTCGCCGGGGCCATGCAGGACTATCACCGTGCCCTGATCCTCGGCGGGCAGACCTTTGGCAAAGGCACGGTGCAGAGTATCCAGCCGCTCAATCATGGCGAACTCAAGCTGACCCTGGCCAAGTTCTACCGGGTTTCCGGACAGAGCACCCAGCACCAGGGCGTGCTGCCGGACATCGCCTACCCCTCGGTGGTCGACACCCAGCAGATCGGCGAAAGCGCCCTGCCGGAAGCCATGCCATGGGACAGCATCAACCCGGCGATCCGCACCGATTCGGACCCGTTCAAGCCGTTTCTCGTCGAACTGCAGAAGCGCCATGAAAAGCGCACCGCCACCCACCCGGACTTTGTCTTCACCCGTGACCGGCTGAGCCTGTCCCAGACACTGATGAACGAAACCACCGTCAGCCTCAACGAAACCAAGCGTCGCGCCCAGCAGGCCGCCATCGAGGCCAAGCAGCTCGCCTTGGAAAATGCTCGCCGCGAGGCCAAGGGTGAAGAACTGCTGAGCAAGCTCAAGGACGATGACGAGGAAGACGCCCTGCTCACCGCAGCGGACAAGCCTACGCCTGAAGAAGATGCCTATCTGGCGGAAAGCGGACACATCCTGCTCGACTATCTGGTACTGCAGCCGCAGGTTGCCAAGCACTAAACCCCAGCCGGGGAACCCCGGTTATCAGGATGTAGGGTGGATCACGCTTCACCGATTCACCCGTTGAAAGAGCCATGGTGGGAATAACGACGTCCACCTACGGACGAAAGTCCAGCCTCCCGGCACCGCCGGGAGATCCCCCTACTCTTTCGCCGCCCCCGCAAAGCGGGCCGGAATCAGACGGCGCATAGGCCGGCCAATCACGTCGCGAAATCGTGGGTTGTGCAGGCAAATTCCGCCCACCAGCCCCACTAAACAGCCCAGCACCGTGTCATAGAACCGAGCCTCGATCAGCGTATTTGGCGAGCCCTGCCCGAGGGTCGCGGCTTCGGCGAGCAAAATCGTCAAGGGCGTGATGAAAATGGTAGCGAAGGCATAGTGCCGAACCACTGAATATTCGATCACGAACGACAGCAACATCATGGTCAGCGCGATGCTCCAGTTGTTCAACGGCAGTAACAGCAATCCCCAGGCCACAAGCAGGCCGAGGCCCGTGCCCAGCACACGCTGAAGCTGTTTATTCCAGACGGCCAGCAGCGACGCGCCCTGGATGACCGCCAGACAACTCACCGGTACCCAATACGGCTTCTCCAGCTGCAGCAGCTGAGCCAGCAGCAGCGAGATACCTACGAACACGCCAATAATCACCGAGTCGAACACGACGTAATTGAAGGTTGGCGGCAGCCGCTGCAAGACCGGTTGGGGAGGCAGCAAACGCAGGGTATAAAGGCTGTAGAAAAAACCGATCAGGCACGCCAGCAGCGCGCCCATGCTGATCAACCCGACCATCAGGGGCACCTGGAGCACCTCCAGCGGCGTATAGGCGCCGATGGCCGCAGCCATGATGAAGAACAGACTGCCCGGCATGCCCACCCCGTAAAAGCGGCAGACCATGGTGACCAGAATGCTGGCGAACACCAGCACCGGCACCTTCAACACCGGGAAGAAATGGCTGATCACCCCCAGCGCATAACAGGCAATCATCGCGAAGGCGCAAGCCATCAGCATCACCATGCGGTGGGACATAGGTGTGTTGGGCAGGTACAGAAAGACCAGCCCACCCAATGACGACACCAGCCCGTATTGCAATTCTCCGAAGTAGGCACCGACGAACAACGGCAGCCCCGAAGCCAGTGCTGCGGCGATGGGCATCTGCCACAACCGGTCGCTGGGGTTGATGGTCACTAACAGACGCATCTGCTGCCGCAGCATCCCTTTGATATCCATCAGTATCCGTCCGCTCGCCATCTCACTCTCCTTGGTTGAAACGAAGGCATTTGCCGGCCTCAGGTCGTCGTTCCGTTCTCTTGGCGCAGCAACAAGCCGATCGACAGGATCACCAGCACGCTGCCGGGCAGCCACTGCCAACCGATGCGCTGGGGCTGTTCGCCAAACAACACCAGCATCGACACGAATGGCACCAGATAGCTGTAGGCCGTGATCGCCCCCGGGGTAAGCAACGCCGTGGCACGCTGCAGCAGCCAGAAGGTGGCCGCCGTCGAGAAGATGCCCAGATAAGCCAGGATCAGAAGATCCGATGGGCTCATGCGGGAAAGTGCCTGTGGCGCCTCCCAGAACAGCCCCAGCACAGCAATCAGCAAGCCGCCGACGACCAGGCTCCAGAACGTACGTGGAACGGCCTGGCGTGCCAGCCAGCCGTTTTTCAAGCCCCACTTGCTCAACACCGGGAACAGTGCGGAAGCCACACACCCCAGAAAAAACAACAGTTCGCCGCGACGCAACTGCAGTTCGCCCTGCTGGCCACCGCTTTCCGCCCACGCCAGGCCAAGCGCGCCGAGTGCACCCAGTAGCAACAGGGCCAACATGCGACCGGCCGGCTGCTCCACGCCGAGCCGGCGTCCCAGACCGTAGGCCATCAGCGGCACACTGACGTACAAGGTGGCCATGCTTAGCGCGCTGGCCCGATGCGCCGCCCAGAACATTGCGCCGAAAAAGCCGGCCAGGCACAGGCCCATGACGGCGTACAGCAGCAACCCCGGCAGGCTGGGCCAGCGTTCCGGTTGCCCCAACAGCAACGGCCAGACCGCCAATGCCGCGATGGCAAAGCGCACCGCCGTCAGCAACAGGGGTGGCAGCCCCTCGCTCATCAGCCCCACCGCCGGAAAAGACAACCCCACCAGAACGGCCCAGAGCAGCATGCCCAGATGGGCACGGGTCATACCTTGCGTGTTGTTGGGCATCCTCGCCAGCCTCCGATAAACAGCTCCCGGTTGGACTCACGACACGCGACAGAGTGCGTTGGTCGCGAGTGGACTGTCAGGCTGGCACGTCAATCTAGGCAAAAGACCGGATAAGCAGGATGGCCTCGCGCCCCATTGCAGGACTGGCAATGCCGCTTCGTTCGGGCAGCCCATCGTGGGAATCCACGACTGCGCGGCGGGCTGCTCGTTTCGCTATTGATCGATCTCAGTTCCCTGCAACGAGCATCGTCGCCCTGCCCAGACGGCGCCGTTGCGGGAGCTGGTTTTTTTAAGAACGCGTACGAAACCGGCTGACCTGGGTACGCAACGTCTGCGACAGACCCAGCAACTCCCGGGCGTAGCTGCTGGAGCTGGCAGCGGCCTGATTGGTATTGGCGATGCCCTGAGCGATCATTTCGACCCGTTGCGCGATATCCGTACCCGCCATGCTCTGTTCGTGCAGGCCCAGCTGGATCGAGTTGATGGCACTGCGCAGTTCAGCTGCCGACTCGTCCAGGCCGGACACCGCGCTCTGCACCTGCTGGGTGGACGCGGCGCTGTCCTGCACCAACGCCTGGGTCTGGCTCAGGGTGTTCAAGGCCATCTGCGAGCTGTTCTGAATATCACTGAGCATCTCGCTGATCTCGACCGTTGAGCTGGCAGTGCGGGCGGCCAGGTTGCGTACCTCATCGGCCACCACCGCAAAGCCTCGTCCCTGTTCGCCGGCTCGGGCGGCCTCGATGGCCGCGTTGAGCGCCAGCAGGTTGGTCTGATCGGCGATTTCGTGAATGGTGCGGGCGATTCCGTTGATGTTGATAACCTTTTTTGACAGCTCCTCCATGGTCACCGTCGACTCGGCCATGCTGTGGGCCACCTTGTTGATGGTCGACGTCGTCAAGCTGATGCCTTCAAGCCCCTGGCGCACCTGGCTTTCGGTGTTTTGCGACAGATTCAGGGCTTCCCCCGCATGATCCGACATCGCCCCGATGCTCACCGTCAGCTCCTCGGTCGCCGCAGCGATGGCGGACGTCGCGTCGCTTTGTTCCTGCGCCGCCGCCGACACGATGCCGGCGTTGTGCTGGAGTTTTTCGCTGGCACTCAGTACCGCCTGCGCATCCTGGTGAATGGCGCCAATCAGGTCGCCCAACTGAGCCTGCATCTCCACCGCCGCCGCGAGAATACTCTCGCGATCACCGTGCGCCAGGTTCAGCGTCTGGGTCAGATCGCCTCCGGCGATACGCCGCAATGCAAGGGCTGCCTCGGTAGGCTCACCGCCCACTTGGCGCAATACGCCGCGCCCGATAACAAACGTGGCCAGCGCGACCAACAACAACGCCAACAGACTGATGATCATCGACATCCGCTCGGACGCTTCCAGCGATGCGATCAAATCGGCATTCCGGGCCGCGGCCCGTTCTTCACTGTTCGCTACCACGACCATCAGAATGGCGCGCACTTCACGCCAGGCGGGCGTTTCTTCGGCATTCAGGTACGCCATCGCCTCGCTGACGCGCTGCGCCTTGACCAACTCGATGACCCTGTCCTGCTTGGGACGCCAGGCACGGATTTTAACCTCCAGCTCATCGGCCCTGGGCGTCGATACCGGATGCCGACGCATTCGCTCAATCAAGGCCGCCGCCTGCTCACCAAAGCTCTCCACCGCATTGGCGTAGTTGTCATGGCCTCGCTGATTACCCGGGTCGAGCAGGATATTGCGCAACGCCTGGCCTGTTTGCAGGCCGTTGGCATAAGACTTTGTGGCGAGGCTATTGACGGTGATGAAGCGTTCGACGAACTCCTGCAATTGGTCCTTGCTGCGCTGCGCGTACCACAATGTTGTCGCGGCCAGCAGCGCCACCCCCAACACACTGGCTATCCCCAACAGCCACAGCCGTGCCCTTAACGTCTTTGTATTCACAGCTCTCGAACCTCTCGCACACAAGTCTCTGCCTCTTTCGGGCAACTGATAAACAGGCAGCATTCTGGCGTCAAACGCCAAGCGGACCCACATCCGACTTTTATCGGGCAAAAATTGAATTACTTGACTAAAACGCTGAGATTAATTTTTAAGCCGTTCCAGCTGCAATAACCTGGTCTACGAGTCGGGCCAAAGAACAGGCAAAGCGGCATCAACCGCGCCCCAGCCAGAGCGCCATCACGCTCACCACACCGGGTATACCGAGCCCCAGCCAGGCGAGAGCGTCCCACACCCCGTCGCCGAGCAGCGCGGCGAACAGTCCGACCGCACCCAGCCCCGCAATCACACTCGGAATACCCCAGGTCGAATCACGCCAGCGCGTCATACACGTACCTCGCGGCTGACCGGCGCCACGCTGCGCCGTCGCACCCACCACAGATACAAGCCGCTGCCGAGCACCACGATGGTCAGCCCATCCAGCAGCGCCCAGAGAATCTGCATGGGCCGGCCGCCGTAGTCGCCAAAATGCAGCGGCTGCGACAGCGACAGTGCGCTCATGTACCAGGGCGGCGTGCTGACGGCGGTAATCTCCAGAGTGCGCGCGTCGATCAGCACGGGCTTCCACAGGTGCGCGGTCAGGTGCGTGCTGCCTTTCATAAACACCGAATAATGATGCTCGCTGGAAAAACGCGTACCGGGGAACGCAATGAAATCCGGCTGCATGCCCGGCGCAGCGGAGGCGGCAATCGTCAGCACATCGCTGACCGGGGCCCGCTCAGTCAGCGGCGGCACATCGCGGTACGGCGCCACCATGGCCGCCAAACTTTCCGTGCGCCAGGCGCTGATCAGCAGGTCGGCAGAGGCGCTGATCACCCCGGTCACGCCCACCACCAGCGCCCAGGTCAAGGTGACGATGCCGATCAGGTTGTGCAGGTCCAGCCAGCGTGTGCGTGGCGAACGCCGGCGACGGACTTCGGCGAATTGCAAACGACGCATGAACGGCGCGTAAAGCACCGCCCCAGAGATGATTGCTACGACAAACAACAGCCCCATAAAGGCCAGCAGCAGCTTGCCCGCCAACCCGGCAAACATGTCCACATGCATGCGCAGGAAAAACATCATCAGCCCGCCGTTGGCCGCCGGCATGGCCACGGCCTCGCCGGTGCGCGCATCGAGCATGAAGGTGTGAGAGCTGTTGGGTTCGGTGCCGGCGGTGGCGGCCATGATCGTCACCACGCCATTGGCGTCCTCTTCATCCCAGCCCAGGTATTGCACCACCTCGCCAGGCCGATGGGCCTCGGCGGCCACCACCAGCTGTTGCAGATCGAGCTGCGGTGTTTCGGCCGGCATCTGGCGCAACACGGGTGCCTCGCCGAGCAAATGCTCCAGCTCATGGTGAAAGATCAGCGGCAGCCCGGTGATCGCCAGCATCAGCAGGAACAGCGTGCAGATCAGGCTGGTCCAGGTATGCACGGCGGACCAGCGACGGATAGTGGAAGCGTTCATTGCACATCTCGATGTAAAACTGGGAATCGAACGGTTGCAGCCAGCCTTCCTTGGCGATGGAAACGAATCAAAACTCCAGTTGGGCAGAGAACGTCAGCGTGCGCGGATCGCCCAGGTAATAGCTGTTCAGCCAGTACTCCTTGTCGGCCAGGTTGCTCAGGTTGGCACGCAGGGTCATGTGGGTTTCGGCCACTGGCATGCGGTAGCGGGCGCCCAGGTCGAACGTGGTAAATGACGGCAGACTGTGAGCATTGCTGGCATCGGTGTATTGCTTGCCGGTGTGATAGGCGCCGCCGGTCACGGCAAAACCGGGTACGGCGTTGACGTCATACTCGGCATACAGCTTGGCCAGCCGGCTGGCTACGTCGGTCGGGCGGTTGCCGTCATTGGCGGCGACGCCGGAATCGTCCACCTCCGGGTCGAGCACGGTGAGTCCGCCCACCAGGGTCAACTCAGGCGTGACCTTGCCGGTCACACCGAACTCGACACCCCGGCTCCGTTGGCGACCCTCCTGAACATAGAGGTTGGCCCCATTGATGTAGCTGTTGGGCTTGTCGATATCGAACAGCGCCAGGGTCAGCAGGGTCTCGCCCACGGTGGCTTTCAGACCCAGCTCGTACTGCTCGCTGACTTCCGGTGCCAGGGCCTCACCGGCGTTGAGCGCGGTGGAAGGGGCGATGCCGCCCGCCTGCAGACCCTCGATGTAGGTGGCATAGGTTGTCAGCCAGGGTTGTGGCTTGTAGATCAGCGAAACGCTGGGCGAGGTTTCGCGTTCATCGTAATGGGTACGGGTCTCCGGCGTGCCGAACGCCTCCATCCAGTAGAAGTCGCTGCTGAACGTCTTGATCCGGGTGTGGGTCAGGCCAAGGATGCTCGACCACTGCTCGTTGAAGGTGATGACATCCCCAATCAATACGCTGTCTGACTGGTTGCGCGTGGCCACCCGCTGATCACCATTGCCGACCGAATAGGCAGGCTTGGCCACCTGCGGCTGTTGGTCAAAAGGCACCTCTGGGGTCACAGAGACATATTGCGGGCCGGGAAACGGAACGTAGTCAGTGTAGTGCTTCACCCGCGCGACATTGCTCTGGTAGCCGAACGTCATCGCATGGCCGATGCCGGCGGTGTCGAAAGCCGCATCGAGGAACAGGTTGCCGGACGTTTCTTCGGTATCCACCGGCGCAAAGGCATACAGCGGCTGGGTGTAGAGCCCCGCGTTAGCGACGGTGGGGCCGGTATAGGCATATTCATCGGTGTACTGGGTGTAGCCCAGGGCGCCGCGCAGGCTGAAGAGATCGTTCAGGCGCCAATTGAAGCGTCCGCCAACGCGGTCATGTTCACTGTCGGCGAACGCCCAGCGCTGGCTGTACAACCTGTCGTTCTCGAGGTCTTTGGCAGAGGGGCGAAAACCCTGGTCGAAGAAGTACCAATAGCTGTTCAGCCCACGGGTTTCGCTTTTCTTGTGGGACGCATCGAACTGGACCAGCAGGTCATCACTGACGTTCCAGTCCACCGCCAGGCTGACCATTTCCCGCCGGCGTTTCTGCAGGTCGATCTCGGTCTCGCCGTCCTGCGCCAGCACATTGAGTCGATACCCGAAGGTCCCTGCACTGTCGATCGGCCCGCCAAAATCCCCGTGCAGGTAATAGTTGTTACCCCCGGCATTGCCGGGTGTCACGCTGCTGTAGCGCGCGGCCGTTGGGCGTTTGAGCACATAGTTGACCAGACCGCCCGGGCTGGCCGGACCATAGAGAAAGCCGCTGAGGCCGGTGAGGATTTCCAGCTGCTCCATTTCTTCGATGAAGTTGCCGCCGTCATAGCCGTTGCTGAAGCGCAGGCCGTCGTTGGCAAGACTCAGATTGCCCGCTGCGGTGAAGCCACGAATCGCCACGGCACTGGCGTAGCCGGCATTTTTGGGTGAATACAATTGGGTAAACGGGTTGCGCTTGAACACATCGTCGCTGGAGGTGGTTTGGGTGTTTTCCAGCAACTCCCGAGACACCACACTCATGGAAAACGGCGTGTCCTGCAGCGCCATGCCACCCAGGGCACCCACATTGCGCACCGATTCGCTGCGGTAGCCGCTCTCGGCGCTGCCTTCAGCCAGCCCTTGGGCGCTGATGCTGCTCTCGGGCAAGACCATGACGTCCTGTTTGATCGGCTCCAGGCTGTAGGTGCCCGCCCTGCTCTGCACCAGTTGCAACCCGCTGCCGCGCAGCGCGGCGCTGAGTGCGGCCAAGGGCGCGTAGTCGCCTTCTACCGGCTGCGAGCTGCGCCCGGCGGTGAGACGGGGGTCGATGCTCAACACGATGCCGGCTTCGCTGGCAATACGGTTGAGTGTGCCGGCGAGCGGGCCGGCCGGGAGCTGGTAGCGCTCGGCCAGGGCCAGCTGCGGCAAACAGGCCAGTGCCACCGCGGCAACCAGCAAACGAGGTTGGAACAGCGTCGACGTGCGGTGCATTGCGAACAGCTCCTAGATGGAAATCAGTCTCAATGCCTATGCCGTGACAAAGAACAAAAGTGACAGGGCCTGACGAAAATATTTTTCTGCCCTGCACCGAGCAAGCGCTCCTTACTGCGGCACCACTTTCACCCACCAGTCGGTGTAGCGCTGAATACGCACCGGCACGCTGGGCACCAAGGCGGCCAATGCCAGGTCCGTGTCGTGTAACGGAAAGCTGCCGCTGATACGCAACTGCGCCAAGCGCGGATCAAGCCCCAGGTACCCACGCCGCTGTTCGCCAAGGCGCGCGATGAACTCGCCTAAAGGTACGTCATCCACCACCAGCATGCCGCGGCTCCAGGCATCGGCGGTATAAGACGCCGCTTGGGACGTACCCAACCCGTTCCGGCCGATCATGACCTGCTCGCCGGCCTCGATGATGCGTTCCTCGCCCGCCGTTTGCGCATAGGCTGCGACGGACGACTGCAGCACAGTCAGGCGTGTGGCGCCCTCCTCCAGGCGCACCAGAAAACGCGTGCCAAGCGGCCGCAGCCGCCCATGCTCGGTCATCACCCACAACGGGCGGCTGTCACCCTTGGCGGTCTCCACCAGAATCTCGCCGCTGCGTAGAGTCAGGTGGCGATGCTGCGCGGTGAAATCGATATCCAAAGCACTGGCGCTGTTCAGGTGCACGCGGGTCTGGTCCGGCAACAACAGGCTGCGTTGCTCACCGCGTGCGGTTATCTCGTCGGCGAGAAAGTCGCTCAGCGGGCGTTGAGCGCTCAGCCCCAGCAGCAGCCCACCCAGCAGCACCAACGCCAACAGGCTGGAGCCCAGCCGGCGGCGTGTGGGGCGGCGCAACAATGCGCGCCGTGCCGGCGCCGGCTCGGCCACGGCAAGCTGCTGATCAAGGCCGCCCAGTTGCTGCCAAGCCCGAGCATGCTCCGGATGGGCAGCCAACCAAGCGGTGAAGGCCTGGCGCTCCTGGTCCGTGGCGTCGCCGGAGTCGAGGCAAAGCTGCCAGTCGATGGCTTCGTCCAATACCCGATGGGTTACCGCATTCATTGCGGCTCTCCGTAAATCGCCACGTAACACTGGCGCAGCGCTTGGGCCAGGTACTGGCGCACCCGCGACACCGACACGCCGAGGCGCTCGGCGATTTCGGCATGGCCCAGTCCATCCAGCCGGTTGTATAAAAAGGCCGCGCGGGCCTTGCCGGGCAAGTGGCCAAGCATCTGCTCCACCTGGCGCAATGCTTCCAGCGCCAGCGCCTGTTCTTCCGGACTCGGCTGGACTCTCTCTGGCAGCCGCGCCAGCTCGTCCAGATAAATACGCTCCAGATCGCTGCGGCGAAAGTGGTCGATCAGCAAGCCGCGAGCGACGGTGGTCAGCAAAGCGCGGGGCTCTCGCAGTTCCGGCAAGCCGTTGCGCCCCAGCAGGCGCACGAAAGTGTCCTGGCTCAAATCCTCGGCCCGCTGCGGGCAGCTCAGGTTTCTGCGCAGCCAGCCGAGCAGCCAGTCGCGATGCTCACGGTAGAGCACGCCAACACGTTGTTGATGCGTAATGTTCTCAGCTGACACAGCGACCTCGCCGACGAGATGCGAATGAAGAACAAATCGGAATCGTTCTCAGGTGGCGAGCAATACTAGCCGGAGCCGATCAGGCTGTCGTGCTTTTTTGGTAAGTCAGATGACGAGCCGGACAGTGCAGCCCGGCTCGGAAACCCTTAATGAGGCTGGCTGATCTTGCCGGGCGGGTCGACCTGTACGGTTACGTGATCAATGGCGTAGCGCTCGCGTAACCGCGACGCCACCCGCGCGGGCAATTCCAGGGGATCGGCGCCGGACGCCGGGGTGACATGCACCGTCGCCACGCAGCTTTCGTCGGTCAGTGTCCAGGCATGGAAATGCCCCACCTCCTCGATACCCGGCAAGGTGGCCAGGTCGGCCTCGGCCGCCCGTACATCCAGTCCCAGCGGCACCGACTGCAAGAGGACGCGGATGGCCTCCGACACCAACCCCCACGCCGAGCGCACCACCAGCACCGCGACCAGCACCGACAGCAAGGGATCGAGGACAGTCCAGCCGGTCAGCAAAATGCCGATGGCCGCCGCAATGGCGCCGACGGAACCGAGCAGATCGCCCATCACATGCAGCAACGCGCCGCGCAGGTTGCTGTCGCCGCGATTGCCCGACCAGAGCACCAGCGCTCCGACGATGTTTACCGCCAGGCCAATCACCGCGACGACCAGCATGGGTCCGGCCAACACCTCGGTCGGCTCACGCAACCGGCCGACGGCTTCCCAGACGATCCAGGCAACTAACAACAGCAGCGATGCGCCATTGGCCAAAGCAGCCAGCACGCGCACCCTATGGAACCCATAAGTGCGCGTTTCATCCGCTGCGCGAGCGGCAATGCGGTAGGCGACCAGCGCCAGCAGCAGCGCCGCCGAGTCGGACACCATATGCCCGGCGTCAGCGATCAGCGCCAACGAGCCGGACAACCAGCCGCCGACGGCCTGGATGGCGGCATAGCCGGCGGTCAGCAGAAACACCCAGCGAATCCGCCCGACATTTCCCAGTGTTACCGTCGGTGTGTGGCTGTGGCCGTCATGCTGATGTGGGTCATGGTCATGGCCATGAGCGGAATGGGGGGCGTGCTCTGGCATCAACGCGCTCCGTGTCTGGCGTAAGGACGGCGGAAGGCACCGTCCCGCTCAACGATGAAGCTTGCCATGGGGGACAGGTCAAGCCGTCAGCGAATTCAGCCGCCGCACCAGCCGTGCCTGCAGTCGTTCAAGCTCGACCGGGTCGGCCTTCTGGCTGGCATGAATGCCCAGACTCTCGCCTTCATGGCGCGGAATGATGTGCATGTGGATGTGGAACACCGTCTGCCCGGCCGGTGCGCCGTTGAACTGTGCCACCTGCACACCTGCCGGTTGCAGCTCCTCGACCAATGCACGCGTGACCTTTTGCACCGCCAGGGTCATTTGACACAGGCTGTCCGCGTCAATTTCCAGCAGGTTGCGCGCCGCCGCCTTCTTGGGAATCACCAGCGTATGGCCGTAGGACTGCGGGAACAGGTCGAGAAACGCCAGCACATCGTCGTCCTCGTAGACCTTGTAGCACGGGGCCTCGCCGCGAATGATCTTGGCAAAGATGTTCTGTGAATCGTAATCGCCCTGCAGACTCATAAAGGTTCTCCAACCTGTTAACGATGGGAGAAAGATACCGCCTTCTGCCCGTTCCGCCACCGGGGCGTTATCCTCTTGGCTTCACTCTTCACACCGGAGCCTTGCCATGGCCAACCTTTCTGCTTTCCCAATCACCCGCAAATGGCCCGCCTCCCACCCCGAACGGCTGCAGCTTTATTCGCTGACCACGCCCAACGGCGTCAAGGTTTCCATCATGCTCGAGGAAATCGGCCTGCCGTATGAAGCGCATCGGGTCAGCTTCGACAGCAATGACCAGCTCTCTCCGGAGTTTCTCTCGCTCAACCCGAACAACAAGATACCCGCAATTCTCGACCCCCATGGCCCGAACGGTCAGCCGCTGGCGCTCTTCGAATCCGGCGCCATTCTGATCTACCTCGCTGAGAAGACCGGCCAGTTGCTGCCCCAGGATGCTGCTGGTCGCTACGAATGTATCCAGTGGCTGATGTTCCAGATGGGGGGCGTTGGCCCGATGTTCGGCCAACTCGGTTTCTTCCATAAATTCGCCGGCAAGGACATCGAAGATCCGCGCCCGCGCGAGCGCTACATTGCCGAGGCCAAACGCCTGCTCGGCGTGTTGGAACAGCGCCTGGACGGCCGCGCCTGGATCATGGGCGATGAGTACAGCATTGCCGATATCGCCCTCTTCCCCTGGGTCCGTACGCTGGTGGACTTCTACGCCGCCGGCGATCTGGTGGAATTCCAGCGCTTCCCCAACGTCGAGCGTGTGCTGCAGGCCTTTCTGGCGCGTCCCGCCGTGGTGCGTGGATTGGAGATTCCCAGCCAACCGTAACGCCCACTGACAACCTGATGCTTTGTCTGTGTTGAACGCAGACGAAGCAGGCTGCACGTAAAAAATTCAATAAAATTGATTAAATGCAATTAATTCCCGTTTGAGAATGGTTATTTTCGAACCACCAACCTTCCCAACAGGAATTGCCATGAACAATACCGCTCGTTTTGCCGCCTTCGCCCTGGGTACGTGCCTGGCCGCTTCCACACTGGCCAGCGAACGCCTCGCCCACTTCAAGGGCGTGCCTTCCACTAGCCTGGAAGAAGCGGTCACCCACCTCGCCGATTACAACCGGCGACTGGCCGATACGCTCGCTCAGGAGCTGACCTCCGAGCGTATGGCCGAGGTGCATATGCTTAGCTACACGCTGGAAAACGCGCTGAAAAAAATCGATGAAGAACTGCAGCAGATCGCGGCGACCCTGGAAGAGGTGCACATCGCCTCGGAAACCGCCGACCCACAGACAGTAAAGGCGCAAGGCGCGCGCTACCTGGAAGCGGCGCGCACGCTGGTCAAATAAGCGGTCCCTGTGACGGCTGGGCTCGAACTTCAAGCCCAGCCGCTGGCATCGATTCAACCCTACCCTGATCTGCCTTTTCCTTCACCACCAACACATCCTCCATGATCAGATACTGCAGATCCGACCCGTAGAAGATGTTCAACGCATCGGTGGGCGAGCAGACCATAGGTTCACCACGACGGTTGAGCGACGTGTTGAGCGCCACACCATTACCGGTCAGCTTTTCCAGCTCGACCATCAGGTCGTACCAGCGCGGGTGATGTCGGCGCTCCACTACCTGGGCGCGGGCGGTGCCGTCTTCGTGGACGACTTCCGGTACGCGCCCGGCCCAGCCTTCGTTGACCTCGAAGGTGAAGGTCATAAACGGGCTGGGATGCTCCATGCTGAGCATTTGCGGGGCGACGGTGTCGAGCATTGACGGGCAGAACGGACGCCAGCGTTCGCGAAACTTGATCTGTGCATTGATGCGATCGGCAACGCCGGGCACGCTCGGACAGCCGATGATCGAACGCCCGCCCAGGGCGCGCGGGCCGAACTCCATACGCCCCTGAAACCAGGCCACCGGATGGCCGTCGACCATAAGCTGGGCAACGTGTTCGGGTACGTTGTCGATCTTCTGCCACTGCGGCTGATTCGGGTGGCCTGCGCAGGCGGCAATGACGTCCTCGTTGGTGTAACTGGGCCCGAGGTAGACGTGTTCCATCTTCTCCACCGGCACGCCGCGCTGGTGTGATACGTAGGCGGCAGCACCCACGGCGGTGCCGGCATCGCTGGCGGCGGGCTGGACGAACAGCTCCTTGACGTCGTCACGGGCAATGATTTTCTGGTTGAGCTTCACGTTCAGCGCGCAGCCGCCGGCAAAGGCGATCTTGCCGGTTTCCTTGATGATGTCGCCCAGGTAGTAATCCATCATTTCCAGCGCCAGCTTCTCGAACAGCGCCTGCATGCTGGCGGCGTAGTGGACGTACGGATCGTCGGCAACATCGCCTTCGCGCTTGGGGCCAAGCCACTCGATCAGCTTGGGCGAGAAGTAAAAGCCCTTGCCCTTATCCTTGTAGCGTCGGAAACCGATCACGTTGGCGTACTCGGTGTTGATGGTCAGCTCACCCTTCTCGAATTTGGCCAGCCGGGAAAAGTCATACTTGGCGGCATCCCCGTAAGGCGCCATGCCCATGACCTTGAATTCCCCATCGAGCATGTCGAAACCCAGATATTCGGTCAGGGCACCGTACAACCCGCCGAGGGAATCCGGGTCATAGAACTCCTTGATCTTGTGAATCGTGCCGTTCTCGCCGTAACCGAAGAAAGTGGTGGCGTATTCGCCCTTGCCATCGATACCGAGGATGGCGGTCTTCTCCTGAAAGCCTGAACAGTGATAGGCGCTTGAGGCGTGAGCCAGGTGGTGTTCGACCGGCTCCAATTTGACTTTCTTCAGGTCGAAGCCCAGCTGCTGCAGGCACCATTGGATGCGCTTCTTGTAGCGTTTGAAACGGCGGTTGCCCATGAAGATGGCGTCCAGCGACCGGTCGGGGGCATACCAGTAGCCCTTGGCATAGTGCCAACGTGCCTTCTTGAAAATACTGATGGGGGCGAAAGGAATAGCGACGATATCCACCTCTGCCGGGCCGATGCCGGCCTGCGCCAGACAGTACTTTGCGGACTCGTAAGGCATGCGATTCTTCGCATGCTTGTCACGCACGAAACGTTCCTCTTCCGCAGCGGCAATCAGCTTGCCATCGATATACAGCGCAGCTGACGGGTCATGACTCAAAGCACCGGAAAGTCCGAGAATGGTAAGTCCCATGGGTGCACCTCTTTTTTGAAGCGTGTAAGGAAAGGTTTTTGATTGCCATGCCTATTCAGTGAAACGCGTAGGGCTCTATCCGAATGGAATCAGCGTAGTGAATAACCCGCACGCCAACCTTTCGCGTGCGGACAGGCCAACGGCCTTTTAGAAGGCCTGGTTATAGAAAAGCGCGAAGGACTCGATGCCCGCATTGGGACTTTTGAGGCCGGCATTGGAGTAGTGAATCGCCCGCACGCCCACCTTTTGCGTGGCAGATAATTTGAGCCCAACCCCAAGACGGTCTTCAAAGTTGAACGACGAGCCCAGTTGACGTTCACCCACATCGGTTTTTGAGAAGAACGACACACCCACACCCAACTCGATGTAAGGCTGCACGCCTTCACCGGCAAATTCGTAGACGAATACCGGGCTGAACGACAATGAATGGGCACCGCTGTATTCGGCGCCTTCCCAGTAGGTGTAACCGGCATCCCAGTAACCGGTGAGACGGCCGGTTTCACTGGCCATCCAGGTCTTGGCCCAGTCCTGGCTCAAGCCGATTCGGTAGGTCATATCGCCCTGACCAGTAGCACCGAGGGACGCGCTCCATTGCGCTGCATGCGTAAAATTGGCCATGGCAAGGCCGCTCGCCAGCACTAGAGGCAGGGCAAGTAAACGGTTCATCATTCAATTCCTCGTGGGATATCAATACTTCAGAGCAGGCAGAGGCGGTTACCCCGTCAGCGCCGGTGCGGGCGAAGCAGCAATGCCGCTTCGCCCTGCATCCTCAAGAACGCTTGGCGAATTCCTGATCCTGGCTGTATTCCAGCCGGCCACCACCGAGGGCCTTGTACAAGGCCACTTCGCTGCTCAACTGGTTGAGCCGGCTGCTCAACAGCTGCTCCCGGGCGGCAAAGAGTTGACGTTCGGCATCCAGCACAGCCAGGTAGCTGTCGACGCCTTCGTCGTAGCGCTGGCGAGCCAGCTCCGTATATTCCTCAACCGTGCGAGTCAGATCGCGTTGCGCTTGCAACTGCTTGCCGTAGGTGCCACGCGCGGCCAAGCCATCGGCGACCTCACGAAACGCGTTCTGAATGCTCTTTTCGTACTGCGCGACGCTGATCTCTTTTTGCACCTCGGTGTAATCGAGGTTGGCCTTGAGCCGACCCGCCGTGAAGATCGGCAGGTTGATCTGCGGGATGAAGCTCCACATACCGGAGCCGCCCTCGAACAACCCATCAAGATCCGCGCTGGCGGTGCCGGTAGCGGCAGTCAGGCGGATGCTCGGGAAGAACGCCGCACGCGCCGCGCCGATATCGGCGTTGGCGGCACGCAGGCGGCGCTCGGCAGCGCGGATATCCGGGCGCTGCAGCAGCAGGTCTGCCGGTAGCCCGACGGGAAATGTAGCCAGGAGATTGCCATCCAGATCGCTCCCTGCGGGTAAATCCGCCGGAATGGCGGCACCGAGCAGCAGTTGCAAGGCATTCGCATCCTGGGCGACCTGACGGGTATACAACGCCTGCTGTACGCGCGCCTGTTCCACCAGGCTACGCGCCTGCCTCACGGCCAGCGCCGATGCGCTTCCCGCTGCCTGGCTGTTTTCGATCAGGCTCAGGCTCTTGCCATAGCTGTCCAGCGTGGCCTCGGTCAGTTCCAGCAACGCCTGGTCGGTGCGCCAATCCAGATAAGCAGTGGCAACATCGCCGATCAAGGCGATCTGCACACTACGCTGCGCTTCTTCCGTGGCCAGATAGCGCTCCAGTGCCGCGTCTCCAAGGCTGCGCACCCGGCCGAACAGGTCCAGTTCATAGGCACTGATACCCAGGCCAACGCTGTACTGGCTGCTGGTGCCTGCCTCGCCCGAGAAAGACAGGTCGTCCGGCAGGCGCTGGCGAGAGGCACTGGCGTCTACGCCCACACTGGGGAGCAAGTCGGCCCGCTGGATACGGTGCAGCGCGCGGTAGGCCTCCACATTCAGCGTCGCTTGACGCAGGTCGCTGTTGTTGCTCAGGGCCACATCAATGAGCCGTTGCAGAGCCGGATCCTGGAAGTAATCTTTCCAGCCCAACTGACTTGCAAGCAGTCCGCCCTGTGTCACCGCCTCTCCATAGGCGGCTCCCTGGGGCAAGGTGTTGCTGATGGGTGAGACAGGATGCTGGTACTCAGGCATCAGGCTGCACCCCGACAGCGCCAGAACAAGAGCCAGGGGAATAGGCTTCGACCTCATGCCTGCTTTCCTTCTACTTGCTCGGCTTTACGCTTGCCCTCGAACAGCTTGACGACGACGACAAAGAACAGCGGCACGAAGAACAGCACCAATGCCGTGGCCGTGATCATCCCGCCAACCACACCGGTAGCGATCGAGTGCTGGCTGCCTTGCCCCGCGCCGGTGGCCAGCGCCATGGGCAGTACGCCAAAGGTGAAGGCCAGCGATGTCATCAGGATCGGACGCAAACGCAGACGGGACGCTTCAATCGCCGCCTGGACCAGCGTGCGGCCCTGCTTCTCATATAGATCCTTGGCGAACTCGACGACCAGAATGGCGTTCTTCGCGGTCAGGCCGACGGTGGTCATCAGGCCCACCTGGAAGTACACGTCGGCGGTCAGATCGCGCAGTAGCGTCGCCGCCACTGCGCCAATGACACCCAGTGGCACCACCGCAATCACCGCCACCGGAACCGACCAGCTCTCGTAGAGCGCGGCCAGGCAGAGGAACACGATCAATACGGTCAGCGCATAGAGCATGGGCGCCTGGTCGCCGGTCTGAATTTCCTCGTAGGACAGCCCGGTATAGCTCAGACCGATGCCCGGCGGCAGTTCCCGCATGATCTCCTCGATGGCCACCATGGCGTCACCGGTACTGTAACCCGGGGCCGGCTGGCCAAGGATCTCCACCGAGGCGATGCCGTTGTAGCGCTCCAGTTTCGGCGAGCCGTAGGTCCATTGACCGGTCGCAAAGGAGGAGAACGGAATCATCTCGCCATTCTGGTTGCGCACATACCACTTGTCGAAGTCCTCGGGGGCCAGGCGCGAGTCCATGTTGCCCTGCAGATAGACCCGCTTGACGCGACCCTGGTCGATGAAGTCGTTGACATACATCGAGCCCCAGGCAGCGGACATGGTCTCGTTGATCGCAGCGATACTCAGCAGGTGAGCGCGGGCCTTCTCGCGGTTGATGTTGACGCGAAACTGCGGCTCGTCATCCTTGCCGTTGGGGCGCACCGCCATCAGCAACGGATGCTGGTTGGCCTTCATCAGGAACTGGTCGCGAGCCGCCATCAGTTCCTGGTGACCCAGGCCGACGTTGTCCTGTAGATAGAAGTTGAAACCCAGGGCGTTACCCATCTCCAGGATCGCCGGCGGCGGGAAGGCCAGTACCTGTCCATCCTTGATCTGATTGAAGCGTTGTTGCGCGCGCTGAGTAAGGCTGAACACGTCCTGGCCCGCTTCGCCACGCACCGCCCAATCCTTGAGCATGACAAAGGCCGCGCCGGAGTTCTGACCACGACCGGCGAAATTGAAGCCGCTCACGGTCTGCACCGACGCAACGATGTCCGACTCTTCTTCCAGCAGGTAATCACGCACCTCGGCCAACACGGCTTCGGTACGTTCGGTACTGGCATTGGCGGGCATGCGCACTTCCACCATCATCAGACCCTGGTCTTCATCTGGAAGGAAGGCGGCGGGAATCTGCTTGAACAGCCAGCCGGTGCCGACGACGATCAGCAGGAACACCATCAGATAGCGGCCACGGTGTTTGAGCATGCCACCAACTCCGCGCTCGAAGCGCGCGGTTCCGCGATCAAAGGTGCGGTTGAACCAGCCGAAAAAGCCTTTCTTTTCTGCAAGTGCACCCGGCTTGGGCGCCTTCAGAAAGGTTGCACACAGGGCCGGAGTAAAGATCAGCGCGACCAGTACCGAGAGGGTCATGGCAATCACGATGGTGAGTGCGAACTGCCGGTAGATGATGCCGGCGGAGCCGCCGAAGAACGCCATCGGCACGAATACCGCGGACAGCACAAGGCCGATACCGACCAGGGCGCCCTTGATCTGGTGCATGGACTTGCGCGTTGCCTCCAGTGGCGACAGCCCCTCCTCATGCATCAGCCGTTCGACGTTTTCCACCACCACGATGGCGTCGTCCACCAGCAGACCGATAGCCAGCACCATGGCATACATGGTCAGCACGTTGATGTTCAGGCCGAACAGCGGCAATAGGGCGAAGGTACCCAGCAACACCACGGGCACCGCCAGCGTTGGAATCAGTGTGGCACGGAAGTTCTGCATGAACAGGTACATGACCAGGAACACCAGCGCGATGGCCTCGATGATGGTGTGCACCACCGAACTGATGGAGGCCTCGACCACCGGCGTGGTGTCATAGGGATAAACGATCTTCACGCCGTCGGGCAGGAAGGGTTCCTGTTCGTCCAGTACCGCCCGCACCTTCTCGATGGTGTCCAGCAGGTTGCCACCGGGCGCCAGACGCAGGGCGATACCGGCCGAGGGCAAGCCATTGTAGTTGCCGGAAATGGAGTAGCTGTCGGCACCCAGGCTAACCTCGGCAATGTCCTTGACCCGAACCTGGGAGCCATCCTGGTTGACCTTGACCAGGATTTCGCGGAACTCGTCGGCGCTGGTCAGCCGCGTACTACCCACCACAGTGGCGTTGAGCTGAACTCCCTGGCGTGAGGGCAGGCCGCCGAGCTGGCCGGAGGACACCTGCACGTTCTGCTCACGAATGGCCTGGGCCACATCGCCCGGGGTCAACTGATAGCTGTTGAGCTTGGCCGGGTCCAGCCAGATGCGCATGGCGTTCTGCGAACCCAGCGGCAGGTAGTCGCCGACACCGTCGATGCGCGTGATCGGGTCCTGCAGGTGGGAAGCGATGTAGTTGCCCAGGTCGAAATCGTCCATGCGGCCGCTCTCATCGATGAGACCGACGATTTGCATGAAGTTGACCTGATACTTGACCACCCGGATGCCCATGCGCTGAACCTCCTCGGGCAGTTTCGGGGTGGCCAGCTGCAGCTTGTTCTGCACCTGCACCTGGGCGATGTCGGAGTCGGTGCCTTGCTCAAAGGTCACGATGATCACGGCGCTGCCATCGGAGTTGCTGGTGGAGGACATGTAACGGAAGCCGTCCAGACCACTGAGTTGCTGCTCGATGACCTGGACCACGGTGTCCTGCACGGTTTCCGCCGAGGCACCTGGGTAGGCGACGACGATTGCCACCGCCGGAGCCGCGATGTTGGGATACTGGCTGATCGGCAAGGTCTTCAACGACAGGGCACCGGCGATCATCAGCACGATCGCCAGAACCCAGGCGAAGATCGGCCGGTCAATGAAAAAATGGGGCATGGGGGTTCTCCTCAGTTGGCTGCGGTGGCGACCGGCACGCCAAACTCGGCAACCAGATCGACATTACCGGCGGCAACCGGGGCAACTTCGATGCCGTTGCGCACCCGTTGCAGACCCTCGGTGATCACCCGCTCGCCGTCGCGGATGCCGTCACCGATCAGCCAGGCATTGCCGACGGTGCGCAAAGTCTCCAGCTCGCGCTGCTCGACGGTGTTGTCTGGCTTGATCACCCAGGCATTGGCCACCCCGCGGGTGTCGCGGAAAACGGCCTGTTGCGGCACCAAAATGGCGTTTTCCTGCACGCCCTCCTGCAACTGGGCATGCACGAACATGCCAGGCAACAGTTTGCGGTCGGGGTTGGGGAATTCGGCGCGCAGCGTCACGGCGCCGGTGGAGGAATCGACATTGACCTCGGAAAATTTCAAGATCCCGGGTAACGGATAGGCGCTGCCGTCGTCCAGGGTCAGGGTTACTTCAGTCTGCCCTTCGCCACTTTCCTCCAAGCGCCCGGATTCCAAAGCACGCTGAAGACCCAATACCTTGGTGATCGGTTGGGTGACATCGACATAGATAGGGTCCAGCTGCGTAATGGTGGCCAGCGGCTGAGCCTGGCCGTTGGTGACCAACGCACCTTCGGTGACCGCCGAGCGGCCGATACGCCCGGAAATCGGTGACAGCACCCGGGTGTATTGCACGTCAATACGCGCCACCTGAAATTCGGCCTGTGCCTGTTTCCAGGCGGAGAACGCATCGTCGTACTGCTGCTGGCTTACTGCATGGGTCTTGACCAACCGCGCATAACGCATGGCACGCTTTTCAGCGCTGGTCAGGTTGGCTTCGGCCCGGGCCAGGCGCGCTTCGTAGGGTCGCGGATCGATCTGGTACAGCGGCTGGTCCTTTTTCACCTCGCTACCCTCGGTGAATTGCCTCTGCTGCAGAATGCCGCTGACCTGCGGGCGTACCTCGGCAACCCGGGACGCCGTGGTACGCCCGGGAAGGTCGGTGGTCAGAGTCAGGGATTGGGCTCGCACGGTATACACACCCACTTCGGGGGCTGTGGGCGTAGTGACTTGTTCTTCAGGCTGAGTGCAACCGGCAAGCAGCACCAATGCCAAGGCCACACCACTCAGTTCTGCTTTTTTGCAACGCACGCAAGTCTCCTCATGTTTCTCAGGGCGAGCGAGGTCCTGCATCGCTTTGAAGACGACACACTGCTCTTTTTCTGAGAATTAGAATTTTTAAGCCCGACCTTGCCCGAACGGCAAGTGGGAGGTTGAACACTATAATGTGATCAAATTTGATGGCAATCCCATCAAAGTGCTAAGGTTCGTTGCACGTATGCAACAATGAAGAAATCATGAATGATCTGAACGACCTGCATTATTTTGCCATCACGGTAAGACACGGCGGCTTTTCAGCCGCTTCCCGTGCAACCGGGATCGAGAAGTCGCGGCTGAGCCGGCGCGTGGCAGCCCTTGAAAAACGTCTGGGGGTGCGTCTGATGCATCGCACCACGCGAACCCTGGTATTGACCGATGCAGGGGAACGTTTTTATGTGCAATGCCAGGCCGCGCTGGAAAGCGTAAATAACGCGTACGAGTCCCTGGCCGAACTGCAACGTGAACCGTCGGGCATCGTAAGGGTCAGTTGTCCGCTGGTGGTTGCCCAGAGCTATCTGGCCCCTATTCTCCCTGGATTTATGAGTACCCACCCCAAGGTGGCAGTGGTAATCGATGCTTCGGACCGCGTAGTCAATGTGGTGGAAGAGCGTTTCGATATCGCTTTACAAGCCACTACACGGATTGATGAGTCGCTTGGGCTGGTGTCCAGATTACTGGGCCAGGCATATCCGATTCTCGTGGCCAGCCCGAATTATCTGCAGCGACACGGACGTCCCGACTCCATTAATGATTTGAATGATTTCGCGACCATCTGCACCCTTGCCGATTTTGCCCATGAGCAGGGTCGATGGGGTCTGATGCGCGACCAGGCAGAGCCGCTGCTGATCCATCACACTCCCACGCTGATTACCGATGACCTGCGCGTACAGTTGGAAGCCACGGTTCATGGCACCGGCATTGCCCTACTGCCAGAACCTTTGGTGAGCGCCAGCATCCATGAAGGGCTGCTGGAACGCATCTTGCCATCCTGGGTGGGCACCCCCACTGGGCTTAGCCTTACCTATCCAAGCCCTCGCGGCATATTGCCGGCAGTCAGGAGCCTGATCGATTACCTATCGCTGCATATTCCGACCGCTATTCAGCAACGCGTTATCTATGCAGAGGCAGGACGGGGATTGACGGAGTGCGGTTCGGCTTAGCGTTGTTCGGTCATTCACCCAGAGAGTGGATGCTCAAGAAGAAACGAAGGCCGCGTCGGGCCACCAAGCAGGACATTAGGTCGTTTTTTGGGCGGCCTGTTAACATGCCCGGCTTTTTAGTCGCGCCGCAGCACCGGACGCTCGTTCGGCGCCTCACCTTCGCGCTTTCAGGTATTTCATGAAACTCGCTCAACTGCGCACCGATGTCCTGGCCGGACTCACCACTTCGTTCGCCCTGGTGCCCGAATGCATCGCCTTCGCCCTGGTCGCCCAGCTCAACCCGCTGATGGGCCTGTACGGCGCCTTTATCATTTGCACTCTCACCGCGCTGTTCGGCGGCCGGCCGGGGATGATTTCCGGCGCAGCGGGCTCCATGGCGGTGGTGATCATCGCGCTGGTGATTCAGCACGGCGCGCAGTACCTGCTGGCCACCGTGCTGCTCGGGGGGCTGCTGATGATCCTGTTCGGCGCCCTGCGCCTGGGCAAGCTGGTGCGCATGGTGCCGCACCCGGTCATGCAAGGATTCGTCAACGGTCTGGCCATCGTCATCGCCCTCGCCCAGCTGGAGCATTTCAAGGAGGGCGATGCCTGGCTGTCGGGCAACTCGCTGTATCTGATGCTCGGTCTGGTGGCACTGACCATGGCCATCGTCTACCTGCTGCCGCGCCTGACCCGCAGCGTGCCGCCGGCGCTGGTGGCGATACTCGGCGTGGGCCTGCTCACCTACTTCCTGCAATTGCCCACCCATACCCTGGGCGACATGGCCAACATCGCCGGCGGCCTGCCGAGCCTGGCCCTGCCAGACATTCCCTGGAACCTGGAAACCCTGCGCATCATCGCGCCCTACGCCGTGTTGATGGGTCTGGTCGGCCTGCTGGAAACCCTGCTGACCCTCAACCTCACCGACGAAATCACCCAGAGCCGTGGCCACACCAACCGCGAATGCGTGGCCCTCGGCGCGGCCAACGTGGCGTCTGGCCTGTGCGGCGGCATGGGCGGCTGCGCGATGATCGGCCAGACCATGATCAACCTCGGCTCCGGCGGACGCGGGCGCCTGTCCGGCGTGGTGGCTGGGGTGATGATCCTGCTGTTCGTGCTGTTTCTCTCGCCGCTGATCGAGCGCATCCCGCTGGCCGCGCTGGTGGGCGTGATGTTCGTGGTCGCTCAGCAGACCTTCGCCTGGGCCTCGCTGCGCGTGGTGAACAAGATACCGTTGCACGATGTGTTGGTGATTGTTGCCGTCACCGTTATCACGGTGTTCACCGACCTGGCCACCGCCGTGCTGTGCGGTATTGTCATTGCCGCATTGAATTTTGCCTGGCAGCACGGCCGCGAGCTGTATGTGGACAGTCACATGGACGCCAATGGCAGCAAAGTCTACCGCCCCCATGGCACACTATTTTTCGCCTCCACCACGCGTTTTCTGGAACTCTTCGACGCCGCGGGCGATCCGCAACAGGTGACCCTGGATTGCCAGCACTTGAACTTTGTCGACTACTCCGCCATCGCTGCGCTGATCACCCTGCGCGAGCGCTACACCCGGACCGGCAAGCACTTGCGCGTGGTGCACCTGTCGGAACGCTGTAAACAATTGCTGCGCCGCGCAGGGCTGCAACAAGCGGAACGCGAGGCAGCTGCGGACGCGATGGGGCATTTAGGTTCATAAGCAATGCGCAGCAGTGAGGTGGCATGCTCGGCAGGTGCTGGCGGCATACTCTGAGCATCACGCTTCACAGGAGCGCCAACCGTGGATCTTCTCTTTCTCGGCACCTCCTCCGGCACGCCCACCAAGGCCCGCAACGTCACCGCACTGGCAGTGCTGGAAGACACCGGAAAAGGCTGGTATCTGGTGGACTGCGGCGAAGCTACCCAGCACCAGTTGCTGTATACGCCGCTCTCATTGCATGGCTTGCGGGCCATCTTCATCACCCATGTGCATGGCGATCACTGCTACGGGCTGCCCGGCGTGCTGGCCAGCGCGGGCCTGGCGGGCCGCACCGAACCCCTGGAGATCATTGCTCCGCTCGGCATTGCGGAATGGGTACATACCACTCTGCGCATCAGCCAGACCGCGCTGCCCTATGAGCTGAGATTTCACGCCGTGGAATCCCTTGGCGAGTGGCGCAACCGTCAGCTGCGCGTGGATGCGACCGCTCTCTCCCACCGCGTGCCCAGCTATGGCTACCGCTTTACTGAAGCCCGTCCCGACCCTCGTCTGGATGTTGAAAAACTCGACCGCAAGGGTATTCCGCGTGGCCCGCTGTGGGGCCAGCTCGCCCATGGCCGCGACGTGCAGCACCATGGCCGCACCTTGCGCAGCGATGATTATTTGCTAGCCACCCGAGTGCCACGTTGCATCGTGGTCGGTGGCGACAACGACCGCCCCGAACTGCTGGCCGACGCCTGCCGCGACGCCCAGGTTCTCGTTCACGAAGCCACCTTCACCCACGCGGTGACCCACGACAAACGCAGCCTATTTGGCCACAGCACGGCCGCCAGTGTCGCCGCCTTCGCCCAGGCAAGCGACCTTCCCAATCTGGTACTGACACACTTCAGCGCCCGTTACTCGGCACGGCCCGCCCGTGGGTTGTCCATCGAGAACATCCGTGCGGAGGCTGCGGCTGTTTATCGCGGGCGACTGTTTCTGGCGGAGGATTTTGCGCGGTTCAGGCTGGGGAAGGATGGCGTGTTATTGCGGGTTGAAACCCATCCGACGAAACCACGTTGAGCTAGCCGCACATCAAAAAAATCGCGGACTTCCCTGCCCGCGATGGTGTGCAACGTCACCCGCTCAAAGGCAACGGGTGCTTACTTCATATGCCCTGTGTCATGCCCTGTGCCATCCATACTCGCAACGGTGTCCTTTTGGAAAAGATCAGGCCAGACGGCCCACTTCTTGAAGTCCGGGAACACCATGGCGATGGACTTGATGAGGGGTGTATCAGCCGACGACCCGCCCACCAGCACCCGATAATACCCATCCTCAGTTTCCCACTCGCCTTCGGCCCAGGCCGGAAGGTAATCGGGCATAGTGGGAACGAAGTGGGAGAACGGATGGTTGGAGGCGTTGGCCTCTATTTCGACCGAGACCTGTGCACTCTCACCAGGATTGAGGAAGACCTTCTGGAAGCCCACCAGACGCTTGGCAGGCTGCTGGGCCTTGTGGGGCAATTGCAGGTAAACCTGCGCTGCCTCGCCGCCTGCGACCGTCCCCGTGTTGGTGACATGGAACTCGGCGGTGAGCACCGGCACGATGTCCTTGAGCTTCCGAATGACGCGCGGCTTTTGGCTATTCGGCAGCTTCACCTCAACCATTTCGTATTCGGGCCGGAATGATCTCTTCAGCTTCAAGTGGCTGTACTCGAAGGTGGTGTAGGACAGCCCATACCCAAAGGGGAACCGGGGCGTGACCGCATTCGCCTCATACCAGCGGTAGCCCATCTCCAGGCCTTCGAGGTAGCGACTGACCAACTGCGGCAGGTTCGGGTCACCCTCCCGGCCGGGGCCGCCAGGTATACCGGTGAACTCATGCAGACCCGGATACTGCGCCTCGGTGGCGAAGGCCGCCTCACGCTCGGTGTTGGGGAAGGTCACCGGCAACTTGCCCGACGGATTGAGGGCACCGAATACGATATCGGCGATGATGTCCCCATCCTCCTGGCCGGGGAACCAAGCGGCTATGAGAGCTGGCACCTGGTCTACCCAATCCATGACCACACCGGCACCGCTGTAGAGCACCACGATGGTCTTGGGATTGACTGCCGACACCTGGCGGATGAGTTCTTCCTGATCCAAGCAGATATCCGTTGGCTCAGTGTCTGGTAGTTCCCCCTCCTCATGCGAATCATCTCCGTCCGGGTTCTGCACACTATCTGAGCAGAACGTGGGCAGCCTGATGGTCGTCGGATCCCGCGTTTCCCGTGGCGTGGTACCCACTCCAAGGACGACGACATCGGAATTTTGCGCCAGCTGTACGGCTGCTGCGATGTCATGACCGTCGAGATAGGTCACCGCAGGGACATACTGCTCCAGGCCTTGCTCCGGGGTCACGGTAAACGGCGGGATAACCGTGGTCAGCTCCGCCGGATCCCCGTTACGCGGCGCAATGGAGGCCGAGCCTGCAAACCAGGGATGGCCGATCAGAGCAATCGACTGGACCTCTTCCGCGTCCAACGGCAACAAGCTCTCCTCGTTCTTGAGCAGCACGATGCCGGCTTCCGCCAAAGCGCGTGCCTTGGCCCCATTTGTCTCGAAATCAACCGGAAGCATGCGGTTGTAGTTGTTATCAAAGAACCCGAACTCGTACATCTTGGTGTAACGGGGCAACAGCACCGCGTCGACGTCCTCCTCGGTTATCTCACCCGCGGCAATGGCGGCCTTGATGTTTTCCTCGGAGTAGTACACCGGAGCCTCGTCGAGCTCGTAACCGACACCCGCCAGCAAGGAGTCCACGGTGCTGTGCATGGCGCGCCGATCGCTCTCGATCCAGCCGTCAAACCCCCAGCGGTCACGCAAGGTCTGCTGCAACAGCTCTTCACTGTCGCACGCCCAGGAACCGTTCAGGTGCGGGTAGGCGCACATGATGCCGGCGGGCTTCGCATCCCTGACCGCCATTTCAAAGGGCAGCAGGTACAACTCATGCATTGCCCGACTGGGAATGCGTGACGCTGCGGTCCATCGCTCAAACTGAAACTCGTGCTCATTGCCCGCGAAGTGCTTGATCATCGAGTGCACGCCCTGCGACTGGATGCCGCGGACCTGGGCGGAGCCGATGATGCCGGCGAGGTACGGATCCTCACCGGGGTATTCCTGAGCACGGCCGGCATAGGGCGAACGGATCAGGTTAAGTGCCGGGCCCAGTAGTATCTGGTGGGCAAAGGTACGGGTCTCGTTACCCACCACCTCGCCCCAGGCATACATCAGCTGCGGATCGAAACTGGCCGCCGCGAGGGTCATTGAGGGTCCGGCGGTCCTCACCGGCTCCGGTACGCAGTCGCCCCCGCGCACGCCGTTGCCGCCGTTGATCTCACGAATAGTCGGGATGCCCAGCTCGGGAATGCCGGTGATACGCCTGCCGACGCGCGTGAATTCGCAGGTCGCCTGCCTGCCACCCGAGGCGAGGTAAGTTCCTTCGGGAAAGTCGACCTCTTCGGGTTTGTTGGCCAATTGCTGGATTTTCTGCTCCAGCGTCATCTGGCTGAGCAATAGCTCGGCGCGCTCGAGGAAAATACCTTCATTACCCGACGGGACCTGTGAATTGTTGCCGCTCTCCTGAGCGACAAGCGCAATAGGCACGGTGAGTATTGCGAATGCCGTGGCTCTCAAGAGGTGATCTGAGAGTGTTTTGCGATGACGACCCATAAGATTCTCCTAACCGTTAGGTAGGTACGCTTCGGGTCACCCATGGTCGATATCGCAAGTCAGCTGAAATGGCGGAACTGGCTTACGGCTGCGTCAATGAAAAGCTCTGTGTCGCAGTCACTTGCATCGTTGAAACTCAAATACCCCTGGAAACTCACCACAAAACTATCAAAGGCCTTTTGGCGCAAACATGACGTTAGGTGAATCCGAAATAGTCGAGCTTCCTCATGCAATGCATATCGGGATGAGGAGCACATGAGGGAGGGTAGACACTTTGAAACAGTCCCAAGACGCTCTCCGACGATTGGCTGAATCACCAGAATTCGTCAATATTTAAAGCGACCATTGCTCAGAAAGAACGAACTTTGACTTGGCGTAATAGTCGGCCGACCTTTGCATCAGCACTCCTCTAAACGAAGCGTTCTGCTATAAGCCCAAGTACCGTTACCCAGGCCCACGCTTGACGGTAAGCGAGGGGGAAACTGAATAATTATCGAAATAAGCACAGGTCACCGCATAGGATCCATCGGCCTTGCGAGGTGCCCAGTCAGCGCTATGGCCGCCGTGAAAGGTATTGAACATCAGTGTATTGATATGGGAGTCCAACGTCTCGGCGGAGCGGAACTTGATGCTGCGGTGTTCGGCAACCAGAGCACCGTCTACATATATTCGCATATAGCCATTACTTTCTGATGCCGGGTTGTTGAGTACCACCTGCAACGACAACGCATAATAATGGCCTCGTTCGAAACGGAAATTTTTAGCGATAACAACGTCACCGTAACGACCTTTCATGTTCTGACTGTAAATGTAGGTCTGCAATCCGCCGTCACGCCGGAACATCGCCCTGGCACTCCACCGCGACGGGGATATCCGGTTACCACCGGCAACAGGCCTGGCCGGACCAAGCCCGTGCAGCTTGCCTCCTTTGCGAAAGTCAAATTCCGAGCAGAAGTTCACGTCGAAACTCAGCGTGTAATACAAGGAGGGGGGCAGCTTGTAGTTGACAATGACCCTCTCGCTGCCCCTGCTGTTGCCTCGATAGTCCACCCTGATTGCGTTCGAATGATTCACGCCCTTGCCGCTAGCCAGGGAAACGTTTTTCGCAGCCACTACCGCCGTGCCAAAATCCGTCAAGGTTTTACCGTCAAACGACTCGTCCAGCACCCGTCGGGCAAGCGTTTGCGCCGCCGGGCTTTGCGCAGGCAGCAAAAAAGTGGCTGCGCAGGCAAGCAGAACCGCAACCATGCAAGGGGTGAGATCAGGCATTGGCGTAACCTTATTTAGGGCGATACGCGCAGGGTCAGACGCACGCTGACGCGACTGTCGGCCTGGCGATCCAGACCGGCCTCATCGACACGCACGCCCTGCTCTTCCAGCTCGGCCAGCCAGTTCAACAATCGAGCCGCCTCGGTCGGTTGCAGACTGACCTGAAGAGCGCCCTCGGCCCCGGCCTCCAAACGCTCCACCGACAGGCCTTGCTGCGTAGCGCTTGCAGTGACCTCGCCTTGCAGGCGCGCTGGATCCAGACGAGCTTTTGGCTGACCCTGCAGTCCCCGAGCCTCTGGCGCTCGCGCCTGCAGATAGGCGTGCAAATCACGCTGCTCTTGAAAATAGGTCAGTGAAGCGGCCCGGTACTCGACTGCCGGCTTCCAGAATCCCAGGTACAGCACGACAGCCAACAGAAACAGCCCCAGCAAACCCAGCATCATGCGTTCACGACGCGCCAGCTGCCGCCAACGCTGCATCACGGGCGATGCGTGTAAGTAGCTCGTTATCTGTTCGCGGTTCCAGGCAGCCATATAACCTCCTGGCACTGGGCTGCTAGAAATCCCAGTTGCCGATATCGGCATCCAGGTCACTGCCGCTTTCCTTGCCATCAGCACCGAACGAATACAGATCGAACGGCCCGCGGGTACCCGGCGCCAGGTACTGATAGGGATTGCCCCACGGATCGACCGGCATGCGCTTGAGGTAACCGTCCGGATTCCAGTTGCGCGCCGGCGGATTGCCGGACGGCTTGCGTACCAAGGCTTCCAATCCCTGCTGGGTGTTCGGGTAGCTGTGGTTGTCGAGCTTGTACATGTCCAGGGCCGCCGAAATCGCCTTGATGTCCCCCTTGGCCACGGTGACCTTGGCCTGATCCGGACGACTCATGATCTGCGGCACCACCAAGGCGGCGAGAATGCCGAGGATGACCACCACCACCATGATTTCGATCAGCGTGAAACCGCGTTGCTTGTTCACAGCGTTAATCTCTTTGGTTGTAAGACAGTTCGGCCGGAAGCATGTCTTCAGGTGGTAGTCGCCTGGACCTAGAACTAGCCCCTCCCGAATGCTCGGCCCAGGCGGCGTATCAGCGCCCGCCTCGCGAGCAGCGGGCTGTTATCCAGACCCTTGGGTCAGAGCCCTCAGGCTTCTAGTCTATTCTCGGAGCCATAAAGTTCAGCTTAGCGACCTGCTTCCAGACTCGGTTCCCCGATGCCTGCGCCCAAAAGAAATACAGGGAGCATTGTCTTGCCCATATCCACCTCCGTCTTTACCCACTGGCTGCAGCGTCAGGCACCCCTGGTGCTCAGCGTCCTGCTGCTGGTGCTCCTGGGCGCCAGCCTGGCCTGGCAGAGCGTGGAATGGCTACAGCTGTTGCGTAACCCGCCAGCTGCCGTTGAACCTCGCCTAGCGGCACCGCCAGCCACGCCTACCTTGGCCCAGCTGGCCGCCCTGTTTGGCCCCACTCCCGTTGCTCAGGGCGCGCCGCCGGCCACCACACTGCGCCTGACCCTGCATGGCAGCTTCGTCAATGCCAACCCTCTGCGCTCCAGCGCGATCATCCAGCGCAATGGCGCCAAGCCCCAGCGGTTTGAAATAGGCAGCGAACTGGAATCCGGCGCTCGCCTGCATGCGGTCTATGCTGACCGCATCGAGGTTGAACGCAACGGTCGCCTGGAAACACTGTATTTCCCGCAACATGGGAATCCGAGCAACGTTGCGGCGCCTGTCGGCCCGCAATCCGACGACGATCTGTCCGCACCATTTAGCGACTTGCAGGATGAGGACCTGAGTCTCGACCAGCTACGCGAACGCCTCGGCGAATGGCGGCAAGAACTGGAAGAGCCGCTCGAAATACCCCCACCCCCTATCGAACAGCCCACGGAAAGCGACTGACCGATGCCCTCGACTTTTTCGCGTCTGACCCTCGCCCTGCTCACCGCCAGCCTGTTGACCGCCTCACTCGCACTGCAGGCGGCCAACGGCGTGGCGCCCGCTGGCTCAGCCGGCAGCCAGCAGCAGGCCGAGCGCTGGACCATCAACCTCAAGGATGCCGACATCCGCGAGTTCATTGACCAGGTCGCGGCGATCACCGGCGAAACCTTCATCATCGACCCGCGCGTCAAGGGGCAGATCAGCGTCACCTCCAGCGCCCAGCTGTCGCTGCGCGAGGTCTACCAGCTGTTTCTCTCGGTGATGACCACCCACGGTTACAGCGTGCTCACCCAGGACGGGCAGTCGCGGGTGGTGCCCAACGCCGATGCGAAAACCGAAGCCAACGCCCCGCGCGACAGCGCCGACCACCTGGAAACCCGCCTGATCCAGGTGCAGCACCAATCGGCCAGTGAACTGCTGCCGCTGATCCGCCCACTGGTGCCGCAATACGGCCACCTGGCCGCCATCCCCAGCAGCAATGCGCTGATCATCAGCGACCGCCGCGCCAACATCGCCCGCCTCGAGCAACTGATCCAGCAGCTCGACCAGCAGAGCGGCCACAACTACAGCGTGGTCAACCTGCAGCACGCCTGGGTGATGGATGCCGCCGAAACGCTGAACAACACCCAGGCCAAGGGCAGCGGTGCGCAGGTGATCGCCGATGCGCGCACCAACCGCCTGGTGCTGATCGGGCCCCCGGCCGCGCGCGAACGCTTGGCCGCCCTGGCGCGCTCGCTGGACACGCCCAGCACGCGCTCGGCCAACACCCGGGTGATCCGCCTGCGCCACAACGATGCCAAGACCCTGGCAGCGACCCTCGGCGAGCTGTCCACCGGTCTGGATGCCCCCGAAGGCGGCGGCGCGGAAGCCCGCCCGCAGAACCTGCTGATCCGCGCCGACGAAAGCCTCAACGCGCTGATCCTGCTGGCCGAGCCGGACGTCATCGGCATGCTCGAGTCGATCATCCGCCAGCTCGATGTGCCGCGCGCCCAGGTGCTGGTCGAGGCGGCCATCGTCGAGGTGTCCGGCGACATCACCGACGCCCTGGGCGTGCAGTGGGCGATCGATGCGCGTGGCAGTCGCGGCGGCGTGGGCGCGATCAACTTCAGCGGCACCGGCCTGTCGGTGGGCACCGTGCTGCAGAACCTGCAGGATGAGGTCATCGTGCCGGAAACGGGCCTGCCCGATGGCGCCATCATCGGCATCGGCAGCGACAGCTTCGGCGCGCTGATCACCGCGCTGTCGTCCAACAGCAAGAGCAACCTGCTGTCCACGCCCAGCCTGCTGACCCTGGACAACCAGCTGGCGGAAATCCTCGTCGGCCAGAACGTGCCGTTCCAGACCGGCTCTTACACCACCACCAGCGACGGCGCCAGCAACCCGTTCACCACCATCGAGCGCCAGGACATCGGCGTGACCCTCAAGGTCACCCCGCACATCAACGAAGGCGCCACCCTGCGCCTGGAAATCGAGCAGGAAATCTCCTCCATCGCCCCCGCCGCCAGCCTGAACACCGGCGCGGTCGATTTGATCACCAACAAGCGCTCGATCAAGAGCACCATCCTCGCCGACGACGGCCAGGTGGTGGTGCTCGGCGGGCTGATCCAGGACGACATCACGCAGAGCGTGTCCAAGGTGCCGCTGCTCGGTGACATTCCCTGGCTGGGCCGCCTGTTCCGCTCGACCACCGACACGCATATCAAACGCAACCTGATGGTGTTCCTGCGCCCCAGCGTGATCCGTGACGCCGCCGGGCTGGCGGTGTTATCCGGCAGGAAGTACAGCGATATTCGCATCCTCGGCGATGAAAGCCGTGCGGCAAGACTGCTGCCCGAGCGGCTCAACCATTTGTTCGACGGCCAGGGCGCTCGTGCCGTCGATCTGCGCGAACCCTAGCGGTTATCTGGGTCCCGCCGGCCCGCCTCGCCCCTCAGTAATCGCGCCATGGCAAAGGCGGTGCCGCCAAGCGTGGCGCGCTGCCGGCACCAACCGGAGCAAAGCGGGGGTCGCCGCTTTCCCACTGACGTTGCGCCTCGGCAATGGCGGCCTTGCTGAAGCCCACGAAGTTCCACCACATCAGCACCGGTTGTTCGAAGGGACGCCCGCCGAGCAGCAGTATCTTGGCGCCAGCGGCCAGACTCAGGCGCAGGTGAGTGCGGCCGGGCTTGAGGTAGGCGAATTCGTCGACCTGAAAGCACTCTTCATCCACGGTGACGTCGCCACTCATCGGCAGCAGCCCATATTCGAATTCAGTATCCAGCAGCAGGTCGACTGTCGTCGCCGTCTCACAACGAATGTCCAGCCCTACCAGCGGCGAGTACACGTGGGCCGGGGCGCTGCGTTCACCGTAGGTGCCCGCCAGCAGAGTCAGTTGAGCATGGCCCTGCTGCCAATGCGGCAGATCGGTGTAGTGCGCGAAATCCGCCGTGCAATCCTGCGCTTCGGGCGGCAGCGCGATCCACAATTGCGCCAGGTGCAGACGCTGGCCATCGGCTGAATCCTCGGTGTGCACGATACCCCGTCCGGCCGTCATCAGATTGACCGCACCGGGGCGGATGAGCTGCTCGTTACCCAGGCTATCCCGGTGCAGGACTTCACCCTCGATCAGCCAGGTGAAGGTCTGCAGCCCCGTGTGCGGATGGGCGCCGACATGCATGCCATGGCTCGGCGCAAAATCAACCGGGCCGGCATGATCGATAAAGCACCAGGCGCCGACCATACGCTGCCGGCGACTGGGCAGCGCGCGGCGAACGAGCAGGCCCTCGCCGAGGTCGGCGCAGCGAGCTGCGATACGGACGATGGTACTCATCGCTTTTCCTCAATGAATTTCAGCTCTCTTGCGCATACACCGCAGGTGCCAGACGCCTTTGCACACTTGCATGCATCGATTTGCCGAAACGTACAACCTGAACCATGCTCTGGCAAATACCAGAGCATCCGCTGTTTTCTGGCAACGAAATGCAGAGCGAGCCGCAGGAAGCGACCGCTAAACAGCCCCAAGGATATGGGATGAAACGCCAACATGCCCCTTTTGCCGCACTTCTTGCCCTGACCCTGCACTGCGGGGCGGCATCCGCCTTTGATCTGATGGACAACGCCGATCTCGCCGGCAGCGACCTGTACGAGGCGCGAATTTTCATCCCCGGCGAACAGCAGTTGCACATCAGCCAGATCGGCCACTACAACCTTGCCGCTATCGAGCAGTCGGGAGAGTCGTTGCTCGGCAGCGTTGTCCAGCAAGGCAGCCACCATGAAGCCTACCTGTTGCAACAGGGAAGCAACTTAATGGCCAGCATCTGGCAACAAGGCTATGGCAACCAGGCGGCCATTGTTCAATTCGGCTTGGGCAACCAGGCAGACATCATCCAGTCCGGAGCACATAACACCGCCAGCATCGAGCAGAGCGGTTCGGGGCTGTACGGCCGGATCACTCAAGTTGGCGTCGGGCAGAGCGCCCATGTTCGTCAGCGCTGAGGCTCACAAGAAGAAAATGCAGTAACCCACAACAAGGAGGCAACATATGTTCAGGAAGACCCCTCTCGCAGCAGCGATGCTGATTCTGGCCGCCAGCCCGGTGCTGGCCGACAATTTTTCCCTGCAGATTCAATCGGGTCAGGAGAACAGCGCAGCCGTCCAGCAAATCGGTGGGCGCGCTAACGTCGTTCAGGGCCAGACCGGCGTTCGCAACGATGCCCAGTCGGTACAAGTCGGCAGTGCCGGCACCGTCGGCCAGGCACAGATCGGTGCCAACAACCGACTCGACGCCGACCAGTACCGGGCCGGCAACGGCAGCCTGATCAAGCAGGTGCAGGACGGCCAGGAGAATGACGGCCACGCCAGCCAGTTCGGCGGCCGCGCCAACACCATCTGGCAGTTCCAGCAGGGCCATGGCCATGACAGTTCCGCTGTCCAATTGGGCGGCGCCCATAACACCGCGACCACTCGCCAGCAGGGCGCATTCAACGATGCCAGCATTCGCCAGGAGCTGCATGGCAGCCACAACCGCGCGCTGATCGACCAGCAAGGTGCGCATCACCAGGCCTCGGCCATCCAGACCCTCAATGACGGTGGCGTCATCGAGATCCAGCAACAGGGCAATCTGCACAGCATTCGTGTCTACCAGTACGACACCGGCAACAACCAGGTGACCACCCTGCAGGACGGCGTGAACAGCTCGGCGCTCATCTCGCAGATCGAACAGGTTGGCAGCCAGATCGATGTGCAGCAGCTCGGCAGTCTGCAAGTAGTCGACGCCCATCAGTTTCAGGCTGACCACAGCCGGATCACCACCCTGCAGACCGGTGAAGCCAACAATTTGTACGTCCAGCAGACCCGGGGCGCAAATCTCTCTGCCACCCTGACCCAGCAGGGCGTAGGCAACCGTCACGAACTCGAGCAGAGCGGCCAAGGCAACACGGCGAACGTCGGCGCCTACGGCGACTTCAACCGCGGCCTGGTGGCCCAGACCGGCAGCTACAACGAGCTATATTTCGACCAGAACGGCAGCGACAACCTGCTGATCGCCGATCAGCGCGGCAGCTACAACAGCTTCGCGGGCAACAGCAGCGGCACCGAAAACGTTGTCAATCTGGATCAGGGCGGCAGCTACAACCGCGCCCACGCCTACCAGAGCGGTCACCTCAACACGGCCGACCTCGTGCAGTCCGGTGGCTTCAACAGCGCCTACGTCAGCCAGGCCGGCTCACTCAACCATGCGGTCATCACCCAGGCCGGCTACAACCAGGTCAGCAATATCCATCAGTTCGGCACGGCCAACCAGGCCATCGCCACCCAGCGTTGACCTTCAATGCGCAGTCGCCTGCGACTGCGCACGTGCAGCATTAAAGAAAACCCGGAGCCAGGCTCCGGGTTTTTCTTTTGGCGGGACAGCACTCAGCGCTAGTGGGTCAGATATTTGCCCAGCGTGGACTCCGCCAGCGCCGTTTGATCGGCGGCCTGCCACAACCTGCGCTCAATGCCTTGGGCGATCAGGTGTGCAACAGCTGCTTCGATGGCCGAGAGCACGCAGAGCTGGGCGGGCTCATTGATTGTATAGCCGGCCTCCACTTCGAGAAGATCCTTGAGTTCGATGAACTTGAACACGCCAGCGCTACGCGCCACCGAGTAGATCGTCTTGCTAGTCATGACGTTGGCCAGCACCTGTCCGCTGCGCACGTCCACCGCCCGCAGGCTCACCGTTACCTGATCGACACGGTATTCGTTGGACACGCCGATGCCGAGGTAGCGGGCGCCCTCCCCGCCGGTCCGCACGTTGCTGTCAAACGCGACGATGCCCCCTTCCATCACGATATTGGCCGCCTGCAGGGGCGGCAACTCGGCAAGAATGTTGGCCGGTGTGTTGTTCTTCTGTTGCGAGGCGCGGATGATCTTGCGCTCGGTCAACAGGTTTTGCAGCCCCTCGCGCTCCAGCACCATGAACCAGCCGCTGGCTTGCAGGGCGTCCATCAGCATGCTCGCCGCGCCCTGGGTCACGCTGGTGGAAAACGAACTGGCGGGGGTCGGCTTGTATTGCCCTGTCTGGTCGCGGAAGCCGTACAGCGCCGTGACCACCAGCCCCTTTGGCTTGGGCATGTTGACCAAGTCATGATAAGTGGACGCCCTGGGCGTGAGTGTGGGGATTTCCGCATCAAGCTCGGCCGGCATCGGCTCGCGCAACGAACAGCCCTGCAACAACGCGCAGGCCAGTGCTACTGCTAGTAAGGTTCTCATTCCACATCCTTGTTCCATCAATCAGTTCGGCGTCCAGCCACTAAGAACAATTTCCGACACTTCTCCAGTTTTTCGGTCGGTCACCAGGATGCTGAGGATGCCTGAATTGGCGTTATCCTGAATTTCGATAATGAACGCACTGGTGGTCAGGGTGCCGGTTTCGCCGCTCTCGATGTTGGTCATCAATTGCGACAACAGCCGTGATTCCAGCTGGCTGGTGAAGCGTTCCAGCGCCGTGGTACCGGCATAGCCCGCCCCTAGGCCTGGGCTTGAGCTGGAGTGATCGTTCTGCGCCTGGGCGTTGCCCAGCAACCAGGTGCCATTCAGGGGGCTGCCTCCGAACGAGGGGTTGATCGGCGTATAGACCAGCTCGCTGGCCTGCACGACGCCCAACAAGCCGCCAACCAGCCACAGCGCGGCGGACCGCGCAAACGGGTGTCTCTTCATAGTTCGTCTCGATCCATGTCCGTGGTGTCCTGCAGAAGAATTTCCAGTCGACGACGGGTCACCGTCTCCTTGACCTGATCGGCTGCGGCATAGGCCACTGCCTGAAGCTCGGCTGTATTGGGCGACAGAAAACGGCGATACACCGTGCCCTGCTCGTATTCCACCCACACCAGACTGCCCCAGCGCGCCGAGGGTCGTTCGCGCACTACCAGGTTGAAGTCCAGGCGGCTGATGTCACGCAGCCGTTCGCTAAAGTGACGGTAGAAGAGATGGCCGATGTGAGTGATGGTCTGGTCGACGATGAAGCCCTTGAGCTCATCGTCGACATCCCCGGCGCGGGCGTGCGCCATCGGCAGGACCAGCAACAGGCACAAGAGGGTCCGGACCACTTCGGACAGTACGCGGGAGACATCCATGTCGGCGTTCAGCATCCTGCTGCGCGAGAGTCGGCTCTATGGCACGACCTCTAAAAAAGGGCTGTGAGAACTCTAGTCGAAGAGCGCCGAACCGGCAGGCTCGCGCAAGCAAATGTGAAAGAAATCACATCCACTGCGCTGGCCCGGCAGTTCTGCGGGTAACCACCAGGGCGGTAGCGCCATGCGGGGCGCCTCCGGTCCCTTAAGCCACCATAGCCATAGATAAACGGGTCAGCCTTCCACGGTTGCCCACTGCTTGCTCAAGCGTTTGTCCGACACCGCCATCTTCGTGCCCAACTGTTGGGCGAACAGCGAGACGCGGTATTCCTCCAGCATCCAGCGGTACAGCACCAGATTCGCATCGCGCTTGCCTTCCTGCTGATGCTTTTTGAGACGGGCCTGGTACTGCTCCCAGTAGCCAGCCAGTTCGCCACTCCACACACGATCACGCTGCAGCTGGCTGCCCACCTTGTCCAGACGCTGTTCGATGGCCTTGAGGTAGCGCGGATATTCCTTGAGCCATTCGTGTGGGGTATCGCGCACGAAGCCGGGGTACACCAGGTTGCCCAGCTGCGCCTTGATGTCGTTGAGCGCCACCGCCTGGGCCAAATCGATACGCCCCTTGAAGCGTTTTTGCAGGGTGTGCCAGAGCTTGAGGATCTCTAGAGTGAGACGAGCCAGGCGCTCAGCGTGTTCGGTCCAGGCGCCGCGCTTTTGTTCGGCCAGGGTGGCCAGGGCTGCGCCATCGCGGGGTAGCGGCGCAACGCCTTCGAGAATGCAGCCGTCCAGACTGGCCAGCAGAATATCCTCGACCAGCGCGTCAATACGCCCCAGGTCGCGGTACAGCAAGCCCATGTCGGTCAGCCCCGGCAACTTGCCGCGCAGGAATTTCGCCTGTTCGCTCAATTGTTGCAGCAGCAGGCGTTGCAAGGCGCGGCGGTGCTGGTAGTCGGCTTCGGCCTGGGTGGGGAAACGCCCTTCCTTGACCACCCCAGCCTCTTCCACCAGCGCCGGGAATACCGTCATCGACAGGCCGGCGATGCGTTGCTGGGTAGTTTCCGCCACCTCGGCAAAGGCCTTGGCTTCCACGGGCCGTTGCGTCTTTTCGGTCTGTGGAATGGCCAGCGCCGCCTGGCTGGCTTCGGCAAAGCGTGCGGTCAGTTCGGCCAAATCGCGACCTTCGCCGAGAAACTTGCCCCGCCCATCGACGACTTCGATGTTCATGCGCAGGTGGCTTTCCACAGCGGAGAGCGCATGGGCCCACGCCTCATCCGAGACGCGGGCGCCAGTCATGCGCAGCAGTTCGCGGCCCAGCGCCTCGGGCAGCGAGCCGTCAGCGAAGGTGATTTTCGACAGCGCGGCACGCACGAAATCCGGTACCGGCACGAAGTTCTTGCGCATCGCCTTGGGCAGCTCGCGCACCAAGGCGATGGCCTTGGCTTCGATCAGGCCCGGCACCAGCCAGTCGAGGCGTTCGGCGGACAGTTGCGGCAGCAAGGGTGCCGGCACGCGCAGGGTCACGCCGTCGCGCGGGTGATTAGGCTCGAAGTGATACGTGAGCGGCAGTTGCAGCGTGCCGATGCGCAACAGATCGGGGTACTGGGCGGCGGTGATTTCGCTGGCGTCGCGGGCCAGGACGTCTTCCTCACGCATCACCAGCAGTTGCGGATCCTTGGCGCTCTCGCGCTTATACCAGCTCTCGAAGGTGGCGGTCTGGTAGATATCCGCCGGCAGGCGGGCATCGTAGTAGGCAAACAGCGTTTCCTCGTCGGCGAGAATGTCGCGGCGGCGGGCCTTGGCTTCCAGTTCGTCGAGCAGCTCCAGCAGGTCGCGATTCTCGCGCAGGCACTTGGCGCGGCTGTTGATTTCGCCGCGCACCAGCCCCTCGCGGATAAACAGCTCACGGGCCGCGGGCGGGTCGATCGGGCCGTAATGCACCGGGCGTTTGCCGACCACGATCAGCCCGTACAGGGTGACTTGCTCGAACGCCACCACCTGGCCGCGCTTTTTCTCCCAGTGCGGCTCGAAGTGGTTTTTCTTGATCAGGTGGCCCGCCAGCGGTTCGATCCAATCCGGCTCGATCTTGGCCACCATGCGCGCAAACAGCTTGGTGGTTTCCACCAGTTCGGCGGCCATCAGCCATTGCGGTTTCTTGCGACCGAGCACGCTGGAAGGGTGTACCCAGAAGCGCCGCTGGCGGGCGCCGAGAAAATCGCCGTCTTCGGTTTTCTGGCCGATCTGGCTGAGCAGGCCGGCCAGAATCGCCTTGTGCACGGCGGCGTAGTTCCTGGCCTTCTGCGCGGCCTCGCTGGCTTCGGCCTGCTGGCGGGCAATGGCGTTGACCCGGGTATCAGTGGTGGGCACAACGGGTTCGGTGGCTTTGCCACTTTTTACGGGGCGGCCATCCACCCTACGGCCCTGAGGCCCAACCGCAGCACGCTGATCGCGAGCCAGCCCGCTGCTGCCACCTTTGAGACTGCTGGAGAGCTGGAGTTCGCGACAGATCAAGGTGAGCTGGCGATGGGCATCGCGCCATTCGCGCAGGCGCAGGTAATTCAGGAAATTTCTGCGGCACCAACTGCGCAGGGCGCTGGAGCCGAGGGCCTGGCGCTGTTCCTCAAAGCCGCGCCACAGGTTGATCAGCGCGGCGAAATCCGAATCCACGTCCTTCCACTGCGCATGGGCCTGGTCGGCGGCCTGCTGCCGCTCGGAGGGGCGCTCGCGCACATCCTGCACCGACAGCGCACTGGCAACGACCAACACCTCGTCGAGGCTGCCCTGCTGCGCGGCTTCCAACAGCATGCGGCCCAGGCGCGGGTCGATGGGGATGCGCGCCAACTGACGGCCCAACGGGGTCAGCTGGTTTTCGCGGCTGACTGCTGAGAGTTCCTGCAGCAGGTTGAAGCCGTCGCTGATCGCCTTGCCATCCGGCGCCTCGATAAAGGGAAAGTCAGCGATATCCCCCAGGCGCAGGTGCAGCATCTGCAGGATGACGGCGGCCAGGTTGGTGCGCAGGATTTCCGGGTCGGTAAATTCCGGGCGCCCGAGGAAATCTTCCTCGCTGTACAGGCGAATGCAGATGCCCGGCTCGACGCGTCCGCAGCGGCCCTTGCGCTGATTGGCGCTGGCCTGGGACACCGCCTCGATGGGCAGACGCTGCACCTTGGCGCGATAGCTGTAACGGCTGATGCGCGCGGTGCCGGAGTCGATCACGTAGCGGATGCCCGGCACGGTCAGCGAGGTTTCCGCGACGTTGGTGGCCAGCACGATCTTGCGCCCGGCGGCCGGCCGGAAGATGCGCTGCTGCTCAGCCGGACTCAGCCGTGCGTACAGCGGCAGGACTTCGGTGAAACGCAGGTTGGCCTTGCGCAGCACCTCGGCGGCGTCGCGGATCTCCCGCTCGCCGGGCAAAAACACCAACACATCGCCGGGACGCTTGCCGATGGATTTTTCATGGGCCTCGATCTCGGTCAGCGCGGCGAGGATGCCCTGATCAACGCTGAGGTCGTCCTCGACGCGGTTGCCGTCCTCATCAGTTTCGGCAGTCAAGGGCCGGTACCAGGTTTCCACCGGATAGGTTCGCCCGGAGACTTCGATGATGGGCGCCCCGTTGAAGTGCTCGCTGAATCGCTCCAGGTCGATGGTCGCCGAGGTGATGATGACTTTCAGCTCAGGGCGGCGTGGCAGCAGTTTTTTCAGGTAGCCGAGCAGAAAGTCGATGTTCAGGCTGCGTTCGTGGGCCTCGTCGACGATCAGCGTGTCGTATTTTTCCAGGAAGCGGTCGTGCTGGGTTTCAGCCAGCAAGATGCCGTCGGTCATCAGCTTGATCAGCGTGCGATCGGTGCTTTGATCTTCAAAGCGCACCTGGTAGCCGACCAGCTCGCCCAACGGCGTGCCGATTTCTTCCGCTACGCGGGTCGCCACGCTGCGCGCCGCCAGCCGGCGCGGCTGGGTATGACCGATCAGGCCATGCACGCCGCGGCCGATCTCCAGGCAGATCTTCGGCAGCTGGGTGGTCTTGCCCGAGCCGGTTTCGCCGGCAATGATCAGCACCTGGTGTTTTTCCAGTGCCGCCTTGATCTCATCGCGCTTGGCGGCGATGGGCAATTGGTCGTCGTAGCGGATCGACGGCACGCTCATGCAGCGCGTCTCGACCTTGGCCACGGATGCCTGGAAACGCTCCAGCCATTGCGTCAGCTTCGCCTCATCACCTTTCTTTTGCAGGTCGAGCAGTTGGCGTCGCAGGCGATGGCGGTCCGCCATGAAGGCTTGGTCAAGGGTGTTCAGCAAGGTACCAATGGCGGGAGTGGCGTCGGTCATCAGGCAATCGCGGTTAAATCGGAGGGGCGCGATTGTCGCAGATTTCGCCGCCAGGGGCGCAGCCTGCCCCCTGATGCGCTGATCAGCGCTCGCCTGCCGGTGTCTGCTCCGCAGCCTGGCCAGGCTGCGCTGCGACGTGGAAAACCAGGGTGATACCGTCTCCTGTGCCGTCGCCAACCACCGAGCCGGCTACCGGTTCGGCATGCACCGCGCGGCCCGGATAGGCTTCGCACAACCGCCGCTGGGCCACGGTGCTGATGTGGGTCAGCAGCGCCGTGAATTGCGCCTCTCGCGGCACGATAAAGTGCAGGCTGATGCGCTGCGCCTCGCTCCCTTCGGGCAGTTCTGCCAGGCCGCAGGTGTTCCACTGATCATTGACGTAGGCTTCGGCACCTTTCATGCGGCTCTCCCCAAGGTCTGTTGATTATCGGACCCTGATTCGCGCAAAAGATCGCCCTTTTGCTTAGTTTCCCCCCGCCGCTGCGTGAGGCCCAACCAAATCAAGCGACCCGGTCTGGCGATACATGCGGTTGCAGCGGTGGCGTGAGCGGCGGCAGGCCATGGGCGGCACGGGCGGCGTCGCAGCGCGGGTTGTGCTCGCCGTTCTCCCAGGATGCAGCGAACTCGCGGCATGGGCTGGAACGCTGCTCATACATGGAACAACGCACGCCAGAGCCCACCTCGCCCAGCAGGGCAATACAACGAGCCGGCTTGCTGTCCGTCCCGATCATCGCGGCATGGTGTGGGGAAATCTGTATGACCCGATCATCCGGGACAATACCGCCGGCGGAGCGGCATTCGCCCCAGTAAAATGAGACACGAAAATAGGCGCAGCAGGCACCGCACGCGAGACACGGGTTATCTTGGGACATGAGATTTAGACTCAGAAACCGACACTGGCCGGCGCCGGATAATTTCCAACATCCGCGTTTTCCTGTGAAGGGGGGCGCGAAAAAAAATTCACTACATCCGAGCCATACGCCCTGCAGGCCCGCGGTTTACAGCGCGCCGGGCCCGAGTAGAATGGCGCCCTTTCATCTTCTTGAGTCCGAGCCGCCTCCATGGCCCTGTCGACCCTGCGCATCATTGGCTTCATTCTCGGTCTCTTCCTGATCACCCTGGCCGCCAGCATGCTGCTGCCCATGGTTGCCATGCTCTGGTACGGCCACCATGAAGACATCGGCGCGTTTCTCTGGTCCAGCCTGATCACCTTTGTCGTCGGCCTGGCACTGACCCTGCCCGGACGGCCGCAGAACGCGCACTTGCGCCCTCGGGACATGTACCTGTTGACCACCTCGAGCTGGTTGGTGGTGGGCCTTTTCGCCGCGTTGCCCCTGGTGCTGATCCGCAACCTCAGTTTCACGGATGCTTTTTTTGAAAGCATGTCCGGCATTACCACGACGGGCGCCACGGTGCTTTCCGATCTGGATGCAAGCTCACCGGGCCTGCTGCTTTGGCGCTCGCTGCTGCAGTGGCTGGGTGGCATCGGCTTTATCGCCATGGCGGTTGCGATCCTGCCGCTGCTGCGCGTGGGTGGTATGCGCCTGTTCCAGACCGAGTCCTCAGACTGGTCGGAAAAGGTCATGCCGCGCTCCCACATGGTGGCCAAGTATTTCGTGGCGATTTATGTGCTGTTCACCCTGCTGGGCACGCTGGCGTTCCACCTGACCGGCATGGGCTGGTTCGATGCCGTCAACCACGCGATGACCTCGGTGTCGACTGCCGGCTTTTCCACGTCGGACGCTTCACTGGCCACATTCCCCAAAGCGACCCATTGGGTGGCGGTGGTGCTGATGGTGCTCGGCAGTCTGCCTTTCGTGCTCTACGTATCGACAGTGCGGGGTAACTACCGGGCGCTGATTCGCGATCAGCAGGTGCGGGGCTTTCTGCTGGTCCTGGCCGGGGTCAGCCTGCCGTTCAGCCTGTGGTTATGGTTGAACTCGGACTACGCCTTCATCGATGCGCTGCGTATCGCCACGGTCAACGTGGTGTCGATTGTCAGCACCACCGGCTATGCCTTGGGCGACTACACCCAATGGGGCGGTTTTGCGGTCATGGTGTTTTTCTACCTGACCTTTATCGGCGGCTGCTCGGGCTCCACCAGTGGCGGCTTGAAGATTTTCCGTTTCCAGGTGGCCTATTCATTGCTCAAGGCCAACTTGCAGCAATTGGTCCATCCGCGCGCGGTGATCAAGCAGCAGTACAACGGCCACAATCTGGACGAGGAAATCGTTCGCTCGATCTTGACCTTCTCGTTCTTCTTCACCATTACCATCGGCTTCATCGCCCTGGGCCTGGCCCTGCTTGGCCTTGATCCGCTGACGGCGCTGACCGGCGCCGCCACCGCGGTGTGCAACGTCGGTCCGGGCCTGGGCCCGATCATTGGCCCTGCCGGTAATTTCTCCACCTTGCCGGACATGGCCAAATGGCTGCTGGCCATCGGCATGCTGCTCGGTCGCCTGGAAATCATTACCGTACTGGTGCTGATGACCCGCTCGTTCTGGCGGCATTGAACAAAAGCGACTGTTAGTTGCTCTCGCTGGGGCTCGCCCTGACCAGGCGCAGGCTGGCGATCACCACGGCAAAAGCACCCAGCGTAGCGCTGTACAGGACCAAAGCCGCCAGCCCGAGTAGCAATCCTACCAGCGCCAGCCGCGCACCGACCCGACCGGCAAACCAGAATGCCGGCAGCGCCGCCAGCAAGGCCGCCCAGGCCAGCACACTAAAATGGATCAGCCAGCCAAGCCAGGAGCGCAACTGACATTGCCAATCACCTGACGTCTCGGCACACAGGCCGACCCAGCGGCTGTCCTCGAGAAAGATGAAGCGCAACCCATACAGCGCCAACAGCCACAGTGGCAGCGCAAGCAACATCACCAGCAAGGGCGAACCACGACGCATTTCAATCTCCTCAAGGCAGTCACACTCCGTACCAAGGAGCCCAACCGATTCGCCCAGCATAGACACCCTGTCTGACCTGGACGAGGCTGGTTCGCGCAGTCAACGGCATACTCCGGTGACTGCCAGCACTTTGCCCCCTCAGGCGTGGTCATACATCCGAACAGCGCCCCACCCGCCAGCAAGAGACCAACCCATGCCGTACTTTCTCCGCCTGATAGCCCTGCTGAGCTGCCTTTTGACCAGTACGGCGTCGATGGCGGTGGATATACCGATGCAGGAATACGGTTTCCCCCTGCGTAATCCGTTCGAGGCGACCATTGCCGGCACCCCTCCGGAGCTGCGCCCAAGTCTGCTCGAAGACGATGAGATTGATCAGAAGGACTACAGCATCACGGTGCGCCCAGATCGCGAGTACGAATTGCCGGACAATTTCTGGGCGGTCAAAAAACTGCGCTATCGCCTGGCAGTGCAGCCGCAGCCGGCACCGCTGATTTTCATCATTGCCGGCACCGGTGCGCATTACGCCGCCGGCAACATGGAAGTGCTGAAGAACGTGTTCTATCAGGGTGGCTTCCATGTCGTGCAGCTCTCCTCGCCCACCAGCTATGACTTCATGGCCTCCGCTTCACGCTATGCCACTCCGGGATTTTCCAGCGAGGATGCCGATGACCTGTACCGTGTCATGCAGGCCATTCGCGCCCGTCACCCGGACCTGCCGATCACCGAATTCCACCTCACGGGCTACAGTCTCGGCGGCCTGCATGCGGCGTTTGTCAGCCACCTGGACGAGACCCGTCGCGCCTTCAACTTCAAGCGCGTATTGCTGCTCAACCCGCCGGTCAATCTGTACACCTCGGTGCGCAATCTCGACATGCTGGTGCAGACCCAGGTGGAGAACGTGACCAACGCCGCCACGTTCTACGAGTCGATGCTTAGCAAGCTTACACGCTACTTTCAGCACAAAGGCCATATCGATCTGAACGAGGCACTGCTCTATGACTTCCAGCTGTCGCGCCAGCGCCTGAGCAATGAGGAAATGGCCATGTTGATCGGCGCATCGTTCCGTTTTTCCTCGGCCGACATCGTCTTCACCTCTGACTTGATCAATCGCCGTGGCCTGATTACCCCGCCCGATTACCCAATCACCGAAAGCACCGACATCACCCGCTTCTTTCGCCGGGCGCTGCTCTGCGATTTCGACTGCTACATCACCGAGCAGTTGATCCCGATGTGGCGCACCCGCTTGAATGGTGGCAGCCTGCAGCAGATGGTCGATGCGGTGAGCCTTTACGCCCTGCAGGATTACCTACAGAGCAGCGACAAGATTGCCGTCATGCACAACGCCGATGACATCATTCTTGGGCCTGGCGACCTCGGCTTTCTACGCCGCACCTTTGGCTCGCGGCTCACCGTCTACCCCCTTGGCGGGCATTGCGGCAACCTGAATTACAAGGTCAACACCCAGGCCATGCTCGACTTTTTCCACCATTGAGGGCGCGGCCCAAGGAATCAAAGCCCATGATCCGATTGCCTGTGCGACCGACCTTGAGCGGTTCGAGCCTAGCCCTGCTGCTGTCGCTGTCCTTGCCCCTGGCGGCGCAAACGGTCGATGAAGATGGTTTCACCCGGCCGCTGGAACACCTCAAGTTCAACCCAGGCCTGGATCAACGCGAATTCGAGATTTCCACCCTGGCTGCCCTCGCCATCTACGACCCTTGGGAGCCGTGGAACCGGCGCGTCTATCACTTCAACCATCGCTTCGACGAGTGGGTATTCCTGCCGGTGGTACGCGGCTACCAGAGCGTCACGCCACGAGTGGTGCGCAGCGGGGTAAGCAATTTCTTCAGCAACCTCGACGATATTGGCAATCTGTTGAACAGCGCGTTGCAGCTCAAGGGCCAGCGCTCGATGCAGGTCACCGCGCGCCTGTTGTTCAACACCACGTTCGGAGTATTCGGCCTCTGGGACCCCGCCACGCGCATGGGCCTGCCCAAGCTGAAAGAAGACTTCGGCCAGACCCTCGGCAGTTATGGCGTGCCCCACGGACCTTACGTGGTGCTGCCCTTCCTCGGCCCGTCAAACCTGCGCGATACCGGCGGGCTTGTGGCCGATTTCAGCATGGAGAGCCCGATCAATTTCCTCAATGTCAGTGAGGCGAGCGGCCAGCATCCGGAAATCTACCTGCTGCGCGCTGTGGACACCCGCTATACCACAGCCTTTCGCTATGGCCAGCTCAACTCGCCCTTCGAGTACGAGAAAGTCCGCTACGTGTACACCCAGGCCCGCGAACTGCAGATCGCAGACTGAGGGCCACAACTGGCGCGCCTCTCAGTTTCTTGGTGTGCGCTTGCGGCGTCGGATACGCTTGGGGTACAGCTTGGGGTCATCCTTGTTCGGGCGCGTCTTGAAGCGCCGATGCGCCCACAGGTATTGCTCAGGACAGGCACTGATCACCTGCTCCACCCAGTGATTGATGCGCAGGCAATCAGCCTCCTCGCTTTCGCCAGGGAAGTTTTCCAGTGGCGGGTGGATGACCAACCGATAGCCCGAGCCATCCTTGAGGCGCTGTTGCGTGAAGGGCACCACGCGTGCCTTGCCCAGGCGGGCAAACTTGGTGGTCGCCGTCACGGTCGCGGCGGGAATGCCGAACAACGGCACGAAGATACTTTGCTTGCGCCCGTAGTCCTGGTCCGGTGCATACCAGATGGCGCGGCCGGCCCGCAGCACTTTGAGCATGCCACGCACGTCATCGCGCTCGATCGCACTGGCATCCAGGTTGATACGTTCCCGTCCGTTACGCTGGATAAAGTCGAACAGTGGATTGGCGTGTTCGCGGTACATGCCATCGATGGTATGACGCTGGCCCAGTAACGTGGCGCCGATTTCCAGGGTAGTAAAGTGCGCAGCCATGAGAATCACGCCCTGGCCTTCCGCCTGCGCCTGGCGCAAATGTTCCAGCCCCTCGATATGGGCCAGTTTTTTAAGACGCGTCTGCGGCCACCACCAACTCATCGCCATTTCGAACAGAGCGATCCCACTGGACGCGAAATTGTCCCTGAGCAGACGTGCCCGCTCCGCCGCAGTCAACTGCGGGAAGCACAACTCCAGGTTACGCGCGACGATTTCACGCCGCTCACTGGCGAACCAGCGCATGAAGGTTCCCAGCACACGCCCCAGCCTCAGCAGTACTGAATAAGGCAGCTGCGCCACCAGCCAAAGCAGACCGACTCCCAACCACAGCGGCCAGAAGCGAGGGTGTAGAAAATACAAACGAAAGCGGGGACGTTCCATGCATAAGCTCGAATATCGTGGAAGGTTCGCCATTCTACCGACAAACACAGCGCCGGGCGGCACCGCTTAATTAGGATGAGTTATGGCAAGCGATGCGGAAAAAGGCGGGAAGCACAGAATGCGAGCGTCTGATAATGCGCACTTCTGCCTAGCATATGGTCACGTTTCCGGCTATAAATCCCGGCATTTATCGTGAAGCGGGCACACCATGAGCGCAGCCGAAGCAACTGAGCAAGACCCCGTGTTCCAGCTCAAGGGCAGCATGCTGGCAATCACTTTACTGGAACTCACTCACAACGACCTGGAACGTCTCGATCGGCAACTGGCGGACAAAGTTGCCAAGGCGCCCAATTTCTTCTGCAACACTCCACTCATCCTGACGCTGGATAAGCTCGCGGACGATGCGGGTCCGGTAGAGCTGAAAAAAGTAATGGCACTATGCCATAAATATGGCTTGAGCACACTCGCCATACGCAGTCAGCGTCCTGCCGATCTGGCGCTGGCTGACGTCCTCGACCTGCCCGTCCTGCCTCCTTCCGGAGCCAAGGAACGCATCATCGAACTGCCCGTCAGGAAAAAGGCCGAAGCCGAACCGGCACGCCCCAGCAAAATCATCAGTAAGCCAGTGCGCGGTGGTCAACAGATCTACGCACAAGGTTGTGATCTCATTGTGCTAGGCCCGGTGAGTCCAGGAGCGGAACTTCTCTCAGACGGCAATATCCATGTTTACGGACCCTTGCGCGGGCGAGCGCTTGCGGGGATCAAGGGAGACGGGCGCGCACGGATATTTTGTCGTCAATTGAGTGCCGAACTGGTCTCGATAGCGGGCCATTACAAGGTTGCCGAAGACTTGCGCCGGGACCCGTTATGGGGACAAAGCGTGCAAGTCAGTCTGCTGGGGGATTCATTGAACGTGACACGCCTTTGACAGATACTTTCCGCCTTGCCTGCAGGGACCGGAAAGGGAACCGTACTACTTTTTCTACGTTCCCGTTTTCTTATTATTAGGGGTACATCATCTTGGCCAAGATCCTCGTTATTACTTCCGGCAAGGGAGGCGTTGGCAAAACCACTTCCAGCGCTGCCCTCGGTACCGGACTCGCCCTGCGCGGGCATAAAACCGTCATCGTCGACTTCGACATCGGCCTGCGCAATCTTGATCTTGTCATGGGCTGCGAGCGTCGCGTCGTGTACGACTTCGTCAACGTAATCAATGGCGACGCCACCTTGAATCAAGCCCTGATCAAGGACAAGCGCCTGGACAATCTTTACATCCTGGCCGCCAGCCAGACCCGTGACAAGGATGCCCTGACCCTGGAAGGCGTTGGCAAGGTCATCGAAGAGCTGTCGAAGACCTTCGAATATGTGATTTGCGACTCGCCAGCCGGTATTGAGAAGGGTGCGCACCTGGCCATGTATTACGCCGACGAGGCTATCGTGGTAACCAACCCGGAAGTCTCGTCGGTGCGCGACTCGGACCGCATGCTCGGCCTGCTGGCCAGCAAGTCGCGCCGCGCGGAGCAAGGCGAGGAGCCGATCAAGGAGCACCTGTTGCTGGCGCGCTACAACCCCGAGCGCGTTACCAAGGGTGAAATGCTCGGCGTCGATGATGTCGAGGAAATCCTCGCCATTCGCCTGCTGGGTGTAATTCCCGAGTCGATCTCGGTGCTCAAGGCCTCCAACCAGGGCGTTCCGGTCATCCTCGACGAACACAGCGACGCCGGCCAGGCCTATAGCGATGCAGTGGACCGCCTGCTGGGCAAGGAAGTGACGCATCGTTTTATCGATGTGCAGAAGAAAGGATTCCTGCAACGCCTGTTTGGAGGCCGTGAATGAGCTTTTTTGACATGCTTCGCGAACGCAAGAAAGACACGGCCTCGATCGCCAAGGAACGCCTGCAGATCATCGTGGCCCATGAACGAGGCCAACGCAGCCGTCCTGATTACCTGCCCTCATTGCATAAGGAATTGATTGCAGTCGTACGTAAATACGTGAATATCACTGACGATCAAGTGCAAATTTCCCTGGAGGATCATGATAATTGCTCCATTCTGGAAGTGAACATTTCGTTGCCTGATCGCTGATCCCGCATTATCCCGCACGGCGATTGCGCAAGTGGCTGCCCACAGCCGCTTGCACAATCGCCGTTTGCGTTACTAAAAACCGCTGAATGACCTTCGCGATGCCGTGCTGCGTTTTTCACCGGCCTGTTTTACGGACCCCCCAGATGCCCCTGTCGCAGATCGAAATCGTTCACCAGGATGACGCGCTCCTGGTCATCAACAAACCCACCTTATTGCTCTCCGTACCCGGCCGCGCCGAGGACAACCGCGACTGTCTGGTGACTCGCCTGCAAGAGAATGGTTATCCGGAAGCCCGAATCGTGCACCGCCTGGACTGGGAAACCTCTGGCCTGATCGTCTTGGCCCGCGACGCGGACAGTCATCGCGAGTTGTCGCGCCAGTTTCACGACCGTGAGACCGAAAAAGCCTATACCGCACTCTGCTGGGGCGAGCCAGAACTGGACAGTGGTCGTATCGATTTGCCGCTGCGCTATGACCCGCCAACCAAACCACGGCATGTGGTTGATCATGAGCTGGGACGCCATGCCCTGACGTTCTGGCGTGTGCTGCAACGCTGCGGCCAGTACAGCCGCGTCGAATTGACCCCAATTACCGGCCGTTCGCACCAATTGCGCGTGCACATGCTGAGTATCGGTCACCCACTGCTGGGCGACGGCCTGTACGCGCACGAACAAGCGCTGGCCGCCTACAAGCGCCTGTGCCTGCATGCCAGCATGCTGACGGTGACACACCCAGTGAGCGGCGAGCGGCTGCGCTTTGAAAGCCCAGCGCCGTTCTAGAGGCTCTCATCGCCAATAAAACGTCCTTTCATCACAGTATTTTTTTGACTGGTCGCACAAACCCGACTTGGTTATGATCCATGGGTCAGCGACCATGCTGCCTTTCAATCGCCCGGCAGAGGCGTCAAGTATACATAGGGATTTGTTGCAGTCATGAAGACGTCTACTCCCGCCCAATACCGTCAATTCGTGCAGCCATTGCGCGATTACTATTCCAGGGTATTGGCCTATATCGTGGCAGCGGCCACGGTGGCGGCCGGTGCTCATGTTGAGCATTTTCAGACCGATATCCTGTGGGTCGTGCCCTACGCCCTGTTGTACCCCCAGGTCATTCACCTGTTATGCCGCCCCTTGCAGCGCAAGTTTCCGCAGAAAACCAACTTGTCGTTGTTGCTGATCGACGCCGTGCAGATGGGTATTGGCATCGTCTTGATCGGCTTTTGCGTAGTGCCCAGCTTGATGCTGGTATTGATCCTGGTGTTCAGCGCGCTGGTAGGAGGTGGCTTGCGTGCTTTCAGCGTGGCGCTGCTGGCCATGATCAGCTCGGCCCTGTTGTTCAGCCTGGCCTTCCCCCCGCATCTGCAATTTGAAACGCCTGACCAGGTAGCCCTGGTGAGCATTCTGTTCAGTGCCTTGTACATCTGCATCTCTGCTTATTTCGTCCACCAGCAGAGCCTGAGCCTGCACAAGGCGCGCATCGAAATACGGCATGAACAGGAGAAGACATCGCGCCTGGCCCACAGCCTGGCCAAATACCTGTCGCCGCAACTTTGGGAGTCGATCTTCAACGGCAAACGCAGCGTACGCCTGGAAACCCAGCGCAAAAAACTCACCGTGTTTTTCTCCGACATCAAGGGCTTCACCGAATTATCCGAAGAGCTTGAAGCCGAAGCTCTGACCGACCTGCTCAACACCTACCTAAACGAAATGTCCAAGCTCGCGCTCAAGCATGGCGGCACCATCGACAAGTTCGTGGGCGACTGCGTGATGGTGTTCTTTGGCGACCCAAACACCGAGGGCGCAAAGAAAGATGCCCTGGCAGCCGTCTCCATGGCCATTGCCATGCGCAAGCACATGAAAGTGCTGCGCCAGCAATGGCGCGCCCAGGGCATCACCAAGCCGCTGGAAATCCGCATGGGTTTGAACACCGGTTACTGCACGGTGGGTAATTTCGGTGCCGAGACCCGCATGGACTACACCATCATTGGCCGCGAAGTGAACCTGGCCAGCCGCCTGGAAAGCGCCGCCGACACGGGTGAAATCCTGATTTCCCACGAGACTTATTCGCTGGTGAAGGACGTGGTCATGTGCCGCGACAAGGGACAAATCGCCGTCAAGGGGTTTACGCGACCGGTACAGATCTATCAGGTGGTCGACTTGCGCCGCGACCTGGGCTCTACTTCCAGCTTCATCGAGCATGAATTGCCGGGCTTCTCCATGTATCTGGACACCAACGGCATTCAGAACTTCGACAAGGACCGCGTCATCGTCGCGCTTCATCAGGCTGCGGAAAAGCTTCGCGACAAGGTCATTCTTTAATTACTGCACCTGATCGCCTGCCCCCGCGCAGGAGCGACGGGTCAGAATTTCAATTCGTTTTTTCCTAGCGACCACGGTCCATCATTCATTTTTTTCAAGTCTTGCCCGTTTTGGAGTTTTCATGACCCCTCGCCAAGCCCTGTTGGGATTGCATATCGGCGCCCTGGCGTTCGGGCTGACCGGGGTCTTCGGCAAGCTGGCGCTGGCCGCCCCCGTGGTGATTGTCTTTGGTCGAGCCCTGTTTGCGGTACTCAGCCTGGCACCCTTCGCTCGGCTGCGGGCCGGCGAGCAGCGACCCACGGCCAAGCAACTCTGGATGCTGATCGGGGCCGGCCTGTTGCTGGGTGGCCACTGGCTGACCTTCTTTCACGCGGTAAAAGTCTCGGGTGTCGCTATAGCCACGCTCGGCTTTGCCAGCTTTCCCGCCTTCACCGTGCTGCTCGAAGGGCTGCTGTTTCGCGAACGCATCCGTCTACGCGAGTGGTTCATGGTGGGCCTGGTAACCCTCGGCCTGGTACTGGTTACTCCCCACTTCGATCTGGGTAGCGACGCCACCGGCGGGTTGCTCTGGGCGGTTTTGTCCGGCCTGCTGTTCGCCCTGCTGTCCCTGGCCAACCGGGCCACGGTGAAAGGGCTCAACCCTTTCCAGGCCGCCTTGTGTCAAAACCTGACCATTGCCCTGTGCCTGCTACCCCTGGCCTGGAGCGCCCTGCCCCACGTTCGCCCGTTGGACTGGCTGTGGCTGCTGATTCTCGGTGTGTTCTGCACCGGCATCGCCCACAGCCTTTTCGTCGCCAGCTTGAGCGTGCTGAAAGCGCGCAACGCCGCCCTGATCTTTTCGCTGGAGCCGGTGTATGCCATCGGCTTCGCCTGGTGGCTTTTCGATGAACAACCCACCTGGCGCATGGCGGGCGGTGCGGCCTTGATCCTCTTGGCCATTTTCATTTCCATTCGCAAGCGCTGAGGTGGGCTGGCAACGCTGCTATGCGCCCGCATAGGCAGCGAGTGGCCTTGCAGTCAGCGACTCCCAAACGGCGCTTGCATGTTGTACTGCTCAAAGTTAGGTAGCGTCACAAAACTGTCACATGCATGTCGTGAAATGTCCGGGCCATCCACGCATGGCCTTTGCTTCTCTTTCACAGGCAATACACCATGACCGTCTCCGAGCAGTCGAGCGAGCTGGACAAGATCTTCGCTCACGGCGACCTGAACACACTGTTCCAGCCTATTCTCAGCCTCTCCGAGCAGCGCATCTATGGCTACGAGGCCCTGTCTCGGGGCCCTTCGACTAGCCCTTTGCATGCTCCATTGCCGTTGTTTTCGGCGGCCCGTCAATGCGGGCGGCTAGGCGAGCTGGAGCGCTTGTGCCGCAAGACCGCGTGCGAGCGCTTCTGCGCACTGAATCTGGACAGCCTGCTGTTTCTTAATGTATGTCCCGAATTGCTGCTCGAGCCTGATCACCAGCCCGGCCATACCGTGGAGATACTGGCTCGCCTGGGTCTGCCACCCGAACGTGTGGTGATCGAGTTGACCGAGCAAATGCCCATCTCTGACGTCGGCCTGCTGCAGGCGGCCCTACAGCATTACCGTGCCATGGGCTTTTCGATTGCTCTGGATGACCTCGGCGCTGGCTACTCGAGTCTGCGCATGTGGTCTGAGCTGCGCCCTGACTATGTGAAAATCGACCGCCACTTCATCGACGGTATCGATCGCGACCCGGTCAAACGGGAGTTCGTCGACTCCATACTGAGCATGGCACGAGCGTCCCGCGCCAAGGTGATCGCCGAGGGTATCGAACGCAGCGAAGAATTGGCCACACTGATGGAGATGGGCGTTGACCTGCTGCAAGGCTACCTGCTCGGTCGTCCCCAGGAATGCCCGGAGTTCGACGTACAGCACTACCTGGTCACGCTGAATCGACAGCTCTTGGGCGGTGCTGACGATCTTTCGATGCTGTTGATCGACCAGCCTGCGGTGCGTGCCGATACCACGGTTCCCCAGGTGCAGGAACTGTTCAGCAGCCAACCTCGTCTCAGTTCCTTGGCAATACTCGACAACACGCAGCGGCCTGTCGGCATCGTGCACCGTCATGTTTTTTCTGAAGCCCTGCGTAAACCCTTCGCCACGGACCTGTTCGCCCGCAAGCCCATCAGCCGCCTGATGACTCTCGACTTCCTGGCTGTGGAACAGGGCTGTTCGCTGCAACAGGTCAGCCGCCTGCTCACGCGCCGCGCCGAGCAACGCATCGAGGAAAATTTCATCATTACGCGAAATGGCGGCTACCTGGGCCTGGGCCGCACCATTGATGTGCTCGCCAGGATTACCGAGCAAAAAACCAGCAAGAACATTAGGACAGCGCCGGCCACCGCCAACCAGCTCCTGTAACGCACGGGTGGGAGCATGCTACGGGCTGTTTACGGTGCGCTGTCTATAGCCCCAGCTCAGCGGCCCGGCGGCTGTAGCGCTCGGCCAAGTTGGCATCGGCATTCAGGCCATGCCCGCCCTGACGGTAAAGGTCGGCGAGTTTGCGCGCAGCCAATGGATGGCCCGCTTGCGCAGCCAGTGTCCACCAGCGGGCGGCTTCCTGGCCATCCGGCTCCTGCGTGGCGCTTCCAGCCAGACTGCTTACGCCAAGTTGATAGGCCGCCTTGCTGTCGCCGGCTTGAGCAGCTTGGCGCAGCAAGCGCAAACCTTCTTCCCGGGCGCCAAAACCTGTGCCACGAAACATCAGCAGATGGCCGTAAAAACTTTGTGCCGGGACATACCCCAGGTTGGCCATTCGGGAAAACTGCCCCTCCATCCAGCGCCAGGCCCGCGGCTGGGCGACCAACCAGCGCGAACGCACCAACTTACGCGCCAGCCCGTAACCCAACCGTGCACGCAACCGCCACCACAACGCCATATATCAGGACTCCTGCGGATACTCGAACTCGAAAACCCTGGCCACTTCGGACGCATGCCATGACGCGGCGGCGATACCGTCGATCGGGCCAGAGAACCTTCCCAGGCGCACCACACACTCAAAGAAACCCGGGCGTGGCAAGCGGCTGGCGCCCTGACTAATGACCAACGAGCTGCGCAAGGGTTGCTCGGAACGGGCATCCAGCGCTGCAAGATGCTCCAGCGCCGCCACCAGCGTTTGCATGGCCGGAGCCGGCAGCTGCAAACGCTCGATCAACGCCCGATACGTCAACAAGTGGCGCTGGCTTCGAGCGTAATTCAGTTCATCAAGCAATGCCTGCCAGTGTTGTCGGCTGATACGCACCTTCATGAGCTGGCCTCCCAGCCGGCCACGCCCAGCACTCGCGCCAGGGAGCGGCGAATCGCTGTGTCCGGCTCACGCACGCCGCGCTCAATCAATTCCAGGTAGGAAGGGCTGATGCCGACACTGCGCCCCAGCTCCTCCAGGCTCATGCCCTGCTTTTCGCGCAACTCGCTTAAACGGGAAAAAGGCACTGCGCTGCGCTGGTCCGCCTGTGGCTCTGCTGCCGCTAGAGGTGTATGACCCGCCGCTTGCAGCAGGGTTTGATAGTCCGCCCAAGGCAGCACGGCATATTCCGGCTCACCGTCACGGGTAATCACTTGTACGTTCATGCCTTAATCTCCTGGTTAAACAACCGCCATTCCATTAGCAGCCACATCCTAACAGGTGAGCCTGACCACGTCAGGCGCTCACATCGGGTCTCGGCCGGAACGGGCACGAATCTCATCTTCTTGCGGCAATCGTTCCAGCTGGCTACGGCGCGCGGCCGGCTGTTGTTCCCGCCACCGGCTAAAGGCCTCCAGCTCGTGATCCCAGGTGCGCATGATCCAGGCCAACACCGCAACGTCGTCCAACAGGCCTACGCCCAGAATAAAATCCGGAATCAGATCAATTGGTGACAAGAAATAAGCCAGGCCCGCCACGGCAACCAGCAAGGCCTTGCCACTGATTGCCCGGTACTCACCGCGCCACCAGGCCAGACACAGCGCCTGGAGTAACTGCAGATTGTCCTTGAAGGATTTACGCCCTCCGCGCTTGCCGCTTTTACGCGCGACCGCCAAAAGAAGCGCCGGTAAACGCTGGCGGGCCAAAATTCGCTCAGCCACCGGCAGAAAACGGGCGAAGCTGGGTGGCATTTTCATGGTCATCTCCTGGTCGTAACAGAGTCGCGCACAGCTCAGTTTATGCTGCGCGAACTGTGTACATTCTTATTGAAGTTCAGACTCCTCTGATCGCCGCCAGGTTTCTTGTACAGCAAAACGACAACGCCCCGTATGAACGGGGCGTTGTCAAAGTGCGGTATGGCGGAACGCTTACTCGGCTTCGTTCTCGGCAGGCTCACCCTTGATGGCCAGCAGCTCCAGATCAAAGACCAATACCGAACTCGGCGGAATCATCGGGCTCGGGCTCTGCTCGCCGTAGGCCAGCTCGCTGGGAATATACAGCTTGAACTTTTCACCCACGTGCATCAGTTGCAGGCCTTCAACCCAACCCGGAATCACGCCACCAACGGGCAGGTCAATGGGGCTGCCGCGCTCGATCGAACTGTCGAACACGCTGCCATCGGTCAGACGACCTTCGTAGTGGACGGTCACGATATCGTCGACCTTGGGTTGCGCACCTTCGGCTTTCTTGACGATTTCGTATTGCAAGCCGCTAGCAGTCGTGATCACGCCTTCGCGCTTGCCATTTTCTTCCAGGAATTTCTTGCCAGCCTCGGCATTCTCACCCTGCATGGTGAGCAGGCGCTCTTCGGCGCGCTCCTGCAGGGAGGCGAAGGCCTCCATCAGCTCTTCGTCCTTGATGCGCTGCTCTTTTTTGCCAATGGCGTCTTCGATACCCAATGCAACGGCTTTGGAATCCAGATCGTCCATGCCTTCCTGAGCCAGGCTTTTGCCCATGTTCAGGCCAATGCCGTAGGAGGCTTTCTGTGCCGGAGTTTCCAGCTCGACGCTGGTTTGCGAGTCACAACCCGCCAAAACCAGGCCCACCAGAGCCATGGACGCCGCCAACCGATGTTGTCTCATGCTGTTTCCTTAAGTTCGTGCGCCTTGCGGGCAAGCGATAAAGCGGCGAGCTTAACAGCCCACCCTAAAAACTGGCTACCGCGATAGGACTGGTAAAACCTCGACAAGGTTCAGAAGTTGAACAGTAACCGGCCGACGAGCCTGTGACATATTGCCACTATGCCTGCCTGATAGTGATGAAACGCACCCCCGCCCTGTGACCGCGCCGCTTCGTCTGCGTTAAGCTTGCGCTGTCACTCTAGCCAGGGAACTGCCTACATGGTGCTCCATCGCGTACATAACCAGATTCTTCGCAGTCATCACCTGTTCGAACCTCTCAGCGATGAACAGCTCGATGAGTTGATGGGCACCAGCCAACTGCTGAATCTCGACAAGGGCGATACGCTGTTCCATCAAGGCGAAACTGCCCATTCGTTTTATTTCGTGATTTCCGGCGCGGTGAAAATTTATCGTTTGACTCCGGACGGTCAGGAAAAGGTCTTTGAGGTGATCGGCAACCGCCAGACGTTCGCCGAGGCGATGATGCTGATGGACACCCCTAACTACGTGGCCTCGGCCCAGGCTGTGGGCCCGACCCAGGTGTATCGTTTTTCCAACAATACCTACATGCACTTGCTGGAGAACAACAACCGCCTGGCGTTTGCGCTGCTCGGCAAGCTGTCGGTACGCTTGCATCAACGCATCAATGAAATCGAGACGCTGTCGCTGAAGAACGCCACGCACCGTGTGGTGCGCTACCTGATGACCCAGCAATCCCGAATGCCCAAAGGCGACAACGGCTTCGAGTTACCGATGGCCAAGCAATTGATCGCGGGGCATCTGTCGATTCAGCCGGAAACCTTTTCGCGCATCATGCGCCGCCTGATCGACGAAGCCGTGATCAGTCAGGAAGGCCGCAAAATCACCATTCTCGACAGTCAGCGCCTCGAACTGTTCGAATGAATTGATCGGTATCAAGCAGGAAACCGCGGCTGATATGCCACGCTGCAAGCAGGAGGACGAACCATGCCCAACTGCTTGTACTGCCAGCAAGACAATCCAACCGGCGCAGATGAATGCGAGAATTGCGGCATGCCGCTGCCCGCCCTCGCAGACCTGGCACCAGAGCGCCGTCAGCGCCGCTTCCTGTGGTTCTGTATCGGACTCACCGCATTTTGTGTGGTGATGTTCTTCTGGTTGCCACGCTCGATTCATTGAGCCGTTGCGGTCAGCCCGCCCTTTTTGAGCGCAGCTGTGCGCTGATAGCCGCAACTCACGTCCCGCCTCGCGGCCAGCTTTGGCCGAAGCGTTAACCCCACCTCTAATCAACAGTCATCCGTGCCCCACGAACCGTTGGCGAGACTGGAAGCTCGCCAACGGTTCGTAGTGATTTACGCGCAGTGCGCTGCGCCTTTCACGGCTGAGTCAGTTGCTTGTACAGCTGCGGCAGGCGAAACGGCAATTGCTGCGGTTCCTTGATCAAGGTGAAGCCGTTGGCGCCGAACATATAAGGCAGGTAATCGCCAGCCTCCTGATCGATGGTGATGCAGAACGGCAACAATCCTACACGGCGAGCTTCCAACACCGCCTGGCGCGTGTCTTCCACGCCATAGCGGCCTTCGTAGAGATCCAAGTCATTGGGCTTGCCATCGGTGACCAGCAGCAGCAATTTGCGACGCTGCTTGCATTCGCTGAGCAGCTGGGTGGCCTGGCGAATAGCCGCGCCCATGCGCGTGTAATAGCCAGGGCGCAAGGCCTGGATACGACCGCGAGTGGTATCGTCGTAGCGCTGCTTGAAGCTTTTCAATTCCTGCATGCGCACCTGCTGACGGCGCAGCGAGGAGAAGCCATATAGCGCAAACTGATCGCCCACTGCCGACAGCGATTCGCCGAACAGCAACAGGCTGTCGATGATCACGTCGATCACCTTATGCTCGTTATCCAGGTGGGCGTCGGTGGACATCGACAGGTCAGCCAGCAGCAGGCTGGCCAGATCACGACGGTTTTGGCGCATTTCCATGAACAGCCCGCGCTCGGCGCACTGTCCGTGTTGTCGCTCGACGTGGAAATCCAGCCAGGCCTGCATGTCCAGCTCCGCACCCTGGGGTTGCTGGCGCAACCATTGGCGGTCATTGCGCAAGTGTTCGAATTGTCGGCGCAGTCGGCGTGCCAAGGGCGCCAGCTTGGCTGGCAGTGGCGCAGGCTCGGAGCCGCGCGGCAGCATCATCTGCAGGTTGACGTAATCCTTTTGCAGGGACTGCTTGCGGTAGTCCCACTCCGGCAGCTTGAGGCCTTCACCCAGCGGGATATCGTCGATATCGGCCGGGGGCAGATCAAGGTGCAGCTTGAGGCCACCGCCCTTGCGCATGCGCTGGCGCGACAAGGCCAGCTCGTCAAGATCTTCGGCGACCCGACCGGCATCCATGTCTTCGCTGTCGTCGCCGCAGCGGTCCAGGTCCACATGCTCCGACCAGCTGAACAGGTTCTCAAGACGGAACAACAACAGCCCGCCTTTACCGGTATTTTCCTCGACGCGCGTGGCGCGCTTGCGCAGCTTTTTCTGATCCCCGGACGGCGCCAGCAGGCTGCCTTCGTCCTCTTCGCCGAGGTCGGCGGCCTGGGGCTCGCCCAGATTCTCCGCCGGATAGAGCCACAGTGGCAGCGGCCAGGGGGCATGTTCGCTGCGCGGCCATTGCGTGACACTGCCAGGCTCACGTAGCGCCTGGCACAGCGCCCGCTCCAGTGCGGCCTCGTCTTTGGGCAGCTGCTCGGGATCGGGACGCAACCGCAGGTGTGCCTCAACCAGCCGCTGATAACGCGTGCGCATGGCCGGATAGCGCTCCAGCAAGGCCTGCGTCCAGCGCTGATTGTCGTGCGCCCAGTGGCGCATCGGGCCGGACTGTGCCGCAAGCAGTGCCAGCCAGCGATAAAGTTCCTGGTTCAGTCGCGACTCGGGATACACCGCCAAACTTGAGGGCAGTCGCAGATTGTTGGCATCGCACCACGCCACCGGCAGTTGCTTGCAGGTTCCGGCCACTTGTTGCAGCAGGCTACGCCGCAACATCAGCTCACGCGCGCTGGCGGCCTCGACGCCCACTCCGCTGGCGCCGCCCAGCGCGCGAAACAGGACCGCCAACGGACGCTGCATATCACTCAGTTCGACGCACGCCTCGGGGAAATCCGGGCTGGCCCGTCGGGTGATAAAGCGGTGCCAGACACCTCCCACCCACTCTTCAACTTCGACGCTAAAGGCCATGCCGGTTTCCTCTGTCTATCGCCCGGCTCCGTATCGAGCCTGGCGCATGAATAATCGTGGATGGAGTTGCCTCCATCGTTTGAAACAACAACGGCCCGCTATTCCAGCCGGGCCGTCTTTGACTCACCGCAGGTAGTTCACGCGGTAGCGTTGGCAGCTGCGCTTACCGTCACTTCGCCACGCTGGCGGAAGCTCAGGAAGTAGCAGATCAGCCCGATACCAAAGCCCACACCGGCTACCAGACGCAGCCAGAAGAACACAGCCAGTTGATCCATGGTGTTCATGAACGACATGGCGGCGCCATCGGCAGGCAGACGTTGCAGCCAGATCTGCACCACACCGGCGGCAGTGAGCAGCAGGGTGATCAGCAACATGGAGATGGTCATCAGCCAGAAGCCCCACAGTTCCACAGTCTGGGCACGCGGGCTCGGCGCCTCACCGAGGCCACGCAGGCGCGGCATGGCGTAGGAGATCATGGTCATGATGATCATCGCGTAGGCGCCGTAGAACGCCAGGTGGCCGTGGGCCGCGGTGAGCTGGGTGCCGTGGGTGTAGTAGTTCACCGGCGCCAGGGTGTGCATGAAGCCCCACACACCAGCCCCCAGGAAGGCAGTCACCGTGGTGCCCATTGCCCAGACGGCAGCGGCACGGTTCGGGTGTTCGCGACGGCGGCGGTTCACCATGTTGAAGGCGAACAGCACCATGGCGAAGAACGGCAGCGGTTCCAGGGCCGAGAAGATCGAGCCCAACCACAGCCAGACGCCTGGCGCACCAATCCAGAAGTAGTGGTGACCGGTCCCGATGATGCCCGTGATCAGGGCCATGGCGATGATCACGTAGAGCCATTTCTCGATGACTTCACGGTCCACGCCGGTGATCTTGATCAGCACGAAGGCCAGCATCGAACCCATGATCAGTTCCCACACGCCCTCCACCCACAGATGCACCACCCACCACCAGTAGAACTTGTCGCGGGTAAGGTTTTCCGGGTTGAAGAAGGAGAACAGGAACATCACGGCCAGGCCGATCAAGCCCGTCATCATGACCATGCTGATGGCGGTCTTGCGCCCTTTGAGCAGGGTCATGCCGATGTTGTAAAGGAAGCCCAGGGCAACCACCACGATACCGATCTTGGTGATCGTCGGCTGCTCAAGGAATTCCCGGCCCATGGTTGGCAGCAACTCGTTGCCGGTCATCTTGGCCAGGCCCGCATACGGCACGAACAGGTAGCCAAGGATGGTCAACACGCCGGCGGTCGCGAACACCCAGAACAGGAGAATGGCCAGTTTCGGGCTATGCAGCTCGCGGTCGGCCTCTTCCGGAATCAGGTAATACGCAGCGCCCATGAAACCGAACAGCATCCACACGATCAGCAGGTTGGTGTGCACCATCCGCGCCACGTTGAAGGGGATCGCCGGGAACAGGAAGTCACCGACGACGTACTGCATGGCCATGATCAGCCCGAAGATGATTTGCCCGGCAAACAGCATCAGGGCAAACACGAAGTACGGCTTGGCCACCGCCTGCGAGGCGAATTTCAGATGGGGATTCATAATGCTCATCCCTTAGCCCTCTATGTTTGGTGGCCAATTGAAGTTGTCGATCTTCGAAGTCCACTTGAGGAACTCCGCCATATCGTCAACTTCTTGCTCGGTCAGGTTGAATTGCGGCATTGCGCGACGGCCCGGCACGCCCAGCGGCTGGGCTTTCATCCAGGCATGCAGGAAAGGCTTGAACGCCTCCTCGCCACCACGGCGCTTGTACACGTTGGCCAGTTCCGGCGCGAAGTACGCGCCTTCGCCGAGAATCGTGTGGCAACCAATGCAGTTGTTTTGCTCCCAGACCAGCTTGCCGCGCACCACTGCCTCGGTCATTTCCGATTCGTTGGTTCGCTCCGGTATGTGTTTTTCGGTGTGAAAGGTCAGGGCCAGGAATACCAGGATGAAGAAAACACTTCCTCCAAAGTAGATATTCCGGGCCATGCCTTTTGTGAAGGTCTCTGACATGGACGCCTCCTATGGCTTGGCGTGGCCATTCTAAGAAGCGCCCCCCTGCAAACCGCTTGATGGCAATCAAGAAAGCCTGAACGCAGCGCTGGGATATTGCGACATCGGGCCGCAGCCGCAAAAGACGGCTCGGTGACGCGCTTTATTTGATGTGTGTGACGGGCGAAACATCATCGCGGATCGCACCGCACCGCAGCGCGCCGACCTGCTCTCATATTTGCCCAATTGACTGGCGTCGCGTGCGACAGAGTCATAGCCTGTGAGCGGCAGGCGCCCTAGGCTGCGCCTACTCTATCCGCCGATAACAACAACTCAGGCGCACACCATGTCTCAGACCGATCTGATCTCTCCCGCCCGTTTCCTCGGCCAACTGCCCCAGCACCTGCCCCACATGCCGCGCCTGCTGCGCGGTCTGTATTACACACGCATCACCAATCGCGATAAAAAGCTGTCCCTGGCCTGGGCGCTGGAGCTCTGCACCGAACGGTTCCCCACACGCCCGGCCGTTATGGATGAACAGCGCACCCTCAACTACGCCGAGTTCAATGCCTGGGCCAACCGTCTGGCCCGTGCACTGCAACGCGATGGCGTCAGGCATGGCAGCACGGTCGCGGTAATGTTGGAAAATCGCCTGGAAATACTCGCCGTACTGGCCGCCCTGGCCAAACTTGGCGCCATTGGCGCGCTGCTCAACACCACCCAGCGGGGCAATGTTCTCTCCCACAGCCTGAACCTGGTCGAGCCCAGCCACTGCGTGGTGGGCGAGGAGCTTTATGAGGCGTTTTGCGAGGTCCGCAGTGGCGTGCCGAGCATCAGCGCCGAGCATTGTCACTGGTTGGCAGACAATGACACCTTGCGCGCACCGGACGAGGCGCCGCACGGCTGGCAGAACCTCGCCCTGCTGGCGCGGCAAGAGGCCGATGGCAATCTTGCCGACAGCGGCCAGGTGCGCATGAAGGATGCCTGTTTCTTTATCTACACATCAGGCACCACCGGCTTGCCCAAAGCCTCGATCATGAGCCATGGCAAATGGATCAAGGCCTATGGCGGCTTTGGCCATTCCGGCCTGGGGTTGACGGAGCAAGATGTGCTCTACCTGACCCTGCCGTGCTATCACAACAACGCGGTCACCGTGTGCTGGAGCGCGGCACTGGCCGGTGGCGCCGCCATTGCCCTGCGGCGTAAATTCTCCGCGCGTGCCTTCTGGAAGGACGTGCAGTTCTTCCAGGCCACCTGCTTCGGTTACATCGGCGAGCTGTGCCGTTACCTGCTCAACCAACCGCCCTGCCCGGAGGAGCGCAACAACACCCTGACCTGCATGATCGGCAACGGTTTACGCCCTTCGATCTGGAACGAATTCAAAGAGCGCTTCGGTATCCGGCGTATTACCGAGTTCTATGCCTCCAGCGAAGGCAACATCGGCTTTACCAATGTCTTCAATTTCGACAACACCGTAGGTTTCACCCCGGCCACCTATGCCATCGTCCGTTACGACCTGGACAAGGATGCTCCCCTGCGTAACGGCAAGGGATTCATGCTCAAGGCAGATAAAGGCGAACCCGGGCTGCTGCTCAGTGAAATCAGCAAGAAATGGCCCTTCGACGGCTATACCGACCCGGCCAAAAGCGAAGCGGCGATCTTTCGCAACGTCTTCAAGAAAGGCGATGCCTGGTTCAACACCGGCGATCTGATGCGTGATATCGGCTGCAAGCACGCGCAGTTCGTCGACCGGCTCGGCGATACGTTTCGCTGGCATGGCGAGAACGTATCGACTACCGAGGTAGAAAACGTCCTGGCTGCGTTTCCGGGGATTGAAGAAGCGGTGGTGTATGGCGTGGAAGTACCCGGCGCCGAGGGCCGTTGCGGCATGGCCGCCTTGCGGCTGAATGCAGGCCAACCGCTGGATTGCACAGGCCTTACACGCCACCTGCAAGAAAAGCTGCCTTCCTACGCCATCCCGCTGTTCGTGCGTCTACTCGACGAAGTGGAAACCACCGGCACCTTCAAATACAAGAAAACCGATCTCAAGCGCCAGGCCTATGACCCCGCCCACGTGGAAGGACCGGTGTATGTGCTGCTACCTGGCAGTGAGTCCTACGAAATTTTACAAGCGGATGTGTACCAGGCGATTCAGCAAGGCAGGCAGCGTGTCTGATCAATGCACAATTGATCAATGCACAATTGAAATGCTGACTTCAGCGCCTTCGATGTCCTCGAGGTCTTCGAATGCCTCTCCGGTTATCAATCGGCCCCCAAAGCGCAGCTGACTGGGCTCAGGCTCGCCAAACAGTGGCGGTAGAAATGTTGGCACCACTACTGGTTCCACCAAGGTCCAGGGCTCTACAGGCAAGCTCAGGTCCAGTGTGGAGCCCGGACGAAGGACCGGTTCGACGGGTGCTCGAGTCAGCCATTCGGGCAGCGGCAAAATACGAAACATCGCCTCGCACAGGCTCGACAACGACAGTCGCGCTGCGGCTGGTCGTGCCGGCGGTTCCAGGTTATTGGACTGCATGTAATCAGCCTTGACTGAACCGGCAGAACCCATCAGCAACAGGGTAAAAAAGGCGAAGCGGTGGAGGCGGTTCATCGGTGCTCTCATTGACAATGTTTCGTCGTTGAGAGCAAAAGGCAGTTTTTGTGCCAGGCCGAGCAAGAAATCACGAACTGGATCACATCCCAGGAATTTCGCTTCCCTTGCAACCACGCGATAAAAGATGACAGCTATCACTGACTGACATCGACATCCTTCTGAAGCTGCTGATCAGCCCAACGCTGGGAATTTTCCGAGAGCAAGCGCACCGCGGTGCCTTGTGCAGTCAACTGCGTCAATTTTTTTGCCAATTGACCGCGCAGCCACGCCTCGTTGCAAACCGACGCATGGGAGAGCGCCAGGTACAGACCAACGGTGTCGACTGCAGGCGTGAGTACTTCCAGCTTATCGGTCAAGCCCAGGCGCACTGCCTCTGCCTGGCCGCGATAGCGCTCATAAAGCAGAAAATCAGCTTGCTCTTCGAGTAGCCTGCTCCAGGCCAGCGATAACTCAGGGACCGTATCCAGCTGCAATTCGTCTTGCACAAAACGCTCAAAAGGCGGACTGAGCGCTTCCGCCAGACGAATTCCCTGACGACCCCGCAGATCGTCCCGATCCAGATAGCCAAAGTGCTGCCCCTTTGCTACCCAGACCACACTGGGTGCCTCATGCAACGGCGGGTGGATGAAGTCCATGCGCTCCAGCAGAGGCACGCTCAAGCGGGTGTTTATCAGTAGATCGACCCGCCCACTGATGACTTCCTGCTCCGCCTGCTGGGGAGTCGCGCTGGCGAGGATGTCAACTTTCAGCCCCAGCTCATCCGCCAACAGCTGCACCAGCTCTGCACTGGCCCCGATCAATCGCTCGGGATTGTCCGGGTCCTGCCAGAGGTAAGGAGGCTGGCCCGCTACGCCAGTCGCCACAATACGCTCGCAGGAGCCCATACCCAGCGCCCAGCCAGGCACCAACGCCAGGCACATTGCGCCGAGCCATACGGATAAATGTGTTGGCATGACTGTCTCGCCCAATCAAGAAGAACAAACCGCACCGGAGCTTAACATTGCCGGACAAGGCTTTTTCGACCGCCACAAAAAAACCCGCACTAGGCGGGTTTTTTGTGATTACAGCGAATCAGACCAGCTTTTCCAGCTCCGGAACGATCTCGAACAGATCGCCAACCAGGCCATAGTCGGCCACCTGGAAGATCGGTGCTTCTTCATCCTTGTTGATCGCCACGATCACCTTGGAGTCCTTCATGCCCGCCAGGTGCTGAATGGCACCGGAGATACCCACGGCGATATACAGCTGCGGTGCCACGATCTTGCCGGTCTGACCGACCTGCATGTCGTTGGGTACGAAGCCGGCGTCCACCGCAGCGCGGGAAGCACCGACAGCGGCACCCAGCTTGTCGGCCAGGCTGTAGAGCAACTGGAAGTTGTCGCCGTTCTGCATGCCACGCCCGCCGGAGACGACGACCTTGGCAGCGGTCAGTTCCGGACGGTCGGACTTGGCCAGTTCTTCGCCGACGAATACCGACTTGCCCGCATCGCCTGCGCCCGAGACCTGCTCGATGGCGGCGGAACCACCTTCAGCCGCAACCGGATCGAAGCCGGTGGCACGCACGGTGATCACCTTGACGGCGGCCGAGGACTGCACAGTGGCAATGGCGTTGCCGGCGTAGATCGGGCGCTGGAAGGTGTCGGCGCTTTCCACTGCGATGATTTCGGAAATCTGATCGACGTCCAGCAGGGCGGCCACGCGCGGCAGGTAGTTCTTGCCGTTGGTGGTGGCCGCGGCCAGCACGTGGCTGTAGCCCTTGCCCAGCTCGGCGATCAGCGGGGCGACGTTTTCCGGCAGTTGATTGGCGTAGGCGGCATCGTCGGCCACCAGCACCTTGCTGACGCCGGCGACCTTGGCTGCTGCGTCGGCCACACCCGCCACGTTCTGGCCAGCGACCAGCACGTGAATGTCGCCACCGATCTTGGCGGCAGCGGCCACGGTATTCAGGGTGGCAGCCGCCAGGGCTGCGTTGTTGTGCTCAGCGATAACCAGGATAGCCATTAGATAACCTTCGCCTCGTTCTTCAGTTTCTCGACCAGTTCAGCCACGGACTTGACCTTGATGCCGGCGCTGCGTGCAGCCGGCGCTTCAACCTTCAGGGTCTTCACGGTGGAAGCGGTAGATACGCCCAGGGCGTCTGGAGTCAGGGTCTCCAGCGGCTTCTTCTTGGCCTTCATGATGTTCGGCAGCGACGCGTAGCGCGGCTCGTTCAGACGCAGGTCGGTGGTGATAATGGCCGGCAGGCTCAACTCGACGGTTTGTGCCCCCCCATCGATTTCACGCTCGACCTTGACCTTGTCGCCAGATACTTCGACCTTGGAGGCAAAGGTGCCCTGCGCGTAACCGGTCAATGCGGCAAGCATCTGGCCGGTCTGGTTGTTGTCGCTGTCGATGGCCTGCTTGCCAAGGATGACCAGTTGCGGCTGCTCCTTGTCGACAATCGCCTTGAACAGCTTGGCTACGGCCAGCGAGTTCAGCTCATCAGCGGACTCGACCAGGATGGCACGGTCGGCGCCCAGCGCCAGTGCGGTACGCAGTTGTTCCTGGGCAGCGGTCGGCCCTACGGAAACGGCAACAATTTCGCTAACGACGCCTTTTTCTTTCAGACGTACGGCCTCTTCCACGGCAATTTCGCAGAAGGGGTTCATGGACATCTTGACGTTGGCGAGATCGACGCCGGAGTTGTCCGCCTTGACGCGAACCTTGACGTTGTAGTCGACCACTCGTTTGACAGCTACAAGAACCTTCATGGATTCCTCGTTATCTCCGGTGAAAAGAATATCGCCAGGCGGCCTGGCGAGTGATGCATGTCGGCCGGAACCGACTGTCGAACCATACGGCGACCGCAAACCGCCCGTATCTTGACCGCAACACCCAATCCGGTCAATACGCGAAACGAGCGCATGGAAGGCCGCTAACGTCGATTCTATCAGGGCTTGACGAAATTCAAACAAACGTTTGTATTGGAGCCGTCGAAGGGTCTGGATATAATGCGCCAACCCTGGACCGGAACTGACCGGTTCCCCTTATAAAAGCTCACAGAATACCGAAAGAGCCTAGAAGCAGGAGAACGTTGTGGAACGCGAATACATGGAATTCGACGTCGTCATCGTCGGCGCCGGCCCCGCGGGCCTGTCCGCCGCTTGCCGACTGAAACAGAAGGCCGCCGAAGCTGGTCAAGAGATCAGCGTTTGCGTGGTCGAAAAGGGTTCCGAAGTCGGCGCCCACATTCTCTCCGGCGCTGTCTTCGAGCCGCGTGCGCTGAACGAACTGTTCCCGGACTGGAAGGAACTCGGCGCCCCGTTGAACACTCCCGTCGTTCGCGACGACATTTATATGCTGAGAAGCGCCACCAGCGCCAGCAAACTGCCCAATCTTTTTGTGCCGAAGACCATGCACAACGAGGGCAACTACATCATTTCCCTGGGTAATCTGTGTCGCTGGCTGGCCCAGCAGGCCGAGAACCTGGGCGTTGAGATCTACCCGGGCTTCGCCGCCCAGGAAGCATTGATCGACGAAAACGGCGTGGTGCGCGGGATCATCACCGGCGACCTGGGCGTGGACCGTGAAGGCAATCCTAAGGACGGCATGTACACCCCCGGCATGGAACTGCGTGCCAAGTACACGCTGTTCGCCGAAGGCTGCCGCGGTCATATCGGTAAACAGCTGACCAAGCGCTATAACCTGGACTCGGAAGCTGACGCCCAGCACTACGGCATCGGCATCAAGGAAATCTGGGACATCGATCCGGCCAAACACCAGCAAGGTCTGGTGGTCCATACCGCCGGCTGGCCGCTGGATATCGTCGGCAGCGAGAACACGGGCGGCTCTTTCCTGTATCACTTGGAAAACAATCAGGTGGTGGTCGGCCTGATCGTCGATCTGTCTTACTCCAACCCGCACCTGTCGCCGTTTGACGAGTTCCAGCGCTACAAGCATCACCCAGTGATCGCTCAGTACCTGGAAGGTGGCAAGCGCGTGTCCTACGGCGCCCGCGCCATCTGCAAGGGCGGCCTGAACTCGCTGCCGAAGATGGTGTTCGACGGCGGCGCGCTGATCGGCTGCGACCTGGGCACGCTGAACTTCGCCAAAATCAAAGGCAGCCACACCGCCATGAAATCCGGCATGCTGGCCGCGGATGCGATTGCCGAAGCCCTGGCCGCCGGGCGCGAAGGCGGCGACAAGCTCGACAATTATGTCGAGGCCTTCAAGGCCAGCTGGCTGTACGACGAACTGTTCCGCAGCCGCAACTTCGGCCCGGCGATTCACAAATACGGCACGCTGCTGGGCGGCGCCTTCAACTACGTGGACCAGAACTGGTTCGGCGGCAAGATCCCCTTCACTCTGCGTGACACCACACCGGATTACGCCACCCTGAAGCCGGCTGCCGAGAGCAAGAAGATTGCCTACCCGAAACCGGACGGCAAGCTGAGCTTCGACAAACTGTCCTCGGTGTTCCTCTCCAACACCAACCACGAGGAAGACCAGCCGATTCACCTGAAGCTGAGCGACCCGAGCATCCCGATCGAGCAGAACCTGCCGAAATACGACGAACCTGCGCAACGCTATTGCCCGGCCGGCGTTTATGAAGTGGTTAGCAACGACGATGGCAGCAAGCGCTTCCAGATCAACGCGCAGAACTGCGTGCACTGCAAGACCTGCGACATCAAGGACCCGGCGCAGAACATCACCTGGGTAGCACCCGAGGGCGCAGGCGGCCCGAACTACCCCAACATGTGATGTAGCGGCATACCGCAATAAAAAACAGGGCGCTTTCCAGTGGAAAGCGCCCTGTTTCTTTTGTGCCGCTGAGTGCGTTCAGCGGGCACGGCTGAGGTCTAGACCTACGACCCCAGCCGCGCGTACCGACTTACGGCGCCACCGCATCCTTGGCGTTTTCCGACAGGAACTTCAGCACCAACTGCTGCTCGCTGTCATTCAAGCCGGCACGCGGGAACATGCTTTGGGTAATGCAATACAAGTATTGGCGCTGTTGGTGATGCCGTTGATCCAGCTGCCTGTAGCGGCCTTTGGACCGTTGTTATCCGGCCGATCCCATGCGCTACTCATGTTGGTTCGATTTCAGCTTTGCTTAAGTCCAGTGCGGTAACGTGCAGCCTCGGCCACGGTTTTTTTCAAACAGATACCTGACCAAAATGAAAATCTGCCCACCTAGGCAATATCCCGCCCCGCGCTCGCACTGCCGAGGCCAACTACCCCCGGCCTCCGCAAAACGGCGTCGGAACGCCAGGACTCTTTACGCTGTACTGTGCGCCTTGCTATTTAGCTGTACAGCCACGGCGCGAGACATTCATCAGAATGAGGCCCTACGGCTGCGCGAGTCCGGCCAGATTCTTCCTTTGGAGCAACTTCTGGATCCGGTTTTGCGGCGTTACCCGGGCGCCCGCCTACTGGACATCGAACTGGAAGAGAAAAAAAACACTCTGGTATATGAAGTCGAGCTCGTAACGACCCAAGGCGTCGTGCGCGAACTGAAAATAAATGCGCGCGATGGCCAGATACTGGAAGACGAGGAAGACTGATGCGGCTTTTGCTGGTCGAAGACCACGTTCCACTGGCGGACGAATTGCTGGCCGGCCTGACCCGCCAAGGTTATGCCGTCGATTGGCTGGCCGACGGTCGCGATGCGGCCTATCACGGCCTGTCCGAACCCTATGATCTGATCATTCTTGACCTGGGACTGCCGGGCCGCCCCGGCTTGGAGGTCTTGCAGGAATGGCGCACCCAGGGGCTGAGCACACCGGTGCTGATCCTCACCGCCCGGGATTCTTGGGCGGAACGCATCGAGGGACTCAAGGCGGGGGCCGATGACTACCTGGGTAAACCCTTTCATCCCGACGAACTGTTTCTACGTCTGCAGGCCTTGCTGCGCCGTGCCCACGGCAAGGACAACAGCCCACAACTGGACGTCGCAGGACTGCAGCTCGACGAGTCACGACAATGCGTCAGCGCGCGGGGCGAAGTCATTGAACTCACCGCTGCCGAGTTCCGCCTGTTGCGCTATTTCATGCTCAAGCCAGACAGCCTGCTCTCCAAATCACACCTCAGCGAGCATCTCTACGATGGAGAAAACGAGCCGGATTCAAATGTGATCGAAGTGCATGTCAATCACCTGCGCCGCAAGCTGGGCAAGAACATCATCGAGACGCGCCGCGGGCAAGGCTATCGCTTCGTCGGGCTGAGCGGATGAAATCCATCCAGCGCCGCCTGGGTCTGGGCCTGTTCGGCATCTTGTTGGTGGTGGGCGTGATCACCGCGCAGAGCAGCCTCTGGCTGTTTGATCTTGGCCTGCGTCGTTACCTGCAAGGCAATCTGCGCGAAGAGGCGGAGATTCTGCTAACGGCGCTAAGCCGTGACGCCAATGGCCCGCAACTCAACGAGCAACGCCTGTCACCCCGTTACCAGCGGCCGTGGTCCGGCAGCTACTTTCGCATCGACCTGGGCGACCAGCTCTGGCGCTCACGCTCGGCATGGGATTTTTCACTCGACAAACCGTCTACCGCCGGGCTCGGCCCAGCCCTGGTGCCGGGCCCCAAAGGCCAACAACTGCTGATCTATCGCGCTGATTTTCAACGCTTTGGCCAACCGTTGAGTATCAGCGTGGCACAGGATTACACGCCGATTCTTCAAGCCTCGCTGCGTGCCCAGGGGCTCATCGTCGCGCTGGGCTGCGGTGCCTTGTTGCTGATTTTGCTCCTGCAGCGCCTGAACATTCGCAGCGCATTGCGCCCACTCGAGAAGGCCCGGCAGCAAGTCCAGCAACTACAGCAAGGACAGCGCGCGCGCCTGGAACAATCGGTTCCCCAGGAACTGGAGCCGCTGGTCACCCAGATCAACCGGCTGCTGGAGCACACCGAAAACAGCTTGAAGCGTTCGCGCGATGCGCTGGGCAATCTCGGCCACGCCTTGAAAACACCTCTGGCCGTCCTGCTCAGCCTGGCGTCACGCCCGGAGCTGGATGCCCACCCACAGCTACGCGCCCAGCTACAGGATCAGTTGGAACAGATTCAGCAACGGCTCGCCCGCGAGCTGAACCGCGCACGGCTGGCCGGGGATGTCCTGCCCGCTGCGCACTTTGACTGCGCAACCGAACTCCCCCCTCTGATGACCACGTTGCGCCTGTTGCATCCGCACCTGACCGACCTCAGCCACGACACACCGCCGGGGCTGCGCCTGCGCTGGGAGCGTGAAGATGTTCTGGAGGTGCTCGGTAACTTGCTGGATAACGCCTGCAAATGGGCCACCAGCAGCGTGAGTCTGACCATTCGCCAAGAACCTACAGGACTGCTGATCACCATCGACGATGACGGCCCCGGCATTCCCGAGACGGAGCGTGAGCGATTATTCAGCCGCGGCGCTCGGCTGGATGAACAAATGCCGGGACATGGCCTGGGACTGGCCATAGTGCGCGACTCTGTCGAGGCTTGGCAGGGCCACTTGGAGTTTCAGCACAGTCCGAAGGGCGGCTTGCGCGTACTGCTGCGCCTGCCGTTAGCGAAGGGTGAGACGTAGTGGCAATGCGTTGGTCACCGCTTCGCGATGGGTATCACAGCGCTCAACGCCATTTTACGGATGCCTGTCAAAGCGGGCCGATGGGGAAGAACACACCGCTGCTCCATACACCCAGCCAGCGGCGACCGTCGAGCTCATGCTCAACCGCCAGGTCCACCAGCTGATAGAACACATTGCGGTGAATCAGCGCGTGCAGATTGGTCCGCACATGCAGATAGGGAGACGGCTCGCCGGTCTGCTCATTCAGGTCGACCCGCATGGCATGCTCGGGACCGGCCACCACTTCGTCGTCGACGTTGGTGGTGAAGCGCAGGATCTGCTGTTCGCCTGAACCTTCTACCAGCAGCGTCACGGCCACGAAAGGCGCGTCATCGACCTGGATGCCGACCTTCTCCACTGGCGTCACCAGGAAGTAATCGTCACCATCGCGGCGAATGATGGTGGAGAACAAGCGGACCATCGGCTTACGGCCAATGGGCGTCCCCTGGTAAAACCAGGTGCCATCCCGCGCGATGCGCATATCGAGGTCGCCACAGAACGGTGGATTCCACAGGTGAACGGGTGGCAAACCCTTTTGCTCGCCCGCCGGTAACTGGGCAAGCAGGTCAGTGGCCGTTCCGCTCTTGTGCATCAATACGTTCCTCTCTCAGTTCAACCCCAGAAGATTGCGCGCATATTGGCGCAGCGGTGCCCCGAGCAGCTCCTCCGGCGTGGTGCCATACATCGTCAAGAGCCCACCCCGAGGACGGATGCGCACGGTATCGACCAGATATCCCGTGGCAGTTTCCAGCAGCATCAACTGCACCACACCGCTGTCGACTCCCAGACGGCTCAGGGATTCCTGATCCTCCCACTCGCCCACCGTACCAATACGGTCATCCGCGGCCGCCAGTCGGCCATACAGCAGGTAATGCGCCCCACTGTTCATGGCCTGCACGCGCGCCTGCTGCAAGCCGATCGGCGCGTCGGCATGGCGCACCAGCGGGAAATATTCGACAAAGCCGCGGTAGGCCTCTTCAGCCACCGCATTGGCCCGCTGGCGTTCTGGCGACGGCATGAACGGGCTTTGGGCAATATAGATGAAGGAGTCGGCTTGCAGGCGCCGGGAGCTGGCACGCTGTGTGTCGCTATGGTCCAGCAGCCCGACGTCGCCCAGGTGATAACGAGCGCTACCCGCCATATCACTGACCTTCATGCAGCCACTCAGTGCCATTGCCAGCACCGACATCATGACCCACCTATGCATACTCGACTCTCCACTGCCGGCGCCGGAAAACCGGCAAAAAAGGGCACGATGCAGCTTCCGCGCCATGCCCAGCAGGAATGTCGTCGAGCGGACAGCGCGTAAAGAATGACGGTAAGGTTGTTAACTGGCCGGCGATTCCGGGTCGCGCTTGCGCTTGTTGCCCATGCGCACGCCGATATCCATGAGAAATTGGAAGAAGCCTTCCTGGTCTTCCAGAACGTTGCTCCAGAACGGCGAGTGATACAGCGCCACAGCGCCATGCACCAGCGCCCAGGCCGCACAGAAGTGAAAGTACGGCGGCACATCTTCCAACTTGCCTTCGGTGATGCGCCCTTTGATCAGCAGCGTCAGGCGCTCGAAATTCGAGGCGCGAATCGCGTGCAACTGCTCGATCATATCGGGTAGTTGATGGCCTTTAACCACCTTTTCTTCCAGGCGATCAAACAGCCGGTAGCGTTGCGGGTCGCGCATGCGAAACTCGAAATAGGCTCGCGACAGGGCTTCGCGGTCCCGATCGACGTTGTCCGACATCAGCAACTCGTTGAGATCGCGCTCGTAGTCGAGCATCAGACGCAGGTAGATCTCGGCCTTGGATTTGAAGTGCTTGTAGATGGTGCCCTTACCAATACCCACGGCATCGGCGATCATTTCCACGGTGACACTGTCCTCGCCCTGTTCGAGAAACAGCTTGAGGGCTGTATCAAGAATTTCCTGTTCACGGCGACGAAATTCACGGACCTTGCGGGGTTCTTTCTGCATAAAAGGACTGGATAAGCTCTATTTGAAGCGGGCTATTATGCCTGACACGCAGCAAATTGTATGGAGCAACCCTCATGCTTGATCTGCAAGAAGAATTTCCCCAACCCGACGGGCTGCGTTATTTGAACCATGCCGCCGTCGCACCCTGGCCCAAACGCGCCGCCTTGGCCGTGCAGGCATTCGCCCAACAGAACTGTCAGATCGGTGCCCGGGACTATCCCGACTGGCTGCAAGTCGAAACGCGTCTGCGTGAGCGCCTGCAGCGTTTGCTCAATGCGCCCAGCCGAAATGACATCGCCCTGGTGAAGAACACCTCGGAAGCTTTGTCTTTCGTGGCCTTCGGCCTCGATTGGCGGCCGGGCGATCAGGTGGTAATCAGCGACGAAGAGTTTCCTTCCAACCGTGTGGTCTGGCAGGCACTGGCTCCTCAAGGTGTGGAGGTTATTCAGGTCAGCCTTGCCTGCCCGGACCCGGAAGCCGCCCTGCTCGCAGCCTGCGGACCGCGCACCCGCTTGCTATCGATCAGCTCGGTGCAATATGCCAGCGGACTTCACTTGGACCTGCCGCGCCTTGGCCAGGGCTGCGACAGCCATGGCGTGCTGCTGTGCGTGGATGCCATTCAGCAATTGGGCGCCTTGCCTTTCGATGTGCAAGCCAGCCACTGCGCCTTCGCCATGGCCGATGGCCATAAATGGCTGCTGGGCCCGGAAGGCTTGGGCGTATTCTATTGCCGTAGCGATTTGCGCGACCAGTTGAAGCTGCATGAATATGGCTGGCACATGCTCGAGCACCCCAGCGATTATCTGCGCCAGGACTGGCAACCGGCACGCAGCGCGCGGCGTTTCGAATGCGGTAGCCCGAACATGCTCGGCGCCATGGCACTGGAGGCCAGTCTGTCTTTGTTGGAAGACATTGGTATGGTCAACGTGAGCCATGCCCTGAACGACCGGATAACTCATCTGCAGGAAGGCCTGCTGCGTATCCCAGGAATTACGCTCCACAGCCCGCGTAATCCGCAGCGCCGTGCCGGCATCGTGAATTTCACCCTGGCAGGGCATCAACAGGCGGAACTGTTCAAAAGGCTGACCGCCGAGCAGGTCGTGTGTGCCCAACGAGGTGCAGGTATCCGCTTGTCGCCTCACTTCTACACCGCTGATCGGGTTCTCGACGAAACCCTAACGCTGCTAAGCCAGCTGGCAGACGGGTAAGGTCTTAGAAGCAGAAGATCTATTCCAAAAACTTTTAAAAAACAGCCGGTGTAAATCAGCAAGGCAGGCAGTACTGGCCATACTTGCCCTCACCACTGTGACATTTCCCCCCAAATGTCTCAGCGGTTGAAGGTACTTTGGAATGCGTGCCTTTTTTGTTTTACTCCTAATGGTCTTGACCCGGTTTCCCCCGAAACCGGGTTTTTTTATGGACGCTTGACGCGCGCCAAGGGAAACAGGCGCTGAAAATTCTCGCTGGTCTGTTCCGCCAGGGTGTCGTAAGCAACGCCGCGCAGCTGAGCCAGGAACTCCGCGACGTCACGGACATATTCAGGCAGGTTGGGTTTGCCGCGATGGGGAATGGGCGCCAGATAGGGCGAGTCGGTTTCTACCAGCAGCCGGTCGGCCGGCACGCGACGGGCCACATCCCGTAGCGCGTCGGCATTACGGAAGGTAACGATCCCCGAGAGCGAAATATAAAAGCCGAGATCCAGGGCCGCCCAGGCCATGTCCCAATCTTCGGTGAAGCAATGCAATACGCCCGCCTGTGGCAGGGCAGCCTCGCGCAGCAGCTCAAGGGTATCGGCGCGGGCTTCTCGGGTATGCACGATGACCGGCTTGCCGGTCATGCGCGCAGCGTCCAGGTGCAGTCGGAAAGAGGCCTGCTGCACCTCGGCGCTCTCCGGCTGGTAGTGATAGTCCAGCCCGGTTTCCCCGATCGCCACCACATGGGGATGCTCCAGCTCGCCCAGCAGCCAATCCAGCGTGGGCTGCGCCCCGGCTTGCAGATCCAGTGGATGCACACCCACTGAGCAGTCGACATCGGCATAGCGCTCCGCCAGAGATTTCACCGTGGCGGCATTGTCGGCACTGACACCAATGCACAGAAAATGACCGACACCTCGCGCCCGCGCCGCATCCAGCGCAGCATCGAGGGAACCCTCATGGGCCGTCAGGTCCAGACGATCGAGATGACAGTGGGAATCTACCAGCATGGGAAAACGCTACTCGACGAGACACAAAGGACGCGCATTGTAGCGAAAGCGATGGGTGCCTTACATCGTATGCGTCGGCCGGTCCGACTTCAGCGCGCCGGCCAGGTAGGTCTCGATCTTGTTGCGCGCGGTGTTGTCGCCTTCGTTGAACTGCACCCCGACACCCGCCGCGCGGTTGCCCTGGGCACCCTTGGGCGTGATCCATACCACCTTGCCCGCCACCGGCAGTTTTTCCGGTTCATCCATCAGGCTCAGCAGCATGAAGACCTCATCGCCCACCTGATAGGTCTTGCTGGTGGGGATGAACAAGCCACCATTTTTGATAAAAGGCATATAGGCGGCGTACAAGACGGATTTGTCCTTGATGGTCAGGGACAGAATGCCGTTACGCGCCCCCAGATTCGGCGGCATGCTCATGACGACTCCTAGCGAGCGAATGGGTGGCCGATTCTAGCTCCGCTCGACCAGAGCCGCCCACTGCACCAGCAAGGCTTCGAGAAGCAGCGCACGGTTGAGGTTGGCTTTACCCAACACCTTCTGGCGTTGCGCCAACAACCAGTCCTGCATGACCAACAGTTTCGGCTGTGGCGTCTTGCCGGCCAGGTACTGCACCACCTTGGCCATGTCGCTCGCGCCCAGCCCCTGTTCGTCGTTGGTCAGCTGATAACGCAGCATCAATTGCGCCCAATCGCAAAACCAGTCGAACACCAACAGCAGCGGTACGCTATTCCACGCATCGGCCAGTTGGCTGGCACCCTGCTGACGCTTGATCAGTTTTTTTACACCCTCGACCACCAGCGCGCGCTGCTCTAGAACGCCTTGGGCATGCAGGCGCTGCGCACTGAGCGGCGAGCCGGCGGCCAGCGCCAGCAAGTCACTGCGAATGGGCGCCGTGACGTCCGGCAATGCCTCATCGAGCCAGGCCAGACTTTGTGCCTGGCTCGGAAGCGGGCAGGTCTGCTGCACGCAACGGCTCTTGATGGTCGGCAATAAACGGCTGGGCAGGTGACTGATCAGCAACATCACGGTATTGCCGGAGGGTTCTTCCAGACTCTTGAGCAGCGCGTTGGCGGCATTCAGGTTCATGGCTTCCGCCGGCTCCAGCAGCAGGACCTTACGGCCACCAAGCTGCGCCGTCTGTACCACGAAGTCCACCAACTGGCGCACTTGATCGACCCTGATCGCCTTGTCGGCTTCCTCAGGTTCGAGAACGAAATTATCCGGATGGGTGCCAGCGGCCAGCAGGTGACAGGCCTTACATTGGCCACAAGGCTGTCCAGCCACAGGATGCTGGCAGAGCAGGAACGCCATGAAACGCTCGGCCAACGCGCGCTTGCCAATCCCCTGAGGACCGTGCAGCAGGTAGGCATGGGCATGCTGGGTTCGGCTGGTCAGTTGCTGCCAGACTTCGGCCTGCCAGGGATACAGCTCAGCCACGGACGCGCTCCAGCACCTGCGGCACCAATACATCCAGGGTTTGCTGCACCACCGCCAGCGGCTGGGAAGCATCGATGATGCGGTAACGTTCGGGATGGCATTCGGCACGCTGCAGGTACGCCTGGCGCACCGCTTCGAAGAAGCCGCGGCCCTCCTGCTCGAAACGATCCAGCCGACCACGGGCGGCGGCGCGAGCCAGGCCGACCTCCACGGGCAAGTCGAACACCAGGGTCAGGTCGGGGCGCAAATCACCCTGCACGAAGGTCTCCAGCTGGGCAATACGCGCCTCGCTTACACCCCGTCCACCGCCCTGATACGCATAGGTAGCATCGGTAAAGCGGTCGCAGATGACGATCTGTCCCTGGGCCAGAGCCGGGCGAATCACCTGCTGCAAGTGTTGGGCACGGGCCGCGAACATCAATAACAGCTCAGTATCGCTGGCCATCGGTTCGTCGCTGGGCGCCAGCAGCAGTTCGCGAATGCGTTCGGCCAGCGGCGTGCCGCCCGGTTCACGGCTCAGCAGTACGGGCAACCCCCCGCTGCGCAGACGCTCGGCCAGGTACTCGCGGTTGGTGCTCTTGCCGGCGCCTTCCGGCCCTTCCAAGGTGATAAACAGACCGCTCACGGAGTGTCCTTGCTAACTGGGGCTGGGCTCGATCGGTAGTCGGCCCGGCGCTTGAGCTGAAATTCTCGCACCGCGCGAGTATGCGCTTCGAGTGTGGCCGAGAACACATGACTACCATCGCCGCGCGCCACGAAATACAGACTGTCGCCATCCTCAGGGTGCAAGGCGGCATGGATCGCTTCGCGTCCGACCATGGCGATCGGCGTCGGTGGCAAGCCATTGATCACATAGGTGTTGTACGGTGTCGCTTCACGCAGGTGGCTGCGGCGAATCTTGCCGGTGTAAAGCTCGCCCATGCCATAGATCACGGTCGGGTCAGTCTGCAGGCGCATGCCCTTGGACAGACGACGCACAAACACGCCAGCAATCTGGCCGCGCTCTGCCGGCACACCGGTTTCCTTCTCGATGATCGACGCCATGATCAGCGCCTGGTAGGGGTCCTTGTAAGGCAGCCCCTCGGCGCGTTGCGTCCATTCCTCGGCCAGCACCTGCTTGAGGCGCCTGTTGGCTTGAGTGAGCAGATCGAGATCACTCATGCCGCGCACATAGCGGTAGGTGTCTGGAAAGAAACGTCCTTCGGGGTGCACGCCCGGTTCTCCGAGCTCGCGCATCAAGTCCTCGTCGCTGAGTTGCGTCAGCGTCTGCTTGAGTTTTTCCTCGCCGGCCAGTGCGGTGCGCACCTGGCGAATATTCCAGCCTTCGACCAGCGTCAGGCTGTATTGCACAACCTCACCTTTGATCCACAGCTCCAGCAGCTCACGGGCCGTCATGCCCGGCCTCATCCGATACTCGCCACTGTGCAGGCTTTGGTCGGCCAGGTTGAAGCGCCAATACTGGCGCAACCAGAAGGCGCCTTCGAGCACTCCTTCGCGCTCCAATCGGTTCAGTAATCCGCCGGGGGTCGACCCCACCGGCACCTCCAGCAAGCGCTCCCCGTCCAGTTGCAACGGTTGCTGGATAGCCTGGTGCTGCTGCCAGAACACGAACGCTACCAGCAAGGCAGCGAGCAGCAGGCCGCCCTTGAGCAGCATCATCAATTTACGTATCACTATCGTACTTCCAAAAGCGTGCGAGCAATGCTCTGCAGTTTACGGGTGACCGGCCCGACCGGCCAACTTTGCTGTTCCAGATGGCGTACCGGCCATATGCCATAAACACTGTTGCAGACGAATACTTCGTCGGCGGCCAGCAGCTCTGCATAGGAGATATCACGCACCGCGACTGCGATGCCAAGCGCTGCAGCCTGCTCCAGCAAAACACTGCGCATCACGCCCGCCACACCACAGCGCTCAAGGCTGGGCGTCAGCAGCGCTTCTTTGCTGACCAGAAACAGGTTGCTGAAAACCGCCTCGATGGCGCGGCCCTGACTGTCGCGCATCAGGCCTTCGGCGCAGCGCTCATCAGACCACTCGCTGCGTGCGAGCACCTGCTCCAGACGGTTGAGATGCTTGAGTCCGGCCAGTAGCGGCTGCTCAGCCAGGCGCGTGGCGCAGGGAAACAGGCGCACACCCTGTTCGGCATGGGCCTCGGGATAACAGGGTAACGGGCTGCCCGACAGGATCCTTCGCGGGGTTGCCGGTTGGGGGGCCGCATAGCCTCGCCGGCCATCGCCACGGGTCAGAATCAGCTTGGCGACCCCTTCCCCCAGCAAGGTACTGAAGGCCTGAAGTTCCGTTTTGATCAGCCCTTCATCATAGGGAAGGCCCAGACGCACACAGCCGGCGCTCAAACGGGCCAAATGGGCCTCAAACAGGGTCGGGCGCCCCTGACGCACAGCAATGGTTTCAAATAATCCATCGCCGTAGGCCAGGCCCCGGTCGGCGAGCGGTAGCCCGTCGGCCGGTTGGCCATCGACCCAACTGAGCATCAATCGGCGAACCGACGGAACACCAGCGAGCCGTTGGTGCCGCCAAACCCAAAGGAGTTGGATACCACGGCGTCGATGGGCATCGAGCGGGCTTCGCCCGGCACGAAGTCCAGATCGCAACCTTCGTCCGCCTCATCGAGGTTGATGGTCGGCGGCGCCACTTGCTCATGGATCGCCAGCACGCTGAAGATCGCCTCCACCGCACCGGCAGCGCCGAGCAAGTGGCCGGTCATCGACTTGGTCGAGCTGACCGCCAAGCGATAGGCATGCTCACCGAACACTGACTTGATTGCCCGCACTTCAGCCAGATCGCCGGCCAGGGTCGAGGTGCCGTGGGCATTCACATAGTGCACCTGATCAGGATTCAAGCCGGCATCGCGCAGCGCATTGGTCATGCAGCGTGCAGCGCCAGCACCGTCTTCAGGCGGCGAGGTCATGTGGAACGCATCGCCACTCATGCCAAAGCCAACCAGTTCGGCATAGATGGTCGCACCGCGCGCCTTGGCGTGCTCCAGCTCTTCGAGTACCAGGGCACCCGCACCATCGGAGAGCACGAATCCGTCACGGCTCTTGTCCCACGGGCGGCTGGCACGCTGCGGATCGTCGTTGCGAGTGGACAGTGCGCGGGCAGCCGCAAAACCGCCGATACCCAGGCCACAGGCGGCCATTTCCGATCCGCCGGCGATCATCACATCAGCTTCGCCATAAGCGATGTTGCGCGCGGCCATGCCGATGGAATGCGTGCCTGTGGTGCAGGCAGTGGTAATGGCGTAGTTCGGCCCCTGGGCGCCGAGGTGGATCGACAGGAAACCGGACACCATGTTGATGATCGAGCCGGGTACGAAAAATGGCGATATACGCCGCGGACCCTGCTCGAACAGTAATTTGCAATTGTTCTCGATATTCGTCAGGCCACCGATACCGGAGCCCATGACCACACCGACTCGCTCGCGATTGGCGTCGGTGATCTCCAGGCCGGAATGACGCACTGCCTGAAAACTGGCAGCCAAGCCGTATTGAATGAACAGGTCGAGTTTTCGGGCTTCCTTGGCCGAGAGATATTCCTCGACATCGAACCCCTTGACCGAACCACCAAAGCGGGTGGAATAGGCGGAAAGGTCCATATGCTCAAGCGGACCGATGCCGCTGCGGCCAGCCAGAATGCCCTGCCAACTGCTCGGCACATCGGTGCCCAGCGGCGAAAGCATACCCATACCGGTGACCACGACACGTCTACGCGACACAGTTTTGTCCTCTTGTTCACTAACGGATAAACCCGGGAGCCTGCCTGGTTGCCTTCCGCTTCATAAAGCCCGGGGCCGGGCAACGAAGCGCCACTTTACACAACAGCAGATGACTCCCCAAAGAAAAGCCGCACGCCCGTTAAGGCAGTGCGGCTTCTCTGCGTCCAAAAGACGTCGATTACATTACTGCGCGTGGGCGGTAACGTAGTCGATGGCTTCCTGGACAGTGGTGATTTTTTCAGCTTGCTCGTCCGGGATTTCGGTCTCGAATTCCTCTTCCAGAGCCATCACCAGCTCAACGGTGTCAAGAGAGTCGGCGCCCAGATCTTCGACGAAGGAAGCGCTGTTGGTTACTTCCTCTGCTTTGACGCCAAGTTGCTCAGCAACGATTTTCTTGACGCGTTCTTCGATGGTGCTCATACCTAGTTTTCACTCCTATGGAAAAATCCAGACAGCTGGGCTGCGGGTAAGTGTATAGAAAGCGTTTTCGTTATTTCAAGCTGAAGAGAAAGCGCTGGCAGATACGCCCTGCTTACTTTCCCTTTCAGCCTCTTACAAAATCCGGTAGCCGTTATGACACGCGCATTTAACGCGGCGTCACATTACATGTACATTCCACCATTGACCGGGATGGTAGCCCCAGTTACGTAGGCTGCGCCATCCGATGCCAAGAAGGCCACCACCTTGGCAATTTCTTCTGCCTGACCCAGACGACCCAGGGGAATCTGAGTCAACAGGGCATCACGCTGGGCCTCAGGCAATTCGCGGGTCATGTCCGTGTCAATGAAACCCGGCGCGACCGTGTTAACGGTAATCGCGCGCGACCCCACTTCACGGGCCAGCGCCCGTCCAAAACCTTCGACACCTGCCTTGGCCGCCGCATAATTGACTTGCCCTGCATTGCCCATTGCGCCGACCACCGAGCCGACGTTGATGATACGACCCCAGCGCGCCTTGGTCATGCCGCGCAATACGGACTTGGACAAACGGTAAATACTGTTCAGGTTGGTGTTGATGACATCCAACCACTCGTCGTCTTTCATGCGCATCATCAGGTTATCGCGGGTGATGCCGGCATTATTGACGAGAATCAGCGGCTGACCGAGGTGTTGCTGTATATGCGCCAAGGTCGTGGCAACCGACTCATCGTTACTCACATCAAGCACCAGGCCGGCACCTTCGATACCGTTGTTCTTGAGAGTTTCGGCAATACGCTCGGCACCGGAATCAGACGTCGCGGTACCAATCACCACGGCACCCTGACGACCCAGCTCAAGGGCGATGGCCTGGCCAATGCCACGGCTCGCACCGGTCACCAGGGCAACCTTACCTTGCAGACTCATAAACACTTCTCCTAATTTCAGGCCAGCGCGGCGCGAGCGCCTGCAAATGCCTCGGGGGTATCCAGATTGTACGTATCGATGCCCTTCACGCAGCGCTTGTTGAGCCCAGACAGAACCTTGCCTGGCCCACATTCAACCAATGCCGTGACACCGCACTCGGCCAGCTTCTGCATCGATTCCACCCAGCGCACCGGACTGTAAAGCTGCGCCAGCAAGTCGCGCTTGAGGGTTTCCAGGTCATTGACGACCGCGGCGCTGACGTTCTGCACCAGAGCAATCTTGGGCGCCTGCCACTCGATGGCTGCCACGGACTCGGCAAAACGCTCGGCAGCCGGGCGCATCAGGTCACAATGCGACGGCACGCTGACCGGCAGGGGCATGGCACGCTTGGCGCCTCGGGCCTTGCACGCCTCGATGGCACGCTCGACAGCGGCAGCGGAACCGGCGATCACCACCTGGCCGGGCGCATTGAAATTCACCGCACTGACCACATCGCCCTGGGCCGCTTCGGAGCAGGCCGCCAGTACGTCAGCGTCTTCTAGGCCGAGAATCGCGGCCATGCCGCCCTGCCCAGCCGGTACAGCCTGCTGCATCAGCTGGCCACGCAGCTCGACCAGCTTGACGGCCGCAGCGAGGGGCAAGCTATCGGCAGCCACCAGCGCCGAGTACTCACCCAGACTGTGACCCGCCACGTAAGCCGGGCGCACACCACCTTCAGCCAGCCACAGGCGCCACAAGGCGATGGAAGCCGCCAGAATGGCCGGCTGGGTCTTGTCTGTCTGGTTCAGTTGCTCAACCGGGCCGTTCTGGATCAACGCCCAGAGGTCATAGCCCAGGGCATCAGAGGCTTCACTGAAGGTGTCGAGGACCGAGCGCTGGTGAGCGCCCAGCTCGGCGAGCATGCCAAGCGATTGCGAGCCTTGCCCGGGAAAGACGAATGCGGGGGATACAGACATGAAAACGGTCCCTTGGTGGTCTTGTCGTCAGAAAATACATCACGCCACTACACACCTGGCGCAACAAACTGAGGATTGGATGACAACCTGTGCGCCGCAGTCACATCGCTCGCGCAGGCAACAGAGAAGCTATAGCAGCAAGTCCTCCAGGCGACCATGCAGGCGTTGCGGCAGATTTTCATGAATCTCCACCAGCGCCCGACGGATCGCACTCTGGAAAGCATCTTCAGCGGCCCCGCCATGACTCTTCACCACCACCCCCTGCAACCCCAGGAAACTGGCGCCGTTATGGGTGGCCGGCTTGAGCTCTTCGCGCAGACTGCGCAGCAGCGGCAGCGCTACCGCACCCAGCAGACGCGAGGCCAGGTTGCGTGAAAACAGATCACGGATTTTCTCCGCCACCATTTCCGCCAACCCTTCACTGGATTTGAGCAGGATATTGCCGACGAAACCGTCGCAGACCACCACATCGGCGTCGCCACGGTATACGCCATCACCCTCGATAAAGCCGATAAAATTCAGTCCCGGTGCCTGACGCAACAAACTGGCGGCCAACTTGACCTGCTGGTTACCTTTGATCTCCTCGGTTCCGACATTCAGCAGGGCCACACGTGGTCGCCGCACGCCCAACGTCTCAGCCGCCACGGAACCCATGACCGCGAACTGGTAAAGATGCTCGGCATTGCAATCCACGTTGGCACCCAGATCGAGCAAATGACAACTGCCTGCGCGCGTGGGCAGCGCAGCCATCATCGCTGGACGATCGATACCCGGCAGGGTTTTCAGGACATAGCGCGACAAGGCCATCAGTGCCCCGGTGTTACCGGCACTAACACAGGCCTGGGCACGTCCCTGCCGAACCATCTCCAGTGCCACACGCATGGAGGCATCCGGCTTGCCGCGCAAGGCCTGGGCTGGACGATCGCTCATGGCAACCACTTCCGAGGCATGCACGATTTGCAGGCGCGCGCGATCCACACCGGGCTGGCGATCGATCAGCTTTTCGATAAGAGGAGTTTGGCCGACAAGGGCCAGATGCAGCGAGGGGATTTCCGCCAGACAAGCAAGGCTGGCCGGAACAATGCAGTGGGGACCGAAGTCCCCACCCATTGCATCAATCGCGATGACCGGAGCGGACAAGGATTACTCGTCAGCGCCCTTGTCGATCACCTTGCGACCACGGTACACGCCTTCCGGCGAAACGTGGTGGCGCAGGTGAACTTCACCAGTGGTCTTTTCCACGGACAGAGCGTTGGGCTCCAGAGCATCATGGGAGCGACGCATGTCACGCGCGGAACGGGATTTTTTGTTCTGCTGAACAGCCATAACTTATTAACTCCTAAACGTTTGGGTCACGCTTTAACTGCGCCAGTACGCTGAACGGGTTGGACCGTGGAACCTCGTCCTCGCTCGGCTCAGGCTCATCGAGACCCGCCGGCTGCTGGCAAATTTCTGGGTCATGGACCGGAACGATAGGCAAGGAAAGCAACAGCTCATCCTCGACCAGAGTCAGCAGATCCAGGGGCTCCTCCCCCACCTCCAGCGCATCATAGCCTTTCGGCACAGACTGCTCGTCAGCCCCTTCCCTCACCACGACATAGTTGTATTCGCCGTGGATCGGCAAGTGAGCGACTTCCAGACAGCGCTGGCAAATCATTTTGACCACGACGTCAAACTCGCCATGGATGACGGGTACACGTCGTTCGTCGCGCTCGAAGATCAGCTTCGTGTGCACTTCGCCAACGTCGTCAACCAGTTGCGCAGCGAGACGCGACAAGCTGGAGATCTGTAACACACCCTCAAGGGTAGCGCCGCGATCAGCCAGTTTGCGTGGGTCAACGTGAGGTGGAATCGGTCCATTCAACATAGGCGCGAGATTCTAGGGATCTACCCTGCCCCTGTCAAAGGATATTCGGCCTGTGCGCGATCCCGCTCAATCGCTAGACTTCGCCTCCTTTATATAAGGAGAAGCTCATGCTGCCGTTGCTGCTTGCTTCCAGCTCGCCCTATCGCCGCGAACTGCTCTCGCGCCTGCGACTGCCGTTCACCAGCGCCAGTCCGGATATCGACGAAAACCCCCTGCCTGGGGAAAGCCCCCCGCAACTGGTCCAGCGCCTGGCGGAACAAAAGGCCAGAGCCCTGGCCCTCAGTCATCCCGCCCACCTGATCATAGGTTCCGACCAAGTTGCCGTTCTGGATGGACAAATCATTGGCAAACCCCATCACTTCGAGAGCGCCCGCCAGCAACTGCTCAACTCCAGCAATCGCAGCCTGACCTTTTTGACCGGCCTGTGCTTATTAAATAGCAGCAACGGCCACTGCCAGGTCGACTGCGTACCGTTCACCGTGCATTTTCGCGAACTGGACGAACAGCGCATCGAACGGTACCTGCAAATCGAGCAACCCTACGACTGCGCTGGAAGCTTCAAGGCCGAAGGCTTGGGTATTAGCCTGTTCCGCAGCACCGAAGGAAGTGACAGCACCAGCCTTGTCGGCCTGCCGCTGATCCGCCTGGTGGACATGCTATTAAAGGAAGGAGTAGAGCTCCCCTGAGATACGAGCTCGAACCAGGAATAGGAAAACCAGACGCGGGGTCGGCGCGACTCACACCCACCCCGCGAGCATTCAATCCGCCGCGACTACCTAAGCACGGGCCCCTGAAAACCCATCCACAGCGCCACGTGCTCAGCCACGCCCGCACCCAATTTCTTGGCGAAGCGATCGAACGCAGTTTCTTGCAGTGTGAAGTCAACGATTCGCTCTTCGCCAATCACCTCTCGGGCGATCTGGCTGCTGCTCGCCAGACCATCCACCAACCCCAGCTCCACCGCCTGCTCTCCGGACCACACCAGACCGGAAAACAGTTCTGGATGCTCCTCATCCTTCAGACGTTCGCCGCGCCCTTGCTTCACACTCTCAATGAACTGACGGTGCGTGGTTTGCAGCACCTCCTGCCAAAACGCGGTTTCTTCCGGCTTGGCGGGCTGGAACGGATCCAGGAACGCCTTGTGCTCGCCTGCGGTATACAAGCGGCGATCAACACCCAGCTTTTCCATGACCCCCACGAAGCCGAAGCCCGCCGCCGTCACCCCAATGGAACCCACCAGGCTGGATTTGTCGGCATAGATTTCATCGGCAGCGCTGGCGATGTAATACGCACCAGAAGCCCCAAGATCGGTGATCACGGCATACAGCTTGATATTTGGGTACTCGCCTCGCAAGCGGCGAATTTCGTCATAGACATAGCCCGACTGCACCGGACTGCCACCCGGACTGTTAATACGCATGATCACCCCACGGGTGCCCGCATCCTTGAAAGCCGCCCGCAGGCTGCCGACAAGATTATCCGCACTGGCATTTTCCTGATCAGCGATCATGCCGCGCACTTCGATCAACGCAGTATGAGCACCTCCGCCCACCGCTCCTTTTTGGCGATCCAGCAAAGGCGAAAACAATGCCAAAGCCCCGAACAGATACAAAAAAGTCAGCGACTTGAAAAAGATGCCCCAGCGCCGCGATCGACGCTGCTCCTGCACACCGGCCAGCACGGCTTTTTCCAGCAACTTCCAGCTTTTGTCATCAGCCTTTTCGTCGGGCGCTTTCCATTCATCCGCCATACACACCCACCTCAGTCAACGCCGGGCCAACCGGCAACAGCCAGTCAAGCAACTCGGCAAAACTCATGATTGCCCATCGAGGCTCAAACGCCTGTAAGCATTGCAAAGATTGAGCACCATAGCCCACCGCAACCGAATCCATGCCGGCGTGCCGAGCCATTTGCAAATCAAAGGAAGAATCTCCGATCATCAGGGCACGCTGCGGTGACACACTGCAGTATTCGAGAATTTCCCGCAGCATCAGCGGATCGGGCTTGCTGGCCGTTTCATCAGCGCAACGGGTGATTTCAAAATAACTGTCCCATCCCCGCCCAGCCAAAACCCGCTGCAGGCCGCGGCGGCTTTTACCGGTGGCAACCGCCAACCGATAGCCCGCTGCGCGTAGCGCCTCAAGACCGTCCGCCACACCCGGAAACAACGCCGTAGGCTCCGCTTCCAGCGCTACATAATGCTCAGCATAGATCGTGCGAAAGCGCTCAATCATCTGCCCGTCAGCCGACTCCGGATACAGCGTCGCAATCGCTTCGGGCAAACCAAGACCAATGATGCCCCTGATCGGCGCCTCATCAAGCTGTTGCAAACCGCACACATCGGCCGCGACGCGCACCGATTCGACAATGCGCGCCACCGAATCCACCAGCGTGCCGTCCCAATCGAACACCAACAACTCGTAGTCAGGCACCGAGACGCTCCAGCGCCTTCGCCCACATGGCATCGACAGGCGCCTCCAGGCTCAGCGCGGTGCCGTCCGGCAAGGTGATCCGCAAGGCATAGGCATGCAGGAACAGCCGCTTGCCGCCCAGCTCACGAATTTCACGGGTGAAGTCTTCATCACCATACTTGGAATCTCCAGCAATCGCGTGCCCGGCATGCAGCGCATGCACACGGATCTGATGGGTACGCCCGGTGATCGGACTGGCCTCGATCAGCGTGGCGAACTCACCGAAGCGGCGCAGTACCTTGAACTCGGTCAGCGCGTCCTTGCCCTCGGGATTCACTTCAACCATGCGCTCACCGGAACGCAGGGTATTTTTCAACAACGGCGCACTGACTCTCTTTTTCGCAGCAGGCCAGTTACCGCGCACCAGGGCCATATAGCGCTTGTCCACCCCATCCCCACGCAACGCCTCGTGCAGATGCCGCAGCATGCTGCGCTTTTTGGCAATCATCAGCAGGCCCGAGGTATCCCGATCCAGGCGATGCACCAGCTCGATATCCTTGGCATCCGGACGCATCTGGCGAAAGGCTTCGATCACACCGTAATTGAGGCCACTGCCGCCATGCACGGCAATACCGGCAGGCTTGTTCAGCACGATCAGCGCCTTGTCTTCATAAACGACTGCAGCCTCAAGGCGCTCCAGCAACCCCTGCGCCAGAGGCTCCGGCTCGTCGCGCTCAGCCAGACGCAGCGGCGGAACACGGACGATATCGCCAGCCTGCAATTTGTATTCAGGCTTGATTCTGCCCTTGTTCACGCGCACTTCGCCTTTACGCAAAATGCGGTAGATCAATGTCTTGGGGACCCCCTTCAACTGAGCGCGAAGGAAGTTATCGATGCGTTGGCCGGCAAGGTCCGGAGCGACTTCGAGCAACTGAACGCCGGAAGTCGGAGGGAGAGAAGTATTCATCGGCGCCATGATAGCAATTTTTAATGCAATTGAAGCACCAATAGGGAGCTGTTATAGTCGCGAACGCCGCCAAAAGCGGTCAAGTCAGGGAGCGAAGCAAAGAATGCCGCTTCAGCACTTGAGCAACTTTTTTCGGGACGTCAGGCCGTCCATCGAGCCAATCGCAGCACGAACGCGAAAAGCTCTGAAACCCAAGCCTTGAACCATGACGCGCGCCCGCCAACGTTACGGACGCGATAAATGACAACCCGCTACGGATTCTGTAAGCGGCACCCGATTTTCAAAGGATACGTGTGGGTGGAGATGCACAACCATCGGACTGTGTAGCATCAGGCTTTTACAGACGCTTCTCGTCCACTTCCGTTCTGGTTGATTCCTCCTCCTGAGTTAGTACTTCTGCAATTACAGCTGTAGCAGGAGACGTCGTCGCGAGCCCGACCCTACTGGTTGGTACTCGCTGGACACTGCAGTGTTTACACCACTGCTGATACGCGCCGACACCGACCGTGAGAGTCGTGTGTGCCGATTGCCGTTTCCCTCCGCCTGGAAACCCAACGGTACTACATGAAAAGAATGCTGATTAACGCGACCCAACCCGAAGAGTTGCGTGTCGCACTGGTTGACGGCCAGCGCCTGTTCGACCTCGATATCGAATCGGGAGCGCGCGAACAGAAAAAGGCCAACATCTATAAGGGCCGCATCACCCGTGTCGAGCCGAGTCTCGAAGCTGCCTTCGTGGATTTCGGCGCCGAACGCCACGGCTTTCTGCCGCTCAAGGAAATCTCTCGCGAATACTTCAGCAAGGCTCCGGAAGGTCGCGTCAACATCAAGGACGTCCTGAAGGAAGGCCAGGAAGTCATCATCCAGGTCGAGAAAGAAGAGCGCGGCAACAAAGGCGCAGCGCTGACCACCTTTATCAGCCTGGCCGGCCGCTACCTGGTGCTGATGCCCAACAACCCTCGCGCCGGCGGCATCTCGCGCCGCATCGAAGGTGAGGAACGCAATGAACTGCGCGAAGCACTCAACGGCCTGAATGCCCCGGCCGACATGGGCCTGATCGTGCGCACCGCCGGCCTGGGTCGCTCCAGCGAAGAACTGCAGTGGGACCTGGACTACCTGGCCCAACTGTGGGCTGCCATCAAGGATGCCTCCCAGGATCGCGCTGCCCCCTTCCTGATCTACCAGGAAAGCAATGTCATCATCCGCGCGATCCGTGACTACCTGCGCCAAGACATCGGCGAAGTCCTGATCGACAGCGTCGAGGCCCAGGAAGAAGCACTGAGCTTCATCCAGCAGGTCATGCCGCAGTACGCCAGCAAGATCAAGCTGTACCAAGACAGCGTGCCGCTGTTCAACCGCTTCCAGATCGAAAGCCAAATCGAAACTGCTTTCCAGCGCGAAGTGAAGCTGCCGTCGGGCGGCTCCATTTTCATCGATCCGACCGAAGCCCTGGTGTCCATCGACATCAACTCGGCGCGCGCCACGAAAGGCGGCGATATCGAAGAAACCGCCCTGCAGACCAACCTGGAAGCGGCTGAGGAAATCGCCCGCCAGCTGCGTCTGCGCGATATTGGCGGTCTGATCGTCATCGACTTCATTGATATGACGCCGGCGAAAAATCAGCGCGCCGTCGAAGACAAGGTTCGCGAAGCTCTGGAAGCCGACCGCGCCCGCGTCCAAGTCGGCCGCATCTCGCGTTTCGGCCTGCTGGAAATGTCCCGTCAGCGTCTGCGTCCGTCTCTGGGCGAAACCAGCGGCATCGTCTGCCCGCGTTGTAACGGCCAGGGCGTCATCCGTGACGTCGAATCCCTCTCGCTGGCCATCCTGCGCCTGATCGAAGAAGAAGCTCTGAAGGACCGCACCGCCGAAGTACGCGCCCGCGTTCCCTTCCAGGTCGCTGCCTTCCTGCTCAACGAGAAGCGCAACGCCATCACCAAGACCGAACTGCGCACCCGTACGCGCATCTACATCCTGCCTGACGCGCACCTGGAGACCCCGCACTTCGAGGTGATCCGCCTGCGCGACGACAGCCCGGAGCTGCTTGCTGGCCAGTCCAGCTACGAAATGGCCCCGAGCGAAGCCGAGGAAGTCCAGCCGGTCAGCGCCACCCGATCGTTGGTCCGCCAGGAAGCTGCGGTGAAAACCGTCAGCCGTAATCGCCCAGCTCCCGAACACGTTGATGCCGCCCCCGCTGCATCGCTGGCGCCGGTTAGCGCCCCGGCACCGAGCCTATTCAAGGGCCTGGTCAAGTCGCTGGTCGGCCTGTTCGCCAGCAAGGAAGAGCCAGCCAAGCCGGTCGAAAAAACCACTAACGCACGCCCGCAGCGCAGCAATGATGAGCGCCGCACCGGCCGCCAGCAAAACCGCCGCCGTGATGGCCGCGACACCAACAACAACCGCCGCGACGAGGAGCGCAAGCCACGCGAGGAGCGTCCAGCCCGTGAGCCGCGTGAAGAGCGCCAGCCACGTGAAGCACGCGACACTCAAGAGCAGCAGCGTCGCGAGCGCCCGGCCCGTGAAGAACGTCAGCCGCGCGAAGACCGCCAGCCCCGCGAGGAGCGCGCACGCGAAGAGCGTCCAGCCCGTGAGCCGCGTGAAGAGCGTCAGCCTCGTGAAGCACGCGACACTCAAGAGCCGCGCCGCGAGCGCCCCGCCCGTGAAGAGCGTCAGCCGCGCGAAGAGCGCAAGCCACGCAGCGCTCCGGTCGAGCAGGTCGACGAAGAAGTACTGAATACCGAAGAGCAATTCGAAGATCAGCAGGATGGTCAGGATGGCGAGCGTCCTCGTCGCCGCTCCCGTGGCCAGCGTCGTCGCAGCAACCGTCGCGAGCGTCAGCGTGATGCCAACGGCAACCTGATCGAGACCAGCGAAGGCCAGGAAAGCAGCGAAAACGCACCGAGCGAAGGTGCCATGATTGCCGCTGCCGCTGTTGCCGGAGCACTGGCCAACCAGGCCGTCGAAGCTACCCCAGATGTGGTCGCTGTTGCCGAGCTGACACCGAGCGGTGAAATGCCAGCTGCCGAACAGTCCAGCGATAACGGCGCCAGCCTGAGCGATAGCAAGGTTGCGGCCGCCGAGCCTGAAATCAGCATCGAGCAACCTGCCGCCCCGGCAGAGGCCACTCCTCCCGCCGCTGTCGAGCCGGTTGCCGAAGCTGCTCCTGCTCCGACACCTGCACCTGTCGCTGTCGAAGCCGAAATACCTGCTGTCAGCGAAGTGGTTGAACCAGCCCCGACGCCTGCAGTGGAAGCTCCGGTCGTTACACCCGCTCCGGTCACCAGCGGCCGTGCGCCCAACGACCCGCGTGAAGTGCGTCGCCGTCAGCGCGAAGCCGAACGTCTGGCTCGCGAAGCTGCCGAGGCTGAAGCTGCGGCTGCAAGCGAAGCTCCGGCTCCGGCTGAGCCAGTGGTTGCTGAAGCACCGGTGATTCAGCAAGCTGAAACTGCCTTGAACGAAACGGTCGAGCCCGCCGCCAAAACAGTTGAGAGCCAGGCCCAGGAAGCCGAAGCCGAAGCCGAAGCCGAGACAATCGTTGAAGCACAGGACGCGCCACAGGTAGACAAGTCGCCAGAAACCGACGAGACCGCCAAGCCGCAGGCCTGATTCTTAGGCTGAAATAAAAAGGGGATGCCAGTGGCATCCCCTTTTTATTGGGCGGAGATCAATCAGGACGCGCCACTTTTTCGAAACAACACCGCGGTGCAGGGAAGGGAATACGAAATCGCCCGGGCAACCCACCATGAAGCTAACGCCGCCGGCGGGGTGCCCGCTCAACCTTGTGCTTTGAGCCCTGCTGCCTGGAGTGAGCGACGGTGCCCTACTCTGCTGTTAAGACCCGCAGCCACGGCGTCGCTCCACGCTCAAAGAACGTTCGGCTCGATTTCTAGTGTCACGCCGAATTTCGCAGCGATATCCGCCTGTATGCGCCGTGCCAGGCTCAGCAATTGACTACCGGTGGCTTGACCATAATTGACCAGCACCAGCGCTTGGCGTGCATGTACACCGGCGTCACCGTCGCGAAACCCCTTCCAGCCAGCTCGTTCGATCAGCCAGCCGGCCGCCAGCTTCACTTGTTCATTCGCAGCCGGATAAGCCACCAGGTCGGGATGCTCAGCGCGTAGTCGTTCGGCCAGGGGAGCCGCCACCAGAGGATTCTTGAAAAAGCTGCCGGCATTGCCCAGACGCGCCGGATCGGGCAGTTTTTCACTGCGTATTTCACATACCGCCCGGCTGACATCCAGCGCCGTAGGCGCCTGGACCCCTTGCGCCTCCAGTCGCTGACGAATCGGGCCGTAGTCCAGGTGCAGGGTTGAGTGACGCTGAAGAACAAAGCGCACCCGCAGGATCAGCCAGCGGCCAGGCTGTTGCTTGAACAGGCTGTCACGATAGCCGAATGCGCAATCTTCCAAGGCAAAGTCGCGCACCTCGCCGGTTTCTCGGTCAAGCGCAGTCAAGCCGGCGAACACATCCTTGATCTCCACCCCGTAGGCACCGATGTTCTGCATCGGCGCAGCGCCCACCGTGCCAGGGATCAAGCTGAGGTTTTCCAGGCCGACCAGGCCCTGCTCCAGTGTCCATAGGACGAAGGGATGCCAGGGCTCACCGGCTTCGGCTTCGACCACCACGCGCTGGTCATCATCACTCAATATGCGTCGGCCGAGACTGGCCATGCGCAGCACCAGCGCTTCTACATCCTTGGTTAGCAGCAAGTTGCTGCCACCGCCAATGACCAACAGCGGCAGTGCGCGCTGCGCGGCCAGTGCTAGCGCTTCGCGCACGTGCGCTTCGTCATGGGCCTCGGCGAACAACTGCGCGCAGACATCCACGCCAAAGGTATTGAAAGGTTTGAGAGACAGGTGCTCCTTGAGCAGTAGACTCACAGCCGCCCCTTGATTTCGTCGAGCAAGGCATCGGCGGCCTGCTCGAGCAGATCAAGAACATGCTCAAACCCCTCGTCGCCCCCGTAATAGGGATCGGGAACGATCTCACCCAGGCCGTAGCGGCGCAGCAGCAGGTCCATCTCGGCACTGGCTTGCTCAGGCCGCGCCGCGCGCAGGCGTATCAGGTTGTCATGATCCATGGCCAGAATTAGGTCGAAGCGCTGAAAATCCTCTGCCTCCACCTGACGTGCCCGCTGGGCGGTGAGGTCATAGCCGCGCCGCGCGGCAGCCTGGCTGGAGCGTCGATCCGGCGCCTTGCCAGCATGCCACTCCTCGGTACCCGCCGAGTCGATGACGATGCGCGACTCCAGTCCCGCTGCACGCACGCGATGACGAAACACGCCCTCGGCGGTTGGCGAGCGGCAGATATTACCCATGCAGACAAACAAGACCTTCATTATCGCGCTCCCAGAATGCGCCGCACGCGCTCCAGATCTTCAGCGGTATCCACGCCCGCGGGCGGCGCTTCCAGCGCATCGTCGACATGGATACGCACGCCATGCCAGAGGGCACGCAATTGCTCCAGGCACTCTGTGTCTTCCAGCCAGCATGGGCCCCAGGCGACGAAATCCTGCAGAAAACCCGCACGGTAGGCATAAATACCGATGTGTCGACGCCAGGGCACATTGGCCGGCAACGTTTCGCGGCTCTGCGCGAAGGCATCACGTGCCCAGGCAATCGGTGCGCGGGAAAAGGTCAGGGCCAGGCCGGTTTTGTCGCTGACCACCTTGACCACGTTGGGATTAAACAGCGCCTCGATGTCGCTGATCGGCTCGGCCAGAGTGGCGATGCCAGCCTGCGGATGAGCCGCCAGATTGCGTGCCACCTGGTCAATGATCGCCGGCGGAATCAGCGGCTCGTCACCCTGCACGTTGACCACAATGGCATCGGCGGCCAAGCCCAACTGGCTGGCCACTTCGGCCAGGCGATCGGTGCCTGAGTTATGGTCGGCGCGGGTCATCACCACCTGGGCGCCAAACCCTTCACAGGCCGCCACGATACGCGCATCGTCAGTCGCCACGACCACTTGCTGCGCGGTACTTTTGCTGGCCTGTTCCCAGACGTGCTGGATCATCGGCTTGCCGGCGATGTCTTGCAGCGGCTTGCCAGGCAGGCGGCTGGAGGCATAGCGGGCGGGAATGACGACGGTATAGGCCTGGCTCATTTATCCAGACGCTCGTCGACTGTGAGGGTGCGGGCTTCGCTTTCCAGCATGACCGGAATGCCGTCGCGAATTGGGTAGGCAAGCCCGGCGCCCTTGCTGATCAGTTCGGTCTTGTCAGTGCTGAGCTGCAGTGGGCCCTTGCACACGGGGCAGGCCAGGATATCGAGCAGTTTCGGGTCCATCGGGAAATCCTCAAGAACAGGGAAAAGCCACCGCCCGCCAGCCTTGTGCGTAGCGCCTCAGCGGTCGGGTAGCAGGCGTGCCAGTTGCTCGTCGAACCAGTCGACGAACGCCGGTGAAGGCTTAACATCGACGGCCAGGTACCACCAGTCGTCGGCGGCAAAGTCACGGCATTTGACCGCATCTTTTTCGGTCATCAGCAGCGGCAACGACGGGCTGAATCGTAACTGCTCGGCGCTGTACTGCGCATGGTCGGCGAAGGCATGCGGAATCGGCCGCCAGTTTAGCGCTTCGAGGGTGGCGAAGAAACGTTGCGGGTTGCCGATGCCGGCCACCGCATGCAGGGCTTGCCCGGCTGGAAAATGGCTCAAGGGTCGCCGTTCGCCATTGGCCACACGCACCAGCTCGGTCGGAGTCAGGGTAAAGGCGTAGCCGTCCGGCTCATCCGCCACGGCCCCGTTGTAGAGCAGCGCATCGACGCTGGCCAGACGTTCGACCGGCTCGCGCAGCGGGCCCGCGGGCAGGCAGCGCCGATTGCCCAGGCCACGGGCCGCATCGATCAATACCAGCTCAAGGTCTCGGGCCAGGCGATAGTGCTGCAAGCCATCGTCACAGAGAATGACATCCAGCGCCTCCTGCTCCAGCAACGCACGCACCGCGCGCGGACGATCCGGGTCGATCACCAGCGGCACGCCGGTACGCCGGACAATCAGGGACGGTTCATCTCCGACCTCACTGGCCGGCTGCTCGGCGGTGACGCGCCATGGCCAGCTCGGCGGCTTGGCACCGTAGCCGCGACTGACCACACCGACACGCAGGCCGCGCGCGCGGCAATGGTCGATCAGCCAGAGAATCATTGGCGTCTTGCCCGTGCCGCCCACGGTGATGTTGCCCACCACGATGACCGGCACCGGCGAGCGGTAGATCTCGCCCTCGCCGGCCAGAAAAGCGGCCCGCTTGCGCTCCACCACACGGCGATACAGCGCCTCCAGGGGACGCAGCAGCGCCAGGCCGGGATGCCCTCGGTACCAGGCCGAGAGCAGTCGATCCGCCAGCGCCATCAGCGCGGTTCCGCCTGGGCCTCGACAGTGGTGATGCGCAGGTGGGCAAAGCCCAGCTTGCCGGCCGCGTCCATGGCGGTGATCACCGCCTGGTGCGGTGTCTTGCTGTCCGCACTGATGGTCAGCGGCAAGCTGCTATCCCCTTCGGATTCCCGCTGCAGCGATGTCATCAGACTGTTAAGGTCGTTTTTCACCAGTGCCTGGCCATTCACCGAAAAGCTGCCGTCGGCGCCAATCACCACTTCCAGGGGCTTGAGTTCGGACGCTGGCGGTGGTGTACCGCTGACCGCCTCAGGCAAGTCAACCTGCAGCTGCGTCTCGCGGGTGAAGGTCGTAGTGACAACAAAAAACAGCAGCAGGATGAATACCACGTCGATCAGCGGCGCCAGGCCGATCTCGACGTTATCCTGTCGTTTGCGCCGGAACTTCACGCCTTTTTAACCTCGCGCTTGCTGGAAGCAGGCGTCTCGGCCAGGTCGACATTACGGTCGCCCTGCACCACCTCCACCAGCTTGATGGCTTCCTGTTCCATGCCCATCACCAGCTCATCAACGCGACGCTGCAGGAAACGGTGGAAGAACAGCGCCGGGATCGCGACGATCAGACCGGCCGCCGTGGTGATCAAGGCCTTGGCGATACCGCCCGCCAGCTGCGGGGCGTTGGCCATGCCCGAACCCATGAACGAGCTGAAGATTTCAATCATGCCCAGTACCGTGCCGAGCAAGCCCAGCAAGGGTGCGATACCGGCGATGGTGCCCAGGGCATTGAGGTAGCGTTCCAAATCATGAACGACCCGCGCTGCGGCTTCCTCAATGCATTCCTTCATGATCTCGCGGCCATGCTTGGAGTTGGCCAGTCCGGCAGCGAGGATCACGCCCAGCGGCGAGTGGGCGCGCAGTTCCTTGAGACGCTCGCTGGTCAGCTTTTTTTCCTTGATCCAGCGCCAGACCAGCCCGAGCAGATGGGGAGGCGTGACGCGGCTCGGCCGCAGCGTCCAGAACCGCTCGATGATAATGGCCACAGCCATCACGGAACACAGAATGATCGGCAGCATGATCCAGCCGCCTGACTTTACCAACTCCCACACGGTGGCGATCCCCTCCAAAAAAGTGGTTCACTCTAGCATAGGGACACGGTCACGCCGACCGCCGAGCTTCTCATTTTTCCCGCCAGAAACGCGCTTCCTGTCGCAATGCTCGCGGCGGCGCAAACGCGCCTAGCTCAATGCGCAGAGCACCCTCGAGAGCAGTGTCGTGGATCTGCACGTCGTGTTGCCGGTAACGCTCTACGACTGACGGATGAGGATGCCCGAAGGCGTTATGGGCGCCCCGCGCAAATAGCACCGCCGTGGGTGCCACGCCCTGGATAAAACGCACGCTGGATGAGAACCGGCTGCCATGATGGGGCGCCAGCAACCACTCGGCGCGCGGGGCCCAGTCTGAAGCGAGCATCGCAGCCTCTACCCGCGCGTCGATATCGCCGGTGAGCAAAAGGCGCTCGCCACTCGCCTCGACCATCAGCACACAGGAGGCGGCATTGCCCGAGTGCGCCTGCGGCCAACGCCACAGCCGAAACCGCACGCCGTCCCAGTCCCAGGTGTTCCCGCTCTGGCAAGGCCCAGCCTGCAACGCTGCCGGCAGGTTGTGGGGTTCGCCGCTGAGCACCTTCCCCACCGTCAGCCCGTCGATCACCGCCCGCGCTCCTCCGGCATGATCGTTATCGGCATGGCTGAGCAGCAGAGTATCCAGGCGCTGGATACCCAATGTGCGCAACGAGGGCACGACTACCCGCTCGCCCAGATCGAAATCACCGAAGCGCGCACCGGTGTCGTACAGCAAGGCATGCTCGCGCGTGCGCACCAGCACGGACAGCCCCTGGCCGACATCCAGCAACCAGACATGGGCACGCCCTGCCGGCACCTCGTCACGCGGCGGAGCGATCAGCACCAGCAGCATGGGGATGCCGAGCCAACGCAGCGGGACGGCGCCCGGCAGGAGTAGCAACGTTGCGCCCAAGACACCGAGCAACCAGGCCCACACCGGAACATACCTGCCCAGCCAGGCCGGCAGCCACTCGGCAATCACGGCCAGGATTACGAACAGCAGTTCCAGTAATCCTCCGGCCAGCCACCACAACCCTTCGGCCACAAAAGGCACGGGCAACAGCAGGGTCGCGAGCAAGGCCAGCGGCACCACCGCCAGGCTTACCCAGGGCACGGCGATCAGATTGGCCAGCGGCCCGCTGGCACTCACCGGCAGGCTCAGCGCCAGCAAGACAGGCAACAGGCCGATGGCCACGGTCCACTGCGCCCGGCCCAGAGTGCGCCAGGCACTCCAGGCACCCAGGCGGCCACTGAACACCAGGATCAACACCGCCACGGCAGCAAAGGACAACCAGAAGCCCGCTTGCAGACTGGCCAGCGGTTCGGCGAGCAGGACGATCACCAACGCCGCCAGCAAGGGCGACCAGAAACCCAGGTGTCGAAAACGCAGGCGCCAGAGCAGCACCACGGCCAGCATCACACAGGCGCGCCGCACCGGGACTTCAAACCCGGCCAGCAGCCCGTACAACAGCGCCGCGGCCAGGGCCAGGCCGCACGCCCACGGCAGCCAGGGCAGCGCTCGCGGCCAGAGCCCCCAGCGCGCAAGCCCAGCAACCAGGCCGTAAACCAGCATCGCCAGCAGGCCAATATGCTGGCCGGAGATCACCATCAGGTGCACCGTGCCGGTGTCGCGTAGCAGGCCCCAATCGGTATGCGTCAACCCCGAACCATCGCCCAGCACCAGAGCGACCAGTCCACCTTCGCGTCCGAAAGCCGGCATGGCCAGCAGACGTTGGCGCAAGCTGTCGCGCCAGGCGCTCAGGCCCTGGGTAACCGCTTGGCGCTCGCCCGCCTTGACCGAACCCGTCGCACCGATGCGTTTGGCCAACAGCCAAGCCTCGTAATCGAATCCGTGGGGATTGACCAGGCCATGGGGACGCTTGAGATTGACCGCCAGCCGCCAGCGCTCGCCGGCCTGTACAGGCGGGCCGCCATGCCAGGCCAGACGCAGCCGGCTGGGCAACGCGCCGCGCCGGGAAACCGCGTCGCGCAACTCGAAACGCACCACGCCATCCCGGTGTTCAGGCAGCCCGACCACCTGACCTTCCAGCCACAAGGTGCGGCCATCGAAAGCGGGCGCCAGGCGGTCATCGAGCGCCCACTGCGCCGACCAGCAGGCCCACACCAGGCCCAGGCAGAACAGCCCCAGCGGATAACTGCGAAAGGGTAACAGCAGCAGTCCGAGGACGAATCCGGCAAGCAACCAGGACGCGTCCGGCAATGCCGGAAGAAAACGCAGGGTCAGCAGACCCAGAGCGAGCGCAAGCATCCCTGTGCGCATGATGATGACTCCGCCAACGCCGGCGGCGTCCTGCGGCCGGCTCAAGTGTTCGAAGCGGTTATGACTACAGTTCGGGCGATGCAAAAAACGGCGGGCTGCCCGAAAATCACCGCGCCAACGACCTCGACACCGAGCGACGGGCGAGGCCGCCCTACGGATTCCGTGGGTCTTATTGCTTAACGGCGGGCCGCCCTACGCGGCCCGCGTCTGGCGCTTATTCGTAGCGCAAAGCCTCGGCCGGCTGGGTACGTGCCGCGCGCCAGGCTGGGTACAGGGTAGCCAGGAAACTCAGGATCAGCGCTGCGGTGCAGATCAGCACTACGTCCAGCGCTTGCAGGTCGGAGGGCAGGTAACTGACGTAATAGATGTCCGAACTGAGAATCTGCTGGCCGCTCAGACGCTCCACCCATCCCACCAACTCACTGACATTCAGCGCCGCCAGCACGCCCAACACCGCGCCGATCACCGTGCCGATAATGCCAATCACCGTGCCCTGGACCATGAAGGTGGCCATGATCTGCCCGGGCGTGGCGCCCAAGGTGCGCAAGATAGCGATATCGGTGCGCTTGTCAGCCACCACCATGATCAGCGTGGCGATGATGTTGAACGCCGCCACCGCGATGATCAGCAGCAGCAACAGACCGATCATGGTCTTTTCCATCTGCATGGCGCTGAACAGGCTGCCCTGAGTGTGGGTCCAGTCGGTGGCGCGATAGCCTGCGCCCAGCGAGGTCGCCAGCGCCGTGGAGATCTGCGGCGCCAGGTACAGGTCGTTCACGGCGATACGCACGCTCTGCACCTGGCCCGGCTGCAACTTGAGAATCGTGCCGGCATCGGCGATGTGGATCAGCGCCAACGAGCCATCCAGCTCGGCGCCGACCTTGAAGATGCCCACCACATTGAGACGCTGCATGCGCGGCGTGATACCCGAAGCGGAGTTCGTGGCTTCCGGCACGATCAGCGTCAGCTTGTCGCCGACTCGCACACCGAAACGCCGCGCGGACAGCTCACCCAGCACCACCCCGAATTCGCTCGGCTGCAGATCCGTCAGGCGCCCGCGCACCATGTGCGCGCCGATGATCGACACCTGCGGCTCCAGCGCCGGGTCGATGCCATTGATCTGAATCGGCTGCATGGCGCCCTTGTAGGTGAGCATGCCCTCCAACTCGCTCAGCGGTACTGCCGCGTTGACCTCGGGATGCTGCAACACCTGCTCGGCAACCGTCTGCCAGTCGTTCAGCGGCTGCTCGGCCGACAGCGCGGCATGGGGCACCATGCCGAGAATGCGCCCGCTCATTTCCTTCTGGAAGCCGTTCATTACCGACAGCACCACGATCATCGCCAGCACGCCGAGGGCCAGGCCGATCATCGAGGTCAGCGAAATAAAGGAAATGTAGTGATTACGGCGTTTGGCCCGCGTGTAGCGGGTGCCGATGAACAGCGGTAGAGGTCTGAACATGGTCGCCCTTACTCCGCCACCAGGCGGCCGTCGTCCAGGCGCAGCACCCGGTCCATCTGCCGCGCCAGTTGCATGTCGTGGGTGACGATCAGGAACGCCGTACGCAGCGAGCTGCTCAGCTCCAGCATCAATTCCTGAATGCCCTGGGCAGTGTGATGGTCGAGGTTGCCGGTGGGCTCGTCCAGCAACACCAGGGCCGGCTGGTTGATCAGCGCCCGGGCAATGGCCACACGCTGGCGTTCGCCGCCGGACAGTTCGGACGGTTTATGGCTGAGCCTATGCCCCAACCCGACCCGCTCCAGCAGCGCACTGGCGCGCCGGCGCGCTTCGGGGATCGGCGTGGAACCGATCAACAGCGGCATGCAGACGTTTTCCAGGGCAGTGAACTCGGGCAGCAAATGGTGAAACTGGTACACGAATCCCAGCGCCCGGTTACGCAACAGCCCACGCGCCTTTTCACCCAGCGCCGAAAGCTCTTCGCCGGCCAGCCAGACACTGCCATGGCTGGGCGTATCCAGGCCGCCCAAGAGGTTAAGCAAGGTGCTCTTGCCCGAACCGGAGCTGCCGACAATGGCGATACGCTCGCCCGGATGCAGCTCAAGCTGCACATCGACCAACACCTCGACCGACTGCGGACCTTCCTCGTAACGCTTGCCCAGGTTGCGGCAACTCAGGACTGCCTTCTCACTCATAACGCAAAGCCTCCGCAGGTTGGGTGCGCGCCGCACGCCAGGCAGGATAAAGGGTGGCGAGGAAACTCAGGATCAACGCCGAGGCGCAGACCAGCACCACGTCGGCGGCCAGCAACTGAGATGGCAGGTAATCGATGAAGTACACCTCGGCACTGAGAAATTTGTGCGCCATCAGGCGCTCCAGGGCGGCAATCCAGCTGCTGATGTTCAGCGCAGCGAAAATGCCCAGCAACGCGCCGATCAAGGTCCCGACCACGCCAATCACCGTGCCCTGCACCATGAAAATCGCCATGATCTGACCGGGCGTCGCGCCCAGGGTGCGCAGAATGGCGATATCGGATTTCTTGTCGGTGACCACCATCACCAGGGTGGAAATGATGTTGAACGCCGCCACCGCAACAATCAGCAGCAACAGCAGGCCGATGATCGCCTTTTCCATGCGGATCGCCTGATACAGATTGCCGTGGGTGCGCGTCCAGTCCTGCGCGTAGAAGTCATCGCCCAACTGCATGGCCAATGACCAGGCCAGACGCGGCGCCTGGAACAGATCATCGAGTTTGAGACGCAGCCCCTGTACCTGATCGGTGCGCCAGCGTTTCAGACGTGCCGCATCCTCGATATGGGTCATGGCCACAAAGCCGTCGATTTCACCGGCACCCACATGGAAGATGCCAACCACCCTGAAGCGTTTCATGCGCGGGAACATGCCGGCCGGCGTCACCGCCACTTCCGGCGCCACGAAGGTCAGCTTGTCGCCCAGGCCGACGCCGAACTTCTTCGCCGCACGGTCGCCAATAACGATGCCGAATTCGCCCGGCTTGAGCGCATCGAGACTGCCCTGCCCCGGTAAAAAGAACTGATCGATGATCGACACCTGGGTCTCCAGGCGCGGATCGACGGCATTGATCAGCACTTTCTGCACCTGGCCCTGGTGCGTCAGCAACCCCTGCATTTGCGTGTAGGGGGCCACCGCCAGCACCTGCGGCTGGTCGTCCAGTTGGCTCGCCAGTTGCGGCCAGTCATTCAGGGCCTGGCCTGTTTCCAGGCTGGCGTGGGGCACCATGCCCAGCACGCGATGGCGCATCTCATGGTCGAAGCCATTCATCACCGACAGCACCACAATCATCACCAGCACGCCGAGCGCGAGGCCGAGCATGGAGGTCAGGGAGATGAACGAAACAAAGTGGCTGCGGCGTCTGGCCCGCGTGTACCGCGTGCCGATATAGAAGGAAAGAGGTCTGAACATGCCGGGCGGGTTCGCTGAAAAAAGGAACGTCCATTGCAGGTCGCCTGATGGTGCCCGCAGGGCTCCAGTCAAACGGACGAAGCTGGGTAATCTACAGGATGTCTGGTTGCAACACCGAGTTGCCGTGCGACCACACACCGAAAAAAGCGTCTGCCTGGCCAGCATGGACAGCGCGATTTACACTCGTCACACGCTTATTGCTATTGGATCGCCATGCCCACTCAAGACGCAGAACGCCGCGAATACTACCGCATCGAAGATCGGGTCGCATTGCAAATCACCCCGCTCTCAGCCGAGCAGAGCGAGACGCAGCAGCCCCTGCACGATGACTCCGCCCTGTTCGGCCTACTGGGCGAGCTGGGCCTGATGGATTACGAGACCCAGCACCTGCTGCGCCAGATCGACGATCAGAATCGCAACCTGGGCGCCTTCCTGCGGCTGCTCAACAAACGTGTCGACCTTATCGCCCAGGCCTTGGCCCAGCAGGTGTGCAATGAATTCGGCGATTTGCAGACAGTAATGCTCAGCGAAGACGGCATCAGCTTCTCCCACGAGCATGCACTGGCCGGCGACACCCAGTTGGGATTGCGCGTGCTGTTGATGCCGCAAGCCTTGGGTTTGTTGCTCAGGGCGCGAGTGATCCACTGCCAACCGCAAGAAAATGGCCAATACGAGATCGGTGCGCAGTTCGAAGCGTTGACCGACGCACAGCGCCAATTACTGGCCCGGCATATCCTGCAAAAGCAGGCCCTGGCCCGTCGTCAGGCCCGCGAACTCTCCGAACAGCCATGAGACTTTCGCATGACCCGCCTTTTTTTCCTGCTTGCCCTGCTTTTGCCCCTGCCCAGTCTGGCCGATACTTTGAGCGTACCGGTTGGCCAGCAAGGCACTGCCGCTCAGTCACTGCCCAAGCAAGGCGAAACGCAACACAGCGTCAAGCAACGCTTCGGACAGCCTGACCAGCAGCACCCGGCTGTCGGCCAACCCCCCATCAGCCGCTGGGATTACCCTGGTTTCTCCGTGTATTTTGAAACGGACCGGGTCATTGACAGCGTGCGGCAACACCAACCACGTCCCTAGCAGGCCACTTGATAGTCCTGCAGGTCTGTACTGAAGGATCCAGCATGACGTTGATCTACGGCCATCGCGGCGCCAAGGGCGAAGCCCCGGAAAATACCCTGGCCAGTTTCCAGAAGTGCCTGGAGCACGGCGTGACCCGCTGCGAACTGGACCTGCACCTGTCCCGGGACGGCGAGTTGATGGTGATCCACGACCCGACCCTGAAACGCACCACCGGACGCCGCGGCAAAGTCGTCGAGCACGACGCCGAGGTGCTGCACGCCTACGATGCGCGCCAAGGCGGGCCCGGCTGGCCGCAACCCACGCCCATCCCGCGCCTGGCGGACCTGTTCGAGCACTGCCCGTTTGAACACTGGCAATTGGAAGTCAAAAGCGCCTCGCGCGTCCGTGCCGCCCGCATGGTCATGGCCATCAAGGCCTTGGCCGAGCACTACGGCCTGCAAGACAAGATCACCGTCACCTCGAGTTCGCGCGAAGTCCTGCGCGCCCTGATGCGCCGCGCCCCGGAACTGTCGCGCGGGCTGGTGGCGGAATACGCCTGGCTCGACCCACTGAAGGTTGCCCGCCAGTACGGCTGCAACCTGCTCGCCCTGAACTGGACCCTGTGCACCCCGGAACGCCTGCACAAAGCGCAGCAGCAAGGCCTGCACGTGTCGGTGTGGACAGTCAACGAACCGGCACTCATGCGCCGCCTGGCCGATTTTGGCGTGGACAGCATCATCACCGACTTCCCCGGCCTGGCCGTGGAAACCCTGGGCAAGCCCTAACGCTCCCCCGGCAGCCCGCCGCTCCCCGGCAATCTCAGCCCTACGTGCCCCCGACGTAGGGCTGCCTCGCCCGCTGCAGAATGTTATGTGGAAATGCGGAGTTTCCCGGGCAGCCCGCCATAGAACCAAACACTGACGGTACATTCGAAACTTCGTCTGAAGTGGTCAGTACAACACCACAATCAGACCTCGCCCCGCGCCTCTAGCAACATAAGCGTCCGCCTATCACGCTCCCCACCAAAGAAGCCCTCAAGCGCATCGCCAAAAGCATGCTCTGCGGATCAGCAAGTGAGAACAAAGTAAGGCAGGACCGAAACTTCAATGCATCAAGCTCGCCAAGCACTGCGCTGGCGCCTTTGGACTGATGCGCCAGCATGGTTGCCGTGGCTTCGCGAAGTCGCGGCCCCAGGCCCGGATGCGCAAGATAGGCGCGAGCCTCGGCCAACCCGCTTAAACCGTAGTGCTCGGAGTTGTAGCTGCTCCCAAGCCCCTTAAGCTGCGGAAAGACAAACCAGATCCAATGCGTCTTTTTCCTGCAGGAACGTAGCTCGGCCAGCGCAGTGGTATATGAGGTCTCTTGAGCCTCTATAAACCGCGCCAAATTGAACTCATCGGTTTTCATGTGAACTCCAGTGGGCAACACCCGAATCAGGCCCCCCTCTCAGCCTTGCACTGACGATGGATATAGATGCACCGCCAGCCAAAGCGCCCCTTCTGTGACTCGTCGAACAACGTGGCACGTGCCGGCGGGCAAGAACACATAGTCACCCGAATGCAGCTCAACGGAGCGGCCGGCGATCTCAAGGGTCGCCTCGCCCTGAAGCAACACAACCCACTCATCCTGCTGCTGCGCGTACTTCGTCGGAGCCGTGTCCGCCGAGCTGACGATGCGCTCCACAACAAGGTTCTTGTGGGTCAGCAACGCCTCGAAGCGCTCTCCCTTGAGTGGGGCCTCTGCATCAGTGAACAAGTTTCCCTTCTGCATGATTGCGGGAACTCCGGCATGGCGCCTAACGTTTGAATTACGCAGGGCCAAACAAGGCGTCGTTGAATGTATTCAAAAAGCTCTGCCAGAACGGCTCCATCGACACATTCTAGTGACCTCATGACCTACTCGCGGTCGCGATGACGCCTGCGGGTTGGCGGGAAGTACCACCAAGCGGCAACGACGAGCACTGCGAACACCGTGTATGCCAGGGTGAAGACCCAAAACGGCGCCTCGTAGAAGATAATGCGCTGCAGCCAGTGCTCGATGAAGCTTTTCGTGTAGCTGGGTTGACCGGCCTGCACTCTCAGCCAGGATTCCAGGATGGTGAGCGGGCATAGCTGCCCAAGCAAAACCTGTGCAAGGACGATCCCAATGGCCGCCAGGTGAGCCAGCCGAAACCACCACCCGTTGACCCACCGCCACCCAAGCCAGTTGCCCGCGACGACGACTACCAAACCGCCAACGACGAACAAGACGACACAGACGTGCAGAACGAGCACCGCGTCGGCAAGAAACTGGTACGGCATAACGCTGACCTCGCGAGTGGCAGGAGCGCTTCATTGTGGGAACTGTGACGGCTAGCGCAAAGCACAGCGGCGCGAGTTTACGAGCGTCCGGCGACCAACGGCCGCGCACTTCCGCGCCTTGTTACGAGTGATACTCCATGATGAGCTCAGGGTGCCCTGTGTGCTCGTCGACTTTCTCTCCAATTAAAGTAAATCCGTGTTTTTCATAGAACTTAATGCTCGGAGTATTTCTTTGTAAACAGCGAGCTGTAAGCTCTCTCGCCTACTCTTAGCATGATCAAGCAAGACTGAGCCTAACCCCTTGCCCTGCGAGCCCGGTGCAACAAAGATCGCAGCAAGATTGTTCTCATATAGGCTATAGAATCCAACGACTGCTCCCTCAGCTTCATACACAAGCGTCTCCGATGACGGGATGTATACATCACGCATCTCGCTAATCTTCGATTTCCAAAACGCAGATTCTATGAATTCATGGGCCTTAATTGATGCTGACAGCCAGATTGCCAAGATTTGATCAATATCGGCTGCCCGATAATCGCGAATCATTTGGTTGCTCCCGAGTACTCGTAACGTTGGAATTCGGGCGCCCGCTTTAGCGGGTCGGCTGAAATGACTTGTTAGATTGTGTATCCCGCCTGCCGAAGGTGTCGGTGGTAGAGCCACCAAGTCACTAGGGTATCGACGGCAATGCCGGTTCCGAAAAGAATGGCAATTCCGGTGAGAGTCGGCTCCACGATGCCCTGCCAGTAGAGCACGTAGACCGTGCCATATACGCTGACATTCGTGATAAGCGATTGCAGTGCCAAATACCTCGTCCTACCGCGTCCGTACAGGACACTGTCCATACTGGTGTTGATCATGAATAGGATGTAGAACGGCAGGGAGAGCAGGACTAGGTGGACGTGCGGAGCTGGGTCGGCGTTGAACACGTTCTCCAAGAACCACCCGTAGCCGGGCGACAGAACAAGCCATGCGGCAGCGACAAGAATGCAGGCCGAGAAGTAACCGAGCATCTTGTCCCAATGGGGTAGGCGTTGGCCTTGCGCCGTATCTTGTTTGATGAGCTCCGCCAAAGGGAGGAATGGCAGGAGCAACCAGCTCCAAATGAAGGTGTTCGCCACCCAGAACGTCCCCTGTTCCTCGACGACGTTGATCATCCGAATGATGAAAATCAGGAAGAACGCGTTGCGGATCAGGGAATCCACGCCGCTCCATTTGCCCACACGGAACCACTCGCGCATCCACGCAAAGTCCGCTCGGGCGATGATTTCCCTGCGGGTGATCTGATAGCGTTGTTTAACGACCCACATTGCGTAGGCGAGCGTAGCGACGCTTGCGGCTATGTTGCTGTAGGCGACCCCGTTAACGCCGACGTGGAGACTGAAGTCGAACTGGCTCAGTAGAAACACGTCCATCGCGACGCTGACGACGACCTGGGTGCCAAGTACGCCGTAGATGACATTGCGCCAATCTTGCAGGACGAAAAAGATTGTTAGGAAACGCACCCCGTTGAAAAGCGTCGCGGCGACCATTTCGAGGCGGATGTAGTCCACGGTCGCGGGTATCTGTTCCAGGCTTTGCGCCATGCCCCGAACGAGTGGTTCCGCAAAGAGCGCGATAATTCCAGTCAAGAGCGCGTAGATTCCGAACGTCACGGTGAGGCCGGTCTTTAGCTTGTTCAGCGTGGCATCCCGGTCAAGGAGAGACTTGCCCAACACGTAGAACAGGGGTAGGAGAATAGCCTCCTGAACTACTTCCAAGCCTAAGTTGACCCAAGCCAGTTGGCTGGCGATGTTGACGCCCCACTCCACCGGCAGGTCGCCTAGGAAGAAAATGCGCGTCGTGGTGTAAATCGTCGGGAAGGCCCCAGTGACCAAAAGCGCGACGTAGAGACGCCAATTGATGCGCTGGAAGGACGATCTGACGCGCAAATAAAACGATGTCATGAATGCACGGAACTCGCGGGGTTGAGAAAGCGGATCACGGCCGCCCCTATCCGAATAACGGTGTTTCACTCAGAGACATAGTGGAATCCCTCGAAGCACGCCTGATCTCCCCACAGATAGCTGCCGCACTCTAACGTTTGGTTAAGGGGCGGGCTTTAGCCCGTCCCAGTGAGCGAAGCGAACAATTTGAACCACTTGTTAGAGCGTAAAATATTTTCAATCAGTCTTCGCGAGAGTTTACACATAGTACATTTAGCTAAGGAAACTCTGAAAAAGACTTCCTGATTTGGCAAAATCCGCCGTCTCCACCCG